>LNFM01000868.1_pt1 | contig 107547 bp, 111 predicted proteins | sample 596031 | NCBI WGS metagenome assembly LNFM01 (sample SAMN04254537, study PRJNA301005) | activated carbon metagenome | isolation source: dual media filters at the Ann Arbor, Michigan drinking water treatment plant | place: USA: Ann Arbor
GCGGACATCGGCGGCTCCTTGCGCTTATTGGCGGAGCTAGCCATATTCCCTCCGAAGGCAGAGGTCACAGGTTCGAATCCTGTCGGGTGCGCCAGCCGCTCTGAACGAATGGGGCGGCCGCAGCGACAAAGGGCAAGGAGACTTCATGCCCCGCACACTGCTCGCGTTCGCTTTCCTTCTTTCCGCCGCGCCCGCCGCTCTCGCCACGTCCGGGCCGGGCTGCCTCGTCGTGGTCAATGTCGCGGACAACGACGTGCTCAATCTGCGCGCCGGTCCGGGCGCGAGCACGCCGGTCGTCGATGTTTTGCCGCCGGGCCGGCACGGCATCATCCATCTCGACGCCGAATGCCGCCCGACGGACATTGCCTGGAGCAGCCGCTGGTGCCCGGTCACGCATTACAATGGCGACCGGGTCACAAAAGGCTGGGTGAAGGCGCGCTATGTGCGCGACAGCGACTGCCCGTAATCGTCAGATCACCCCGGCCAGAATCACCAGACCCGCCAGCGCCGCCGCGCCGCCGGCAGCGCGGGCAACACGACCGCCCTGTTTCGCCGCGATCCTGCCGAGCAGAAAGCCGAACCCAACGCCAGCCGCGTGCAGCAGCGCGGTCGCCAGCATGAAGCCGAGCCCGTAGCCAAGGCCGCCCGCATCCGCCGGCATTTCTGCGCCATGTGCGTGGCCGTGAAAGACCGCGAACAGGCCGGCCAGCGCGGCCATGGCGGCGACCGGCGCCCTGACGCTAAACGCGACCGCGGCGCCGAACACAACGACCGACAGCGCAATGCCGGTTTCGACGAACGGCACCTCGATCCCGGCAATGCCGAGCCCGCCGCCGACCGCCATCAGAACGACGAAGCTCGCCGGAACGGCGTAGAGCGCACGACCGCCGAGCTGCCAGGCCAGAATGCCGACCAGCACCATCGCCAGAACATGGTCGAGGCCGCCGGCCGGATGCTCGAACCCGTCGGCGAACCCCGCCGTGTGGCCGATGCCGGTATGCGCCAGCGCCGCCGACGGCAGCAGAAAAAGGGCGGCAACCGCCGGAATGCATGCAGGAAATCTGGTCATCTGTTCCCCTCGCCAGGTGCCATCAGGGCACGGCCCATATCCTCCGGCAGGGAGCAAATCCCGTGCCTTGCCAAAAATTGCAAAATGCAAAACCCGTCCCGCCCTTAACCTTTCATTAACCGGCGCACCGCCTAATCGGTCATCCTTTGTTAAGGAAGTAAGCGTTGGTAGCGTCTGCTCACACACTTCAGGCGCCGCGTTTTCGCGGCAAGTCCTATCTGGCGCTCGTGCTCCAGCCCGCCGCGCCGTTCGAGGCCTGGCTTGACCAGCTGGCCGAACTCAGTCGCCGCTCCCCCGGCTTTTTCACCACACGTCCGGTCGTGCTCGACATTTCCGATCTGCGTCTGACCGACCGCGATCTCATGACGCTTGTCGCGGCGCTGGAGCGCTGCGGCATCCGCGTCATGGGTTTCGAGGGCGCGCACACCACCGCGCTCGCCCCGGGCCTGCCGCCCGTGCTCAAGAGCGGGCGCCTGACCGGCGATGTCTCGCCCGGCACACCGAAACAGGAAACGCCGCCGCCTCCCCCGGCCGCGCCCTCTTCGGTGACGGTCGAGAATGTCCGGTCCGGTCAGAGCATTTTCGCCGACGGCGATGTCACGGTCTGCGGGTCGGTCGCTTCGGGCGCGGAAGTCGTCGCCGGCGGCTCGATCCATGTCTATGGCGCGCTGCGCGGCCGCGCCATCGCCGGTGCGCAGGGCAATGCCGGCGCGCGCATCTTCTGCAGGAGGCTCGAGGCTGAATTTCTCGCCGTCGACACCTGCTACCTGACCGCCGAGTCGATCGATCCGGCCCTCTCGGGGCAGGCGGTCCAGATCCGCTCGGATCACGACCGGCTCAAACTCGACATTCTGCGCTGAATTTTCCGGAGGAGTACGCCATGGGCGAGGTTATTGTCGTTACATCAGGAAAGGGCGGCGTCGGCAAGACGACGACAGCGGCATCGCTCGGCGCGGCGCTGGCCTCCTTCGGCGATACGGTGGCGGTGGTCGATTTCGACGTCGGCCTGCGCAATCTCGATCTCGTGCTCGGGGCCGAGCGCCGCGTCGTTTTCGATCTCGTCAATGTCATCCAGGGCCACGCCAAGCTTCCTCAGGCCCTGATCCGCGACAAGCGGCTCGAAAATCTCTGGCTCCTGCCGGCTTCGCAGACGCGCGACAAGGACGCGCTGACGGAAGAGGGCGTCGAACGCGTCATCACCGAACTTCGCCAGCGTTTTGACTGGGTGATCTGCGACAGCCCGGCCGGCATCGAGCGCGGCGCGACACTGGCGATGCGCCATGCCGACATCGCCGTCGTCGTCTCCAATCCCGAGATTTCCTCGGTGCGCGACAGCGACCGCATCATCGGCCTGCTCGACGCCAAGACGGTCAAGGCCGAGCGCGGCGAACAGCTCGACAAATTCCTGCTGCTGACGCGCTACGACCCGGCGCGCGCCAGCCGCGGCGACATGATGGCGGTCGAGGACGTCATCGAAATCCTGTCCATACCGCTGCTTGGCATCGTGCCGGAAAGCGAGGAGGTTCTCCGCGCGTCGAATATCGGCACGCCGGTGACACTCGCGAGCCCGCAGAGCCGCCCGGCCCGCGCCTATCTCGACGCCGCGCGGCGGCTGCGCGGCGAAGCCGTCGGCGACATCGAGGTTCCGGTCGAAAAGCAGAGCCTACTGGCGCGCCTGTTCGCACGGAGAGCAGCATGAGTTTTCGCAGCCTGTTCGGGCGCCGCGACACCAGCGCCGCCAAGGCGCGTGAGCGCCTGCAGATCCTGCTCGCCCATGAACGCGCGGGCGGCGGCTCGTCCGATCTTCTGGCGCGGCTGCGCGAGGATGTGCTCGCCGTGATCGCCCGGCATGTCGAGATCGATCCCGACAAGGTTCAGGTCAGCATGACGAAGCAGGACGATGTCTCGATCATCGAGATCGACGTCGAAGTGCCCGACACCAGCCTGCCGCGTCTTCGCGTGGCCGGTTCGCGCTAGATCAGCGCACGCGCCAGACCTTGAAAGCATCGCCGGCCGGCACAGGCTCGAGATAGTCCGGCACGTCGCCACGCGTCAGCGCATGTCGCAAACCGTCTTCCGGGAATTTTACCGGCAGTTCGCCGCGCGCCGGACAGAGCATGACATAGGCGACGCCGCGCCGCTTCAGCATGTGTCCGGCGTCGGACGGCGGCGCCGACCAGAGCTCATGCGCCGTTCGGATGCCTTCGTTGAGCCGGTGATAGGGCGCCGCAAGCGCGCTGTGCGGCGTCAGCGCAGGAAGGAACGGCCCGGCGTCGATATCGGCCAGAAACAGTCCGGGCGGCAGCGTCTTCAGCGCATCGAAACTTGCGGTCGCGCGGCACGCGCCCTTGTCCCCCGTGTCGGACTCCGAGGTCTTGCCCGGCGACGCCGCGAGCGTCACCACCAATGTTGTAACGACAGCCGGCGAGAAGGTGAGCGCAATGAGCGTCGCGGCGACAAAGCCCGCCTTCACAACGCGGTTCGCGACAACAGGGAACGCGCCGGCCATGATGACGGCGCCGAACGCCGCGCCGTAACCGAGCATGCGCACCATGAACAGGCCCGACAGAACCGACGCGGCAAACACCCCGGCCGCAAGAATCCACGCGGGGTCGCGCCGCACGCCGGTGCGCGTCACTACGATGCAGAGTGCGGCGGCCGCCATGACGACCGGCGCGATCAGCGCGGCGGCGATCTCCGGGTTCGACGCCCAGAGAGCCCACAAGGTCCGGACCTCGACGACATGGTCGAGCCAATAAGGCCTGAGGACCGGGTCCATATGTGCATATGGCCCGCGCAGGCAGGCCGGATCGAGCACCAGATAGACGGCCAGCGCCGCACCGCCCGCCAGACCGGCCGCGGCAAACCGCGTCAGCGCCGTCCCGCGCACGAGACTCGCCAGCGCGAGGCCGCCGCCGGCGACCGCGAGCCCGGCAAGTAGATTGGCGGAAAGCATGTCGCAGGACGCCGCGGCCCAGAGGCGGGGCGGCGTCTGCACGAGGAAGGCGAGCGCCGCAGTTGCCGCCAGCGACAGGCCGTAGCGTCGAGCGGCAGGCGCGAAGGCCGGATCGGCGACGAAGCGCAGCGCCACCGCCGCACCGGCGATCGCGGCGAAGACAAGCGCTTCGAGCCCGACAGCGAGAAGAAGCCCGGTCGAGACGCCGGCAAGCCAGGGTCCCCAGCGTGTCTCGATGTTGATTGCGCCGGCCAGCATCAGCATGGCGAGCGCCATCTGCACATTGTGGTGGTCGATGCGCCCGACGGCGAACTGGATCATGACGGGGTAGGACGCGATGAACATCGCCGCCGCGAGAACGGCGGACGAACCGCCGAGCCGCCGCGCGGCGAGCACCGCGCCAAGCGCCAGCGGAAAGATCCACAGCAGCGGCCAAAGCAGGCGCATCGCCGTTTCCGCCGCCGCCGGCACCATGACGAGGGCAAGCACCTGATAAAGCGCCATGAGGCCGCCATCGACGAGGCGCGACCAGTGCATGTCGAGGCCCTCCGGCGGCTGCAGGCGCTCGATCAGCGTGTCGAACCAGCCGCGGCCGCCGATGAGCGCGCGCACGATGTAAAAGCGCAGCGCGTCGTCGGTGTCGTTCAGGGTCTCGGCGAGGCGGCCATAGCCGCGCAGGGTCTGGCCGACGGCAAGCAGGACCGCGATCGCAAGCGCGACCCTGGCCGGGCGCCCCGGCGATGTCAGATCCGGAACCGGCGACCAGGCCATCGTCATCTCCCGGTGGCACAATGCCGTTTGCCGGTTCATGCCGGGTAAAGAGCCAAGTCGAGCGCGAAGCGTTACCTCTCCTAAAGCCTTTCCGGGGCAATCTCCGCTCGTTCATCCGGGGAATGCGTTTCTTGCCCACCGCCACCGCCAAAGCCGCAAGCCGCCGGCCATTTGCCTCAGCGCCGGCGCGCCTTGTGCGCCGCGCCTTCGCCTTCAACCTGACGCGGTTCCTCGTGGTCGGCACGGCCGGGCTCGTCACCGACACGCTTCTCTTTTCCGTCCTGTCCGCCGGGGGCCTGTCGGATGCCGCTGCCCGCGCGCTCTCGCTCATTGCCGCGACCGGCGTCACCTGGCGGCTCAACCGCCGCTTCACCTTCGGCCAGAGTGAGCGCCGCCAGGGCTCGGAAGGCGGGCTCTACGCCGCTGTCGCCTTCTGCGCCCAGGGGCTGAACTACGCCATCTTCCTGACGCTGCGCGGCATGGCCCCGATGCTGCCGGCGATCGGCGCCATTCTGGTCAGCGCAGCCTGCGCCGCCGTCTTTTCCTATAGCGGCCAGCGCTTCATCACCTTCCGCGGGCAGATCCGCGCATGACGGATACCGAAACTCTCATCATCGGCGCCGGCCCGGCCGGGCTTACCGCCGGCTATCTCCTGACCAAGGAAGGCCGCGACGTCATCGTCATCGAGCGCGACGAGACCTATGTCGGCGGCATTTCCCGCACTGTCGACTACAAGGGCTTCCTGTTCGATGTCGGCGGCCACCGCTTCTTTTCGAAGTCGAAGGAAGTGGTCGATCTCTGGAAGGAGATCCTGCCCGACGACTTCATCGAGCGCCCGCGCCTGTCGCGCATCTTCTATGGCGGCAAATACTATTCCTACCCGTTGAAGGCGCGCGAGGCGCTGTTCAATCTCGGCATTTTCAACAGCGCGCTGTGCGTGCTGTCCTATGGCTGGGCGCGGATGTTTCCTGTGAAACAGCCAACCACATTTCACCAATGGGTACGCAACCAGTTCGGCGAGCGTCTGTTTTCGATCTTCTTCAAGACCTATACCGAAAAGGTCTGGGGCATGTCCTGTAACGACATCTCCGCGGACTGGGCGGCGCAGCGCATCAAGGGCCTTGATCTCGGCACCGCGATCAAGAATGCGCTCGGCATCCGCCCGCGCGGCAAGGGCCAGATCAAGACGCTGATCGAGAGCTTTCAGTACCCCCGGCGCGGCCCCGGCATGATGTGGGACGCCGCGGCTGCCAAACTCCGCGGGCGCGGCGGCAAGGTGCTGATGGGACGCACGCTCGCCTCGCTCTCATGGGACGAAGGCGCCCGCGTATGGACGGTCACCGCCACGACAGCCTCGGGTGCCACGGAGAGCTTCACCGCGAGGAACATCATTTCGTCCGCGCCGATCACCGAACTCGCAAGCGCGCTGTCGCCGCGTCCGTCGAGCCTGCCGCATGCCCGCGCGCTCAGATACCGCGACTTCCTCACCGTCGCCCTGATCATCAAGACAGACAGAGAGCTCTTCCCCGACAACTGGATCTACATCCACGATCCGAGCGTGAAGGTCGGCCGGGTGCAGAACTTCCTGTCATGGTCGCCCGCGATGGTGCCGGAGCCGGGTTATGCCTGTCTGGGCCTCGAATATTTCTGCTTCGAGGGCGACGGGCTCTGGACGTCGGCCGACGCGGAACTGATCGCGCTCGCCAAGGAGGAAATCGGCCGGATCGGACTGATCGATCCCGCTTGCGTCACCGATGCCTGTGTCGTGCGCCAGCCCAAGGCCTATCCGGTCTATGACGAGGATTACCGCGTGCATGTGAAGGCGGTGCAGGGCGACCTCGCGGCCCGCTTCCCGACGCTCCATCTCGTCGGCCGCAACGGCATGCACAAATACAATAATCAGGACCACGCCATGATGACCGCCATGCTGACGGTCCGGAACATCCTGGCGGGCCGGCAGGTCTACGACGTCTGGGGCGTCAACGAGGACGCCGAATATTCCGAAGCCGGGACATCGGGCGAACGGGCCGCTTTGGGCAGCGAACGGCTGGTGCCCACCCGCGCCGCCTAACCTCGTGGTTACCATAGACAAAGGGCGCGTGGCGGATCGGCCACATTGCCCTTTAAAGAAAGACCCCTAGGATTGCAGCCGTGCCCCCGCCCCCCAATGTAGCGGCGGCATCATTTCAGCAGGCTCACCAATGCGTTTTCTTCCGCGCCGCGCGCTTGCGGCTTTCCTTGTTGCCGCCATTACCCCCGCCTTCGCGCAGGAAATGCCCGCCCTCCCGGTTTCGGTCGCAAAGCCGGTCAAACGCCAGGTCATCAACTGGGCCGAAATGCCCGGCCGCTTCGAGGCCGCCAATTCCGTCGAGCTTCGCGCCCAGGTAGCCGGCGAACTCGAGAGCGTGCATTTCGAGGACGGCCAGAACGTCAAGGCCGGCGATCTTCTGTTCCGCATCGACGCGGCGCAGTTCAAGGCCGCTCTCGACGCCGCAGAGGCCACGGTCCGCACCAACCAGACCCGGCTCGATCTTGCCGCCTCGGAGCAGAAGCGCGGGCAGGAACTGCGCGGCTCGGGCAATATCGCCGAGTCGGTGTTCCAGCAACGCAACCAGGCCTTCCTTGAGGCGCAGGCCAATCTCGACGCCGCTAGGGCCGAGCTTGACCGAGCGCAACTCAATCTCGGCTACACCGAAATCCTCGCGCCGATCTCCGGCAAGGCCGGCCGCAAGCTCGTGACCGAAGGCAATCTTATCTCCGCCGGCTCGGCAGGCACGCTGCTGACGACCATCGTTCAGTACGACCCGATCCATTTCTATTTCGACGTCGACGAACAGAGCTATCTTGCCTACCAGCGCGCCCGCGCCGCCCAGACGCTCGGCCAGAACTACCAGACCGTCTACATTGCCCTGTCGGACGAGACGGCGTTCACCCATGAGGGCAAGCTCGACTTCGTGGCCAACCAGATCGACGAGGAGACCGGCACGATCCGCGTCCGCGCCGTGTTGCCGAACGCGGACGGCTTTATCACGCCCGGCCTGTTCGGCCGCGTAAAACTGCAGACGCGCCCCCTCTATGAAGCGCTCGTCGTTCCCGACGAAGCGGTGATGCTCGACCAGACGCGCCGCCTTGTCATGACGGTCAAGGAAGACGGCACGGTGGAGCCGAAGCAGATCGAGGTCGGACCGCGCATCGGCAAGCTGCGGGTCGTGACGAAAGGCCTTACCGAAAACGATCTGGTGATCATCAACGGGCTGATGCGCGCGCGGCCGGGCGGCAAGGTCGTTCCGACGACGGTTCAGTTCGATGTGCCCGCCGACCTGACCAAACCCAGCGCGACACCGAACTGACGGACTGACAGATCATGCGCTTCGGGCACTTCTTCATCGACCGGCCGATTTTCGCGGCGGTCGTCTCCATCGTCACCGTCGTGATCGGCCTGGTCGCGCTCGTCCAGCTTCCAATTGCCCAGTATCCGTCGATCGCGCCGCCGACCGTCGTCGTCACCGCGATATATCCCGGCGCCAACGCCGAAACGATTGCCGAAACCGTCGCCGCTCCGATCGAGCAGCAGATCAACGGCGTCGAAAACATGATCTACATGACGTCGCAGGCGACGTCGGACGGCACGCTCAACATCACCGTCACCTTCGAGATCGGCACCGATCTCGATATCGCGCAGGTGCAGGTCCAGAACCGCGTCAACGCCGCGGAGCCGCGCCTGCCCGAAGAGGTGCGCCGCCTCGGCATCACGGTCAACAAGTCGTCGAACGACTTCCTGATGGTGGTGAACCTGTTCTCGCCCGACCAGTCGCTCGATGAACTGTATGTATCGACCTATACCTATCTGAACATCCGCGATCGCCTCGCGCGCCTCGAAGGCGTCGGCGACATGTTCGTGTTCGGCGCGCGCGAACTCAGCCTGCGCGTCTGGCTAGACCCGCTGCGGCTCGCTTCCTATTCGCTGACGCCGGGCGAAGTCATCGCCGCGCTGCAGGAGCAGAACGTGCAGGTGTCGGGCGGCGCCCTCGGCCAGCCGCCAGCGCCCGACAATACCGATTTCCAGATCATGGTGACGACCCAGGGCCGCTTCCGCACCGCGGATCAGTTCAAGGACGTCATCGTCAAGAGTTCGAACGGCCGCCTGCTGCGGCTGAAGGATGTCGCGCGCGTCGAATTCGGCGCACAGACCTATTCGACCAATTCCTATCTCAACGGCCAGTATTCCGTCGGCATCGGCATCAACCAGCGACCCGGTTCGAACGCGCTGTCGGCCGCGGAGATCGTGCTGCGCGAGATGGAGACGCTGAAGAAGGACTTCCCGGCGGGCCTCGACTACGCCGTCGTCTACAACCCGACCGAGTTCGTCGCCGACTCCATCGAAGCCGTGACGCATACGATCTGGGAAGCGATCGGGCTGGTCGTGCTGGTCGTTCTGATATTCCTGCAGAGCTGGCGCGCCGCGATCATTCCGATTCTTGCGATTCCGGTGTCCTTGATCGGCACGTTCGCGGTCATGGCCGGCTTCGGCTACTCGATCAACATGCTGACGCTGTTCGGTCTGATCCTCGCGATCGGCATCGTTGTCGACGACGCCATCGTCGTGGTCGAGAACGTCGAGCGCAACATTGCCGAAGGCAAATCGCCGCGCGAGGCCGCGCATATCACGATGGACGAGGTTGGCGTCGCCGTCATCGCGATCGCGCTCGTTCTGTCGGCGGTGTTCGTGCCGACGGCATTCATCCCCGGCATCTCGGGCCAGTTCTACAAGCAGTTCGCGCTGACGATTGCGGCGGCGACGATCATCTCGGCGTTCAATTCGCTGACATTGTCGCCGGCGCTCGCCGCGATCCTCCTGAAGCCGCACAGGGAGGGGCACAAGAAGGGTTTTCTGCAGCGCGCCGCCGACGGCTTCAACCGCCGCTTCGACTGGCTGTCGCTGAAATATTCCCACGGCGTCGAACATGTCGTGAAGCGCAAACTGCTCTCGCTTGGCGTCTACGGCGCGCTCGTGCTGCTGACAATGTTCGTGTTCAACCGCGTGCCGCAGGGCTTCATCCCGGCAAGCGACCAGAGCTATGCCATCGTCGCGGTCCAGCTGCCCGAAGGCGCATCGCTGCAGCGTACCGACGCGGTCGTCCGCAAGATCATCGACATCGCGCGCAAGACCGACGGCGTCGCCAACGCCATCGGCATCGCGGGCTTTTCCGGCGCGACCTTCACCGCGGCGTCCAACGCGGCCGCGATCTTCACCCCGTTCGAACCGTTCTCGGTGCGCGTGCCGAAGGGCCGCACGGCGAACGCCATCATCGCCGATCTTCAGGCCGCCGTCGGCGGCATCGAAGAAGGCTTCATCATCGTCATCGCGCCGCCGTCCGTTCAGGGTCTCGGCACCGGCGGCGGCTTCAACATGCAGATCCAGGATCGCGGCGGCGTCGGCATCCGCGCGCTGGAAGCGGCCGTGACCGAAGTCACGACGGCAGCGGCGCAGGAGCCGACCCTGATGGGCGTCTTCACCACCTTCAACACCCGCTCGCCGCAGATCTATGTCGATATCGACCGCGAGAAAGCCCAGATTCTCGACGTGCCCGTCGGCAACATCTTCCAGGCGCTGCAGGTCTATATCGGCTCGGCCTATGTCAACGACTTCACGGCGTATGGACGCTCGTTCCAGGTCAACGCCCAGGCCGACTCGCCCTACCGCGTCGAACCCGCAGACCTGACGCGCATCAAGGTCCGCTCTTCGGCGGGGGCGCTCGTTCCGCTCGGCACTCTCGTCAAGATCAGCGACAACACCGGCCCCTACGCCGTCAACCGCCACAACCTCTATACCGCCGTATCGGTACAGGGGCAGGGCGTGCCCGGCGTCTCGTCCAGCGCGGCGCTCGCCAAGATGGAGGAGATCGCGGCGCGCGTGCTGCCGCCAGGCGTCGGCTTCGAATGGACCGAGCTTGCCTTCCAGGAGCGCAACGCCGGCAATCCGGTCTTCATCTTCGTCCTTGGCGTTCTGTTCGTCTTCCTCGTCCTGTCGGCGCAGTATGAGAGCTGGTCGCTGCCGTTCGCCATCATCCTGATCGTGCCGCTGTCGATCCTTGCGGCACTTGCCGGGGTCATGCTGCGCGGCCAGGACAACAACATCCTGACGCAGATCGGCTTCGTCGTGCTGATCGGCCTTGCCGCAAAGAACGCGATCCTGATCGTCGAGTTTGCGCGCCAGAACGAAGAGGAAGGCAAAGGCCTGATCGAGTCCGTGGTCGATGCCTGCCGCCAGCGCCTGCGTCCGATCCTGATGACCTCGCTCGCCTTCACGCTCGGCACGGTTCCGCTGGCGATCGCCAGCGGCGCCGGCGCCGAACTCCGGCAGGCCATCGGAACGGCGGTCGTGTTCGGCATGCTGGGCGTCACCGTGCTCGGCCTGTTCCTGACGCCGGTGTTCTACGTCACCATCCGCAGCCTCAGCACCCATTTCGACACCGCCCACCTCAAGACTTTTGCAAGCAGAGTCAAAGGCTTGGTACGGCGCTGACCACCGCGACATCGCAGCGTTTGCGCTGCTGCGGGCTTCGCGCCACAAGGCTTCATGAAGATCGCGGGCCTCTGTTTGCGCATCGTCGTTGCATGGCTGCTCGTCATGCAGCCGATGTTCGGCGCTCATGCATCGGCGCGGATGGCCAATGCGCCGTTCGCGGCGCAGCTTTGCCGCGGCGGGCCCGCGCCCTCGGCGGATATTGCCGGGGACATTCCCGGCCAGCCGGAACGCGACCATTCCGATTGCTGCATGTCCTGCGCGCTGGTCGCCGCGCCGCCGCCGCGCGATATGGCGATCCGGACGCCGATACCCGCTATCGCCGAACGGCCCGCCGTCCATCCCGGCCACGCGCCGGTCACCCAGGCCGGTCTCGGCCCGCAATCGGCCCGCGCACCGCCTCTCTGAACTCTCCGACCATCATCGCCGCGCCCGTTCGCGCGCCATTTCGCTGTTTCTGGAGAGTTCCCATGTCCGTTTCCCTGACCCGCCTTGGCGCGGGCTTCGCCCTCATTCTCGCTTTCGCCGCACCCGCGTACGCACACAGCTACAAGGCCGGCGCGCTCGAAATCTCGCACCCCTGGGCGCGCGAGACGCCGCCGGCGACGAAGGTCGGCGCCGGCTATCTCAAGGTGAACAACACCGGCACCGAAGCCGACCGCCTGATCGCGGTCGAGACCGAGGGTGCGGAAAAGGTGGAGATTCACGAGAGCACCAACGACAACGGCGTCGCCAAGATGCGCCAGGTCGAGACCGTCGAACTTCCCGCCGGGACCGAAACGGCGCTGAAGCCGGGCGGCTATCATCTGATGCTGATCAATCTCAAGGAGCCGCTGGCCGAAGGCATGCGCGTTCCCGCGACGCTCGTGTTCGAGAAGGCCGGGAGGCTCGACGTGGAGCTTGCCGTCGAAGGCATGGGCTATGGCGGCCCGCAGGCCGGCCACGAGCACGGCGGCCAACACAAGCATTGAAACCGGAGCCCGCCGTAAGGCGGGCTTCACTTTCTTTTGGCCGAGAACAGACTTGCAACCCGGCCCGCGTCGGGTTTGGTTAGCGCATGGAACAAAACGAGATTCTGGCGGGCCTCGCGCCGACGTCGCGCCTCAAGCCGGACGGCCGCCAATCCCCCCGCGCCGCCGACATCGCCCGCGGCACCATGCGCCTGATGCGCGGGCTCGGCCTGTCCTGCGTGCCCGAACTGCCGCTGGCATCGGGCCGGCGGGCCGATCTTGTGGCCTTCTGCCCCAAGGGGCGGATCTGGATCGTCGAGATCAAGTCCTGCCTCGTCGATTTCCAGGCCGACCGCAAATGGGAGGACTACCGCGCCCATTGCGACCGTCTGTACTTCGCGGTCGATCCGGATTTTCCGCAATCGGTCATTCCGGATGAGGCGGGGCTCATCCTCGCCGACCGTTATGGTGCGCAAATTCTAAGAGAGCCAGACGAGCACCCGCTCGCCGGCGCGACGCGGCGCATGATGGCGCTGCATCTTGCCCATACAACCGCCCACCGGCTGCACATGATGTGCGATCCGGAACTCGAACGCGAGATGATGTGATGCGCCAGCGCCGTCCTATTTCGGGCGGTGCTTCTTCTTGCGCTCCTTCGGCTTTCCGGCATCGCGCGGCTTGTCGGCGGAATGCGCCTTCCTGGGCTTGAAGTCTTTCTCGCGATGCTTCGGCCCACGATGTTTCGGACGGTCGGGATGGGGCCGCTCTGCATCCTTGCGCGGACGCACCGAAGGCGCGGGCGTTCCGTCGGCGCCGATCCGCACGATCTCGACATCGCCGTCCGACTTTCGCACCGCATGGGCAAATCTTTCCGCGACGGCGGCGGTCACCTCGAACTTGGTCTCGCGCTCGAAAATGCGGATCGCGCCGATCTCCTGGCGCGTCACGTTTCCGCGCCGGCACAGCATGGGCAGCAGCCATTTGGGATCGGCGTTCTCGCGGCGGCCGATGCGCATCAGAAACCAGGCGCCGCCGACAAACGGCTCACGCGGCGGGCGCGGTTCGCCCGCTTTATCTCGGGGCCCCGCGTCTGGACGCGTATCGCGCGCATTGCGGCGCTCGCCGGGATCGATCACCTCTTCCGGCGCCGGCAATTGCGAACGCCACACGCGCACGAGCGCCGCCGCGATGTCTTCTGCCGAACGGCCGGCAAGCAGCGCCGCAGCCATGTCCCGGTCGTCCTCGCTCGGCACCTCCCGCAGCAGCGGATCGTCCAGCAGGCGCTCCTGATCCAGATTGCGGATTTCCTCGGCCGTCGGCGGACCGCTCCAGATCGGCACCACGCGTGCGGATGCCATCAAGGTTTCGGCTTTCCGCCGCCGCGACGGCGGAACGAGCAGCACGCTGGTGCCCTTCTTTCCCGCACGGCCGGTGCGGCCGGAACGATGCTGCAGCACTTCAGGGTCGCCGGGCAACTCGGCGTGGATGACGAGGCCGAGACCGGGCAGATCGATGCCCCGGGCGGCCACATCCGTTGCGACGCAGACGCGCGCGCGGCCGTCGCGCAACGCCTGCAGCGCGTGGTTACGATCGCTCTGGCTGAGTTCGCCCGACAGCGCGACGACGGAGAAACCGCGCTCCAGAAGCGTCGCCTGAAGATGGCGCACCGCGTTGCGGGTGTTGCAGAAGACGATGGCGCCCGGCGCCTCGAAATAGCGCAACAGGTTGACGACCGCGTGCTCGGCCTCGTTCGGCGCTATGCGGACGGCGCGGTAGTCGATATCGGCGTGGCCGTCCTGCGTGCCCTTGACCTCGATGCGCAGCGCCTCGCGCTGGTAGCGCTTGGCCATGGTCTCGATGCTGCGCGGCATCGTCGCCGAAAACAGCAGGGTGCGGCGCCCGGCGGGCGTCGTTTCGAGAATGAATTCGAGATCCTCGCGGAAGCCGAGATCGAGCATTTCGTCGGCTTCGTCGAGCACGACGGCGCGCAGGTGTGACACGTCAAGGCCGCCGCGCTCGATGTGATCGCGCAGGCGTCCGGGCGTACCGACGACAATGTGCACACCGGCCTGCAGGCGGCGCCGTTCGGCCTTCGGGTCCATGCCGCCGACGCAGGACACGATGCGCGCTCCGGCCGGCCGGTAGAGCCAGTCCAGTTCGCGCTGGACCTGCAGCGCGAGCTCGCGCGTCGGCGCAACGATCAGTGCAAGCGGCACCCCCGCATGATCGAGCCGCTCGGCATCGCCGAGCAGGGTTTCACCGATGGCGAGGCCGTAAGCCACCGTCTTGCCCGAGCCGGTCTGCGCGGAAACAACGATATCGCGTCCCGCGGCATTGTCGGCGAGCACGGCCTCCTGGACCGGCGTCGCCTCGTTGTAATCACGCTCGGCGAGCGCGCGGGCGAGGGACGGGTGAGTGGTCGGGAATGCCATGAATTTTTGCCGTGTCGGAACGAGGAAGTGCGCGAACGCGACAACGTGCCGGTCCCGGAGGGCCGGTCGTCACGTGGTCCTGCACGAAAGAAGTTTCGGGCCTATTTGCCCGCCGCCGCCCTTAGAGCAGCATTGATGCGATCCTGCCAGTTCGGACCGCCGTTCTGGAAATGCTCGAGCACATCCTTGTCGATGCGCAGCGAGACCGTTTCCTTGACGCCCGGCAGCGCAGGTGTCGCAACGGGGCCGGGAGCGGGCCTGGTGGTGACCGTCTTGAAGGCCGCCTCGGCCGCCTTCCTCGGATCGATGCGCCGGTCAGCCATCAGCGCGGCGCGCGCTTGGCGAGAATGCGCTGCAGCGTGCGACGGTGCATGTTGAGGCGGCGCGCGGTCTCGGACACATTGCGTCCGCACAGCTCATAGACCCGCTGGATATGCTCCCAGCGCACACGATCGGCCGACATCGGATTTTCCGGCGGCTTCGGCTTGTGATCCGGCAGCGCCATGAGCGCAGCATGGATTTCATCGGCGTCCGCCGGTTTCGCCAGATAGTCGATCGCACCCATCTTCACCGCCGTCACCGCGGTGGCGATATTGCCGTAGCCGGTCAGCACGATGCCGCGCGCGTCCGGACGCTTCTGCTTCAGCGCGGAAATGACATCGAGTCCGTTGCCGTCGCCGAGCCGCATGTCGACCACGGCAAAGGCGGGCTGCTGGCTGTCGACAAGGCTCAACCCCTCGCGCACGCTTTCGGCGGCGTGCACCGTGTAGCCACGTGTTTCCATCGCGCGGGCAAGCCGCTGCACGAACGCCTTGTCGTCATCGACAATCAGCAAGGAAAGATCGCCCTCGCGGGCGGATAGATCGGCCATGATTCCCAAAGTCTGGAAGCGCCGCAGCGGCGCGATGCCGCACATCTATTAGGCAAACTCGCCCGGCACAAGCTTTCCGGGCGATTTCACGGCAAAAGCTCAGGCTTTGGCTAACTCGAACGCCGCCCTCGGCCATGTGACCCGGACGATCGCTCCCTGTTCGCCATTGTCGAACCCGACCCTGGCACCCGATCTCTCGAGAAGGGTCTTGGCGATGAAGACGCCGAGCCCGAGCCCCGGGCGGTCGGTGTCCGGCCCGGCGCGCCGCGCGCCCCGGGTCGTCAGATAGGGATCGCCGAGACGCGCCAGAACCTCCGGCGGAAAGCCTGGGCCATCGTCCATGATGGTCACCGCAATTTCGGCATTGTCCCAGCGCGCCTCGATCCGCACCTCCGAGCCGGCGAAATCGACGGCGTTTTCGACAAGATTTCCAAGGCCGTAGAGGACGGCGGGGTTGCGCCTGACAACCGGCTCCCGGCGCGCGTCGTCGCGGGCGTCGATGCCGATCGCCACGCCGAATTCGCGATGCGGCGCGACGACATCCTCCAGAAGATGACGGATCGTCATCTCCGAATGCGGCGCGTCATCCTCATGCAGTGAGGTCAGCTTTTTCAGGATCTCGCGGCACCTGTCGACCTGCTCGCGAAGCAGCGTCACGTCCTCTTTCACCGGCCCTTCGGGGACCCCCTTTTCCAGTTCGCGGACCACGAGCCGGATCGTCGCCAGCGGCGTGCCGAGTTCGTGCGCCGCCGCCGCCGCCAGACCGTCGAGGGCCGAAATATGCTGCTCGCGCGCAAGTACGAGTTCGGTCGCCGCCAGCGCTTCCGACAATTGCCGGCCTTCGTCGGCGACCCGCCAGGCATAGATGCCGATGAAGCCGAGCGAGATCGAGATGGCGGTCCAGGTGCCGGCCACATAGAGAAACGGCACCGAAAAATCGCTGCCCGGCCAGGGCAGCGGCAGATGGAAAAAGGCCAGCACGGTCACGCATGCAAAGGCCAGCAGGCCGAGAATCGTCGTCGGCAGCGGCGGCAGGCTGGTTGCCGAAATCAGCACCGGCGCCAGAAACAGCATGGAGAACGGGTTCGCCAGGCCGCCGGTCAGGGCAAGCAGCACCGCGAGCTGCAGAATGTCAAAACCGAGCAGCATGGCGGCGCGGAGGGTGTTGAGGCGCTCGGTGACCGGATAGGCGATGCGCAGCCAGAGGTTCAGGACGGCGGACAACGCGATTGCCGCAAGGCAGAGGGCGAGGGGCAGCTCGACCCCCAGTCCGAGATAGACACCGAGCACGGCGACTGTCTGTCCAGCGATGGCCAGCCAGCGCAGCCGGATCAGCGTGTCGAGACGGATCTGGAAGGCGGGGGCGAACGAGGTGTCGCGGTCGAAGAGCTCGGGCATCGCTCTCCTTTAGCCGACACCGCGTTCGGGCGAAACGCCGCCGCCAAGGCGCGAGACACAAGGCTCGATATTGCCGGCCGGAAGGACTAGATAGCGCCGGTCATGCTGCACGCCGCCCCCGCCATCGAAGTCGACAGGCTCGTCAAGGACTACAAGACAACGCGCGCCGTGGACGGCATCAGCCTTTCCATCGCACCTGGCTCGATCACCGGCCTGCTCGGCGGCAATGGCGCGGGCAAGACAACGACCATCACCTCGATCATGGGGCTTCTGCGCCCGACGTCCGGCACCGTCCGGGTGCTGGGGTCGGACATGAACCGCGAGCGCCACCGCGTGCTGCACCGCATGAACTTCCAGAGCCCCTATGTCGATCTGCCCGGCCGTCTGACCGTGCGCCAGAACATCGTGACCTTCGCCCGTCTGTACGGCGTCGCGCATGCGAAGGAGCGTGCCGCGGAACTTGCGGACGAACTCGATCTCAACGAGTTTCTCGACCGTGCGACAAGCAAGCTGTCGGCCGGGCAGAAAACGCGTGTTGCCCTGGCCAAATCCCTCGTCAACGATCCCGAGGTTCTTCTGCTCGACGAGCCTACGGCCTCGCTCGACCCCGACACCGCCGGCTGGATTCGCGACCGTATCGCGGCGCATGCCCGGGAGCGCGGCGCCACCATTCTTCTCGCCTCGCACAATATGCGCGAGGTCGAGCGTCTGTGCGACCGCGTCATTTTCATGCGCCGCGGCAAGATCGTCGACGATGCGACCCCGGATGAGCTTCTGCGCCGGTATGGACGCGCCGATCTGGAGGACGTGTTCATCGATGTTGCGCGCGGCACCGAGCGTCAGATCGAGACGGAGACTGCGCTGTGAGTGCACGCTACTCTGCATTCTCACCTTCCCGCATCGCCGCCATGAACGCCCGCCAGTGGTACGTACTCCGTTCGTCATGGCCGCGTATTCTCGAGATCATCTATTGGCCGGCGATCTCGATGATCACATGGGGCTTCGCCCAGATGTGGGTCGGCCAGGAGAGCGGCGGCACCTTCACCGTCGCGGCGTCGACGCTGCTCGGCGGCGTCATCCTGTGGGATGTCCTGGTGCGCGGCTCGCTCGGTTTTTCCATCACGTTTCTCGAGGAAATGTGGTCGAAGAACATCGGCAACCTGATGATGAGCCCGCTGACGCCGCTTGAATATGTACTGTCGCTCGCGTCGATGAGCCTGATCCGGCTTTTCATCGGACTCGTTCCCGTCACGCTGATGGCGATCTGGCTGTTCGGCTTCAACATCTGGAGTCTGGGCCTGCCGCTCGTCGCCTTCTTCCTCAATCTGATTGTGCTCGGCTGGTCGGCTTCGCTGGTGGTCTCGGGCGTCGTGCTGAGACACGGACTCGGCGCCGAGGGCATGGCGTGGATCGCGGTCTTTGTGCTGATGCCGTTCTCGGCGATCTTCTATCCCGTTTCGGTGCTGCCGGAACCGGCGCAATATGTGGCCTTTGCCTTGCCGAGCTCCTATGTGTTCGAGGGCATGCGGGCGCTTCTGATCGACGGGGTGTTCCGCGCCGATCTCATGCTGTGGGCGGCGGGCCTCAACCTCGCCTACGGCGCGATCGCGGTTCTGGTCTATCTGCGCGTGCTCGAAAGCGCCCGCACGGCCGGGACACTGCTGTCGCACAACGACTAGACGCTTGATTTTTCGAGACACCTTCCGATATGCGGGGCGCTATGCACAACGGCGAGACTGAAAACGGGGCGGCTCCGTCCGAACCTGAAAACCCGGCTGCGGAACCCGCTACCGACGATCGTGCGCGGCTTGAGGCCGAGAACGCGGACCTGAAGGACCGGGCGCTGCGCGTGATGGCCGAGATGGAAAACCTCCGAAAACGCACCGAGCGCGAGGTCCATGACGCGCGTGCCTACGCCGTGTCGGCGTTTGCGCGCGACCTTCTGACCGTTGCCGACAATCTCGACCGGGCGCTCGCGGCCGTGCCGCCGGACGACGAGGACCCGGCGCTGAAGGCGCTGACCGAGGGTGTCAGCCTGACCAGCCGCGAGTTCCAGGGCATCCTCGCAAGGCACGGCGTCACCCGGATCGAGCCCCAGCCCGGCGAGCGGTTCGACCCCAATATTCACCAGGCCATGTTCGAGGTGCCGGACCCTTCCCGCCCGACCGGCGAGGTCGTGCAGGTCATGCAGCCCGGCTTTGCCCTGTCCGGCCGGCTGTTGCGGCCGGCGATGGTCGGTGTTTCCAAGGGCGGGCCGAAGCCGCAGGCCGAAGCCGGCGCGTCAGTCGACCGCTCGGCGTGAGCGCGTCTCCCGCGCGTTAACGTCCTGTAAACGGTCTACCCGCTTACCGGGTGGACCCGCTTTCGTCATTACGCAATGGTCCGGTTCGGAAAAGGAACTGGGGACTTTGCGGTGACGGTCATGCCTCGTTTTCATCTGCGTGCGCGCCCGAGGGCCGATGAGGTTTCGGTCGCCATTCATGGCGCAGGCGCCACCGCGACCGTCCTTCCTCCGGACAACGCGCCGGATTTCCCGGGCGTTCGCGATCTCAGACTTGCCAACGCGCTGCGCTACGCCAGCGCCCTCGCCGGTCGGCTCGGCACCGATGTCGGCGTCCTCGACGACAGCGACACAGTCTTCTTCATCGAGGAGCCGGAGCCCGGCCTCGTCCTCTGATACGGGAAATACGCGGCTGCCCTGTCCGGACAGCCGCGCGTAAGGTCAGGCCGCGGCCCGGTTCTTGATAAAGCCGATGATCGCGGTGAGGACGAGACCGCCAACGCCGCCGCCGACCGCCTGGCCGAGGATCGCGCCAACATCGAAGCCCGCGCCTTCCGCCGTCGTGATCAGGTTCGGCAGCAGCGTCGACAGCAGATAGCCGCCGCCCACGCCGCCGGCCGCGCCGGCAACCGAGTTCAGCAACGCGCCAAGATCGAACCCTTTGTTGATCTTTCCTGCCGCGTTGCCGCCAATCGCTCCGGACACCAACTGAACAATGAGATTGATGATTTCGGGCGACATATGGTTCTCCCAGATGCCCCGCGTGGTCGTTTCCCCCCGCCCCGGGGCCCGGACGGGAATCAGGATTGCGCACGAGGTTACCGGGCTTGCCGTAAGGCGCAAGGCGTGACGCACAACAAAGCCCGCATCCTGTCTTGCGGCCCAAAATCGGCCTTCTTATATAGCCGCCAACACCACATACGATTGTGGTTATTTGCCTTGGGAGACCGCTGCCCGCCAGATCGGGACGGCTTTTAACCGGGGTGCCTCACTTCAGGGCCCCAACCGGTCTCGCTGATAAAAAAGGGGATGTAAGACAATGGCGAAGGTCATCGGTATCGACCTCGGAACGACCAATTCATGCGTGGCCGTCATGGACGGCTCGGCACCCAAAGTCATCGAGAACGCGGAAGGCGCGCGCACGACGCCGTCGATCGTCGCGTTCACCGACGAAGGCGAGCGCCTTGTCGGCCAGCCGGCCAAGCGCCAGGCGGTGACCAATCCCGAACGCACCATTTTCGCGGTGAAGCGCCTCATCGGCCGCCGCTTCGACGATCCGGAAGTCGTCAAGGCGAAGAAGCTGTCGCCGTTCCCGATCGTGAAGGGCGACAATGGCGATGCCTGGGTCGAAGTCGACGGCAAGAAATATTCGCCGGCGCAGATCTCGGCCTTCATCCTGCAGAAGATGAAAGAGACGGCCGAATCCAATCTCGGCCATACGGTCACGCAGGCCGTCATTACGGTTCCCGCCTACTTCAACGACGCGCAGCGCCAGGCGACGAAAGACGCCGGCAAGATCGCCGGGCTTGAAGTTCTGCGCATCATCAACGAGCCGACGGCGGCTGCGCTCGCCTACGGCCTTGACAAGAAATCCACCGGCACGATCGCGGTCTACGACCTCGGCGGCGGCACGTTCGACGTGTCGATCCTCGAGATCGGCGACGGCGTGTTCGAAGTGAAGTCGACCAACGGCGACACGTTCCTCGGCGGCGAAGACTTCGACATGCGCCTCGTCGGCTTTCTCGCGGACGAGTTCAAGAAAGAGCAGGGCATCGACCTGCGTAACGACAAGCTCGCCCTGCAGCGTCTGAAGGAAGCCGCCGAAAAGGCGAAGATCGAACTCAGCTCGGCGCAGCAGACCGAAATCAACCTGCCGTTCATCACGGCGGATGCGTCGGGTCCGAAGCATCTGACCCTGAAGTTGACGCGCGCGAGGTTCGAGCAGCTCGTCGACGATCTCGTGCAGCGCACGGTCGATCCGTGCCGCAAGGCGCTTGCCGACGCCGGGCTGAAGGCGTCGGACATCGACGAGGTCGTCCTCGTCGGCGGCCAGACCCGCATGCCGAAAGTGCAGGAGGTCGTGAAAGCGTTCTTCGGCAAGGAACCGCACAAGGGTGTCAACCCGGACGAGGTCGTCGCCATCGGCGCCGCCGTCCAGGCCGGCGTTCTGCAGGGCGACGTCAAGGACGTTCTTCTGCTCGACGTCACGCCGCTGTCGCTCGGCATCGAGACGCTGGGCGGTGTCTTTACGCGGCTTATTGATCGGAACACAACCATTCCGACCAAGAAGTCGCAGACCTTCTCGACGGCCGAGGACGGCCAGACGGCGGTCACGATCCGCGTCTTCCAGGGCGAGCGTGAAATGGCGGCCGACAACAAGCTGCTCGGCCAGTTCGATCTCGTCGGCATCCCGCCGGCGCCCCGCGGCTCGCCGCAGATCGAGGTCACTTTCGACATCGACGCCAACGGCATCGTCAATGTGACGGCGAAGGACAAGGCGACGAACAAGGAGCAGCAGATCCGCATCCAGGCCTCGGGCGGCCTCAGCGACGCCGACATCGAGAAGATGGTCAAGGATGCCGAGGCCAACGCCGACGCCGACAAGAAGCGCCGCGCGCTCGTCGAGGCGAGGAACCAGGGCGAGAGCCTCGTTCACTCGACCGAGAAGTCGATCAAGGAACTCGGCGACAAGGCCCCGGCCGCCGACAGGGAAGCGACCGAAAGTGCGATCGCGGAACTGCGCACCGCACTGGAAGGCGACGACGTCGACGCCATCCAGGCGAAGACTCAGGCGCTCGCCCAGGCCGCGATGAAGATCGGCGAGGCTCTGTACGCACAGCAGCAGGACGGCGGTGAAGGCGGCGATGCCGGCGCATCCTCTTCCGAGCAGAAGGAAGACGTGGTCGACGCCGACTTCACCGAAGTCGACGACGACGAAAAGAAATCGGCGTAACTTGCGTCGCACCATCCCCGCCCGCGCTGCGGGCGGGGTTTTCACTTTCCGGGCTGAAGTGAACCATGGCTAAACGCTGTTATTACGAAACCCTCGGTGTCCAGCGCACCGCGAAGGATGGCGATCTCAAATCGGCTTTCCGCAAGATGGCGATGGAATGCCATCCCGACCGCAATCCCGGCGATTCGTCCGCCGAAGCGCGGTTCAAGGAAATCAACGCCGCCTACGAAACGCTGAAGGATCCGCAGAAGCGCGCGGCCTATGACCGTTTCGGGCACGCCGCGTTCGAGCACGGCAATGGCGGCATGCACGGTTTCGGCGGCGCCGATTTCGGCGCCTCGATGTCCGACATTTTCGAAAGCATGTTCGGCGACATCATGGGCCGGCGCGGCCGCGGCGGCGGAACCGCCCGCGAACGCGGCGCCGATCTCCGCTACAACATGGAAATCACGCTCGAGGACGCGTTCAGCGGCAAGCTCGCGCAGATTCGCATGCCGACGCCCGTCACCTGCGAGGCCTGCGGCGGCTCCGGCGCGAAGGCCGGCTCCAAGCCCGCGACCTGCATGACCTGCGGCGGCGCGGGCAAGATCCGCTCCACGCAGGGCTTCTTCCTGATGGAACGGACCTGCCATGTCTGCCAGGGGCGCGGCGAAATCGTCGAGGACCCGTGCGCCTCCTGCAACGGGCAGGGCCGCGTCACGCGCGAACGCACGCTTCAGGTCAATATCCCGCCCGGCGTCGAGGAAGGCACCCGCATCCGCCTCGCCGGCGAGGGCGAGGCCGGCATGCGCGGCGGCCCGTCGGGCGATCTATATATTTTCCTCTCCATCGCGCCGCACGAGCTGTTCCAGCGCGACGGCGCCGACCTTTATTGCCGCGTGCCGGTGGCAATGACCGAGGCCGCGCTCGGCGGCGAGGTCGAGGTGCCGACCATTTCCGGCAGCCGCGAGAAGGTGAAGATCGCGGAGGGCACACAGTCCGGCAAGCAGTTCCGCATCAAGGGCAAGGGCATGCCGGTGCTGCGCTCGCGCGAGGTCGGCGACCTCTACATCCAGGTCGAGGTCGAAATTCCGAAAAACCTCACCAAGCGCCAGCGCGAACTCCTGGAGGAGTTCCGGAAATCCTCCTCGGACGACAACCACCCTGACTCGACGGGTTTTTTTGCACGCGTGAAAGATTTGTTCGGTTCGCGCGAAACCTGAGTTAGGATGATTCTCAGGACGGCTGTCAGCCGCCTTTGTTTCCCGTCTCCCGGCAGCCACCGCGCATGAACAGTCCTGCCCCTCTCGCCCCCCGGCTGAAAAAGAAACCGGATTTCCGGGACGAGGCGCGTTTCATCAAGAACTGGATCGACAAGCCGCTGATCATCGGCGCGGTCAGCCCGTCGGGGAAAGCCCTGGCGAAAATGATGGCGGCCCCGATCGACCCGGAGCTTCCGGGGCAGGTTCTTGAGATCGGGCCCGGCACCGGCCCCGTGACGGCGGCGCTGATCGCGCGCGGCGTGGACGAGGCCCGTCTCGTCCTGCTCGAATTCAACCCGGATTTCGTGACGCTGCTGCGCCAGCGTTTCCCGCGCGCGACGGTTCTTCAGGGCGACGCGTATGACGTGCGCGGACTTGCCGAAGGCGTGCTGACCGGACCGCTGGCCGGCATCGTCTCCAGCCTGCCGCTTCTGACCAAGCCGGTCCCCCGGCGGGCGCGGCTCCTCAACGATTGTTTCGATCTCGCCCATCCGGGCGCACCCTTCGTTCAGTTCACATACATGGTCCAGCCGCCGATTCCGGTCTTCGCCATCGGCGAGGCGGTTGCGACCGGCAGTCCGCGAATCTGGCGCAACGTGCCTCCGGCGCGCGTGTGGACCTATCGCCGGCAGGTCACTGCCTGAGACGAGATGAGCAAGCCGAGGATTCTTGTATTTGCGGGTTCGGTCCGCACCGGATCGCTGAACGAGACCTTGGCCGCCTTCGTCGCGCGCCAGCTGCGCGCGCTTGACGCCGATGTCTCGCATATAAGCCTGAACGACTATCCGATGCCGCTTTACAACGGCGATCTCGAAAAGGCCGAGGGCCCGCCCGAATCCGCGAAGAAGCTCCACGCGCTTTTTGCCGCGCATCAGGGCATTTTCATCGCCGGGCCCGAATACAATGCCGGCATCACGCCCCTCGCCAAGAACACGATCGACTGGGTCAGCCGGGTCGATATTTCCGTCTACCGCACCCGCGCCTTTGCCCTCGGCGCGGCCTCCGATGGGCGGCTCGGCGGCTATCGCAGCCTGATGGCGACGCGGCAGGTCCTGGAACTCGGCTGCGGGGCGTTTGTCCAACCGGAAATGATATCGGTGTTCCACGCCTCGAAGTCCTGGAACGAGGACGGCGACCTCGCCGACACGTCCGCACAGCGCTCGGCGCGCCGTGCCGTCGAAGCGCTCGTCGCAAACGCACGCAGGTACGCGGCATGAGCGGCACGATCAGCGCGCGCGACCGGATGATCGTCGCGCTCGACATGCCCGATCCTCTCGCCGCCAAGAACATGGCGCGCCGTCTCGGCACGTCGGTCAGTTTCTACAAGATCGGGTATGAGCTCGGATTTTCCGGCGGTCTTGCGCTCGCCGAGGAGCTTGCTGGCGACGGCAAGAAGATCTTCTTCGATTTCAAGCTGCATGACATCGGCAACACGGTGGCGCGCGGCGTTGCTTCCCTTGCCAATACAGGCGCGACTTTCGTGACCGTCCACGCCTATCCGCAAACCATGCGCGCCGCTGTCGAGGGACGCGGCGACGCCAAGGTGAAGCTGCTCGCGGTCACCGCCCTCACCTCTTATGACGATGCCGACGCCGCCGAGGCGGGCTATGCGCTCGCGGTGCGCGATCTCGTGCGCCTCCGGGCCGAACAGGCGCGCACCATCGGTATGGACGGCGTCGTCTGCTCGGCCGCCGAAACCGCGCTGGTGCGCGATGTCGTCGGACCCGACATGGTCATCGTGACGCCGGGCATCCGCCCGAAGGGCGCGAGCACCGGCGACCAGAAGCGCACTCTGACGCCCGGCGAAGCCATCGGAGCCGGCGTCGATTATCTGGTGGTCGGCCGGCCTGTAACAACGGCGTCCGACCCGCAAGCCGCCGCCGAGGCCATCGTCGCCGAAATCGAAGCGACCCTGTAGCAACACCGACACCGGAGGAACAATGCCTAAAGGTTACTGGATCGCGCGCATCGACGTCACAAACCCCGAGCCGTTCAAGAACTACGCGGCCGGTGCATCGGAAGCCGTGAAGAAGCATGGCGGCCGCTATCTCGCCCGCGGCGGCGCCCATCAGGCGCTTGAGGGCGAGGCCCGCGCGCGCAATGTCGTCATCGAGTTCCCGTCGATGCAGGCCGCGGTCGATTGCTGGAACTCGCCTGAATATCAGGCGGCCAAGAAGCACCGCGACGGCAATTGCGAGGCGCAATTTGTTGTCGTCGAGGGTATTGAGCCCTAAAGCAAAACCGTGATGCAATCGCGGCGAGACGGGGAGAGGCTATGCGGCTGGTAGTGGTTGGCGCGGCGGGACGCATGGGCTGCGCGCTGATCCGTGCCCTGCTTCTGACACCCGGCGCGAATCTGGCGGGCGCCATCGAACGCGAGGGATCGCCGGCGCTCGGTCAGGATGCCGGTGCGCTGGTCGGCCTGCCGGAAACCGGTATCAAGGTCAGCGCCGACCCGCTTGCCGCCTTCTCCCAGGCCGAGGGCGTGCTTGATTTCACCTCGCCGGCCGCCACGGTCGAATTTGCCGGCCTCGCCGCGCAGGCCCGCATCGTCCATGTCATCGGCACGACCGGCTTCGACGAGGAGCATATCCAGAAGCTCGACGCCGCCGCGCGCCATGCGGTCCTCATCCGCTCCGGAAACATGTCGCTCGGCGTCAATCTGCTGGCGGCGCTCGTCCAGAAAGCGGCCGCGGCCCTGCCCGATTTCGACATCGAAATTCTCGAAATGCACCATCGGGCCAAGGTCGACGCGCCGTCCGGCACCGCGCTGCTTCTCGGCGAGGCGGCGGCGGCGGGACGCAAGGTCGGGCTCGCGGATGCCGCGGTGCGCGTTCGCGACGGCCAGACCGGCGCGCGCGTGCCGGGCACGATCGGCTTTGCCACATTGCGCGGTGGCTCGGTGGTCGGCGAACATACCGTTATTCTCGCCGGGGCGGGCGAACGCATCGAACTCGGCCACAAGGCCGAGGACCGCGCGATCTTCGCCACCGGTGCGATAAAGGCAGCGTTGTGGGGCAAGGGCCGTCCGCCCGGCCATTATTCGATGGCCGACGTTCTCGGAATTGCCGATCTGTAAGGAGATTTCATGTCCCGTACGCTTGTCCTCGTCCGGCACGGCCAGAGCGAATGGAATCTCAAAAACCTGTTCACCGGCTGGAGGGATGTCGATCTCACCCCGACCGGCGTCGAGGAGGCGCATGAGGCCGGACGAAAGCTGAAAGCGGTCGGCCTCAGGTTCGACATCGCCTTCACGTCCGAACTGGCGCGCGCCCAGCGCACGCTCGACATCATCCTGTCGGAACTCGGCCAGTCGGACATCGCGGTGAAGAGGAACATTGCCCTCAACGAGCGTGACTATGGCGATCTGACGGGGCTGAACAAGGAGGAGGCGGCCAGGAGATGGGGCGAGGAGCAGGTCCTCGAATGGCGCCGATCCTACGACATCGCGCCCCCCGGCGGCGAAAGCCTGCGCGACACGCTGGCCCGGACGTTGCCTTATTATGTCCGCGAGATCCTCCCCGAGCTTCTGTCCGGCAAGAATGTCATCGTCACCGCCCACGGCAATTCGCTGCGGGCGCTGATCATGGTGCTGGAAGGTCTCGACAGGGACGGCATTGTCCGGCGCGAACTCGCGACCGGGGCGCCGATGATCTACCGGTTGAGCGCCGAAGCCCGTGTTCTGGAACACAAAGACCTGTTAGGTTAGAACGATTATAACAGGTGCCGAAAAGCTTGCGGGCAAAGTGGTCGATTTGTTATAGTTCAACGACTTCGACCCGCCCCAAGGCGGGTCTTGCTTTGCCTTTCAGGGATTTGTGATGGCCGAGGATAACGTTTCGAAGACGCTGGATTGCGGGCTCCGCCCCTCCACCTGTGTGGCGCGGGATGTGGGCGGCATGCTGCGGAGCGCAACGCTCAGGCCGACCCGCCAGCGCATCGCGCTCGGCCGGTTGCTCTACGCCAAGGGCGACCGTCATGTGACGGCGGAAATCCTTCACGAGGAAGCCATGCGCGCCCGCGTGCCGGTTTCGCTCGCGACCGTCTACAACACGCTGCATCAGTTCACGCAGGCCGGCCTGCTCCGCGAGGTCGCGGTCGATGGTGCCAAGACCTATTTCGACACCAATGTCTCCGACCACCACCATTTCCTGGTCGAGGGCGAGAACCAGCTGATGGACATTCACGGCGACCACATGACGGTCGAAGGTCTGCCGGAAGCCCCCGAGGGCATGGAAATCGCCCGCGTCGACGTCGTCGTGCGCCTGCGCCGCAAGGGCAAGAACAGCTGACCAAAAGCAGCTGGGCAGACGTTCGGACATCTAAGATGCGAAAGGCCCCGTTCCGGGGCCTTTTCGTTTAGCAGCTAGAAAACCTCGCCGGGATAGACCCCGAACAGCTGGTCCTGCCGCATCCAGCCGTCGAAACGGTCGCCGGAAATCCGGCACCATTCGCCGGAGCAGACCTCGACCGTGGCAAGCACCTTGGGCTGGAGCTGGGCGATGATCTCGGCTTCCTGGGCGCCGGAATTTCTGAGCGGCAAGGCCGGCTCGGACGACCACGGCGCCACCAGCGCGGTGCGCTTGCCCGACAGCAGCGAATGAAACACCCAGCCGTCGGCACCGTCGGCGTCGCGCACCCGCCGCCAATTGTCCCATTCGGCGATGATTTCGACCGGAAGGCCGGCGCGCTGATAGGTCCACACGACATCGTGTTCCTTGCCGGCGCCGCGGCGGACATTCACTTCATTCGATTTCAGGCTGACAAAGCGCGGCAGCGGCAGGCCCGACACCGCGCCCATCGCGACGGCCCCGGTGGTCTTGGCCGCCTGCGCCTGCGACGGGGAAAGAGCGTCGGTCGCCGTCGGACCGCCAAGCCATTCGCCGGCCGAGATCGCGAGATAGGCCGCGCCGGCCGCCACGGCCGCGAATGCCGTCACACGTCCGGCCGTCCGCCACAGATACGCCTGGCCATACATAAGGAGATACTGCCCCGTGCCGGTTGTTATTGCGGTTGATGCGGCGAGCCGCCTGCTCCGTCCGCGTTCGAGAAAATACCCCCTGCGCCGTTGACGAAATCCTAACCCAGCGAGAATGACGCCGGCCAGTGCGATTTGACGCATCGCAACGGGAATTGCGCCGCGACAGCGGCGTCTATGTATGTACGAGTTCATTCCGCCGCGGCAAGCTTTTCCCCAGGTCCGGAAAATTGTCGCATCGCCGTTAGAATTTTGTTCCCTTTTTGTTCTGTTCGTGGAACTCTCGCCGTCAGGTTTCCAAGACAGGGAGGTGGCGATGTTCCGTATCCTGATGACGATATCCGCGCTTGCAGGCTTCTGCATGCCGCTCGCCGCGGCCGAGCTTGTCGCCCCGGCGACGCTGGGCGCGAGCTTTTTCGACTCAAAGCCGATCACGACGACGGATGCCAGGGGGCGCGCGTCCCGGCTGGTCTTCGCGCCCGAAGGAACGCTGACGCGCACCAGCGCGTCCGGCCGGGCCTCCGAGGGCAAATGGCGGCTTTCGGAAGACGGGTTCTGCATGCAGGTCGGCAAGGCCAAGACCGAAAGCTGCTACATCGTGCTGAAGCGCGACGACGGCACGATCTCGGCCCTGCGCCGGTCCGGCCAGCCCTTCACATGGCAGAAGTAGTTACGGACCGCCCTGGAAGCCGCTGAGCGGGTTGGCGCGGTCGAAGGCATAGGTCAGCGTCTCGAAGCGCATGGAGCGGGCGTCGATCATCAGAAGACGCCCGACCAGCCCTTCGCCGAACGGCGCGATCTCGCGGATGGCCTCGAGCGCCATCAGCGAGCCGACCACGCCGGCGAGCGCGCCGAGCACGCCGGCCTGCTCGCAGGTCGGGATCGTGCCGTCCGGAGGCGGCTCGGGGAACAGGCATCTGTAGGTCGGATTCGGCACGCCCTTCACCTTGCTGTCCTCGTATGGACGCAAGGTCGTGATGGCGCCGTCCATCGTGCCGAGCCAGCCCATCACGAGCGGTCTTTTCGCGCGGAACGCGGCGTCGGACACGAGATAGCGGGTCGAGAAATTGTCGGAGCCGTCGAGAACGATGTCGTAGCCTGCGATCAATCCTTCGGCGTTTTCATGGGTCATTCGCGCGTTGTGCGTTTCGACGGCAATATGCGGGTTGACCGCCCGCACCGCATCCGCCGCGCTGTCGACCTTCAGGCGGCCGATATCTCCGGTGCCGTGCAGAACCTGGCGCTGCAGGTTCGACAGCGACACCGTGTCGTTGTCGATGACACCGAGCGTACCGACACCGGCGGCGGCCAGATAAAGCAGGATCGGGCTGCCGAGACCGCCGGCGCCGATGACCAGCGCCCGCGCGGCCTTCAGCTTCTGCTGGCCCGGCCCGCCGATTTCGCGCAACACGATATGGCGGGCGTAGCGTTCCAGTTCGTCCGGGGACAGCGTCACGCCGCTTCTCCTTCCGGCGGACGCGCGGCCCAGAGGAGGGCGTCCTCCAGCCGGTCATGGCCCCAGAACATCTCGCCGTCCTCGGCGATGAAGGTCGGCGCACCGAAAATGCCGAGCGAGGCCGCGCGCTCCACCTGCCCGCGCAGAGCGAGCTTGTTGTCCTCGGCCTGCGCCCGCTCGACGAGCGCGTCGGCATCGTGGCCGAGCGCGGTCAGAATTTCCCGGATCGGCGCGTCGTCCGAAATCACGCCGCCTTCGCCGAATTCGAAGGCAAGCACCGCGCGGGTGAAATCAGGCACCGATGTGGGGTCCAGCACCAGCGCCACGCGCGCGGCGAGCAGCCCGTTCTGGGGAAATTCCGGCGGCTGCTTGAAGGGAAGGGCGAATTTCACGCACAGGCGCTCGAGGTCGCGCCACATATAGGCGCCCTTCACCGGGTTGGCCTTGTAGGGCGAGGTGGTGAGGCCCGTTTTGGCGAAGATCGGGCCGAGCAGCAGCGGCTTCCAGACAAGCTCCACCCCCGCCGCCTCGGCCAGCGGCCCGGCCCGCATCACGGCGGGATAGGAATAGGTGGAGCCGTAGTCGTACCAGAAATCGAGACGGGGCATCGTGTCCTGCGGGCCTACTGGCGCATTGGCGGTTTTTGGCCTAAAGGCCGGGGCCATACGCTGTCGCGTATATCTAAGCTGCCCTCGCACGGATTTTGAGTATGAACAAGAAGACCCCGAAAAAGGTCGTCCTCGCCTATTCGGGCGGTCTCGACACCTCCGTCATCCTGAAATGGCTGCAGACGGAATATGGTTGCGAGGTCGTCACCTTCACCGCCGATCTCGGCCAGGGCGAGGAGCTCGGCCCGGCGCGCCAGAAGGCGGAGCTGCTCGGCATCAAGCCGGAAAACATCTTCATCGAGGATCTGCGCGAGGAGTTCGTGCGGGATTTCGTCTTCCCGATGTTCCGCGCCAACGCGCTCTATGAGGGCCAATACCTGCTCGGCACATCCATCGCCCGGCCGCTGATCTCGAAGTGGCAGATCGAGATTGCCCGCCGCACCGGCGCCGACGCGGTTGCTCACGGCGCGACCGGCAAGGGCAACGACCAGGTGCGCTTCGAGCTCGCCTATTACGCGCTCGAGCCCGAGATCACCATCATCGCCCCGTGGCGCGAATGGGATCTTACCTCGCGCACACGCCTGCTCGAATTCGCCGAGGCGCACCAGATTCCGATCGCCAAGGACAAGCGCGGCGAGGCGCCGTTCTCGGTCGACGCCAATCTTCTGCACTCCTCCTCCGAAGGCAAGGTGCTGGAAGACCCGGACGATGCCGCGCCGAACATCGTCTATCAGCGCACGATCGCGCCGGAAGACGCGCCCGACAGGGCAACTGTCATTACCATCGATTTCGAGAAGGGCGACCCGGTCGCGGTCGACGGCGTGAAGCTGTCGCCGGCCGCGTTGCTGACGAAGCTCAACGAGCTTGGCAAGGCGAACGGCATCGGCCGGCTCGATCTCGTCGAGAACCGGTTCGTCGGCATGAAGTCGCGCGGCATTTACGAGACGCCCGGCGGCACGATCCTGCACAAGGCCCATCGCGGCATCGAGAGCATCACGCTCGACCGCGAGGCGCTGCATCTCAAGGAGCAGCTGATGCCGAAATATGCCGAGCTGGTCTATTACGGCTTCTGGTTCGCGCCGGAGCGCGAAATGCTGCAGGCGCTGATCGACAAGAGCCAGGACCTCGTCACCGGGCAGGTCAAGGTCAAGCTCTACAAGGGCAATGCCGATGTCGTCGGCCGCTCCTCGCCCTATTCGCTGTACGACAAGGAACTTGTCACCTTCGAGGAAGGCGCGGTCGCCTACGACCACCGCGACGCGGAGGGCTTCATCAAGCTCAACGCCCTTCGCCTGCGCACGCTCGCCGCGCGCAGGAAGAAAACGGGCCTCTAGTCTGATCTCCGCCGCAAAGCGCTGCGACTTTTCCGGTCATGCCGACCAGACCCCTGAACGGAAGAGCCGCACTTTGGGGCGCAGCAGGCTGTTTGCTGCTGCTCCCGCTCGTTGCGATGCAGTTCACCGATGAAGTCGCGTGGGACGGCGCCGACTTCCTGATCTTTGGCGCGATGCTGGTCGCCGCCTGCGGCGCGTATGAACTCGCTGCGCGCCTGACGCGGCAAACGGCGTATCGGGCTGCGGCCGCGGCTGCCATCACAGCACTCTTCATTCTGATCTGGCTCGAACTCGCGGTCGGGCTGTTCGACTGAGCCGCGCGATCCTTAACACCCCTTAAACCCCGAGCCGCGAAACTGCCGCTGAGGCCGCGCATGCCGCGCGGCGTCAGGCATGCGCCGAGGAACGACGGACGATGTTCGGTTTCGGCGGGAAGACGCGCAAGAAAAAGCGCGAACCCCGGTTCGATTCGCATCCCGAGGAATTGCTGGACCTCCGCCTCGGACCGGGGGACCGGGCGCACACCTATGGTCTCGGCCGCCGGGCGCGCACCGCCGATCTCGAGGAAGTCGAGATCGACGACGAGGAGGAGGAAGAGCCGTCACCGAAGCGCGGGGCCGGACGAAATTCCAGGCGCGCCGCGCCGGAGCCTGACGACGACGAAGAGGAAGAAGAGGAGGAGGACATGGAAGAGGAAGAAGCGCCTCCTCCGCGCCGCCGTGCGCGGGCCTCCTCTTCGCGCGCGAAAAAGAAACCGGCGAAGAAGCGCCGCAACGATCCCGTCGGCTTTTTCGCGCTCGGCCGCATGATCCGCTTCGGCGCGCACGCCGCTTTGTGGGGCGGTCTCGCGGTCATCGCGTTCGTCGCTTTCGAGGCGACACGGCTGCCGCCGATGAGCGCGCTCGAAATTCCGCCGCGTCCGCCGAGCGTCACTCTGGTCGGCGTCGACGGCACGCGCTTTGCGACGCGCGGCGACGGCGCGGGCGCGAAAGTCGAGCTGCGCCATCTGCCGGATTACGTGCCGCAGGCCTTCGTCGCCATCGAGGACCAGCGCTTCCGCTCGCATTTCGGCATCGATCCGATCGGCCTCCTGCGCGCGGTGTACGAGAACACCACCGCCGGCCAGGTCGTGCAGGGCGGCTCGACCATCACGCAGCAGCTTGCGAAGAATCTGTTTCTCACGCCGGAGCGCTCGCTCGAGCGCAAGGTGCAGGAAGCGATCCTCGCGCTGTGGCTCGAATGGAAATTCACCAAGGACGAGATTCTCGAACTCTATCTGAACCGCGTCTATTTCGGCTCCGGCGCCTATGGCATCCAGGCCGCGAGCGAGCGCTATTTCGAAAAGCCCGCGAGCTACATGACGCTTGGCGAAGCCGCCATTCTCGCCGGTCTCGTCAAGGCGCCGTCGCGCCTGTCGCCGTCGCGGGATCCTGCCGCCGCGGAGGCGCGCGCGCAGATCGTGCTCGCCGCGATGGCCGAACAGGGCTTCATCAAGGACAAGGAAGCGGCGCGCGCGATGAGCGTTCCGGCCGCCATCGCCGCGCCGCGTATGGACGGTTCCGCCGGCTATGTCGCGGACTGGGTCATCGACCAGCTGCCCGAACTCGTCGGCAAGCTCGACCGCGATGTCATCGTCGACACCACGATCGATCCGATCCTGCAGGCGGAGGCCGAACAGGCGCTCGTCTCAGAGCTCAACGCCGGCGGCGGCAAATACGGCGTCAACCAGGGTGCGGTCGTGTCGCTCGATCCCGGCGGCGGCGTGAAGGCACTTGTCGGCGGGCGCTCCTACGCCAGGAGCCAGTTCAACCGCGCGGTCGCGGCGAAACGCCAGCCCGGCTCGGCGTTCAAGCCGTTCGTCTATCTCACCGCCGTCGAAATGGGCCTGACGCCCGACAGCCTCGTGCAGGACGCGCCGTTGAAACTGAAAGGCTGGTCGCCGGAAAATTTCGACAAGAAATATCTCGGCACCGTCACGCTGTCGGAAGCCTTGGCGCGATCGATCAATTCCGTCGCCGTGCGGCTGACCATGGATGTCGGTCCCGCCAATGTCATCAAGACCGCGCACCGCATGGGCATCTCGTCGCCGCTGAAGGACAATGCCTCGATCGCGCTCGGCACGTCGGAAGTGACACCGCTCGAGCTTGCCGCCGCCTACACGCCGTTTGCGAACGGCGGCACCGCCGTTGTGCCCTATGTCGTGCGCCGCGTGCGCGTCGCGGAAACGGGAGAGGTTCTTTACGAGCGTCATGGTTCCGGGCTCGGCCGCATCGCCGATCCGCGCCATCTCGGCATGATGAACCAGATGATGTCGGAAACGCTGCGCATCGGCACCGCACAACGCGCCGACCTTCCCGGCTGGCCCGCCGCCGGCAAGACCGGCACCAGCCAGGATTATCGCGATGCCTGGTTCGTCGGCTACACCGCCAATCTCGTCACCGCGGTCTGGCTCGGCAATGACGACAATTCGCCGACCAAGCGCGCGTCGGGTTCGGGCCTGCCGGTGCAGGTGTGGAGCCGCTACATGACGGCGGCGCATCGCGGCATTCCGGTCGCCGGGCTGCCGGGCCTGTTCGGCGGACAGGATGTCGCCGGCCGTTCGCAAAATGAAATGTGGGCCGGCGCACGCGCGCACGAACTGCCGCAGCCGATCCGCGCGCCGCTCGATTTCCTGAAGAAGCTGTTTGGCGGGTAGAACGTCATCCCGGACGCGCACAGCGCGATCCGGGATCGTTCATTTAAGGATGGCGATCCCGGACAATCGCTACGCGATTTCCGGGATGACGATCAACGCCTGCGGCGCGTGCGCTTCGGCATGTTGATGCCGTAGCGGTGCAGGTCGGAGCCTTGCGTTTTCAGCCAGGCTTCAGCCTCGTCGGTGTCCGGGAACAGCCGGTAGACGATGTTCCAGAACCGGTCGCCGTGATTCATTTCGCGACGATGCGCGACTTCATGCGCGCAGAGATAATCGAGCACGAAAGTAGGCGCGAGAATAAGCCGCCACGAAAAGGCGAGGTCGCCCTTCACCGAGCACGAGCCCCAGCGCGAGATCGTGTCCTTCACGCTGATGCGCCCGACCGCGACGCGCAGACGCCGCGCATGCCGCTCGACCGTCGGCTCGATGTCCTTGCGTGCTTCGCGCTTCAGGAAATCCAGAACGCGGCGCGAGAAATGTTCTTCCGGTCCGTAGACGCCGATCACGCGCACGCGGCCCGGTTCCTGCGGCTCGATGCGCGTGACGCCGCGCACGCCGCGCCAGACGAGACGATGCGGCACGCCGCGCAGCGGAATGATCTTGCCGCGCGCGAACGGCACCGCTTCCGGCACGGTCTGCAGCCGATCGGCGATCCAGTCGACCTGACGCAGCGCGAAGCTGCGGCCGTGCACGAGCGGCACGCGCTTCGGCAGCGTGAGCACGACCTGGCCGGTGGGATTCTTCACGCGCAGCGTTATCCTGCGCGCAGCCGCGTTGCGGCGCACGGCGATTTCGATCGGCCGACCGCGCACGATCATGTCGAACGTCGCGGGCTCACCGGCCTTCTGGGAAAATAATCTGCTCAGCACGCGACAAAGATAGCAGAACCGCGGCCCTTTTCGAGAGATTTTAAACGTTCTTTTAATGGGGCGGGTTGAGGGCAGCGGATTCAACTACCTTTACGAGCATTTCGAGGTCCTCGGGCCGTGACAGGCGGTGATCGCCGTCCTTGATGAGCGTCATGGTGACGTCGTCCTCGGCCAGATGCTCGACGAGCCGCATCGCATGCGCCCATGGCACATCAGGGTCTTGCATTCCCTGGAGAATCCGCACCGGAGCGCCGGTGCTGAAAGAGGCGTCGAGGATGATATGGCGCCGCCCGTCCTCGATCAGGGCACGGGTGATCGGGGTCGGCTCCTCGGAATATTCCGACGGGTGGCGGTACACTCCCTCGTTGAGGATGGCGGCCCTGACATGCTCCGGGAAACCATTCCACATTAAATCTTCTGTAAAATCGGCCGCCGGCGCGATCAAAACGAGGCTCGAGAGCTTTTTTCCCTCGGCCTTGAGCGCCCGCGCCGCGAGGAGCGCAAGCCAGCCGCCCATGCTGGAGCCGATGAGGATCGGCGCTTCGCCGCCCGCTTCGCGGATCACGGCCAGCGCATCCTCCAGCCAGTCGGAGATCGTGCCGTCCTCGAACGCGCCCCCGGACTCGCCGTGGCCCGAATAGTCGAACCGCACCATGGCCTGGCCGGTCCGCGCCGCCCAGTCGGCCAGGACACTCGCCTTGGTCGAGAGCATGTCCGAGCGGAAGCCTCCGAGCCAGATCACGGCCGGCCCTTTTCCGGGCGTGCGGCGCAGAGCGATCCTGCGGCCCGCCACATTGATATGTTCCAGTTGCTCCATGGCCTGCAAATGCATGACGCGATGTCATATGTAAACCGCACGCGCCGCTGCCGGTTCGTGTTGACTTCCCGCGGAAATATCCCATCCTCCGCCACGCGCGGACCGCACGCATGACAGCGGCCGCGCATATCGCAATGTTTAAGGAGAATGCCCCATTCGCCGTCCGATGAGATCAATGGCGCCCGTCCAAAAGGATGGACCGCGCGTAAACCGTGAAATTCGGGTTCCGACCGTGCAGCTGATTGGCGCCGAAGGAGAAAACCTCGGCCCGACCGCAATAGATCAGGCGCTTGCGCTCGCCGAGGAGGCCGGACTCGACCTGGTCGAGATCGCGCCGAACTCCGAGCCGCCGGTCTGCAAGATCCTCGACTACGGTAAATACAAGTTCGCGGCGCAGAAGAAGGCCGCCGAGGCGCGCAAGAACCAGAAGACCGTCGAGGTCAAGGAAATCAAGATGCGCCCGAACATCGACGACCACGACTACGAGACGAAGATGAAGGCGATGCGCCGTTTCTTCGACGAGGGCGACAAGGTCAAGGTGACGCTGCGCTTCCGCGGCCGCGAAATGGCCCATCAGGATCTCGGCCTGAAGCTTTTGTGGCGCGTGCGCGACGAGGTCCAGGGCCTCGCCAAGGTCGAGAGCGATCCCTCGCTTGAAGGCCGCCAGATGGTGATGATCCTCGCGCCGCGCTAACCACCCGCCACATATGACAAAAAGCCCGCCAGACGGCGGGCTTTTCTTATTCTCTGGCGGCCCCGGCCGACGCGGTAGAACACACCGCTTGTCTTCTCTGCGCGCTGCCGCTATGAACCCCGCTTCTCTCCCGCCCGGCCGTAAAAGGGCTGCCGTGGCGGGAGCTTTGCTTGGGCCGGCCTGATCCGGCCCATCCTCTTCAAGGAGAGCCAAATGCCCAAAATGAAGACCAAGTCGGGGGCGAAGAAGCGTTTTCGCCTGACCGGCACCGGTAAGGTGAAGTCGGCCCAGGCCGGCAAGCGTCACGGCATGATCAAGCGCACGAAGAAGCAGATTTCCGATCTGCGCGGCACGACGGTTCTGTGTGAATCCGACGCCAATATCGTTCGCCAGTTCCTTCCCTACGGCAGCCGCTAAGGCCTAACCGACAAGGAGACAGATCATGTCCCGTGTAAAACGCGGCGTCACCTCGCACGCCAAGCACAAGAAGACACTCAAGGCCGCCAAGGGCTTTTACGGCCGCCGCAAGAACACGATCCGCGCCGCCAAGGCCGCGGTCGACCGTTCGATGCAGTACGCCTACCGCGATCGCAAGAACAAGAAGCGCACGTTCCGCGCTCTCTGGATCCAGCGCATCAACGCCGCCGTCCGCGAGGGCGGGCTGACCTATTCCCGCTTCATCGCGGGTCTCGGCAAGGCGGGCGTGCAGGTTGATCGCAAGGTTCTTTCGGACCTCGCGGTGCGCGAACCGGCGGCTTTCCAGGCGCTCGTCGCGCAGGCCAAGGCCGCACTCGCCTGATCCTGTCATGGCCGGGCCGGTAGAATTCCGGGCCCCGGCCATCCACGAGTTCCTTGTCAGGAACGTCAAAGTCGTGGATGCACGGGTTTGACGCCCCCGCGGAACTCTCATGAGCGATCTCAGCGCACTCGAAGCCTCGATACTCAACGACATCGCCGCCGCCTCCGACGAGGCGGCGCTTGAGGCGGTGCGCGTCGCCGCGCTCGGCAAGAAGGGCTCGGTCTCGGCCGAGCTCGCAAAGCTCGGCGCGATGTCGCCGGACGAGCGCAAGTCCTATGGCGCCGCCGTCAATACGGTGCGCGACCGCATCGCCGCGGCGCTGGCGGACCGCAAGGCAAAACTCGGCGACGCCGCGCTCGATGCGAAGCTTGCTGCGGAAGCCGCCGACGTGACGCTGCCGCTGCGTCCTTCGGCACTGGAAGCCGGACGCATTCATCCCGTCAGCCAGGTCACGGAAGAGATCGCCGCGATCTTCGCCGATCTCGGCTTCTCCGTCGCCGAAGGCCCGGACATCGAAGACGACGAGCACAATTTCACCGCGCTGAATTTTCCGGTCGGTCATCCCGCCCGCGAGATGCACGACACCTTCTTTCTCGCGCCGGGCGCGAACGGCGAACGCAAGGTGCTGCGCACCCACACCTCGCCGGTGCAGATCCGCACCATGCGGACAAAGGCGCCGCCGCACCGCGTCATCATTCCGGGGCGTACATATCGCAACGACTCGGACCAGACCCACACGCCGATGTTCCATCAGGTCGAAGGTCTCGTCATCGACCGCGGCGCCCATATCGGCCAGCTGAAATGGACGCTGATCGAATTTCTCAAGGCCTTCTTCGAAGTGCCCGAGGTCGAGATGCGGATGCGCCCGAGTTTCTTCCCGTTCACCGAGCCGTCGATCGAGGTCGACATCCGCTGCGACCGGTCGGGCCCGGAAATCCGCATCGGCGAAGGCAAGGACTGGATGGAAATCCTTGGCTGCGGCATGGTTCATCCCAACGTGCTGAGAAATTGCGGGCTCGATCCCGACGAGTGGCAGGGCTTTGCCTGGGGCATGGGCATCGACCGGCTGGCGATGCTGAAATACGGCATGCCCGATCTTCGCGCCTTCTTTGACGCCGATGTCCGCTGGATCGAGCATTACGGCTTCCGGCCGCTCGACCTGCCGACGCTGATCGGAGGGCTGAGCTCGTGAAGTTCACGCTTTCCTGGCTGAAAGAGCATCTCAAGACCGAGGCCGGGCTCGACGTCATTACCGAGGCGCTGACGCGTGTCGGTCTGGAGGTCGAGCATGTCGAGGACCCCGCGAGCGCGCTCGCCCCTTTCGTGACCGCGAAGGTGCTTGAGGCGGCCCGCCATCCGAATGCCGACAAGCTTCAGGTTCTGAAGATCGATCAGGGCGACGGCAAACCGGTGCAGGTCGTGTGCGGCGCGCCGAATGCGCGCGCCGGCATGATCGGCGTCTTCGCCGCCGAGGGCACGACGATTCCGGGCAGCGGCATGGTGCTGAAGGCCGGCGAAATCCGCGGTCAGGCCTCGCACGGCATGATGGTGTCCGAACGCGAGATGGGCCTCTCCAACGAGCATACCGGCATCATCGAAATGCCGGAGGGCACGCCGGTCGGAACACCCTTCGCGCCTTTGATGGGCCTCGACGATCCGGTGATCGAGATTGCGGTCACGCCGAACCGGCCGGACTGCCTTGGCGTTTCGGGTCTGGCGCGCGATCTGGCCGCCGCCGAAATCGGCGAAGCCATTACACGCAAGCCACAAACCGTGAAGGGCGCCTATCCCTGCCCGGTGAAGGTGACGCTCGATCTCGACGATCCCGGTCTCGCGCCGGCCTTCGCGCTGCGCATGGTCCGCGGCGTGAAGAACGGCCCGTCGCCGGAATGGCTGCAGAAGAAGCTGCGCGCCGTCGGACTGCGCCCGATCAACGCGCTGGTCGACGTCACCAATCTTCTGACGATCGACCGCGCCCGCCCGCTGCATGTGTTCGACGCCGCGAAGGTCTCGGGCGATCTTGTCGTCCGCCGCGCGAAGCCGGGCGAAACGCTGCTCGCGCTCGACGGCAAGACCTATTCCATCGACGAAACCATGGTCGTGATCGCCGACGGGAACGGCGTCGAATCCCTCGGCGGCATCATGGGCGGCGAGGCGACCGGCTGTACCGATGATACCGTCGATGTCCTGATCGAGAGCGCGCTCTGGGATCCTTTCAACATCGCCAAGACCGGCCGCGCGCTCGGCGTGCATTCGGACGCACGTCATCGCTTCGAGCGCGGCGTCGATCCCGATTTCACCGTCCCCGGCCTTGAACTTGCGACGCAGATCATTCTCGATCTCTGCGGCGGCGAACCGTCGGAGATTTTCCTCGCCGGCGAAATTCCCGACACGCGCCGCGCGATCGATTTCCCGGTCTCGGAGGTCAAGCGGCTGACCGGGCTGGACCTGCACGCGGCCGAGATCAAGATCGTGCTGCAGAATCTCGGCTTCACGGTCTCGGGAGCAGGCGAGATCTTGAAGGTCGCGGCGCCGAGCTGGCGCCCGGACATTCACGGCAAGGCCGATCTCGTCGAAGAGGTCATGCGCATTGTCGGCCTCGACAAGGTACCGGCCGTCCCGCTGCCGAAAACCGAAAGCATCTCGCGCGCCGTATTGACGCCGCTGCAGAAGCGCGCCCGCACCGGCCGCCGGGCGCTCGCCGCGCGCGGCCTCGGCGAGGCAATCACCTGGTCCTTCGTGTCCAAACCGCAGGCCGAGATGTTCGGCGGCGGCAAGCCGGAACTGGCGCTCGCCAATCCCATCGCCGCCGATCTTTCGGACATGCGGCCGAGCCTGCTGCCCGGGCTCGTTGCCGCCGCGCAGCGCAATGCCGACCGCGGCATCGCTGAATCGGCCCTGTTCGAGCTCGGCCAGATTTTCCTCGGCGACGGCCCGGACGACCAGCGCCTCGCCGCCGCGAGCCTCCGCCGCGGCCAGCCGCGCCACTGGTCCGGCGTCCGCGCGCCCGATGCATTCGACGCCAAGACCGACGCGCTCGCGCTGCTGTCGGCCCTCGGGATCGACACTTCGCGCGTCCAGATCGTCCCCGGCGGGCCGGACTGGTTTCATCCAAACCGGTCGGGAACGATTCAGCTCGGCCCGCAGAACGTGTTCGGCCATTTCGGCGAATTGCACCCCCGCCTGCTGAAACAGCTCGGCACCGACGGCCCGCTGGCCGCCATGGAGATCGTGCTCGACGATCTGCCGGAGCCCAAGGCGAAGCCGACCAAGTCGAAGCCCGCACTCGCAATTTCCGATCTGCAGCCGGTCTCGCGCGATTTTGCCTTCGTGGTGGAACGCCGTGTCCGCGCCGCCGACATCCTGCGCGCCGCGCTGAAAGCCGAGCCGAAGCTGATCGTCGGCGCCGATGTGTTCGATGTCTATGAAGGCAAAGGCATTCCGGACGGCATGACGTCCGTCGGCGTCGCCGTCACGCTGCAGCCGCGCGACAAGACCCTGACCGATGCGGAAATCGACGCGGTGTCGGAAAAAATCGTCGCCGCGGTGGCGAAGGCCACAGGCGCGACGCTCAGAGGCTGACGCCGCCTCTTGATCCCGGGCGGCATTTCCGCTGTCTGTTGGGCATGGGCATTCTCGACATTTTTGATCCTTTACGCCGCGCCATCGGTGGAGCGATCGTCCGCTATCTCACGCGGCCGCAGAAAGGATTCGAGCCTGCCTCGACCAGCGACCCGGCGAAGCTGCGGCAGGCCCTGCGCCCCGGCGACGTCCTGCTGATCGAAGGCTCGAGCCGCATCGCCGCCGTCATCAAATATCTGACGACCTCCACCTGGAGCCATTCGGCCCTTTATATCGGCAGCTATCAGGGCGAGCGGCACATGCTGATCGAGGTCGAGGTCGATAACGGCTGCAATGCCGTTCCGCTGTCGAAGTACGAGAATGCGCAAACGCGGATTTGCCGTCCGGCCGGACTCGACGACGAGGGGCGTCAGGAGGTTATCGATTTCATGATCTCCAAGATCGGCCTGCGCTACGACACCAAGAACATTCTGGATCTCGCCCGCTATCTTCTGCCGAAACCCCCGGTGCCGGCGCGCTTCCGCCGCCGCCTGCTCGCGCTCGGCTCGGGCGATCCGACACGCGCGATCTGCTCATCGCTGCTGGCGCAGGCGTTCGAGCATGTGCAGTATCCGGTCCTGCCGCGCATCACGCGCGCCTCGGCGACAACCAACCGCCAGCGCCGGCAGCGCAGCGAAATATTGCACATACGCCATTATTCGCTCTACACGCCGCGCGATTTCGACATCTCGCCCTATTTCGCCATCGTCAAGCCGACCCTCCAGGCCGGCTTCGACTACAAGGCGCTGGTGTGGCGCCGCGCGCCAAAGGCCGCCGAATGATTGCCGCCGCTCTCCTCGCCCTCCGTCAGGCGTTCTCGCCGCCGTTCCGCTCGATCCTGTTCAAGACCGTCGGGCTCGCCCTCGTCTTTCTCGTTTTGCTCGGCATTCTCTTGCAGACGCTGGCGGCAAAGCTGATCGACTTCTCGAACCAGAACTACGATCTCGCTGCCTCTGTTCTGTCCGGCCTCGGCATCGTCGTCGCGCTTTTCTTCCTTGTGCCGCCGGTCGTCTCGCTCGTCGCCGGCTTTTTCCAGGACCGCATCGCCGATCTGGTCGAGAGCTCGCACTACCCGCAGGATGCGCCGGGCCGCGAACTGCCGACCGGCCGCTCCATCCTGCTCGCCACGCGGTTTGCCCTGCTTGTGCTTGCCGTCAATATCGGCGCGCTGCTTCTCCTGCTCGTGCCCGGCGTCAACATCATCGCCTGGTGGCTCGCCAACGGCTATCTGCTCGGCCGCGAATATTTCGAGTTCGCCGCCATGCGCTTCATGACGGAAGACGAGGCGCGGGCGCTGCGCCGCAGCCGCCGCGGCATGGTCTTCATCGCCGGGCTGTTCGTTGCCGCGTTCATGGCGATCCCGGTCCTCAATCTCGCGACGCCGCTCGTCGCTTCGGCCTTCATGATCCATATTTTCAAGGGCATGAAGCGCGTGGCATGAAAACATCGATTCTCTATCTCGCGGCGGCGCTCGCCGAGATCGCCGGCTGCTTCGCCTTCTGGGCATGGCTGCGCCTCGACAAAAGCGCGCTCTGGCTCGTTCCCGGCGTGGCGTCGCTTGCAGCGTTTGCCTGGCTTCTGACACTGGTCGATGCATCGGCCGCCGGCCGCGCCTATGCCGCCTATGGTGGTATTTACATCGCCGCATCCCTCGCTTGGCTCTGGGGTGCCGAGGGCCTGCGCCCCGACCGCTGGGACCTGATCGGCGCAACGATCTGCCTCATCGGCGCTGCCGTCATCATCGCCGGCCCGCGCGCGGCCTGAGATGATCGCGCCCGGCACCGTGCTGCTGCACGACAATTCGCCTGCCGCCGGACGCAGCCTCCTGTTCGAAGAACCCGAGCGCGTATTGACGACGCGCGACCCGGGATTCGTGCCGGCGCTGTTGGAGGAAGCCGAGACCGCGCTCGCCGATGGCTGGCATGTCGCGGGCTATCTCGGTTACGAGCTCGGCCTGAGTTTCGAGGAACGCCTCGCCGCCCTGCTGCCGCCCTTGAACGTGCGTCCGCTGCTCTGGCTTGGCGTTTACCCCGCACCCGAGATTTTGGACCGTGCCTCGACGGCGGAATGGCTGGCGGCCCATGTGAAAGGAGCGCCGGCGCGCGTCGACGAGATCGCGTTTTCGATGTCGCGCGCGGAGTATGAAGCCGCATTCACACGCGTGATGGATTATATCCGCGCCGGTGACGTCTACCAGGTCAACCTGACCATGCTGGCCCGTTTCCGTCTCGGCGGAGATCCGGTGGCGCTCTACCGCGATCTCTGCCGCAAGCAGCCCGTGGCACACGGCGCGCTGATCGAGACCGGCGCCGAGACAATTCTCTCGCTATCGCCCGAGCTCTTCATCGAGCGTCGCGGACGGAAACTCACGACGCGACCGATGAAGGGCACGATCCGCCGCGGCCGCAACGCCGGGGAGGACATGGCGCTGATGCGGGAACTGCGCGCCGACGAAAAATCGCGCGCGGAAAATCTCATGATCGTCGATCTTCTGCGCAACGATCTCGGCCGCGTCGCGGAGATCGGCAGCGTCGAGGTCGAGCGCCTGTTCGACATCGAGACCTACAAGACGCTGCATCAGATGACATCGACCGTCTCGGCGACGCTCCGTAAAGACACCAGCTTTGGAAGTATACTGCATGCGCTGTTTCCATGCGGCTCGGTCACCGGCGCGCCGAAGATCCGCGCCATGCAGATCATCAACGAGGTCGAATCCGGACCGCGCGGACTTTACTGCGGTAGCATCGGATATGCCGCGCCGAACGGGGATTTCTCCTTCAATGTCGCGATCCGCACCGCCGTCGTCGGCAAGGATGGGCGCGGCGAGATCGGCATCGGCGGCGGCGTGGTCGCGGATTCCAGGCTCGAGGGCGAGTATGACGAGGCGCTGCTGAAGCTGCGCTTTTTCCGCGAGCCCCACGCGCCGCTCGGCCTGATCGAGACCATGCTCTGGGACGAGCGCGGTTTTTATCTGCTCGATCGCCATCTCGAGCGGCTCGAAACCTCGGCCGCGTTCTTCGAAATTCCGTTCCGGCGGCGAGCGGTCGCCGCCGCGCTCGACAAGGCGGTCAGATCGCTGCTGCCGCCGCAGCGTGTCCGGCTGGTTCTGTCGGAAGACGGCGATGTCGAGGTGACCGCGGCCGACCTCGTGCCCACGTCGCGATTCCGCTTCATCATCGCGACCGGACGCGTCTCGTCGTCGGACCCGCTGCTGTTTCACAAGACGACGCAGCGCGCGCTTTACGACAGCGCGCTGGCCGAAGCGAAATCCGCCGGAGCCGACGAGGCGATCCTCGTCAACGAACGCGGCGAACTGACCGAGGGCAGCTTCACCAATATTTTTATCGAGAAGGACGGCACGCTGCTGACGCCCGCTCTGTCGTCGGGCCTTTTGCCCGGTACGTTGCGGGCCGAGCTCCTGGCCACCGGCAAGGCCGAGGAACGCGTATTGACAATAGACGATCTTGACGCCGCCGACCGCATCTTCTTCGGCAATTCGCTGCGCGGGCTTTTGCCTGCCGAACCGCTCACGCCCTAGGCGGCGGGATTTTCCCCTTCGGTACAGGCGCCGGCGTTTTCGGCTCGTAGCGGCAGATGTCGTTGATGAGGCAGCGCCAGCATTCCGGTACACGCGCCTTGCAGACATAGCGCCCGTGCAGAATCAGCCAATGGTGGGCATGCAGCAGCGCCCAGTCCGGCACGACCTTCGCCAGCGCGAGCTCGACGTCCAGCGGATTTTTTCCCGGCGCAATCGGGATACGGTTGCCGAGCCGGAACAGATGCGTGTCGACCGCGATCGTCGGCTCGCCGAAGAAGATGTTGAGCACGACATTTGCCGTCTTGCGGCCGACGCCCGGCAGCGCCTGCAATTCCTCGCGCGTTCGCGGCACGTCGCCGCGATGGCGCTCGATCAGAAGCTGCGACAGCGCAAAGACATTCTTCGCCTTGGCATTGTACAGACCAATGGTCTTGATATGGCCGGATATGCCGGATACGCCGAGGCTCACCATCTTCTCCGGCGTGTCCGCCACCGCGAACAGCTTGCGCGTTGCCTTGTTGACCCCGGCATCCGTCGCCTGCGCCGACAGCACGACGGCGACGAGCAGGGTGAACGCGTTCACATATTCGAGCTCGCCCTTCGGCTCGGGATTGGCCTTCTGGAAACGGCGGAAGACCTCCTCGATCTCGTCCGGGGAAAGTTTCCGGCGTCGGGCCGGCGCTTTTTTTCTTGGAATTGGAGACTGGCGGGCTGGCATGGACGCGCTAATATGCACGCGCGATGACACAAGCACATCCCGCCGAGACGCCGATTTTCAAGGCGGTCCTCTGGCCGCACCGGTCGCTGGGCCCGCAAGGCTTCCAGAGCCTGATGCTCGCCATCGCCATCGCCAGCGCTTTTCTCAGCCTGCCCTTCTTCATGATCGGAGCGTGGCCCGTCGTGGGCTTTCTCGGCCTCGACGTGCTGCTGGTCTTTCTGGCGTTCCGCTGGAGCTACAAGACCGCCCGCGCCCGCGAGGAGGTGTCGCTCAGCCTGCTCGAACTGTCCGTGAAGAAGACATCGCATTGGGGCGCGACGTCCGAGTTCCGCTTCAACCCGGCCTGGGTGCGCCTCGACCGCGAAGAGGATGAGGAATTCGGCCTGACGCGCCTGATCATCTCGGAACGGCGGCGCGTGGTCGATGTGGGCGCATTCCTCGCGCCGGTGGAGCGCGCGGATTTCGCCAGGGCCTTCGCGTCTGCGCTCAACCAGGCCAAGCGCGGCGCGGTGTTTTCCTAGAATTTACGTTTTGCCTTGGCGTAGAGCCACGCTCCGACGCTGGCGATCAGGCCCACCACGATCAGCCAGAACAGGATAATCACGCCGATTGCGCCGAAAACGGCCTGCAGCGTGTCCCAGAATCCGACATTGGCAATGAGGATGGCGAGCAGAACTAGGATCAGGATCGGCATGTCATCTCCGGGTATTTTACGGATTCAGGTCATCGACCGTTCTGCCTAACCCGCAACTTGCGCCGGACGTTCCTGGCAAGGTTAAAATCCGTACCGTTCCGGCTCCCGTTACTTCTCCAGCAGCACGGATGCATCGCCATCCGATTGCAAGGCAAGGGTTTTCGGTTCGCCGCGGCGACCGCCCTTAACGATGAGAGAACGCTGACATTACTACATCCTTGAGTTGATTTGAATGTCGTATGCAATCTACACGCAAGGCGCCATTCCGGCGCACCAAGTCAGGGAGAGCAACATGTTAAGCTACAAGCGGACACTCGCCGTCCTCGCCAGCGCAACGGCTCTGGTTCTGGTGATGGGCACGACCGCCCATGCGCTGGGCCTTGGCCTCGGCGGACGCGGCAAGAGCGGATCGAGCGCCAGTTCGAGTTCCGGCGGATCAACCGCCAGCAGCCGGGGCGGAGCCCTTGGCGGGCTTGGCCGCAGCGTTGGACGCGCCGTGGGCGGCCTTGGCCGCTCGGTCGGCGGCGCGCTCGGCGGTGTCGGCGGCAAATCGACCTCCGGTACATCGTCCGGCACCAGCATCGGCAGCCGTTCGTCCACCGGCGTGAGCGTTGGCAACACGGCCGCGGGCGGCCTTGCCGTCGGTGCCACCGTCCTCGGTGCCCGGGGGGTCAACGCCGACGCTGTTATCGGGGGCGCCAACACGGCGAAAGTCGATGCCACGATCGGCGGGGCGGACATCGGAACCACCGCGACGGTGAACGCCCTGCGCAGCGGCTCGCTCCTCGATGCCGATATCGGCGCCAATGTCGGCGACCTGAACGCCCGTATCGGCGCCAATGTCGGTCCCGGCCTGGGCCTCTCGGTCGATATTGGCGGCCCCGGCGGCCCCGGCGGCCCCGGCGGGCCGGATGGCCCCGGCTCTCCTGACGCCAGCGCAGCGGGCATGACGACCGCCGATCTGACCACGATCTGCGGCAATGTCCTGGCCAATCCGGCTCAGTACAATGGCCTGATCGTCATGAAGTGCATGCAATAAAGCTCCTCATGCCTTCCGGCGGGAAGCGCGGCCTCCGGGCCGCGCTTTTGCACGTTAAGGGTGCGGCACGCGTTGTCATTGATTTTTCAGGGTGGATGAGTAGGGTGCCGCCCAAATCGCACATGGTCGGCTTTTGCTTTGTCCGCGTCCGAGCGGCGGGCCGCCCCTATTTTGGATTCCATATCTATGAAACTGCGCAATGTGGCGATCATCGCCCACGTCGACCATGGCAAGACGACCCTCGTCGACGAACTCCTGAAACAGTCCGGTTCCTACCGCGAGAACCAGCGCGTCGCCGAGCGCGTGATGGATTCGAACGATCTCGAAAAGGAGCGCGGCATCACCATCCTCGCCAAGGCGACCTCGATCGTCTGGAAGGACACGCGCATCAATATCGTCGATACGCCCGGCCACGCCGATTTCGGCGGCGAGGTGGAGCGCATCCTCAACATGGTCGACAGCGCCATCGTGCTCGTCGATGCCGCCGAAGGTCCGATGCCGCAGACCAAGTTCGTGGTCGGCAAGGCGCTGAAAGTCGGCCTCCGCCCGATCGTCGTCATCAACAAGGTCGACCGCTCCGACGCCCGGCCCACCGAGGTCATCAACGAGGTGTTCGATCTGTTCGCCGCGCTCGACGCGACCGACGAGCAGCTCGACTTCCCCATTCTGTATGGCTCCGGCCGCTCCGGCTGGATGGCCGACAAGCCGGAAGGTCCGTCCGACCAGGGCATGGCGCCGCTGCTCGATCTCGTGCTCAAGCACGTGCCCGAGCCGACGATTCACGCCGACACCCAGTTCCGCATGATCGGCACGCTGCTGGAAGCAAACCCCTTCCTCGGCCGCATGATCACCGGACGCATCACGTCGGGCACGATCAAGCCCAACCAGACGATCAAGGTGCTGGCGCAGGACGGCACGGTGGTCGAGCAGGGCCGCGTCTCCAAGATTCTCGCCTTCCGCGGCATCGAGCGCACGCCGATCGAGGAAGGCTCCGCCGGCGACATCGTCGCCATTGCCGGTTTGCCGAAAGGCACCGTTGCCGACACGTTCTGCGATCTCAGCGTCACCGAGCCGCTGAAGGCGCAGCCGATCGATCCGCCGACCGTGACGATGTCGTTCATCGTCAACGACAGTCCGCTCGCCGGCACCGAGGGCGACAAGGTGACGAGCCGCGTCATTCGCGACCGCCTCATGAAAGAAGCCGAAGGCAATGTCGCGCTGAAGATCGAGGAAGCCGCCGACAAGGATTCGTTCTTCGTGTCGGGACGCGGCGAACTTCAACTGTCCGTACTGATCGAGACCATGCGCCGCGAAGGCTTCGAAATCGCCGTCTCGCGCCCGCGCGTCGTGCTGCAGCAGGACGAGAACGGTCAGACGCTCGAACCCATCGAGGAAGTCGTCGTCGACGTCGACGAGGAACATTCCGGCGTCGTCGTGCAGAAAATGGGCGAGCGCCGCGCCGACATGCTGGAAATGAAGCCGTCGGGCGGCAACCGCGTCCGCCTCGTGTTCCACGCGCCGACGCGCGGTCTCATCGGATATCAGTCGGAACTGATGACCGACACCCGCGGCACCGCGATCATGAACCGCCTGTTCCACGCCTATGAACCCTACAAGGGCGAGATCGCCGGCCGCCGCAACGGCGTCCTGATCGCCAATTCGCCGGGCGAGGCGGTGGCGTACGCGCTGTGGAATCTCGAAGACCGCGGCCCGATGATGATCGAGCCCGGCTGGAAGGTCTATCAGGGCATGATCGTCGGCGAACACACGCGCGACAACGACCTCGAAGTCAACGTGCTCAAGGGCAAGCAGCTGACCAATATCCGCACGACCTCCAAGGACGAGGCGGTGCGGCTGACGCCGCCGATCCGCATGACGCTGGAGCGCGCCCTGACCTACATCCAGGACGACGAGCGCGTCGAGGTCACGCCGAAATCGATCCGCCTGCGCAAGGTCCATCTCGATCCGAACGACCGCAAGCGCTCGGAAAAGCTCAAGGAAGCCGTCTGATTATTTTTCGGATGGCTTGAACCCGGGAGGCGGGCGGCGCGACCAATCGATATGCGCCGATCCCCCTCCCCGGCGCACACATCAAGGGCCGGGCGCACCCGTCATCCCCTCCGACGGCGCCCGGCCCGCTTCTTTTCAGACCGCGCGCTCCAGAAGCTTTCGATCGGCCTCGTGCGTGAAGGCCTTCAGCGCCCGCTCGCGCGCGATCTTGGCGTGCCGCCGCGCGGCCCTGGCGAAATTACCATCGTCATCGCCCAGGGCCTCAAGAGCCGCGAAAGCCTTCTGCAGGCGCAGCTGAACTTCGGCATTGCCCGCCGCATCGCGCGCGATGGGGTCGAAAGCGTCGTCGAGCAACTCTTCCGCCGACGGCTCGCGGACATGGATGTGCTCGTACTCCGCGCCGCCATCGAAGGCAGACCGGCAGTCGTGCCACTGGGCAAGCAGACGGAGCTGTACGGCGATGACATCCATCGCCGTGCCCGGATCGTTGACGGCGGCCGACAGGGCCCGCTGCGCTACCTCGCACAGAACAATAAGTCCGTACCGCATGTCCTGCTCGAAGGTCCTGCGATCCCCGAGCACGAAGCTCGCCGCGATGCTGTTCTCGCCGTCCTCGTCGAGCGTACCGCGATAGCGGGCGAGCGGCCGCCCCGGATACATGAACGAGCCGGTATCGGCTTCGAGATAAAGCGTGATCTCGTGCTTGTCGGCCAGGCGGCCGAGCGCCGCCATGTCGATATACTGTACGTATCCAACACTCGGCGCGGCAATGGCGGTCGTACCGCGCGGGAGAGCCTTGTAGGCCTTGCCTCCACGAAACGGCTGGGCGCCGCGCATCTCGATCGCGTCCCGCGTCACTTTCTCCAGCTTGCTGATTGTATTGCTGACGCGACCAAGACGCGCCAGAGAGTCGACCCAGCGGATCAGGGTCGCGACAACCGCCACCAGAACGACGATCGTGACGCCGAACATGATCACGCGGCCGTGCGCGCCGTAGGACTCGGTCTCCAGGGCAACGAGGCCCACCACGCTGAACAGAAAGGCGCCGATGAAGGTCGACAGCGCGTTGTGCGCGTGATTGTCCTCGGTCAGGAGCTCCGTCGCACGGGGACTGCCCGACTGCGCCGCGGCGGCCTGGGCGGCGACCATTGTTGACAAGGAAAAGGTGGTTACGGCCAGCATGCTGCTCGCCATAAGCGACAGGATGGTATCGACAGCACGGCCGCCGATCTTTACGGCGATGTCGCTTGGCACATAGGGAGCGAGGAACGCGGCCAGAACTGCCGTCGCAACGCCCAGCACACCAAACAGCGCCGCACGCAGCCAGAGGCGGCGCACGGCCAGGCGCAGCTTGAACAGCCACGCCGTGTTGAAGAAGCCCCCGCTCGCGGGCGTGCTCACAACCCCTCGAACAGGGCCGTCGAGAGATAGCGCTCCGCAAAGCTCGGAATGATGACGACGATGTTCTTGCCCGCCATCTCCGGCCGCGAGCCGACTTCGAGGGCAGCGGCAACGGCGGCGCCGGACGAAATGCCGACGGGAATGCCTTCAAGTTTCGCGACGCGGCGCGCCATGTCGAAGGCCGTCTGATTGCCGACCGTCACCACCTCATCGATCACGGTGCGGTCGAGAACGTCGGGCACGAAGCCCGCGCCGATGCCCTGGATCTTGTGCGGGCCCGGCGCGCCGCCGGACAGGACCGGCGAATCCTCCGGCTCGACCGCGATCATTTTTATGTCCGGATTCTTCTTCTTGAGCACGGTGCCGACGCCGGTGATGGTGCCGCCGGTGCCGACGCCGGAGATCACCGCATCGACCTTGCCTTCGGTGTCGTTCCAGATCTCTTCCGCCGTCGTCGCGCGATGGATCGCGGGATTGGCCAGATGCTTGAACTGCTGCGGCATCACCGCTCCGGGAATTTCGTTCAGAAGTTCCTCGGCGCGGGCGACCGCGCCCTTCATGCCTTTTGGCCCTTCCGTCAGGACAAGCTCCGCTCCAAGCAGAGCCAGCATCTTGCGGCGCTCGATCGACATCGTTTCCGGCATCACGAGGATGAGACGATAGCCCCGCGCCGCGGCGACGAAAGCCAGGGCGATGCCGGTATTGCCCGATGTGGGCTCGACGATCGTGCCGCCCGGCTTCAGCGCACCGGATTCCTCCAGCGCATCGATCATCGCAACACCGATACGGTCCTTCACGCTGGCGATCGGGTTGAAGAATTCGAGCTTGGCCAGAAGATTGGCCTTCACCCCGCGTTCGGCGGAAATACGGTTCAGACGCACAAGCGGCGTGTTGCCGATTGTCTCCGTGATCGAATCGTAGATCCGGCCGCGGCCCCAGAACTGGGACTGCTGCGGCGTCCGTGCTGCGAACTGGGGCATCGAAACCTCCTGAAGGGCGCGTATATCCGAAGCTCTACACAAAGGCCGCGCGGGGTTTATTTCAAGTGCCGGGCGCGCTCCGGCGTGTGATCTCAGATGCTGAAATCATAGTTCGGGGCGGCTTCCCCGAACACCCGCCGGCTCTGCGCGTCGCGGCACAGATCGTCGACCGTGATTTCCTGAAGCTTTTCGAGAAAAATCTCGGACGCCTGGTCGATGGCGGGCACCACGACATCGCGCACAAGCGCGGACGGCTCGGCGCCGCCATCTTCGGGATCGGCCTTGCTGCCGTTCATGACAGGGGCCGGCGAGGACGCGGCGCGGACAATGTCCGCCACGGTGATGCGGCGGCGCTCGCGCGCAAGTTCGTAGCCGCCGCGCGGACCGCGCACGCCTTTCAGGATGCCCGAACGCACCAGAACCTGGAGCAGGGTTTCGAGATGGCGCGGCGGCAGCGAGTGCCGCGCGGAAAGAGCCTTGGCGGCGATCGGAGCCGGCCGCGCGTGATAGGCGATGTCGACCACGGCGGCGATCGCAAGCAGACTGCGACGCGGAAGCAGATTCATACCCTTCAGCCCTTCTTCCCCCCGGTGCCGGTCGATCCGAAGCCGCCCGCACCGCGTATTGTTTCGTTTATTACGTGGGTCTCGACAAGATCGGCCGTGACGACCGGCGCGACGACGAATTGAGCGACACGCATACCCCGCGTGACCGTGAAATTTTCCCCGCCGAGATTGACGAGCAGAACCTGGACTTCCCCCCGATAGTCCGAGTCGACCGTTCCCGGAGCATTTGCAACCGTGACGCCATGCCGGAGAGCAAGCCCCGAACGTGGCCGCACCTGGCCCTCATATCCCTCTGGCAACTGGAAAATCAGCCCCGTGGGAACAAGCTTCCGCGCGCCCGGACTTAACTCCAAACCGGAGCCTTCTTCAACCGCCGCGATCAAATCCAGGCCTGCGGCGCCCGCCGTCGCATAGGCCGGAAGCGGCAGGCCGAGGCCATGCGGCAGCCGGGTGACGGCAACCTTGATACGATTCATCCCAGTAGCTCCGCGAACCGCGCGATCAGTTTCTCGGCAACGTCCGCCTTGCTCATCGTCGGCCAGGTCTCGACCCCTGCGGCCGACACAAGATGGACGGTGTTGGACACCCCGCCCATGACACCGCTCGCGGGCGAGACGTCGTTGGCGACGATCAGGTCGCAGCGCTTGCGCTTGAGCTTCTTTCTGGCATGCGCGACGACATCGTCGGTTTCGGCGGCAAAGCCGACGACGAGAGCCGGCCTGTTGTCGTCGAGCGTGGCGACGGTGGCCAGGATGTCCGGGTTCTCGACGAGGTCGAGTTTCGGCGGTCCGGACTTCCCTTTCTTGACCTTGGAATTCTTCGCGCGCTTGACGCGCCAGTCGGCGACGGCGGCGGCAAACACCGCAATATCGGCCGGCAGCGCCAGCCCGACCGCATGCAGCATTTCCTCTGCGGTCTCGACCTTCACGACTTTCACGCCCGCCGGATCGGGCAGCGCGACCGGCCCGGAAACAAGAGTGACATCGGCGCCGGCGCGCGCCGCGGCAGCGGCAATCGCATGGCCCTGGCGGCCGGATGAGCGGTTGGCGAGGACACGCACCGGATCGATCGGCTCATGCGTCGGGCCGGACGTCACGATCACGCGGCGTCCTGTCAATACGCCGCCGGCTCCGGTTGCGCCGAGCAGCGTTGCGGCGGCATCGGCGATCTCGATCGGCTCGGCCATGCGGCCGAGCCCGCTTTCGCCGCGCTCGGCCATCGCGCCTGTATTCGGACCGACAAAGCGGATGCCGTCCTGGCGCAACCGGTCGGCATTGCGCCGCGTCGCGGCATGGTCCCACATCCGCGGGTTCATGGCCGGCGCCACGAGAACGGGCTTGTCGGTTGCGAGCAGCGCCGTCGATGCCAGGTCATTTGCGAGGCCATTGGCCATTTTCGCCAGAAGATCGGCGGTTGCCGGCGCCACGATGATGAGGTCAGTGTCGCGGGCAAGGCGGATATGGCCGACATCCTGCTCGTCGGCGAGATCAAACAGGCTGGTGAAGACCCGCTCGCCGGAGATGGCGCCGACCGCAAGCGGCGTCACGAACTGCGCCCCGGCCTCGGTCAGGATGGCGCGGACCATCGCGCCCCGTTCCTTCAGCCGGCGGATCAGGTCGAGGCTTTTATAGGCCGCGATCCCGCCCCCGATCACAAGAAGAATGCGCTTGTTTTGCAATAGCTTACTCATAGCACACAGGGGTCGTGCCGATCCCGGGCTTTTCCCTATCCCAGAACGATGAATAAAGCGAGAAGTCCGGCAATAACCCAAAGCGCGAGATGCCCCCAGCGGGCACGCCGCGCCTCGGCGCGGCCGATGTCGCGGACGCTTTCGGGCGCGAGCGGAAAGCCCCGTACCGTCATCTCCTCAAGACTGCGGGCGAGATACTGCGTCCGCGCCATCAGATCGGGCACATCGGCCAGCGCGCGTCCGAGCCGGAGCGCGCCATCCGCCACGTCCTCGATCTTGCCGACCGGGCCGAGATAGCGGGTGATCCATTCGCGGACGACGGGTTCGGCCGCGGTCCACATATCGAGCCTCGGGTCGAGCGAGCGCGCCACGCCTTCGACGACGACCATCGTCTTCTGCAGCATGATGAGTTCGGGCCGGGTCTCCATGTGGAAGATCTCGGTGATCTCGAACAGCTGGGTGAGAAGCCGCGCCATCGAGACGTCCTGGGCGAGGCGGCCGTGGGTCGGCTCTCCGACCGAGCGCAGGGCGCGCGCGAACTCCGCGACGCTCTGGTCCGGCGGCACATAGCCGGCGTCGAAATGCACCTGGGCGACGCGAAGATAGTCGCGCTCGATGAAGCCGTAGAGCATTTCGGCGAGGAAGCGCCGCTCTTTCGGCCCAAGCCGTCCCGTGATGCCGAGATCGACGGCGACGATGTTGCCGGCGGCATCCACGAACAGATTGCCGGGATGCATGTCGGCATGGAAGAAGCCGTCGCGCATGGCATGGCGCAGAAAACTCTGGATCAAAAGACGCCCGAGCGCCGGAAGATCGTGACCCGCGGCGCGCAGGGCCGCGTGGTCGGACAGCTTCACGCCCTCAACCCATTCAAGCGTCAATACATCCTTCGCCGTCCGCGCCCAGTCGACGGACGGCACGCGGAAGCCGGGATCGTCCTTGGTGTTCTCGCCCATTTCCGACAGGGCGGCGGCTTCAAGCCGAAGATCCATTTCCAGCGCGACCGAGCGCGCCAGCGTATCCACCACCGCGACCGGACGCAGGCGCCGCGCCGGCGGATTGAAGCGTTCGATCAGGCGGGCGATGGAATAAAAATTCGCAAGGTCGCGCCGGAACTTCCGTATCACTCCGGGCCGCAGCACCTTCACCGCGGCATCGCGCGCCGCAGGTCCGGCGGCGACCTTGGCCTTGTGGACCTGCGCGATCGAGGCGGCGGCAACCGCCGGACCGAATTCGACAAAGCTCTCCGCCACCGGTTTGCCGAGGGCGGCCGCGACCATCTCCTCGGCCTCGGCCTGCGGGAAAGGCGGCACGCGGTCCTGGAGGTTTTCGAGATCGGCTGCGATCTTCGTACCGACAACGTCGGGCCGTGTCGCGAGGAACTGGCCGAGCTTCACATAGGACGGCCCGAGGCGCGCCAGGGCGGCCGACAGCGGGGCGGTGTTCCGCGAGGGTCCGCGCCGTTCGATCAGACGCAGCGCGCGCAGCGTGCCGCGCACCGGCGCGGGGAACGCATCGAGATCGACCGCGCCGAAAACGCCTTCGCGGGCGAAGACGTATCCTGTCCGTACAACACGGCCGAGCTGGGCGAGATTGGCGAACACGGCGGCGCCCTAGAGCCGCCAGCCGGAATGCAGCGCGGCGATGCCGCCGGTGTAGGGCGTATGGCTGACGCGGCCGAAACCGGCATCTCCCATCATCATCGCAAGCTGTTCCGGCGGCGGGAATTTCCGGATCGATTCCACGAGATAGCGATAGGCATCCGCATCGCCCGTCACCACCCGCCCGATCTCCGGGATCAGGTTGAACGAATAAAGATCATACGCCTTGTCCAGCAACGCGGCGTCGACCGTCGAGAATTCGAGGCAGAGAAAATGGCCGCCCGGCTTCAGGACGCGGCGGAATTCGGCCAGCGCACGGTCCATCCGCGGCACATTGCGCAGGCCAAAAGCAATGGTCACGGCATCGAACTCGCCATCGCCGAAAGGCAGTTCCTCGGCATTCGCCTCGGCAATAATGACGCGCCCCGCAAAGCCCGCGGCGTCGACGCGCTCGCGACCGACCTCGAGCATGTTCGGATTGATATCGGACAGCGTGACCTGCACGCCCGGCCCGCCGCGCTTCAGAACGCGCAGCGAAATGTCGCCGGTGCCGCCCGCGACATCGAGCAGACGGAAGGCACGTCCGCCGCGCGGCAGGGAGAGAGCTGTAACCATCGCGGACTTCCACGCCCGGTGCAGGCCGCCGGACATCAGATCGTTCATGAGGTCATAGCGGGCGGCGACATCGCGGAAGACGCGGTCCACCCGGCCCTGCTTTTCCTGCAGGGGCACGTCCTCGAAGCCGAAATGCGTGGTATCAGGCGCGCTTGCGCTCTCAGTCATGGTCTCGCTCATCGATGCGCGGCGAACCTATATTATGGCAACTTCCTTAGCCAGTTACCCTGCCCGACAGACTTAACCATGCCCGAGCTGCCCGAAGTCGAGACCGTCCGCCGCGGACTTACCCCTGCCCTCAAGGGGCGCAGGCTGGTCGCGGTCGAGGCCCGGCGCAAGGATCTGCGTTTTCCGTTTCCGGACCGCTTTGCCGACCGGCTGACCGGACGAACGGTCACCGCACTTGGCCGCCGGGCCAAATATCTCCTCCTCGATCTCGACGATGGCCAGGTGCTGATCGCCCATCTTGGAATGTCAGGCTCTTTCCGGGTCGAGGGCGATGTGCCGGGCAGCTTCCATCACGAACGCTCGCGCCTTGCCGCGCACGACCATGTCGTCTTCACCACCGACCGCGGCGTGCGTGTCATCTATAATGACCCGCGTCGCTTCGGCTTCATGCTGCTGAGCGACCGCGGCGAGCTTGGCGCCCATCCCCTGATAAGCCCGCTCGGGATAGAGCCGCTCGGCAACGAGCTCAGCGCCGCGTTCCTCCTGGAAGCGTTGAAAAAACGGACGACCTCGCTGAAGGCGGCCCTCCTGGACCAGAAGATCATCGCCGGCCTCGGCAATATCTATGTCTGCGAGGCGCTGCACCGCGCGGGCCTGTCGCCGCGCCGCTCGGCGAAAACCATGACGCCGGCCCGGGCGGCTCCGCTGGCCGAAGCCATCCGGGCCGTCCTGCTGGAGGCGGTGGAGGCGGGCGGCTCCTCGCTGCGCGATCACGCCCGCACCGATGGCGAACTCGGCTATTTCCAGCATTCCTTTCGCGTCTACGACCGCGCGGGGCAGCCCTGCGTGAAGCGAGGCTGCAAAGGCAGCGTCCGCCGCATCGTCCAGAACGGCCGCTCGACCTTTTATTGCCCGGCCTGCCAGAGATAGGCCTGTTAGAGATAAGCCGGATAAAGAGAGGCCTGTCTGTCGTTGACCTTGCCCGGCGATCGGACTATGAACACCGCCAAAGCGGCGGGTCATTCCCGCCGCGCTTTGATTTTACGCCCCGCTGCTGAGCGGCGCGAACCCAAGGAAGATACTGATGGCCAATACGAAGTCGGCCAAGAAGGCCGCGCGCAAGATTGCGCGCAAGACCACGATCAACAAGAGCCGCCGCACCCGCGTCCGCTCCCAGGTCCGCAAGGTCGAGGACGCACTGGCCGCGGGCGACGCCAAGGCAGCCGCCGAGGCGCTGCGTGGCGCACAGCCCGAACTGATGCGGGCGGCCCAGAAGGGCATCCTTCACAAGAACACCGCGTCGCGGAAAGTTTCACGTCTCGCAGCCCGGGTGAAGGCGCTCGGCTGAACCCCGAATTCAGAAAAGTTCAAAAGCCCGGCCTGAAGCCGGGCTTTTTTGTGTCCGAATTCCGGCGGGTGTCCATCGACCGCGGCCAGACGGGCCGTGGCAGCGGCGTCACAGCGCCGTTGTTAAAGCGTCACACCGACCCGGTTTCGGCCGGTACCCTCTTGATTTCCGCAATCGCCTGAATCCGCAGGGACTGCCGCCAAACGGCGCTCGCCCGCGCACAAATTTTGTCTATAAATCAAATTCTTAGGCGGGATACGGCGGGGCCGGGCAGCGGCAGGGCTCGGTCAATATCCGGCGGTTAATATATTTTTAACCCGAAGCGACATGAAAGCCACGGCCGGGCCGAGGCGGCTGAATCGCAAGAGGATCAGGGCTTTGCCACAATTCATTTGTGGCGGACCGTCCGTACGAGGCGGGTTGGACTCGTTTCGAGGGGTGTTTTTTTTATTGCCGCCCGAAACAAGGCGTGGCTATGTTTTCTTCGTCAGCGGGCGGCGCCCAAAGACCTCTAGAAATTGTGACAGAGTTATAGCCCATGATTTCATGGGATGGGGAGTTTTTGTCTGCAGTCGGCGGCTTGGGGCGCTTCCGGCTAGTTCAACGAAGAAGCTTTGGGTGCGTGCTGTACTTCTTCGGACCCCGTGTCGCGTAGAACAACATCAAGATGACAATGGGGATGCGCTCCGAATACTTCGAAGTGCATAGGGTAATTCTATGACTCTGCAATCGCAGGCTGGGTATGCGGGAGATGTTGATCCTCTCACCGCCTATAACGACCTTGCCAGCACGAGCTCTGCTCAGCTGATCGACGTTCGCACCCGTGCGGAATGGAGCTTTGTCGGTGTTCCCGACCTTGGCGCCATTGGCAAGGAGCCGATTCTGATCGAGTGGCAGAGCTGGCCGCATATGCAGGTCGCAGGCGATTTCCTCGACAGGCTCAAGGCGGAACTCGCCGCGCGCAATGTCCCCCAGGATGCCCCCCTCTATTTCCTGTGCCGGTCGGGTGTCCGCAGCGCTGCTGCGGCGACCTGCGCGTCGGCCGAGGGATTTGGCAAAAGTTTCAACGTCGCCGGCGGCTTTGAAGGCCCGCCCGATGCGGGCCGCCATCGCGGACGCACGGCCGGCTGGAAGGCCAGTGACCTGCCCTGGATACAGACTTGAGAAGCACAACGGACATGACCGACGACATTTTCTTCGATCCATCGGCCCGCAACCGGGCCGATGACACCTACGACACCACAAGCACCCGCCTTCAGGAGACAGAAATGTCCGCGCCTGCTTTATCACCTTCCAGCGGCGACTACGGTGCGGCCTGGCAACGGACTCAACGGCGTCTGCGCGCGGAACTTGGCGAGGACATCTATCTGTCCTGGTTCGCCCGCATCGAGCTGGAGTCGGTCGACAAGTCCGGGCTCGCGCATCTGTCGGTTCCGACACGCTTCCTCAGGAGCTGGATCCAGTCGCATTACGCCGACCGGATTCTGCGCGCCTTCCAGGCAGAGGATGCCGACATCCAGCGCATCGAACTTTCGCTCCGCACGGCCGGCGGCCGTCCGGCATCGGCCCGTCCCGTGGCAGCCGCTTCAGGCGTTGCCGTAAAATCCGGCGCCGCGCCGGCAGCCGCGCTTGGCGCAACGACTGAAGCGCAGCCGGCGGGCGGCAGCCTTGTCGGATCTCCGCTCGACCGCCGGATGGGTTTCGACTCGTTCCTGGTCGGCCGCTCGAACGCCCTCGCCCATGCTGCGGCGCAGGAAGTGGCGAAGGCCCGCCCCGGCGAGCCGATCCGCTATAATCCGCTTTACGTTCACGCGGCTGTCGGCCTCGGCAAGACGCATCTCCTTCATGCGATCGCCGGTCAGGCGGAAGCGGGCGGGCGCCGCGTGCTCTATCTCACCGCCGAACGATTTATGTTCGGCTTCGTCAATGCGCTGCGGGCGCAGACCGCGCTCGCCTTCAAGGAAACGCTGCGCGGCATCGACATGCTCGTCATCGACGATGTGCAGTTCCTGCAGGGCAAGACGGTCTCCGCCGAGTTCGGCCATACGCTGAACGCGCTGATCGATGCCGGCCGCCAGGTCGTCGTCGCCGCCGACCGTCCGCCGGCGGAACTGGAAAGCCTCGACGACCGCCTGCGCTCGCGCCTTGCCGGCGGCCTTGCCGTCGAGATGGCGTCGCTCGACGAGGATCTCAGGCTGTCGATCCTGAAGGGCCGCGTCGCCGCCGCGCACGAGAGCAATCCGGGCTTCGACGTGCCGCCTTCTGTTCTCTCCTATGTCGCGCGCACGGTGACGGCCAATGGCCGCGATCTCGATGGCGCGGTGAACCGGCTTCTTGCTCACAACACCCTTACGGGAGCGGCAGTGACGCTCGAGATGGCCGAAGAGGCCCTGCGCGATCTCGTCCGCAACCGCGAGCCGAAGCGCGTCAAGATCGAGGACATCCAGCGCATCGTCGCGCGCCATTACAACGTCTCGCGCGCCGACATTCTCTCCGCGCGCCGTACGGCGACCGTGGTGCGTCCTCGCCAGATCGCGATGTATCTCTCGAAGGTGCTGACGCTGCGCTCGCTGCCGGAAATCGGCCGGCGTTTCGGCGGCCGGGACCACACGACGGTGCTGCATGCGGTGCGCAAGATTGATGGCCTGCTTCACACCGACACCGCGCTCAGCGAGGATGTCGACCTTCTGAAACGGATGCTGTCCGAATAGGATGAAACGCTTGCGAAATGGCCGGGGAGGGGCCAATCTCCCCGGCCCGGCGCTTTCGGGCGCCTCGGGCGGCTAGGCCCCGCGGCCTCCGGCCGCCTTCCACGGAATGGAATATCGAAAATGAAAGTGACCCTTGAACGGGCCGCGCTGCTCAAATCCCTCGGGCATGTCCATCGCGTCGTGGAGCGCCGGACGACCATCCCGATCCTGTCCAACGTCCTGGTGCGCGCGGAAAGCGGCGGGCTTCGGCTGCAGGCGACCGATCTCGACCTTGAAGTCGTCGAGACCGCGCCGGCCGATATCGGCACCGCCGGCTCGACCACGGTTCCCGCCCATACATTTTACGACATCGTCCGCAAACTGCCTGACGGCGCCCAGATCGCGCTCGAGCAGGCGGGCGATTCCGGCACGCTGACGATCCGTTCGGGCCGTTCGCGCTTTTCGCTGCAGACGCTCGCGGAATCGGACTTTCCGGATCTTGCCGCCGGCGAACTCCCGGTGAAGTTCGACCTCACGGCCGCCGATCTGAAGCGCCTGATCGACAAGACCCAGTTCGCGATCTCGACCGAGGAGACGCGCTACTATCTCAACGGCATCTATCTGCATGCGATCGAGGTCGATGGCGTACCGATGTTGCGCGCGGTCGCGACCGATGGACACCGGCTTGCGCGCGTGGAGCTGCCCTGTCCGAAGGGCGCCGCACAGATGCCGGGCATCATCGTGCCGCGCAAAACCGTGTCGGAAGTCCAGCGTCTCGTGGAATCGCCGGATGGCTCGGTCACCATCGAGCTGTCGCCGACCAAGATCCGGTTCACGCTCGGCGACGTCGTCCTGACATCGAAGCTGATCGACGGCACCTTCCCGGACTATGCGCGCGTCATCCCGCAAGGCAATGACAAGTCGCTGACCGTCGACAAGGTCGAGTTCAAGGCTGCCGTGGATCGCGTGTCGACGATCTCGTCCGAACGCGGCCGCGCGGTAAAACTGGCGCTCAGCGACGGCAAGCTGACCCTGTCCGTCAGCAACCCGGATTCGGGCTCGGCGACCGAGGAGATCGAGGTCGACTACGGCTCGGAGCCGCTCGATATCGGTTTCAACTCGCGCTATCTGCTCGACATAACCGATCAGATCGACACCGACACCGCCTTGCTCAAGCTTGCCGATCCGGGCTCGCCGACCGTGATCCAGGACAAGGAAGGCTCTTCGGCCTTGTACGTCCTGATGCCGATGCGAGTTTAAGTCACGGTACCGTCGTCCGTACGGGCCGTCATCACGCGGCTCCGGCTCACGCATTTCCGCAATCACCCATCGCTCGCGCTGAGCTGCGGGCAGCGTCTTGTTGCGCTGACCGGACCGAACGGGGCCGGCAAGACCAACCTTCTCGAGGCAATCTCGCTGCTGACGCCGGGGCGCGGCCTTCGCCGCGCCGCGCATGCCGATATCGCGCAGATCGACGGCAACGGCTCGTGGGCGGCCGCAGCGGAAATCGAGGGAGCGCTGGGCGAGGCCGCGCTCGGCACCGGCATCGAAGCGGACGACAATGAAGGCGCCTCCCGCCGCTGCCGCATCAACGGCGCGGCGGTGTCCGGGCCCTCGGCCTTTGCCGATCATCTGCGGGTTGTCTGGCTGACGCCGGCCATGGATGGGCTCTTCACCGGGCCTGCCGGCGATCGCCGCCGGTTCCTCGATCGCCTCGTGCTCGCGGTCGACCCGTCGCATGGCACCCGCGTCAACGCATTCGAACGCGCCTTGCGCTCGCGCAACAAGCTGCTGGAAGAAGGCGCTCGCGATCCGCGCTGGCTCGATGCCGTCGAGCACGAGACGGCCGAGCTTGCCGTCTCCGTTGCCGCCGCCCGCATCGAAACCGTGGCGCGCCTCGCAGGACTGATCGCGGAAACGAAGTCGGATTCCGGTATTTTCCCTCATGCGGAGATCCTGCTGGGCGGTTGGATGGAGGACAGGATCGGCGCCGGCAGCGCCGCCGACGCCGAGGACATATACCGCGACCGGCTACGCGAGCTGCGCGGCCGCGACCGCGCGGCGGGACGCACTACCGAAGGCCCGCACGCATCCGATCTCACCGTCCGCCACGCGCCGAAGCAGATGCCGGCCAATCTGTGCTCGACCGGGGAGCAGAAAGCGCTCCTCCTTGGACTTGTTCTTGCGCATGCCCGGCTCGTCGCCCGGCTCTCCGGCGCAACGCCGATCGTGCTTCTGGATGAGGTTGCGGCCCATCTCGATCCCGATCGCCGGGGCGCCCTTTACGGCGTTCTGGAAGACCTTGGCGCGCAGTCCTTCATGACCGGCGCCGACATCGCCCTGTTCGACAGTCTGGGGCCGAATTCGGCGGTGTTCTCGATCGGCCCGGGCCGATGCGAACAGGCGCGTTGAGGCCGCTGAATCGCGCTGCTAAAAACGCAATTCCAGCAATGTGTTAGTAGGCGGAAAAAAATCGCGATTCCTAGCGCGATTCCGGCCGGATTCGCGTGAATTTCCGGGGTGATTCGCCTATATTAATGATGCTGCGAATCGCTCCCGGTCCGCGGACTTTTTTCAAGGAATTTTTGCATCATGGCCCAACCTGCCGGAGCCCGGTCCGACAGCGATTACGGCGCGGACTCGATCAAGGTTCTCAAGGGCCTCGACGCCGTGCGCAAGCGCCCCGGTATGTATATCGGCGACACCGACGACGGGTCGGGCCTGCATCACATGGTCTATGAGGTCGTCGACAACGCGATCGACGAAGCGCTGGCCGGCCATGCCGATCTCGTGACCGTGACGCTCAACGCCGACGGCTCATGCACCGTATCCGACAACGGCCGCGGCATTCCGACGGACATCCATACGGAAGAGGGCATTTCCGCCGCCGAGGTCATCATGACCCAGCTCCACGCCGGCGGAAAATTCGACCAGAACTCCTACAAGGTCTCCGGCGGCCTGCATGGCGTCGGCGTTTCGGTCGTCAACGCGCTGTCGAAATGGCTGCGCCTGCGCATCTGGCGCGACGGCAATGAGCACGTCATGACGTTCACGCATGGCGACGCCGACGCGCCGCTGGCGGTTGCCGGCGAGGCCAACGGCCGCCGCGGCACCGAAGTCACCTTCCTGCCGTCGAAGGAAACCTTCACCCAGGTTGAATTCGACTACGCGACGCTCGAACACCGCCTGCGCGAACTGGCCTTTCTGAACTCGGGCGTCCGCATTGTCCTGACGGATGCGCGCGGCGTCGAGGAGAAGCGCGAGGAGCTTATGTACGAAGGCGGCATCGAAGCCTTCGTGCGCTATCTCGACCGCACCAAGAAATCGCTCATCGACCGGCCGATCGTCGTTCGCGGCGAGCGCGAGGGCATCGTCGTCGAAGCCGCCTTGTGGTGGAACGACAGCTATTACGAAAACGTCCTCTGCTTCACCAACAACATTCCGCAGCGCGACGGCGGCACCCATCTCGCCGGCTTCCGCGCGGCGCTGACGCGGCAGGTGACGAGCTATGCGGACACGTCGGGCATCTCGAAAAAGGAAAAGGTCGCGCTGACCGGCGACGACTGCCGGGAGGGCCTGACCTGCGTTCTGTCGGTCAAGGTACCCGATCCCAAATTCTCGTCGCAGACGAAGGAAAAACTGGTTTCGTCGGAAGTGCGCCCCGCCGTCGAGAACGCGCTGAACCAGGCGCTCTCGGAATGGTTCGAGGAACACCCCGCCGATGCACGTACGGTGGTCGGCAAGGTGGTCGAGGCCGCCGCCGCCCGCGAGGCGGCGCGCAAGGCGCGCGAGCTGACGCGCCGCAAGGGCGCACTCGACATGGCGTCCCTGCCCGGCAAGCTCGCCGACTGTCAGGAACGCGATCCGGCGAAGTCCGAGCTCTTCCTCGTCGAGGGCGACTCGGCCGGCGGCTCGGCCAAGCAGGGCCGCGACCGCGCGTTCCAGGCCGTTCTGCCGCTGCGCGGCAAGATTCTGAACGTCGAACGCGCGCGCTTCGACCGCATGCTCGGCAGCCAGGAAATCGGCACGCTGATCACCGCGCTCGGCACCGGCATCGGCAAGGACGAGTTCAACCCGGACAAGCTGCGCTATCACAAGATCATCATCATGACCGACGCCGATGTCGACGGCTCGCATATCCGCACGCTGCTGCTGACCTTCTTCTTCCGGCAGATGCCGGAGCTGATCGAGCGCGGCCACATCTACATCGCCCAGCCGCCGCTCTACAAAGTGGCGCGCGGCAAGTCCGAACAATATCTCAAGGACGAGCGCGCGCTCGAGGACTATCTCGTCGGCATGGGCGCCGAAGGCACGGTGCTGAAACTCGCCACCGGCGAGGACCTCGGCGGCCAGGACCTGATCTCCGTGATCGACACCGCGCGCGCGATCCGCACCACATTGCAGGGCCTGCACTCGCGCTATAACCGGACGGTCGTCGAGCAGGCGGCCATAGCCGGCATTCTCAATGTCGAGATTCTGAAGGCCGAGGAACGTGCGGACGAGGCAGCCGAGTATGTCGCCCATCGTCTCGACGCCATCTCCGATGAAACCGAGCGCGGCTGGGAAGGCGACGCCGACGCGTCGGGCTACACCTTCTCGCGCACGGTGCGCGGCGTGAAGGAGGTCGCAAAACTCGACCTCGCCTTGATCGGCTCGGCGGACGCCCGCAAGCTCGACGAGAACGCCGCCCATCTGCAGGCGATCTACCAGAAGGCCGCCGGACTGCAGCGCCGCGAGGATCTGCTTCCGGTCCACGGGCCGGTCGGCCTGGTCGAAGCGGTGCTCGCTGCCGGGCGCAAGGGCGTGACGCTGCAGCGCTACAAGGGCCTTGGCGAAATGAACCCGGGCCAGCTTTGGGAAACGACGCTCGACATCAATGCCCGCTCGCTGCTGCAGGTCCGGCACAAGGAAGGCGACGACGCCGACGACATCTTCACCCGCCTGATGGGCGAAGTGGTCGAGCCGCGCCGCGAGTTCATCCAGGAGAACGCGCTGTCGGCAAGCGTCGACGCCTGACCGGAGATCAGCCCGGCAGCGTATCCGTATCCTGCGCCATCATCTGGACGACCGAGACATCCGGACCTCGTGCGGACAGCGTGTCGCCCGAGGCGAAATAGCTGTTCGCCAGAAGCGCGGCTTCCGTGCGGTTGTTCAGGCGGAATTTCTGCAGGATGCGATGGAGATGCACCTTCACGGTGTTCTCCGACATGTTGAGTATGAACGCGATCGTCTTGTTCTGCGCGCCTTCGCCGACATATTTCAGCACTTCCTCTTCGCGTCGCGTGAGCTGACCCCCGCCGCCATTTGTCTTGCCGGAGTGCGCACGTGCCCGATATGGACGCACGGGAGTGTTGCGGTCGCCGCCATTTCGCGGCGGAAAACTCGTCCCGCCAAGCATTACAAGACGCAGCGTTGCCGCGGCCAGATCGAGCGGCATGGATGTCGTCAGATAGGCGCTTGCGCCGCCTTCGATGGCGGCATTCAGCGATCCTTCGTCCCCGCATTCCGACAACGTAACGACAGGAGCGCCACGAAGCTTGTCCCGCGCAGCCGCAATTTCCGATTTCAGGAAAGCGGGAGATGAACGCGGACCATCGATGTGCAGGAGCGCGGCACGCAGATGATCCGTCGTATGGCCGACAAGATCGTCGATGGCTGCAACGGCGATGACAGTGATACCGGGAAGCGCCTCGCTGAACGATCGAAGCAAGGCAACCCGCGTGAGGTCACGTCGATCGATCAGGACGACAACCGGGTTTCCGTGGGCCTGGACGCTGACCATGGCGGTAGCTCCGCGCTCTACGTCCCCCGCGTGAACCCCTCCTGCTGCAATGTTGCGAGCGTATCTAAAGGTTGAGTGCTGTCAATTGTGAAACAGTAACCACTTTTGATTATTGCCGCGCGGAGCCGCTGTGTCTCGCCAAACGTCATCCCAACCAAGTAGCCTCAACTAGCCAGCACCGCGTTTATTGCTAAATAGCGCCAATTTTTCTGAAGCTTGTCTCCGGCTGGGTACAACTGGAGACACGCCATGCAATACAGCGTCACAAAGATTGCTGTGTTCTGCGCATGCACGGCAGGCGCCTTTTTCCTCGCCTCGCCGGGGACCGCGCAAACCGATCCGTATCTCGATCAGGCCAGCTACCGGGAGCTTTGCTTCGACCAGTGGGGCAATCCCCGCATCACGCCCGAGAACGTCGAAATCTGCTCACAGCTGCCGACGGCAACGATCGCATCCTACAGCGTCGATTCCGGCGACAGCGGCCTGCCGGAGGGCCCGGGTGTTGCTCCGCCGGACCCCCCAAAAAAGCACTGGAAGAAGCACAAGAAGCATTGGAAAAAGTGGGGCTGGAAGAAGGAACACTGGTCCAAGTGGGACAAGAAGAAAAAGCACTGGAAGTACGCCAAGAAGCGCGACTGGGATAAAAAGTGGTCGAAGAAGCGCGACTGGGACAAGAAGTGGGCCAAGAAACGCGACTGGGACAAGAAGAAGAAATGGGCCAAGCGGAAGGACCGCGACTGGGCCCACAACGGCAAGAATGGCTACGTCCATGGGAAGCCCGGCTGGAACGGCCGGCCCGGAAAACCCAATGGACCGTCCTACGGTAACGGTTACGGCGGCAACGGCTATGGCGAGAACACCGCCTACAACGGTCAAAGCCGCTACAAGAAGGGCTTCGGCGGCTATGGCGGCATGAACGGCCCGACCGGCGCGGCGAGTGCGGCGAGTTCAGCCAGCACGGGCTCCGGCGACGCCGCTGGTGGAACTGGCGCGGCGGGCGGCTCGACCGGCGGCGGAACTTCCGGCGCGGGCGCAGCTGGCTCCGGTGGCGACAGCGGAACCGGAGGCGGCGCCGGGGGAGCTGGCGGCGGCGATAGCGGCGGCGATAGCGACAGCGCCAGCTGACCGATGCGGCGAACCGGCAAGCGGGGGAGAAGTCCCCCGCTTCGCATATCGGCCGAGTGGTTTCAGATCCGGCTTTCCCAGCGGGCGCCGTTCTGTTCCTTCAGAAACACATAGGAGGACGAGGCGCGGGCTCCGACCGAGCCGGTGAGGCTGTCCAGTACATACTCCTGCCGTGGCGCGGCTTCGACGATCAGCACGACATGGGACGGCACGTTGCGCTTCATCACCTGCGCAAGCCGCAATTTTCCTGGCGCGACGCCACGCTCGATCAGCATTTTTTTCTTCAGGAGAGCAAGATCCTCGCAATCGCCGGCGCTGACCGGAAGGCTCCATTTCTCCTCCACGCCGTATTGGCTTCGGTCGCTGCGCTGCTTGATGCGATTGTTGACCTCGCGATTGACGGCGCGGGCCATTGCCAGAATGTCGGCCGCCCCGGCGACCGTTCCCGTGGTCGCCGAACTGCATGCCCAGGGATGGCTGCGGCAGAGATTTTCGGCTCCGGGCGGCGTACGGGCCGGCTGGGCAGAGGCGGCGGTGGTCAAGGCAAGACTGACAAGGATTATGCGCGACAGCATGGGGCATCCTCCAGAGGGACAGGGTCCCTGATGGCGGTTAAGGAAGTTTTCGAATGGAAGGCTGCCGGCAGATCCCCCGCCGGCGTGGCTTCCCCGTGCGTGCTGTCACAGCCGCCAGAGGCGGCAACATTGCGGCGCACAAGCAGCAATTGCAGGATTTGACCACCGCGTCCTACGAAGGATGGACGCCGTGTTCAGATGGTCACATCCACGATGCTGCCCCGGGCCCGGCCGCCCGGCGGCCAGCAGCTTGTCCCTGATGCCCCCGGCGATCGCCTTTTCATTGCGGAAATCGACATGCCGGTTCTCCCCTATGGTTCCGCCCGAGACGAGAATTCGAGATCCGGGCCGCGCCACCGAACCTCGAAATCTTGCTCTTTTCCAAGCATGCGCACGCGGCGATTGCATTATCGTAGGTACGCACCGGAATAGTCTGCCCCGGCTACCCGGCAGCAGATGCCCTCCATTCGGTTCGCTTATCAAAAATATGACAAAAGAGCGATGTTCCTGAACGGGCGGAACCGGCAGTCTGCGCGCGCATGATCGCCGGACGCAGCGTATTCCTTCTCGGCCTGTCCCTCCTGGTTTCCTGGGGCACGACCTATTATCTCGCAGGCCTGTTCGGCGAGCGCATGGCCCACGATCTCGGCTGGTCTCTCTCGACCGTGCATGGCGGATTCACGCTCGCACTTCTCGTCACCGCCGCGATCTCCGCCTCAACCGGACAACTCATAGACCGACACGGTGGACGCTGGGTCATGACGGCAGGCGCCGTCATCGGCGCGGGCGGATGCGCCGGGCTCGCGCTCGCAACGACGATACCGGTCCACTATGCCGCCTGGGTGCTGATCGGCATTTCCATGCGGCTCACATTGTACGATGCCGCCTTTGCCGCACTGGCGCGGATCGGTGGACCTGACGCCGGTCTCGCCATGTCAAAGGTCACCCTGCTCGGCGGACTTGCCTCGACCGTGTTCTGGCCATTCGGCCATCTGCTGGCGGAACACTTCGGCTGGCGCGGCGCACTGATCGGCTACGCGCTCTGTCTGCTCGCCACGATTCCATTGCATCTTGCCCTGCCGGCACAGCGATGGGAGGCGCCGGAGCACAGGGACGGCGGGCCCGCACTGCCCGCACCAGCCGGAGCCATCGCAGCCGGTCGTCTGTACGCTCTGATCTTCGCACTCGCGCATTTCCTGAGCGCGGCGATGGCCGCTCACCTCGTGACACTGCTGACCGGGCTCGGCATCGCACTCGCAGCGGCCGTGTCGATCGGCGGCCTGCGCGGTCTTGGCCAGGTTGCGGGACGGCTGTGGCAGGTGGTGGCCGGTGCGCGCGTCCATCCGGCGTCGCTGACCATCGGCGCGATGGCCGTCGCGGCGGCCGCCCTGACGCTTGGACTTCTTGGAGGCGCATCCATCCCGCTTGCGGCGCTGTTCGTCGCGCTGTACGGCGCGGGCCATGGCATCGTCACGATCACTCAGGGCACATTGCCTCTGCTGATATTCGATCATCGCATTTACGGCGCGCGCTCCGGCGCGCTGCTTGTCCCGGGCTTCGTCGCGTCGGCCCTTGCGCCGCTCGTTTTCGCCCTCGTCATCGAGACGTTCGGCGTCCATACGGCCATTGTGATCTGCATCATGCTCGCCCTGACCGCCATCCTCGCCGCGCTCCGGCTCCGGCGCATGCTGGGCTGACGCCGCAAGCCGCTGCACTTGCGGGCACGCTTGCGCCGCCCCGGCTGCCGCGCGACAAAGGCCCGGACGGAGGTCTTATGGCGGTCGCGGAGAACAATCAGGAGCTTGTGCAGGTCGTGGCCCTGCTCGGCGCGGGCGTGCTTGCCGTGCCAATCTTCCGCCGCCTCGGCCTCGGCTCCGTGCTTGGCTATTTCGCCGCCGGCCTTGCCATCGGCCCGTTCGGACTGAAGCTGTTCACCGATCCCGGAGCGATCCTGCATGTCGCCGAGCTCGGCGTCATCATGCTGCTCTTCATCATCGGGCTCGAAATGCAGCCGGCGCGCCTGTGGGCGCTGCGGGGCCACATATTCGGTCTCGGCGCGGCGCATGTCGGCTTCTGCATGGCGCTGTTGACCGCCGCTGGCCTTTACCTGTTCGGCCTGCCGCTCCCGGCCGCCTTCATCGCCGGAGCTGGCTTCGTCCTGTCCTCGACCGCAGCTGTAATGCAGGCGCTCGAGGAGCGTGGCGAAACCGCCACCCCCGAAGGACAGAAGGCGTTCGCCATTCTCTTGTTCGAGGATCTGATGATCGTGCCGCTCCTGGCCGCCGTTGCGCTGATCGCGCCCCGCGCCGAAGCGGCAACGGGTGCAGCGCTTCTGTCCGAGGCGGCAGCCGCCTTGCTGGCGATCGCGGGCGTGGTGATCGCCGGCCGCTTTCTGCTCAACCCCATGTTCCGGGTGCTGGCGGCGGCGCGTGCACGCGAGGTCATGACGGCAGCGGCGCTTCTGGTCGTCCTCGGCGCGGCGCTCGTCATGCAGGCTGGCGGCCTCAGCATGGCCATGGGCGCGTTTCTGGCCGGCGTGCTGCTGTCGGAATCGAGCTTCCGGCATCAGCTGGAAGCCGATATCGAACCGTTCCGCGGCCTTCTGCTGGGGCTGTTCTTCCTCGCGGTGGGCATGTCGCTCGACATGACGGCCGTCGCGCGCGCCTGGCCGCTCATCCTGGCCATCTGCGGCGCGTTCATCCTGACGCAAGGCATCGGTACCTACATTATCGCGCGGCTGTTCGGGGCCGTGCGCCGGGAGGCGATCGAGCGCGCGGCCCTGTTCGCGCAAGGGGGCGAATTTGCCTTCGTTCTTTACGGGGCGGCGTTGACCGCGGGCATTTTCGGCCCCGAGATCAATGCCGTGCTGACGACGGTCGTCATTCTGTCGATGGCGGTCGCGCCGTTCTCCGCGCTCGCCCTGCGCCGCCTGCTGAAACCTCCGCAGCCGTCTCTGGACGGCATCGAGCGGCCGGACGGACTGCGGGCGGCGGTGCTCGTCATCGGCTTCGGCCGCTTCGGCCAGGTCGCGTCGCAGGGACTTCTGGCGCGCGGCTTCGATATCTCGATCATCGAGAACGATGTCGACATGATCCGCGCCGCCTCCGATTTCGGCTTCCTTGTCCACTATGGCGATGGCACGCGTCTGGACATCCTGCACGCGGCCGGCGCAGGGCGCGCAGGCGCGGTGCTCGTCTGTGTCGACAGGCGCGAGGTCGCTGATCGCATCGTCGAACTGATGCAGTCCGAATTTCCGATGGTGAAACTGTTCGTCCGCGCCTGGGACCGCGGCCACGCCATCGACCTCATTCACAAGGATGTCGAGTTCCAGATCCGCGACACGTTCGAGAGCGCGCTCGTCTTCGCGAGGCGACCCAAATCACCGCCGAAGTGCGCCGGCGCGACGCCGAACGGCTCGACCTGCAGGTCGCGGGCGGCATCTATGCCGGCGGCGACCTGATGATCGGCAACGCGCCGCGCCCCGGCCCGCTGACCAAGCCTCGGCAGCCCGGCAAGGTGATCGGCGAAGCGCCTGCCGATATTACCTGACCAGCCCGCGAGGGTTTCCGCCAAACTTTCCGCCCGCGGCCCTGTGTGTTAGACGGGTGCCGCCGCTCGGACGGCGTTCCCTTCAAGGTATACTTGGACACTCATGACAGCCCGCAAATCCAGTTACGACTACGAAGAACTCCTGGCCTGCGGACGCGGCGAACTGTTCGGCCCCGGTAATGCCAAGCTGCCGGCGCCGCCGATGCTAATGTTCGACCGCATAACGGAAATTTCCGAAGAAGGCGGCGCCCACGGCAAGGGTCTCGTGCGCGCCGAACTCGATGTCCGCCCCGATCTCTGGTTCTTCGACTGCCACTTCATCGGCGATCCGGTGATGCCCGGCTGTCTCGGCCTCGACGCGCTGTGGCAGATGGTCGGCTTTCATCTGGGCTGGCTCGGCGCCCCGGGCCGCGGCCGGGCGCTCGGCGCCGGCGAGATCAAGTTCACCGGCCAGGTTCTGCCGACCGTGAAGAAGGTCGTCTACGGCATCGATTTCAAGCGCGTGATGCGCTCCAAGCTGACACTTGGCGTTGCCGACGGCTGGCTCGAAGCCGATGGAGAGGTTATCTATCGGGCCGAGGACCTGAAGGTCGGCCTGTTCACGACCTGAACATCAAGGAACCGCATGGAATGTGCGGCGGGAGAGAAGCATGAGGCGTGTCGTCGTCACCGGCATGGGCATTGTGTCGTCCATCGGCAATTCGACCCAGGAAGTCACCGCGAGCCTGCGCGAGGCCCGTTCGGGCATTTCGCGCGCGGCGGATTACGCCGAACTCGGCTTCCGCTGTCAGGTGCACGGCGCGCCGGATATTAATGTTGAAGAACTGGTCGACCGCAGGGCCATGCGTTTTCATGGCCGGGGCACCGCCTGGAACCATGTCGCGATGGACCAGGCCATCCGCGACAGCGGGCTCGATGAGTCCGACATCTCCAATGATCGCACCGGCATCATCATGGGCTCCGGCGGCCCGTCGACCCGCACCATCGTCGAGGCCGCGGACATCACCCGCAAGAACACCAGCCCCAAGCGCATTGGCCCGTTCGCGGTGCCCAAAGCCATGTCGTCGACGGCATCGGCGACGCTCGCCACCTGGTTCAAGATCAAGGGCGTCAACTATTCGATCTCCTCGGCCTGCGCGACATCGAGCCATTGCATCGGCAACGCCGCCGAGATGATCCAGTACGGCAAGCAGGACGTGATGTTCGCCGGCGGCTGCGAGGATCTCGACTGGACGCTGTCCAACCTGTTCGACGCGATGGGCGCGATGGCATCGGCCTACAACGACACACCGGCGACCGCATCGCGCGCCTATGACAAGAACCGCGACGGCTTCGTCATCGCCGGCGGAGCCGGCGTTCTCGTCCTCGAGGAGCTGGAACGCGCCAAGGCGCGCGGCGCCCGTATTTACGGCGAACTCGCCGGCTACGGCGCGACATCGGACGGTCATGATATGGTGGCACCGTCCGGCGAGGGCGCGATCCGGTGCATGCGCCAGGCGCTATCCACCGTGAAGACGAAGATCGACTACATCAATCCTCACGCCACCGCGACGCCGGTGGGCGACACCAAGGAAATCGAAGCGATCCGTGAAGTGTTCGGCAGCGACTGCCCGCCGATCTCGGCGACGAAATCGCTGACCGGCCATTCGCTCGGCGCGGCCGGCGTTCAGGAAGCGATCTATTCGCTGCTCATGATGAACAACGGCTTCCTCGCCGAAAGCGCGCACATCCAGGAACTCGACCCGGCCTTCGCCGACATGCCGATCCTGCGCGAGCGCCAGGACGACGCCAAGATCGGCGCCGTGCTCTCCAACTCGTTCGGCTTCGGCGGCACCAACGCCTCGCTCGTCTTCAAGCGGCTGGACGCGTGATGGGCGTCGCAGGACTTCTTTCGGGCAAGCGCGCGCTCGTCATGGGTGTCGCGAACGATCACTCCATCGCCTGGGGCATTGCGAAGAAGCTCGCGGAGGCCGGCGCCGAACTCGCCTTCACCTATCAGGGCGACGCCCTGAAGAAGCGCGTCGGCCCGCTCGCCGCGAGCCTCGGCTCGGATATCGTGCTGCCGTGCGATGTCGAGAACGAGGACTCGGTCAAGGCAATGTTCGCGACGCTCAAGGAGCGATGGGGCACGTTCGACATTCTCGTTCACGCCATCGCCTTCTCCGACAAGTCGGAACTGAAGGGCCGCTATGCCGACACGACGCGCGCAAACTTCTCGCGCACGATGGTAATTTCCTGCTTCTCCTTCACGGAAGTCGCGCGACAGGCCGCAGAACTGATGCCGAACGGCGGCGCGATGGTGACGCTGACCTATGGCGGCTCGGTTCGGGTCATGCCGAACTACAACGTCATGGGCGTCGCGAAAGCCGCACTCGAGGCATCCGTTCGCTATCTCGCTTCTGACTTCGGCCCGCAGCAGATTCGCATCAACGCCATCTCGGCCGGACCTGTGCGTACGCTGGCCGGCGCGGGCATTGCCGATGCGCGGCTGATGTTCAATTTCCAGACCCGGCACGCGCCGCTGAGGCGCACTGTCACCATCGATGAGGTCGGCGGCGCGGCGCTCTATCTCCTGTCCGATCTCGGATCGGGCGTCACCGGCGAGATCCATTACGTCGACTCCGGCTACAACATCATCTCGATGCCGCAGCCGGATTCGCTGAAAGTCGTCGACGCCGCGGAGGAAGCGGCCGAGCAGGACGCCGAACAGGCGCCGCCGCACGCCGCTGAGTGACATTCTTCCCGCGGCCCTTGCCGGTTTCGCACTCGGCGGATCGCTGATCGTCGCCATCGGCGCGCAGAACGCATTCATCCTGCGCCAGGGCCTCGTACGATCGCATGTCTTCGTCCTGTGCCTGATCTGCGCGCTGTCGGATGCGCTGTTGATCGCGGCCGGGGTCGCCGGGCTGGGCACGCTGGTGTCGCAATCACCAGCCCTGATTTCCGTCGTCACGCTCGGCGGCGCGATTTTTCTTGCCGCCTATGCGCTCTTCGCCTTCCGGCGTGCGTTCCATCCTGCCACGCTCAAGGCCGGCAAGCGCGAGGACGATCTGAAGCGGGCGGTGCTGGCGTGCCTCGCCTTCACCTTCCTGAACCCCCATGTCTATCTCGACACCGTGGTTCTGGTCGGCAGCCTGTCCGCACGATATGAGGGCAGCGCCCGCCTCGCCTATGCGCTCGGCGCGATGCTGGCGTCCTTTGTCTGGTTCTTCTCGCTCGGCTATGGCGCACGGCTGCTCGCTCCGCTTTTCGCCAAACCCGCCGCATGGCGCGTGCTCGATGTCATCATCGGGCTTGTGATGGCAGCGCTTGCGCTCGGACTTCTGCATCGCTTCGTACAGACGCCATGAAAAAGGGCGCCCGAGAGCGCCCTTTTATTTCCGTCATCCCGGACGGCGAAGCCGACCCGGGATCTTTGCCGAGCGATCCCGGATAATCGCTGCGCGATTTCCGGGATGACGATTATTCCGCGGGCGCGGTTTCCTCGGACTTCTGCTTCTTCTCGAGGTCCTCGCCCGTTTCCTGATCGACGACCTTCATCGACAGGCGTGTCTTGCCGCGATCGTCGAAGCCGAGCAGCTTGACCTTGACCTTGTCGCCTTCCTTCAGGACATCGGAGACCTTCTCGATGCGCTTGGGAACGATCTGCGAGACATGGACGAGGCCGTCGCGCGAACCGAAGAAGTTCACGAACGCGCCGAAATCCACGACCTTGACGACCGTGCCGTCATAGATCGTGCCGACTTCCGGCTCGGCGACGATCGAGTGGATCCAGTTGAGCGCGGCCTTGATGGCCTTGCCGTCGGCGGACGCCACCTTCACCGTGCCGTCGTCCTCGACATTGATCTTCGCGCCCGTCTTCTCGACGATCTCGCGGATCACCTTGCCGCCGGAACCGATCACGTCGCGGATCTTGTCGACCGGGATCTTGATGACCTCGATACGCGGCGCGAACTCGCCGAGTTCCGGACGGGCGGAGGTCAGGGCCTTGCCCATCTCGCCGAGGATGTGCGTACGCCCATCCTTCGCTTGGCCGAGAGCGACCTTCATGATCTCCTCGGTGATGCCGGCGATCTTGATGTCCATCTGCAGGGCGGTGATGCCCTCGGTGGTGCCGGCCACCTTGAAGTCCATGTCGCCGAGATGATCCTCGTCGCCGAGGATGTCGGAGAGAACCGCAAAGCGCTCGCCTTCCAGAATGAGGCCCATCGCGATGCCCGCGACCGGACGCTTCAGCGGAACGCCCGCATCCATCGCCGCCAGCGAGGTGCCGCACACCGTCGCCATGGACGAAGAGCCGTTCGACTCGGTGATTTCCGAGACGACGCGAAGCGTGTACGGAAATTCGAGGTTCGGCGGCAGCATCGGATGGATCGCGCGCCACGCCAGCTTGCCGTGGCCGATCTCGCGGCGGCCGGGCGAGCCCATGCGGCCGGTTTCGCCGACCGAATAGGGCGGGAAGTTGTAGTGCAGCATGAAGGCTTCCTTGTACGTACCTTCAAGCGCGTCGATGAACTGCTCGTCCTCGCCGGTGCCGAGCGTCGCGACCACAAGCGCCTGCGTCTCGCCGCGGGTGAACAGCGCCGAGCCGTGCGTGCGCGGCAGAACGCCGACTTCCGACAGGATCGGACGCACGGTCTTGACGTCGCGCCCGTCGATGCGGATGCCGTCGTCGAGAATGTTCCAGCGCACGATCTTGGCTTCGAGATCGTGGAACACCGAGCCGACCTTGGTCGCCGAAGGCGCGTTCTCGTCGCCCTCCGGGCAGAGCTTGGCGATCACCGCCTCGCGGATCTTGCCGACGGCGGCATAGCGATCGACCTTCTTCTGGATCTTGTAGGCATCGCGCAGATCCTTTTCCGCGATGTCGCGGATCGCCTTCTCGAGCGCCGAGTTGTCCTCGGTCTCCATGTCGCGCGGCTCCTTCGCCGCCCGTTCGGCGAGGCGGATAATCGCATCGATCACCGGCTGGAAGCCCTTGTGTCCGAACATCACCGCGCCAAGCATGATGTCTTCCGACAACTCCTTGGCTTCGGACTCGACCATCAGCACCGCATCCTGCGTGCCGGCGACGACGAGATCGAGATCGCTCTCCTTGATCTGGTCGACGGTCGGGTTCAGGACGTACTGACCGTTGATGTAGCCGACGCGGGCGCCGCCGATCGGGCCCATGAACGGCACGCCCGACAGCGTCAGCGCCGCGGACGCCGCAACCATGCCGACGATGTCGGGGTCGTTTTCAAGATCGTGCGAGAGCACGGTCACGACGACCTGGGTATCGCAACGCCAGCCGTTGACGAACAGCGGACGGACCGGCCGGTCGATCAGGCGGGAAACCAGCGTTTCCTTTTCGGTCGGGCGGCCTTCGCGCTTGAAGAAGCCGCCGGGAATGCGGCCCGCGGCGTAGAAGCGCTCCTGATAGTTGACGGTGAGCGGCAAGAAATCGACGCCGGGCTTCGGCGCCTTGGCCGCGACGACGGTCGCAAGAACGCTGGTGTCGCCATACGTGGCGATAACGGCGCCGTGCGCCTGGCGGGCCACGCGGCCGGTTTCGAGCGTGAGCGTATGGCCGCCCCACTCGAGCACTTCGTGCTGGATATCGAACATTTGGTTCTTCTCTATGGTCTGCGGCGCTTCAGGCCGGGCCACGAGCAGAATGGCAAGACGCTCCGTGCGTACGGAGCGGCTGACGATCCTGCCCGTGGAGATGTGGTGGCCCGCATCGCCTCGGTCGGGCACGGCATCCCCATGACGCCGCGCTCATTGCAAAAACGGCGCGCCACCCGGCGCGCCGCACGTAACTCAGCGGCGAATACCGAGCCGCTTGATGAGATCTTCGTAGCGCTTTACGTCCTTGCCCTTCACATAGTCGAGCAGGCTGCGGCGCTGGCTGACCATTTTCAGAAGGCCGCGGCGCGAATGGTTGTCCTTCGCGTGGCCTTTGAAATGCTCGGTCAGATTGTTGATGCGTTCCGTCAGGATCGCGACCTGCACCTCCGGCGAACCGGTGTCGCCGGACTTGGTGGCATATTCCTTCACGAGCGCGTCCTTGCGCTCCGCGGTAATCGACATCGGGCATCCTTTCAAAACAGAGGGCGTCAGCCCAGATGGAACACGCGCTTGGGATGAATCTCTCCGCCTTCGGCTTCCGCCAGCGCGACGAGCGCGCCTTGGGCTGTCACATAACAGGTGCCTGAGAGCGGCGGCGCATCGCGTCCGCGCAACAAAACGGCCTGGCCCCTGCGGAGCCTTGCCGCATCCGCCCCGCTCACGGCCAACGCCGGGATGTCGTCCAGCGCGGTCTCAACGGGAAGGAGGTGGTTGGCGAGGTCACCCTCGCCGGTGGGAGATAACCCCAGACGCTCCAGTTCGTCCAGCGAAATAAGGTCCTCCTCGCCGAACGGCCCAACCCGGACCCGGCGCAGGGCCGAGACATGGCCGAGGCAACCAAGCACCCGGCCGATATCGCGGGCCAGCGCCCGCACATAGGCGCCCTTGCCTGTTTCCGTTTCGAAAACAGCAGTATTTTCCGTACGTTCGATAAGCTCGAGCCAGTAGACGACGATCTCGCGCGGCGCCAGCTCGACCTCCTCGCCGTCGCGGGCGAGGTCATAGGCGCGCTCGCCCTGAACCTTGATGGCGGAATATTTCGGCGGGGTCTGGACGATATTGCCCCGGAAGCGGGGCAGCACAGCCTTGATATCGTCCTCGGCGGGCCGCCTGGGCGACAGGGCCGTGGTGCGGCCCTCGCTGTCGTCGGTGTCCGTCTCGGCCCCCCAGGTCACCGTGAAACGGTAGACTTTCCGGCCGTCCATGGCGAAAGGCACGGTCTTGGTGGCTTCTCCGAACGCAACCGGCAGGCAGCCGGTCGCCAACGGATCGAGCGTTCCGGCATGCCCGGCCTTCTTCGCGCCGAACAGCCGCTTGGCTTTGGCCAGGGCCTGGGTCGAGGTCATGCCTTGCGGCTTGTCGAGGATCAGCCATCCATGAAGATCGCGCTTTTTCGGGCGCTGCGGACGCGCTTCCGAAGGCGGGGCAGACGCAGGCACATCGGTCACGAATTCTTCTCCACGTAACGGCGGACTTCGGGGCTGTCGAGCAGGGAATCGATGCGCGCGCCGGCATCAAAACTGGTGTCGACCCGGAACCGCACCTCCGGCACCGAGCGCAATTCGACACGGCGGCCGAGTTCGCCCCTGAGATATTTTCTGTTCTTCTCGAGCGCCGCGACCACGGCTTCGGCGTTCTTGCCGCCAAGCGGCATCACATAGCAGGTTGCGAGCTTGAGATCCGGCGTCATGCGGACTTCGGGAATCGTAATGACGGTCTTTGCGAGCGCGGGATCGGGCAGTTCGCCGCGCTGCAGAATCTCCGCAAGCGCATGGCGCACGAGTTCGCCGACGCGCAGCTGGCGTTGGGACGGGCCCTGGCCCGCAGCCTTCTTTGCCATGTTACCGGACCTCGAACGTTGCGGCCGGGGCGGGTTTGGACCGCCGCAGCCTCGACGTAATTACAGCGACCGCGTGACTTCCGTCACCGAGTAGCACTCGATGATGTCGCCCTGACGCATGTCCTGATAGTTCTCGAACGCCATGCCGCATTCCTGGCCGGCCTGCACTTCCTTCACTTCATCCTTGAAGCGCTTCAGCGTCGAGAGCTTGCCCTCGTGAATGACGACGTTGTCGCGGATCAGGCGCACGCCGGCCCCGCGCTCGACCCGGCCGTCTGTGACGCGGCAGCCCGCGACCTTGCCGACCTTCGAGATGTTGAACACTTCGAGAATCTCGGCATTGCCGAGGAATTCCTCGCGGCGCTCCGGCGCCAGCAGGCCCGACATCGCCTTTTTGATGTCGTCCACGAGGTCGTAGATAATGTTGTAGTAACGAATCTCGGTGCCGGTACGCTCCGCGGCCTCGCGCGCTTCCTTCAGCGCGCGGACGTTGAAGCCGAGCACCGCGGCGCCCGACGCGCCGGCGAGCGTGATGTCGCTTTCGGTGATGCCGCCGACGCCGGCATGCAGCACGCGCGCGGCGACCTCGTCGGTGCCGAGCTTGGCCAGCGCCTGGATGATCGCCTCGACCGAGCCCTGCACATCACCCTTGATGACGAGCGGGAATTCCTGCTTGCCCGCCGCGGCTTTCAGGTTCGTCATCATCTGTTCGATCGAACCGCCGCCGCCGCGTCCCGAACGCGCCGCCGCGAGATCGCGGCGCTGGCGCTGACGGTACTCGGTGACTTCGCGGGCACGCGCTTCGTTCTCGACGACCGCGAGACGGTCGCCGGCTTCCGGCGCGCCCTGGAACCCGAGAATCTCGACCGGCATGGAAGGTCCCGCTTCGGAAACATTCTTGCCCTGATCGTCGATCAGCGCGCGCACGCGGCCCCATTCCGAGCCGGCGACAACGATGTCGCCGCCCTTCAGCGTGCCGCGCTGCACGAGCACGGTCGCGACCGGGCCACGGCCCTTGTCAAGCTTGGCCTCGATGACGATGCCCTCGGCCGGACGGTCCGGATTGGCCTTGAGATCGAGGATTTCGGCCTGCAGCGCGATGAGCTCGAGCAACTTGTCGAGATTGGTCTTCTGCGTTGCGGAGACCTCAACCTCGAGAACATCGCCGCCGAGGGTCTCGACCTGGATCTCGTACTGCAGCAGCTCCGTACGCACACGCGTCGGATTGGCCGCCGGCTTGTCGATCTTGTTGATCGCCACGATGATCGGCACGCCCGCCGCCTTGGCATGGCTGATCGCCTCAGCGGTCTGCGGCATCACGCCGTCATCGGCGGCGACGACGAGCACGACGATGTCGGTCGCCTTCGCGCCGCGCTGGCGCATGGCCGTGAAGGCTTCGTGGCCCGGCGTGTCGATGAAGGTGACCTTGCCGCCCGAGGGCGCCGCCACCTGGTAGGCGCCGATATGCTGGGTGATGCCACCCGCTTCGCCGGCGACGACATTGGCCTTGCGGATGGCGTCGAGCAGCGAGGTCTTGCCGTGGTCGACATGGCCCATGATGGTCACGACCGGCGGACGCGACAGCTGCGCGCCTTCCTCGTCCTTGGCGTCGAACAGGCCTTCCTCAACGTCCGATTCCGCGACACGGCGGACGCTGTGGCCGAGCTCCTCGGCGATCAACTGCGCGGTGTCGGCGTCGATGACGTCGTTGATCTTCTTCATCTCGCCCTGCTTCATCAGCAGGCGGATGACGTCGACCGCGCGCTCGGCCATGCGGTTGGCGAGCTCCTGGATCGTGATGGTCTCGGGAATGACGACGTCGCGCTGGATCTTTTCCTTCGGCTCGGCCGACACCTTGCCGGTCATGCGCTGCACGCGGCGGCGGAACGAGGCGACCGAACGCGCGCGCTCTTCTTCCGACTCGAAGGCCGTCGTCAGCGTCAGGCGGCCGCGCTGCTTTTCCTGGCCTGCCTTGGTGCGTTCGGGCTTCGGCGGGACAACCGGCCGGCTCGGCATTCCCGGCCGGCGGACGACCGCACGCGGCGCTTCATCTTCATCGGGGCCAGCCACGCGGCGGCCAGCCGGGGCTTCTTCGCCAAGCCGCTGCTTGGCGGCGGCCTCGGCCTTCTTGCGCGCCTCGTCTTCCCGGGCGTGGCGCGTTTCCTCTTCCTTCTTGCGCGCTTCGGCGGCCTCACGTTCGGAAACGCGGCGGGCATCCTCGTCCGCTCGGCGGCGGGCATCGGCCTCGGCCTTGGCACGGTCCTCACCCTCGCGCGAACGCGCATCGGCGAGAGCGCGGTCGCGCGCCTCGATCTCTTCCTCGGTCAGGGTGCGCAGGACAACGCCCGGCGTGCGCGGCGCTTTCGGAGCCGCGCTCTTCTGCGCGGGCGCGGCAGCGGCCGGAGCGGGAGACGTTTCCTTTTTCGGCACAGCGGCCGGAGCAACATCCTTGTCGCCGCCTGGCCCGATGACGCGCCGCTTCACCTTCTCCACCACGACCTGCTTGGTGCGGCCATGACTGAAGCTCTGCTTCACCGTTCCCTGCTCGACCGGGCGCTTCAGCGTCAGCGTCTTGCCGAGGCCTAGAGTTTTATCGCCCGGGTTTTTCGTATCCGTCATTCCTGATCCATCTCTGCGGCGAGATCCGCGTCCGATCCCTGCCCCGTTTCACTCTGCCGATAGCGCTGGAGCTGATGCGCCCGCGCCAAAAAAGCGTCGCTTACGGGGTCCGCAAGCAGCGCTGCATGTATCACATTCTCGCGTCCGAGCGCCAAATCCATTTGTCCGGAGGCGAACACCTCCAGCATCGGGACTTCGCGTCCGGACCTGCGCACGACCTGGGCAAGCTTGCGCTTGCCGTCGGGGGCGCCGTCCCGGGCATGCAGCACAACCGCCGCCTCGCCCTTTGCCAGCGCCGCCTCGGCCTTGCCGAAACCCGCCAGCACTTTCCCGGCCTTGTTGGCCAGCGACAGCATATCGAGCGCCCCGCGCTCCAGCTGCCCCTCGATCTCGTCGGCCAGCTCCGGCGATGCCGAAGCCTTGTCACGAAAACCGCGCGCGAAAACCCCGCGCTTGATGGCCTCGGCGACCTTGGCCTTCTCCGCCAGCACCCAGACGCCGCGGCCGGGAAGCCGACGCCTGAAATCCGGCACCACAGTCCCGTCCGGCGCGCGGACGAAGCGGATCAAATCCTCGACCGGATAGGCTGTGCGGGTCACCGCGCAGCTGCGCTCGGTGGCGCGGCGGTCGTCGCTGTCGCTCAGGCCGTGGCCTCCTCCTCGGCGGGCGCGTCCTCGGCTTCCGGCTCCGGCAGCGCGTCGATCCAGCCGGCCTTGAGGCGCGCCTGCATGATGAGCGCCTCGGCCTCTTCCTTCGACACCGAAAACCCTTCGAGCGCGCCGGCGAAATGCTTGGTCTCGCCGTCCTTGCGTTCGGTCCAGCCCAGAAGATCGTCCGTCGCCGAGCCGGCCAGGTCTTCGACCGATTTGATGTCGTTCTCGCCGAATGCAACCAGCATCGCGGTCGTGATGCCCGGAATTTCCTTCAGTTCGTCGTCCACGCCGAGCTCCTTGCGGCGCTCGTCCTGCTCGGACTCGATGCGCGCAATATATTCGCGCGCACGGTTCTGGATTTCGGTTGCCGTGTCTTCGTCGAAGCCCTGTATGGACGAGATCTCGCCGATGTCGACAAAGGCGATTTCCTCCACCGTGCCGAAGCCCTCGGCCGCGAGCAGCTGGCCGACGACCTCGTCGACATCGAGCGCGGTCATGAAGTTCTGCGTGCGTTCGTTGAATTCCTTCTGGCGGCGCTCGCTCTCCTCGGCCTCGGTCAGGATGTCGATGTCCCAGCCGGTCAGTTGCGAGGCAAGGCGCACATTCTGGCCGCGGCGGCCGATGGCCAACGACAGCTGATCGTCGGGAACGACGACTTCGATCTTGCCCGAGTCTTCATCGAGCACGACCTTGACGACTTCCGCCGGCTGCAGCGCGTTGACGATGAAGGTCGCCTCGTCCGGCGACCACGGAATGATGTCGATCTTCTCGCCCTGCAGCTCGTTGACCACGGCCTGCACGCGCGAGCCGCGCATGCCGACGCAGGCGCCGACCGGATCGATGGAACTGTCGCGGGAAATCACGCCGATTTTCGCGCGCGAACCCGGATCGCGGGCCACCGCCTTGACCTCGATGATGCCGTCGTAGATTTCCGGCACTTCCTGCGCGAACAGTTTCGACATGAACTGCGGATGCGTACGCGACAGGAAAATCTGCGGGCCGCGCGGCTCCGAGCGCACGTCGTAGACATACGCCCTGATACGATCTCCCGGGCGGAACATTTCGCGCGGCAGAAGCTCGTCGCGGCGGACAATGGCTTCCCCGCGGCCGAGGTCGACGATGACGTTGCCGTACTCGACGCGCTTGACGACGCCGTTGACGATATCGCCGATGCGATCCTTGTACTCGAGGTACATACGCTCGCGTTCGGCCTCGCGGACCTTCTGTACGATGACCTGCTTGGCGGACTGCGCGGCGATGCGACCGAAATCGAACGGCGGCAGCGTCTCGGAAATATAGTCGCCGGGCTGCGCCGCGGGATTGCGCTGGCGCGCTTCCTCGATCGCGATATCGGTCGAGGTGTTTTCGACCTTCTCGACGACGTGCAGGAGACGTGACAGGCGAATCTCGCCGGTCTTCGGGTGAATCTCGGCGCGCACCTCGGTTTCCGCGCCGTAGCGGGCGCGGGCGGCCTTGGCGATCGCATCCTCCATCGCGGCCAGCACGATCTGGCGGTCGATCACTTTCTCCCGCGCGACCGCATCGGCGATCTGCAGAAGCTCAAGACGATTGGCGCTAACGGCCATGTTCTATCTCCGTCCCTTGCGTTGGACCGGCTCCTCGAGCGCGTCCACGTCCATTTCAAGTCCATCCTGAGCCGCCGCGCGCCCGGCGGCCTTGTCCGCCTGCTTGCCGCGTTTCAGCGCCTCTTCGATCAGGGCGTCGGTGAGAACCAGCCTCGCCTCCGCCATGTCCTTCACCGGCAAAAGGACTTCCTTGTCCTCCGTGCCGTCCTTCACATCGTCGCGCAGCAGCCGGGCGTTCTCGCCCTCGAGCCCGACCAGCGTGCCGCGGAATTTCTTGCGGCCGTGGATCAGCGCCTCCATGTCGATCTTGGCGACATGTCCGGCCCAGCGGGTAAAATCCTCGAGCCGGACCAGCGGCCGGTCGATGCCGGGCGAGGACATTTCGAGGTAGTAGGCGCGCTCGATCGGATCCTCGACATCGAGGACCGGCGAGATCGCCTTCGAGCATTGCTCGCAATCCTCGACCGTCATGCTGCCGTCCGGCCGTTCGGCCATGATCTGGACCGTGCAGCCGTTCTGGCTGGTCACCTTCACCCGGACGAGGCGGAATCCCAGATCCTCGAACACCGGCTCGACGATATTGGCGACGCGCGCGGCCACGCCGGTTTCCCGGATCAGGCGGTCGTCCATATTGGTCCTGGGGGCGGGAGTCTCTGCCATCGGGCTCCAAATGCCAAAAGAGCGGGCCCCGGTTCAGGAGCCCACCCCATGAAATTCGTCATGAGAAGGAGTTGGCGACTTATATAGAGAAAACCGCTTCCCGGCGCAAGTTGCCGCACCGGACAGGAACGGGCGAGGCGCTCGCGGGTTCGTCGTTAGCACACACCCGGATCGGAGGCCCCCATGTTTACCCGACGCGCCCTGCTTCTCGGAGCCGGCACAGGCCTCGCCGTTTCGGCGATCGGCCTGCCCCATATCGCCCGCGCCGCCGCACCTTTCCCGCAGCCCGACCTTCCCTTCGCCGAAGATGCGCTGGCGCCGGTCATCTCGGCCCGCACGGTGAACCTGCACTACGGCAAGCATCATGCGGTTTATTTCAAGAATCTCAACGAGCTGGTCGCCGGCAAGCCCTATTCGGCCATGGCTCTCGGCGAGGTTGTGCGGGCCAGCCGGGGCAAGGACGAGGACCGGAAAATCTTCAACAACGCCGGCCAGGCCTGGAACCACATTTTCTATTGGGAGCAGTTCAAGCCCGGCGGCGCCAAGGCGCCTGCTGGCGAGCTCCTGGCCGCGATCGACAAGGATCTCGGCGGCGTCGACAAGATGAAGGCCGACCTCACCAAAACCGCGACCGATGTCTTCGGCTCGGGCTGGGCCTGGCTCACCCTCGATGGCAATACGCTGAAACTTGAGGGCACGCCAGGCGGCGACAGCCCGTTCGCCGCACGAAAGACACCGCTCCTCGGCGTGGATGTCTGGGAACACGCCTATTATCTCGATTACGAGAACCGGCGCGCCGACCATGTAAAGGCGGTGCTCGACGGCATCGTGAACTGGGACGTGGTCGCGGCGCGCATGAGATCGTAACGGCGGAGCTCGCAGCCAGATCAGCGCGCTCGACTTTGGACGCGTTGGTCGTGGCGCTGTGCCCTGATATGGCTAACCGCGCAGCCCATGACCGCCCTTCCTCGATCCCGCTGGCGCGCGCTCAACCGCCAGGAACTTGTCCTCGTCCTGATCACCATGATCTGGGGCGGGACATTCCTTGCCGTGCAGAAGGCGATGGAGGTATCGGGCCCGTTCTTCTTCGTCGGCCTGCGCTTTGTCACCGCCGGAATCGCGATGTGGCTGCTGTTTGGCAAGGTCATGCGCGGGCTGACACCAAGCGAGATTCGCGGCGGCGCCGCGATCGGTGTTTTCCTGTTCCTCGGCTATTTCCTGCAGACCTGGGGCCTGCAGACGATTTCGAGTTCGAAATCCGCCTTCATCACCGCGCTGTATGTACCCTTCGTTCCGCTGCTGCAATGGGCCGTGCTGCGGCGACCGCCGGGACTTTACAGCTGGATCGGCGTCGCGCTCGCTTTCGCCGGCCTTCTCCTGATTACCGGACCGGAGGCCGGCCCACTGTCGCTCGAGGCCGGCGAGATCGCGACCGTGCTCTGCGCCGTCGCCGTGGCTGGCGAGATCATCCTGATCGGCCGCTATGCACCGGGCAATGACAGCCGGCGCATCACCGCCGTGCAGCTTCTCGTCGCGGGCGTGCTGTCGTTCATCCTGATGCCGGTGGCAGGAGAAGCCCTGCCGGGATTCTCATGGTATCTTGTTGTCAGCGCGGTCGGCCTCGGTCTTGCCAGCGCGGGCATCCAGTTCGCGATGAACTGGGCACAGAAGTCGGTCTCGCCGACGAGAGCGACGCTGATCTACGCCGGAGAGCCTGTATGGGCGGGGATTGTCGGGCGCATCGCCGGCGAGCGCCTGCCGGGGCTGGCCCTTCTCGGCGCCGCCCTGATTGTCGGCGGCGTTCTCGTCTCGAGCCGCAAGCCGAAAGAGCGGGCGGATGACGGGATTCCCGCCGACGCCTAGGCGCGGCGGAAAATCAGATAGGCCGGCGCGCGCTTTTCACGAATGGCCTTGGCCTCGTAACGTGTGCTGGGCCATCCAGTCCAGGGATTGCGCCAGTCGTCGGCCCGCTCCGCCGTCCATACGAGCCGAGGCTGCCGCCGGACATGTGCCAGCGTCCACTCGACATAGCTTGCGATATCGCTGGCGAAGCGAAATTCGCCGCCGGCCTTCAGAGCGCGAACAATTTTTTTCAGGTTCTCATCCGATACGAAGCGCCGCTTGAACTGCCGCGTCTTGGGCCAAGGATCGGGATAGAGAAGGTCTATCCGCGCGAGCGATGCTTCCGGCAGCCAGTCGAGCACATGCGCGGCATCGTTGTCGTACAGACGCACATTCGACAGACCGCTCTCGTCGATCCCGGCAAGCGCCTTGGCCATGCCGTTCAGAAACGGCTCGACGCCAATGAAGCCCGTGCCAGCATTCGCGCCGGCCTCATGCAGCATGTGCTCGCCGCCGCCGAAGCCGATCTCCATGCGGACATCGGAAACGGGCGCGGCAAACAGATTGCGGAGATCGGCGGGCGCCGGAGCGGCAAGATCAAGCCGCAACCGCGGCAGGAGCGTTTCGAGCCGTTCCGCCTGCCCGGCGCGGAGCTTCTTGCCCTTGCGGCGTCCGTACAGCGCGCCGCGCTCGCGACGCGCGTCCGTCATTGTGTTCAGGAAACCGCCGATTTCAGCGCGTCGACGAGGTCGGTCTTCTCCCAGGAGAAGCCGCCGTCGGCATCCGGTTCGCGGCCGAAATGTCCGTATGCGGAGGTGCGCGCGTAGATCGGCTTGTTCATTTCGAGGTGCTTGCGGATACCGCGCGGCGACAGATCCATGACCTCGCCCAGCGCCTTTTCGATTTTCTCTTCATCGACGGTGTTGGTTCCGTAGGTGTCGATATAGATCGACAGCGGCTTCGAGACGCCGATGGCGTAGGCGAGCTGGATGCAGGCGCGGTCGGCAAGACCTGCGGCCACGACATTCTTCGCCAGATAGCGCGCCGCGTAGGCAGCCGAACGATCGACCTTGGTCGGATCCTTGCCCGAGAAAGCGCCGCCGCCATGCGGCGCCGCGCCGCCATAGGTGTCGACGATGATCTTGCGGCCGGTAAGGCCCGCGTCGCCGTCCGGACCGCCGATGACGAATTTGCCGGTCGGGTTGACGTGCCATTCGGTGTGGCCGTTGATCCAGCCTTCCGGCAACGCCTTCACGATATAGGGCTCGACGATCGCGCGCACGTCTTCCGAGGTCAGCGTGTCGTCGAAATGCTGTGCGGACAGCACGATCGAGGTCGCCTCGATGGGCTTTCCGTTCTCGTAGCGCACGGTGACCTGGCTCTTCTGGTCGGGGCCGAGCTTCGCGGCATCGCCGTCCTTGGCGTGGCGGGCTTCGGAGAGTTTGCGCAGAATGAGATGGGCATAGTGGATCGGCGCCGGCATCAGCTCCGGCGTCTCGCGCACGGCGTAGCCGAACATGATGCCCTGGTCGCCGGCGCCTTCGTCCTTGTTGCCGGCGGCATCGACGCCCTGGGCGATGTCGACCGACTGGGAATGCAGCAGAACGTCGATCTTGCAGTGCTTCCAGTGGAAGCCTTCCTGCTCATAGCCGATGTCCTTGATGGCATCGCGGGCGATCTGCTCGATATAGTCCGGCGTCACGCTGTCCGGGCCGCGAACCTCGCCGCCGATGATTACCCGATTGGTGGTGGCGAATGTCTCGCAGCCGAGACGGCTTTCCGGATAGGCCGTCAGATAGGCGTCCAGAACCGTATCCGAGATGCGGTCGCAAATCTTATCCGGATGACCTTCGGACACGGATTCGCTTGTAAAAAGATAGGACTTACGAGCCACGAAACGCCCCCGGAAAAATACATAGGCAAATTGCGCCGTGCGTTCTCGCAGGCGTTTGGTAAACGGTCAAGTTATGCGGATATGGGCCGTTACTCGCCGGCGGCTTCGTCGGCGATCGAAGCGACGAGATCGACGATGCGGCGGCGCACCTTCGGATCCTTCACCTTCATGAAGCTCTTGGTGAGCTGCAAGCCTTCGGACGTCGCCAGGAAATCGGCGACATAGTCGCCCTTCTTGTCGCCAAATCCGCCCTGCGGCAGCGCCTCGCCCTGTGCATCTTCGAAGAAATAGGACACCGGGACGCCGAGCACGCCCGAAATCTGCTGCAGGCGCGACGCGCCGATGCGGTTGGTGCCCTTTTCGTACTTCTGAATCTGCTGGAACGTAATGCCGAGCGCCGTGCCCAGCTTTTCCTGGCTCATGCCGACCAGAAGCCGCCGCATCCTGACCCGCGCGCCAACATGCTTGTCGATCGGGTTCGGCGCCTTCGTAGCCATCATCAAAATATACTCCCCTTGCCGCGCACCCGCACGGCACGCCCACCGACAGTTCTGACTGACCGGCTCGATGAAAATTTGCGGGCGGAACCCCACGCCCAGCCGCCCCGCGGCTGTTTGCGGGACAATGGTTGCGCGATGTCGCAATGTCAAACACGCAATAGGGGAGTGAATACCCCTACAATAGTCGCAAAATAGAGCCCTGCCAAGAGCAAGATTCCAAAGCGGGAATAAAGGGTTGGAGGACCCGGTGCGGGCAGTGCTGCGTCAATCGTGCCCATCTCCCCGATAGGCAGACTGTCAACAATTCTTCCAAGCGGATCGACCACCGCGGAGATGCCGGTATTGGCGGCCCGGATCAGCGGCAGTCCCTGTTCAATGGCGCGGACGCGGGCCTGCGCGAAATGCTGGTGCGGGCCAGCGCTGTCGCCGAACCAGCCGTCATTGGTGACGTTGAGAAGCGCATCGGGCCGCGTCTCGCGGTCGTAGACGCCGTCCGGAAAGATCGCCTCGTAGCAGATCATGGGGCCGAACGTGATCCCGTCGCCGATCTTCATGTTGCGCGGCTCCTCGCCCGCGGTGAAGCCGCCCGGCAGGCGGGTGATGACGCGCAGGCCAAGCCCGTTCTCGAGAAAATCCTGAAACGGCAGGAACTCGCCGCCCGGCACCAGATTCACCTTGTCGTAGGTGGCGCGAATCGAGCCGTCGCCGCCGAGTGCGTGGATCGAGTTGTAGATACGCGGCGGCTTGACGGAGTCGTCCATGCGCGCCGCGCCGGTCAGAAGCACCGCATGGTCGGGCACCAGGGCCGCGATCTGCGCCAGAGCGTCCGGCGTCCGGGCGAGGAAGAACGGGAAGGCCGATTCCGGCCAGATCAGCACATCGACATCGGCCATGCCGCGCCGCTCGGGCGACGCCTCGCGATCGGACAGCGCGAGATAGCGTGCCATGATCTCGTTCTTCAGCGCGGGGCGGAACTTGTCGTCCTGCGGCAGGTTCGGCTGCATGATGCGCAGCCGGACATCGGAAAACTGCGTCGGGCCCGCGCGTTCGAGCCGCACCGCGCCGAAAGCGGCTAGGGCCGCGAGCACGCCGAACATGACGGCCACCGGTTTCCAGCGACCGGCAACGCCGTCCGCCAGCACCGCCGGCATGGCGAAGATCGCGACCGCCAGCGGCGTCAGCCCCTCGACGCCGACCACCGAGACCATCTGGCCGGTCAGCGCATTGTTGGCCAGCGCATATCCGATCTCGTTCCACGGAAAGCCGGTCAGCACATGCCCGCGCAGCCATTCGGAAACGCCGAGGCCGACAGCCAATGCAAGGACGCGCGCCGGACCGTTCGACCACAGCGCCCGCGCCAGCGCGAAACCGGCCGCCGGGAACAGCGCAAGGAAGGCCGGCAGACCGAGCACCGCGAAGGGCGCAGCCCATTGATAACTGTCGCCCGGCACGAAGAAGGCATGGCCTATCCACCAGAGGCCGGCGACGAAATATCCGAAGCCGAAGCCGTAACCGGTCCCTGCCGCCGCCTTCAGGCCGTCGCGGCCCGGCCCGGCGCCATCAAGGAGCCAGACGAGCACGGGAAAGGTCAGAAACAGGATCGGCCAGAAACTGAAGGGCGGCATTGCCAGCGCCGACACGGCGCCCGCCAGCGCGGCTGCGCCGATGCGCCGCCAGCCGTCGAGAAGCACGATGCGGTGAACCGGTATCGCCGCCCGCAACGCCGTCAGCCTGTACCGTTTGCCGGTTCCGCGCCCGCCGAGGCACGCGGACGGCGGCGAATGCGCACGCGCTTCACCCGCCGCGGATCGGCGTCGAGCACCTCGAAATCGAGGCCGTCCGGTCCGGCGATGATCTCGCCGCGCACCGGCACGCGGCCGGCGAGCGTTACCAGCAGCCCGCCGAGCGTATCGACCTCTTCGGCCATCTCGCCGAGATTTGTGCCTTCCCCGAGCGACTCCCCGAGTTCATCGAGCGGCGTGCGGCCCTGCGCGATCAGCGAGCTGTCGCGTGCGCGGACGATGGTCGGGCCTTCGACCTCGTCATGCTCGTCCGCGATGTCGCCAACAACCATCTCGACGAGGTTTTCGATCGTCACGAGTCCGTCGGTGCCGCCATATTCGTCGATGACGAGCGCCATGTGGATATGGTTCGCCTGCATCTTTGCCAGGAGATTTGCGGCCGGCATCGACGGCGGCACATACAGGACCTCGCGCACGAGACCGGCGTCCGTTGTCGAGATGTTGAGATCCGCGCGGCCGAGATCGAGACCGCCGTTCGCGCGCCCCCGCGTTGTCAGATAGCGCAGCACGTCCTTGATATGGACCATGCCCTTCAGATCATCGATCGTCTCGCCATAGACCGGCAGGCGCGAATGCTCGGCTTCCTCGAAGGTTGTCAGGACTTCGACGAGCGGCACATCGCCCGGTACCGCCACGATGTCCGCGCGCGGCACCATGACATCGCCGACATTCTGCTCGCGCAGCGTCAGGACGTTTTTCAGCATGGCCCGCTCTTCGGGCGAGAAGTCCGGCACGGCCGTTCCGGCATCGTCGGCCAGCGCATCCTCGATCTCGTCGCGCAGCGTCGGCGCCTGCTTCAGGTGCAAAAGCGTTTTCAGCCGGTCGAGCCAGCGCGGGCCCGAGGCCTTCTCGCCGTTTCCGTTCGATGTCGAATGATCGTCGTGGGTCATGATCGTTGCGCCCTTCAGCGGGGCCCGTTCTCCGCATAGGGGTCGGCGACGCCGAGACCGCTCAGCACCGCTCGCTCCGCCGCTTCCATCTCCTCGGCCTCTCCGTCGTCCATGTGATCGAACCCCACAAGATGCAGCGTTCCATGCACGACGAGATGGGTAAAATGCGCCTGAAAGCTCTTGCCCTCGTTCTCCGCTTCGCGCGCGACGGTCTCATAGGCGATGACGACATCACCGAGCAGATCGGCGGTCGCGATCTCCTCGCCCTCCGCCGCAGGAAACGAGAGCACGTTGGTCGGCTGGTCCTTGCCGCGCCAAAGATCGTTGAGCTGCTGGACGCGCGCGTCGTCGGACAGAATGACGGCAAGCTCCGCCTTCTCGTTGTAGGGACGTCCGGTTCCCGCAAGCGCCGCCAGCGCGGCGCGTCTGGCAACCTCTTCGGCGTCGGCCTGACCGGCCCAGAGCGGGCTTTCGCGCACGACATCGACCGTCGGGCTCACGACTTCTTGCCCTTCGCGCGGTCGGAGGCTTCGTAGGCACGCACGATACGGCCGACGAGTTCGTGGCGCACGACATCGGCCTCGCCGAACCGGCAGACCGAAACGCCCTCGACATCGGCGAGAAGACGCACCGCCTCGTTCAGTCCGGACATCTGTCCGGACGGAAGATCGACCTGGGTGACGTCGCCGCACACCGCCATCCGCGAATTTTCGCCGAGACGGGTCAGAAACATCTTCATCTGCATTGGCGTGGCGTTCTGCGCCTCGTCGAGAATGATGTAGGAGTTGAACAGCGTGCGCCCGCGCATGAAGGCGAGCGGCGCGATCTCGATCACGCCCGACTGCAGGCCGCGCTCGACGCGTTCAGGCGGCAGCATGTCGTAGAGCGCGTCGTAGAGCGGCCGGAGATAGGGATCGACCTTCTCGCGCATGTCGCCCGGCAAAAAGCCGAGCCGCTCGCCGGCTTCGACCGCGGGACGCGACAACACGATACGATCGACCTCGCCGCGCTCCAGCGTCGCCACCGCCTGAGCGACGGCGAGATAGGTCTTGCCGGTGCCGGCAGGGCCGACGCCGAAGACGAGCTCGCGGTTCTGCAGCGCGCGGATATACGCGTCCTGCGCCGGCGTACGCGCCGTGACCGTCTTCTTGCGGGTCGAGATATGGGCCAGGGAGGCGCGGCCGCCGCCTTCCGCCGGGAACAGGCTGCCCTGATCGGAGCTCATGCGGATCGCGCCGTCGACATCGCCGAGGCCGACATCCTCGCCGCGCCGGACCCGTGCCGACAGACTTTCAAGCACGCGGCGGGTTTGTTCTATCGCGGCGGGCTCGCCGCGGATCAGGACATGATTGCCCGACGGCGTCACCTCGACGCCGAGCCGCCTTTCGAGAAAGGCGAGATTCTGGTCATGGCTTCCGAAAATCCCGGAGGCGAGACGGTTGTCGTCGAACGACAGCAAAAGTTCGGAAGGCTTGGGTCCATCCGCAGCCGGGCTTGTCACGCCACTGTCTCCATATCCGCCGGAACTCCGACGCGTTCGCCAAACAGACTGTTTGTTCCGTTCGAGACGATGCGCACGCGGGCCACATCGCCAATCCCGAGAGTCGAGGAATCGACCTGCACCGGCTGAAGATAAGGCGAGCGGCCGGCGACCTGACCCTCATAGCGTCCCGCGCGGTCGAACAGCACGTCCATCTCTCGGCCGACGCAAGACCGGTTGAAGGCCTGACGCTGGTCTTCAAGCAAAGCCTGCAGTTCGAGCAGACGCTCCGAACGCACCGCCTCCGCAATCTGATCCATGTCGGCGGCGGGCGTGCCGGGGCGCGGCGAATATTTGAAGGAGAAGCTCGACGCGTAACCGACCTTTCGCACGAGAGCCAGCGTCGCGCGGAAATCCTCGTCCGTCTCGCCGGGAAAGCCGGTGATGAAGTCCGACGACAGCGCAAGATCGGGCTGCGCGGCGCGAATGCGGTCTATCAAGGCCAGATAATCCCTGGCGGTATGACCGCGATTCATCGCATCCAGAATACGGTCGGAACCAGACTGCACCGGCAGATGCAGATAGGGCATCAGTTCCTTCAGATCGCGGTGCGCGGCGATCAGTTCGTCGTCCATGTCGCGCGGATGGCTGGTCGTGTAACGCAGGCGCGCAACGCCCGGAATGCCCGCGATACGTACAAGCAGGCGGCCAAGCCCCCAGACCTTGCCGTCCGGGCCTTCGCCGTGAAATGCATTGACGTTCTGGCCGAGCAGCGTGATCTCGCGGACGCCATGCGCGGCGAGACGCTCGGCTTCCGCGACGACCTGGGAAACCGGCCGCGAAACTTCCGCGCCGCGCGTGTAGGGCACCACGCAGAAGGTGCAGAACTTGTCGCAGCCCTCCTGCACCGTGAGGAACGCGGCGGGCCCGCGCGCCAAGGTCTTTTCGCGGCTTGCCGCGGGCAGATGCGCGAACTTGTCTTCCGCAGGAAACTCGGTGTCGACGACCTTGCCGGCTTTCGCCCGGGCCACGAGATCCGGCAGGCGATGATAGCTTTGCGGACCGACGACCAGATCGACGCCGCGCGCGCGCTTCATGATTTCCGCGCCCTCGGCCTGCGCCACGCAGCCCGCGACCGCGATCATCATATCCTCGCCACGCGTCTGACGCTCGGCGCGCAGCTCACGCATGCGGCCGAGTTCGGAATAGACCTTCTCGGCGGCCTTCTCGCGGATATGGCAGGTGTTGAGGACGATCAGATCGGCGTCGTCGGGCGCCTGCGTCTCGACATAGCCCTCGGGCGCCAGAGCGTCAGCCATGCGCTGCGCATCATAGACGTTCATCTGGCAGCCATAGGACCGGACGAAGAGCTTCTTTGGATGTGAATTCATCAAAGTGCGAATGCCGCTCCGCGCGCTCCCCCCGATTGGGGCTGCCGCGCCTGTCCCTTTCGTCCACCGATGCAAAAGCCGGACCCCGAACTTAGCCGGTTTGAACGCCGGAGAGAATAGGCGATACGCCCCGGAGGGCGGCTGCGGTCATCGCCCGCACCTCTCTCTCGGCCCGGAGCGCGATCTGCTTGCGGTCGTCTGCCGCCGTCACCGCGATCGGCTGGCCGAAGGTCAGCACCGCTTCCGGCGCGCCGCATTTCAGAATATTCCACAGATGGTTAGGCAAGGTCATCGCGCCGTACCAGGCGATCTCGGGCCGGTCACGCCGGAGCACCGGCAGGCCGTGACGGCGGGGATAGGCGATCGATACCGGCTGGACGTCGATCACATTTTCCCCGCTTGCCGCCAGGGCTTCGCGCGCCGCTCCAAGCAGCGCGGGCCGGAACGGCAGCACCCGGTTGTGATCGCTCGACGTGCCCTCGGCGAACAGAACGACGGCACCGCCCGCAGACAGACGCTGTCCGATGGCACGGGCGGTCGCGGCGGTCTGCAGCCGCCTTTTGCGATCGACAAAGATCGTGTTCTGGAGCCGGGCGAGAAGGCCGATCCCCGGCCAGCCCGCTACCTCGCTCTTGGCGACGAAGCTCACCGGCATCGCGGCCGACAGGACAACGATATCCAGCCAAGACACATGATTGGCGGCGATCAGGAGCGGGCGCCCGGAGGGCATGATGCCCTGCCGCCTGATTTTTATGCCGAGCAGCGCGGCCGAAGCGCGGTGAAAAAGATGCGGGATGACGAGCGCGCGGCCGGGCAGCACGGCCAGCACGACAATCTGGAAGGGAAGCCCGATCAGAACCAGCGCACCAACCGCCGCGGCGCGCCCGAAAGCGATCAGGTGCTTTCGTCCTTCTTGAGCGGCACGGCGTAGAGCTCGAGCCGGTGATCGACCAGCTTGAAGCCGAGCCGACGGGCGATCTCCGCCTGCAGGCGCTCGATTTCCTCGTCGCGGAATTCCACAACTTTCCCGGTCTTCAGGTCGATCAGGTGGTCGTGATGCTCGTCCGGAACCTGTTCGTAGCGGGCGCGGCCGTCGCGGAACTCGTGGCGCGTGACAATGCCGGAGTCCTCGAACAGCTTGACCGTCCGGTAGACCGTCGCGATCGAGATCCGGCTGTCGATTTTCGCGGCGCGGCGGTGCAGCTCTTCGACGTCGGGATGATCGGTCGCGGCCTCCAGCACGCGCGCAATGGTGCGGCGCTGGTCCGTCATGCGCATGCCTTTGGCCGCGCACTGGTCTTCGATCGAGGTGTGGTCCATGTCTGCCGCCCGAGCCTGACGTCGAACGGCCTCTATATCAGCCCAGATTGCGGGCGAGAACCTTTGCCGTGCCGCGCGTTCCGTCGCGGCGGGCGTAGTAGGCCGGGCGGGTTCCGACCTCCTCGAAACCGAAACGGCGGTAGAGGCGAAGCGCGGGTTCATTGTCCTCGTCCACTTCCAGCACGACGCGCCGGGCACCGGCGGCCGCGATCCGCGCCAGATGCTGCGCGAGCAGCTTTGTGCTTCCACCTTTTCCGCGACGGCGCGATGACACCGCAATGGAGAGAAGCTCGGCTTCGCCGCCGGCCACACGCGACAGCGCGAAGCCGTCGATGCGCGACGATCCGGCCCTTGAGCGCAGAATATCCGTTACCGTGCCGCCGCCCGTCATCAGCGCCTCGATCTCGCCGACCGACCAGCCGCGCGCGAAATTTTCGCCGTGAAGTTCGGAAATCTGCGCCGCATGCCGCCCGGTCGCGGCATCGACCCGCCATTCGGTTCTGCGGAAAAAGTCGAGGAGGCCCATCAGCCGCGCACGACCTCCAGCGGCGACGACGGCTTCGTCACATCGGCGGGACGCAAATACACCGGGCGGGGCACGCGCTCGGGTATCGGGGCCGCGGCGCCGAGGCGCGCCAGCCAGACAGGATCGGGCGTGAAACTGTCGGGCACGATCTCGTGGCGGACCTCCGTCGCCTCGATGATCTGCGCCGCGCCGGAGCCGACAAGGCGCACCGGCCCGTCGCCGGCCATGCGCGCCGCATCCCTGACTGTCAATACACGGGCGGGCACGAGGCCGAGACCCGAAGGCGCGAAGATCTGGAAGAAAACGCGGCCATGCCGCGCATCGATAGCGGCTGCGACCGCGCGGCCGTCGCCGGTCGCCAGCGCCGGGGCAACCAGCGCGATCAGTGTGGTGACGCCGATCAGGGGCTTTCCGGTCGCGAGCGACAGGCCGCGCGCCGCCGACAGGCCGACGCGAATTCCGGTGAACGAGCCTGGACCTGTCGTAACGACGATACGGTCGACGCGCTGCAGTCCCGCCGCGCCGCCGACCGCCTGGTCGATCATCGGCATGATGGCCTCGGCATGGCCGCGGTCCATCGGCAGCGACAGGCGCGCGATCACGCTGTCGGGCTGCGTTTCAAGCAGCGCAACGGAGCAGGCCGCGAGCGCGGTATCGATGGCCAGGACGCGCACGCGCTAAAGGTTCCGCCTCTTTATCAAGAGGGCGGTTTTACACTGTGCATGCAGTGATCCGGAAGGCCCCCGAGTCGTCACGACGTCAGACGGGACGGACTTCCTGAACTTCCGGGACGAAATGCCGGAGCAGGTTCTCGATGCCCTGCTTCAATGTCGCTGTGGAGGAGGGGCATCCGGCGCACGAGCCCTTCATGTTGAGGAAGACGACGCCTTCCTTGAAACCCTTGAAGGTGATGTCGCCGCCATCCTGGGCGACGGCCGGGCGGACGCGCGTTTCCAGAAGTTCCTTGATCGTGCCCACCAGCGCCGCATCGTCCGGATCGAAGAATTCGCCTTCCTCGTCCATGCCGGTGCTGGCCACCGCGCCCTCGGCAAGAATCGGCTTGCCTTTCAGATAATGATCCATGATGGCACCGAGGATCGCCGGCTTCAGGTGCTGCCAGTCGAGATCGCCGCGCTTGGTAACCGTGATGAAATCGGCGCCGAGAAAGACGCCGGTGATGCCGGGTACGGCAAAAAGCCCTTCGGCGAGCGGCGATTTCTTCGCCTCATCCTCGGTCGTCACTTCAAGAGTGCCGGAGGCCAGCACGTCGCGTCCGGGCAGGAATTTCAGGGTTGCCGGGTTCGGCGTGGCTTCGGTCTGGATAAACATGTCGTTTCCGTCTGGCCGCCGGGTTCAAGGCGCGGGGCCGGGCGCCCCCAAGATATGGGCGATCCCGACCCTGAATGCAAAGCCCAGTCTGGAGCAATTCCAGCCGAATCGCGCGTCAGTCGACCTTCACGCCGCTGGGGCTGACCGAGATGTCGAGCGTGTTTTCGTCGCGCTCATGGGCCTGATAGGCAAAGACGCCGGCGGCGACGGCAAGAACGGCGATAACGGCAATCAGTGCGGTGCGGCTCATGGAATCCCCCTCCGTTGGAGCGGAGAGGGAATGCGCCGCCACGGGTTTCGTTCCGTCAGCGGACGAAGCCGACAATATCCTTCACCGCCTCGAAGTTCGGCCGGGCGATGGCTTCGGCGCGTTCGGCGCCGCGCTTGAGGATGGCGTCGATGGAGGCCGGATCGGCGACAAGGCGCTTCATCTCGGCGCCGATGGGACCGAGCTTTTCGACCGCGACCTCGACCAGGGCGTTCTTGAACGCCGAGAACTGGCCGCCGCCGAACTCGCCCAGAACCTTGGCCTGCTCGACACCGGCCAGCGCGGCATAGATGCCGACGAGATTGGCCGCTTCCGGCCGGCCTTCCAGCCCCGCCGCCTCGGACGGCAGCGGCTCGGGGTCGGTCTTGGCCTTTCGCACCTTGGCGGCGATGGCGTCGGCGTCGTCGGTGAGATTGATGCGGGACTGATCGGACGGGTCGGATTTCGACATCTTCTTCGAGCCGTCGCGGAGCGACATCACCCGCGCCGCGGCGCCCTGGATCAGGGGCTCGGGCAGCGGGAAGAAGGCGTCGCCGAAGCCGTGCTTTTCGATGCTCGCGGCAAAGTCGTTGTTGAACTTCTGGGCGATGTCGCGGGCAAGTTCGAGATGCTGCTTCTGGTCCTCGCCGACCGGAACATGGGTCGCCCTGTAGGCGAGGATGTCGGCGGCCATCAGCACCGGATAGGTGTAAAGACCCACGCTCGCGTTCTCGCGGTCCTTGCCGGCCTTCTCCTTGAACTGCGTCATGCGGTTCAGCCAGCCGATGCGCGCGGTGCAGCCGAGCACCCAGGCGAGCTCGGCATGAACCGAGACCTGGCTCTGGTTGAAGATCGCGTTCTTCTGCGGATCGACGCCGGCGGCGATGAAGGCGGCGGCGACCTCGCGGATCGTGCGGCGTAGCTCGTCCGGGTCCTGCGCCACGGTGATCGCGTGCATGTCGACCACGCAATAGAGGCACTCGTAATCCGTCTGCAGCGCGACGAATTTCTGGATGGCGCCGAGATAATTGCCGAGATGCAGATTGCCGGTCGGCTGGACGCCGGAGAAGACGCGCGAGGGGAATGTCTGGGTGGTCATGATAGTGGGCGCTTTCGGAATGTGCGGGCCTTATCGCAATGCGTTTCGCATAGGGCAAGCGCTCCCTCTGCCCTCATCCTGAGGAGCCCGCGCAGCGGGCGTCTCGAAGGAGAGGGCGGATTCACTTTGCGGCCCATCCTTCGAGACGGGCCTTCGGCCCTCCTCGGTGAGGGTACGGCTTGTTGCTCGCGCCCGGTCCCGTTACCCGTACGCGCCATGACTACGCTGATGCCGTTCCAGACCTCGAAGATGAAGCTGGCCCGCGCCCGCTATCATATGGACGCGTTCCGGATGCAGCTGGAGGCCGGCGAGGATGCGGACAATCTCGGCGTCACGCTGCGCCGCTTCCTCCGCGACCTGCGCGCGGCGCTCGACAGCACCATTGTGGACATCGCCCGCGTGCGCGCGAAGGACCGCGAGGGCGCGGCGTTTCCGTTCGCCGAAAACGCGCGCAAGCTCTCCGACCTGATCGATGTCGACATCCGCCACATCGACGAGGAATTGGCCGAGTATCTGAAGGGGCTGCGGCTCTACAAAGGCGGCAGCCGGCTCTATCTCCTGCACGAGCTCGGCCGCGACGGCACGGCGGCCGGGGCGATCGCGCCGGTCCTGGACGAGCTTTTGCATACCGTCACCGAAACGGTGGCCGAGCTCGGATCGCGTTTCTGGGCGCGGCCGTAATCGATCTTCGCCCGGACACGGGTCGAGCCCTTGGCAGATGCCGGATGCCCCGCTAATCCCTCCCCAGCCTTCCCAATGAAAGCCCCCAGATGACCGCTCTCCGCTACGATGTGCTCGGCCTCGGCAACGCCATTGTCGACATTCTCGCCCGGGTCGACGACGACTTCCTCGTCGCGGAGAAGCTGGCCAAGGGCTCGATGCACCTGATCGACGAGGCGCGGGCGCAGCAGCTCTACGCCGCGCTCGACAATCCGGTGCTGATCTCGGGCGGCTCGGGCGCCAATACATGCGCGGGCGTCGCCTCGCTCGGCGGCAAGGTCGCCTTCATCGGCAAGGTGAAGGACGACGAGCTCGGCCGCGGCTTCGCCGACGACATCCGCAAGACCGGCGTCCATTTCCAGACGCCGTTCGCCAAGGACGGCCCGACCACCGCCAGCTCGACCATTCTCGTGACGCCAGACGGCGAGCGGACGATGAACACGTTTCTCGGCGCCAGCCAGCATCTGTCGGTCAGCGACATCGACGCCGAACTCGTGCGGGCTTCCGGCACGATCTATCTCGAGGGCTATCTGTGGGATCCGCCGGAGGCCATCGCGGCATTCAAGAGCGCGGCGGAGATCGCGCACGCGGCGGGACGGAAAGTGGCGCTCACTTTGTCCGACGGCTTCTGCGTCGACCGCCACCGCCCGGAATTTCTCGACATGATCCGCTCCGGCGGCGTCGATATCCTGTTCGCCAACGAATACGAGGCGCAGGCGCTGTACGAGACCTCGGATTTCGACACCGCCGTCGCCGCGCTGCACAAGGATGTCCGGACAGCCATCGTGACGCGCAGCGAGAAGGGCGCGATCTGGGTTGCGGACGGCGATGTGGTCGCGGTTCCGGCCCACCCCATCGAGCGCGTGGTGGATGCCACCGGCGCGGGCGACCTGTTCGCCGCCGGCGTGCTGACGGGCCTTGCCCGTAACCTCACGCCTGCCGATTCCTTGCGTCTCGGCGCGCTCGCCGCCGCCGAATGTCTTTCACACATGGGCGCGCGCCCGCAGCAGAGCCTCGCGCGGTTCGCGGCGGAGCAGGGGTTTTTGCAGGGGGTGTAACGCGCTCCCTCAATGCCCGCTGAACACCAATGTCCGTATCGGCAGGATCAGCGCCTGCAGCCTGAGCAGCATGGCATGGACGACGCCGACGGCGTCGACCGCGTGGAGCGCGAGGCCGTGGAAGAAGCCGGTCTCGGGCGATTCGATCAGGTCGTGATTGCTGCTGTAGGCATTGGCGATGCAGCTTGAGCCGGGCGTCACGCCTTTCAGCCCGCCCTCGTAAAGCGGCTCCAGCGTGACGAGGATCGTGCCCGGCCGGACCACCTGCTGGGCGTCGATCAGTTGCTCGCCGCCGCGGAACTGGCCGGCGGCGATGAAGTCCTGCACGCCCGTGACCACCATCGGGATCACCGTCCAGGGCCTGGAGATGCAGGTCACTTCCGCGACCATTCCGGGCTTCATCACCTGCGCCTCGATCTGGCCGAACCCGGCGATGATGGCGCGCCGCCCCGCCTGCTGCGGAATGAGCACGCCGGCCGGCCGCATGAACGGATTGACGATGTCGCCGACCTTGAGCGTGAACTGCTCGACGCGGCCGTCGACCCCGGCGCGTATGGTCGTCTTGTCGAGATCGACCCGCGCCTGCCGCTGCGCGGCCTGCGCGCTCGCCTTCTCGGCCGGGAGCAATGTGGATATCTTCACCTCGGCCGCCTCCTTGGAAGCCTGTGCCGCGGCGATCGCGCCCATACGGCCTTCCACGGTGTTTTCGAGCCGCTCGATCTCGCGCATCGCGACCGTCGCGGCGTTGCGCCGGTTCAGCTCCTGCTTCACTTCCAGCTCTTCGAGGGCCTGCTGATGCGCGCTTCGCGCTTCCTGCAGCTTGCCTTCCGCGACGGCGACATCGGTTTTCGCCGCGATCATGGCGGCGTCGACTTCGGCGATCCGGCTCTCGGCGGTGGCGAGCGCGGCTTCCTGCGCCGTGCTGTCGAGGCGGAAGATCGGCTCGCCCGCCGTCACCGCCTGGCTGAGGCCGCCGACGAAAACCTCGGCGACGCGGCCATTGGTTTCCGACACGATGGGAACGGTGCGGAAATAGGAGGTCGCGCTCGTCGTCGAGGGATGATTGTAGAAGATGACGGTGATGAGGCCGACGGTCAGCATCACGCAGGCGGTGATGCCCCATCTGAGTTCGAAGAACACCGAATAGAGCGTGATCTCGTGGCCGAACCGTTTGCCCTGTCCGTACCGCCTGTACAGATAGTCCGGCAGGACGGTCAGCAGCGAACAGAGGAAAAGTTCAAGCATCGCTCACTTCTCCTTCGCGGCGGCGCGAAGCTGCGGCGACGGCTTGTCGCCGTGCTGCCTGTACGGATCTTCCGGGACGCCCTCCGCGCCGCGCCCGGGCGCGATGCCGGCGATCTTTTCCAGCGCGCCGGCCATCCGGCCGAACGCAGAGCCGAAATCCGGAATGTCGATCAGCGCGAGCAGCAGCCCCGCCACCCAGAAAATGTGCAGATGGGTGAACAGCGCGAGCAGGCCGAGCACGGCCACGATCTCGAACTGGATCTTCTTCGATTTGTGGGCGATGCGCTCCGGCAGCGTGTGCAGGCGCAGGAACAGGATGCCGATGCCCATCACCGCCGCGATCAGGATGATCGCCATCACCCACATCAGGACGTCCGATTCACCCGGGCCGGATATGAAAGCCGGCAGATGATCCGGCGCGGCGGCGTGTTGCGATGCCATGGGAGTCTCTGGCTAACCTTTGGGGGAAGGCTAGCACGCCTTCAACGCAGCGGCGAAAGATTCTTGGCCGGCAGGGAGGGGAGATGCGGCCCGGCCTGCCCGGAGGGGATTATCGCGCCCCGAAAATCGCGCTGCCGACGCGTACATATTTCGCGCCGAAAGTGACCGCGCTTTCGAAGTCCGAGCTCATGCCCATCGAGAGCTCGGCAAGCCCGTTGCGTTTGGCGATCTTCTCCAACAGCGCGAAATGCGGCGCGGGGTTCTCGTCAAACGGCGGGATGCACATCAGCCCCGCGATTTCGAGGCCGTAGGTTTCGCGGCACTCCTTTATGAACGCGCCGGTCTCTTCGGGCAGGACGCCGGCCTTCTGGTCCTCGGCGCCGGTGTTGACCTGGACCAGCAGTTTCGGAAGCCTTTGGCCCCGCTCCTTCAACTTTTGCAGTTCTTTTGCGAGGCTTGCGCGGTCGAGCGTGTGGATGACATCGAACAGCTCCACCGCGTCCTTCGCCTTGTTGGATTGCAGCGGCCCGATCAGATGGAGTTCGAGATCGGGAAATTCGGCCTTCAGGGCCGGCCATTTGCCCTGCGCCTCCTGCACCCGGTTTTCGCCAAAGACCCTCTGCCCGGCGTCGATCGCGGCCCGCATCTCCTCCGGCCCGAAGGTTTTCCCCACCGCGACGAGGGTGATCTCGGCCGGGTCGCGGCCTGTGGATTTGGCGGCTTTTGCGATTCGCGTGCGGATATCGGTGAGGTTAGCGGCGATCTCGGTCATGGCCCCCGCTAAAGCACGCCCGGCGTCTCCCGTGAAGCTCCGTCTCATTCTGAGGAGCCCGCGCAGCGGGCGTCTCGAAGGATGGGCAACAACCGCTCATGGTTCGAGACGCGGGCTTCGCCCGTTCCTCACCATGAGGACCATTGACCCCCGCCCTCCAAGAGGCCAATTTCCCCGGCTCTTTTCCGGCAGAGATTCAAGAGCATCATGACAGCGGAGCGCTACGACGCCCGGGCGGCCGAGCCGAAATGGCAAAAGGCCTGGGACGAGGCCAGGACCTTCGAGACGAAGAACGACGATCCGCGCCCGAAATACTATGTGCTGGAGATGTTCCCCTATCCGTCGGGGCGCATCCATATGGGCCATGTCCGCAACTACGCGATGGGCGATGTCGTCGCCCGGGTGAAGCGGGCCAAGGGGTTCAACGTCCTGCATCCGATGGGCTGGGACGCCTTTGGATTGCCCGCCGAGAACGCCGCCATCGAGCGCAAGGTCCACCCCCGCGAATGGACCTATTCGAACATCGCGACCATGCGCGGCCAGCTGAAAAGCATGGGCCTGTCGCTCGACTGGTCGCGCGAGATCGCGACCTGTGACCCGTCTTATTACCGGCACCAGCAGAAGCTGTTCCTGGATTTCCTCAAGGCCGGCCTCGTCGACCGCAAGAAATCCAAGGTCAACTGGGACCCGGTCGACAACACCGTGCTGGCCAACGAGCAGGTGATCGACGGCCATGGCTGGCGCTCGGGCGCTCCGGTCGAGATCCGCGAACTGACGCAGTGGTTCCTGAAGATCTCCGACTATTCGGACGAGCTGCTGGGGGCGCTCGACCATCTCGACCGCTGGCCGGAGAAGGTCCGGCTGATGCAGAAAAACTGGATCGGCAAGTCGGAAGGCCTCCTGGTGCGCTTCATGCTCGAAGGTGCGCCGGACAATCTTTCCGAAGTCGAAGTCTACACGACGCGGCCGGACACGCTGTTCGGCGCGGCCTTCGTCGCGGTGGCACCGGACCATCCGATCGCCCAAGCGGCCGCGAAGGACGACAAGAAGCTGAAGGCTTTCATCGAGGAGGCGCGCAAGACCGGCACCTCCGCCGCCGCCATCGAGACCGCGGAAAAGCACGGCTACGACACCGGCATTTCGGCGGTGCATCCGCTTGATCCGAAGCGGAAGGTGCCGGTTTATGTCGCGAATTTCATCCTGATGGATTACGGCACCGGCGCGATCTTCGGCTGCCCGGCGCACGACCAGCGCGATTTCGAATTCGCGACCAAATATCACCTGCCGATCGTCCGCGTCGTTCAGAACGGACCGGAGGACGCTCCCGGCGTGCCGCTGCTCGAAGCCGACACCGGGGAAGACGGCACGCTGGTCAATTCCGAGTTCCTGAACGGCCTGTCGGTACAGGAGGCCAAGGACGCGGTGGCGAAACGGCTCGAAGCCGCCAGCATCGGCAACCGGCCGACCGGCAAGCGTCAGGTGAATTACCGCCTGCGCGACTGGGGCATTTCGCGCCAGCGCTATTGGGGCTGCCCGATCCCGATCATCCATTGCGAGGAGCACGGCGCGGTGCCGGTTCCCGACAAGGATCTGCCGGTGCAGCTGCCGGACGACATTACATTCGACCGGCCGGGAAATCCGCTCGACCATCACCCGACCTGGAAGAACGTGCCCTGCCCGGTCTGCGGCAAGCCTTCGCGCCGCGAGACCGACACGATGGACACGTTTGTCGATAGTTCGTGGTATTTCGCGCGCTTCACATCGCCCGACCGTACCGACGTTCCGGTCGACCGGAAGATCGCCGATCACTGGCTGCCGGTCGACCAGTATATCGGCGGCATCGAGCACGCGATCCTGCATCTGCTCTATTCGCGCTTTTTCACCCGCGCGATGAAGAAGGCCGGATACACCTCGCTCGACGAACCGTTCGCCGGCCTGTTCACGCAGGGCATGGTGGTGCACGAGACCTACCGGGCGAACGGCGAATGGGTGTCTCCGGAAGACATCGTCATTACCGGCGAGGGCGCGGCGCGCGGCGCGACGACGAAGGCCGGCGCGGCGGTCGAGATCGGCTCCATCGAGAAGATGTCGAAGTCGAAGAAAAATGTCGTCGATCCCGACGACATCATCGCGCGCTACGGCGCCGACACCGCGCGCTGGTTCATGCTGTCCGATTCACCGCCGGAGCGCGACGTGATCTGGACCGAATCCGGCGTCGAGGGCGCGGGCCGTTTCGTGCAGCGGCTGTGGCGCATCGTGACCAGCATCGCCGCGCTGGAAGCGCCAGCAAAACCCGAGACCTTTTCGGAGCAGGCGACGGCGCTGCGCCGCGCGACCCATGCCGCCATCGCCGCGGTCGACGAGAATATCGAGGCGCTGCGCTTCAACGTGGCGGTGGCGAAAATCTACGAACTGTCGAACGCCGCGCTGACCCGCCTCAACTCCGGCGCCGACGACGCCTCGGTGCGCTGGGCGCTGCGCGAGGCCGGCGAGACGCTGGTCCAGCTGATCGCGCCGATGATGCCGCACCTCGCCGAGGAGTGCTGGGCCGTGTTCGGAAAAGACACACTTGTGGCCCGCGCGCCGTGGCCCAAGGCGGAGGCCTCGCTTCTGGTCTCGGATACGATTACGCTCCCGGTCCAGGTCAACGGCAAGAGGCGCGACGAGATCACGGTCCCGGCGGCGGCTTCCCCGGCCGAGATCGAAGAGGCTGTCCGCAAGCTCGAATCTGTCGTACGAGCGAGCGAGGGCAAGCCTCTTAAGAAAGTCATCGTCGTCCCGAAAAGGATCGTCAATGTCGTGGTCTGATCTTCGCCGGTTTGGATGTGTCGCGGGCGCGGCGCTCGCGCTCGGCGCCTGCCAGCCGCTTTACGCCCAGCGCTCGCCCGACGTCGCCTCGACCGGGCCGATCGCCGCGGCGGGCATTTCCGCGCCGTCGCTGGCCGCCATCGACATTCTTCCGATCGACGGCCGGGTCGGCCAGAAAATCCGCAACGAGCTGATCTTCGCCTTTACCGGCGGCGGCGAGCCGATAAAGCCGCCGCTCTTCCGGCTCGATATCGCCGTGCAGGTGATGCGCGCGCAGACCCCCGTGGTCGACACCGACACCAACCGTCCGGAAATCGAAACCGCTGGCGTCGATGCCGCTTTCGTGCTGATCGACATCGCGACCGGCCAGCCGGTCCTCTCCGGCAATGCCATCGGCCGCGCCACCTACACCCGCAACCGCCAGCGTTTCGCCTCGACCCGCGCCGAGCGCGACGCCGAGGACCGCGCCGCGAGGGTTGCCGCCGGGCAGATCCGCACCAAGCTGATGGCCCATTTCTCGGGCGCGGGCGGCGTCTGACCCGGTGGTCGCGGTCAAGGCGGCGGCAGCCGAGAGCTTCACGGCGAAGCCCGACCCCGCGGTCTTCTGCTTCCTGATCTACGGCCCCGATTCCGGCCTCGTCGCCGAGCGCGCCGCGCATCTGGCGAAAAGCGCCGTCGACGATCCCAACGACGCCTTCGCACTGGTGAAGATCGATGGCGACGACATCGCCTCCGATCCGGAGCGGCTTCTGGACGAAGCCCACACCGTTGCGCTGTTCGGCGGCCGCCGCGCGATCTGGATTCGCGCCGGCACGCGGCCGATCCATGCCGCGGTCGAGAAACTTCTCGCGGGACCTGCGCCCGATGCGCGCATCGTGATCGAGAGCGGCGATCTCCGGAAGAACGCGCCGATCCGCGCCATCACCGAAAAGAGTCCGAAAGCCGCCGCCATTCCCTGCTATTCCGACAGCGCGGCGGCGATCGGCAGGCTGATCGAGCGCGAGCTCGCCGAGGCGGGACTTGTCATCGACCGCGACGCACGCGACGCACTTCTTGCGTCTCTCGGTGCCGACCGTCTTGCCACGCGGCAGGAGATCGGCAAGCTTGCGCTCTATGCTCTTGGGGAGGAGCGCGTGAATCTCGATCATGTCGATGCGGTAATCGCGGAGTCGTCCGTGATCGCACTGGACGATGCGGTGGATGCTGTTTTCGCCGGCAATCTCGATGCGCTGGAACGCGGCGTGACGAAGCTCGACGCCGGAGGCACGCCGGCGTCGGCCGCGCTCGCGGCCGCGCTGCGTCACGCGCTGCAGATGCACAAGGCGCGCGGCGCCATGGACCGCGGCGCAGGTGGCGGGATCGACCGCGTGTGGCCGAACCTGCATTTCCGCCGCAAGGACGCGGTGGAATCGGCGCTGGCGCGCTGGCCGCTGCCGCGCCTCGACGCCGCGATCCAGCGCCTCGCGAACGCCATCCTCGAAGGCCGCCGCTCGGGCGCGTTCGGCGAGATCATCGCCCGCCGCACGCTTGCGGCGGTGGCGAGCGAAGCACGGCGGCGCTGACGTACATATAGACGCGCGCCGTTCATTTTCCGGGAAGGAAGTTTGCCATTCCGCGAAGCACCCCGGAGGGGTGCGCGGAGCGAGCGGCGCCTCCGCACTCCGCGGGCGCGGAACGGAAGCTGAAAAATCCCACGGACCACGGCTCGCCGTCGCTCCGCGCGCGATGAGTTCCGGCTTGCTGCGTGCTCGCCCCCGGAGGCTTAGCTTGGTAGCCTCCGCTAACGGGACCCCGTGCCTGCCTCTAG
>LNFM01000407.1_pt1 | contig 107543 bp, 98 predicted proteins | sample 596031 | NCBI WGS metagenome assembly LNFM01 (sample SAMN04254537, study PRJNA301005) | activated carbon metagenome | isolation source: dual media filters at the Ann Arbor, Michigan drinking water treatment plant | place: USA: Ann Arbor
CTGCCGAGATCGAGCCTCGGCGAGGCACAAGCGATACCCGAATCAGTCGGTCGCTCGCAAGGTCACTCGCACGCCCCCCTCGACCACTTCGAAGCTCGCGACGCGATAGTCCCTGCCGAACGCGCTGAGATCCTTCTGCTGCAGGGTGACCAGGGGGTAATTGCCGAGCAGCTCGCGCCCCAGCGCGGCCGCGAGACGGCCGGTCAATTCACGCAGGGCCGGCGGCACAGCCTCCAGATCGACGCTCTCGATTCGCGGCTCGAGGAGCATGACGCTACGTGCGGCAGCATCGTAACCGAGCGCCCCTGAAACGGCCGTGCGTCCCGTCAACGGACGGCTGGAGAACGGATGCGTCAGCGTTACGCCGAAGTCTGCTCGCAGACGCTGAGCGCCCGGCTCGGTCACGAGTTTCGGCTGCCCGAGCTTGAGGCTGAAAATCTCCAGGATCTTCTTCTCTTCCCCCAGGCGCCGCGACAACGCTTCGTTGAGCTTTTCCACGGGAACGATCACGACGCGCTGCTGCAAGGGGATCTGGGCGCAGCCTGCAGCAAGCGCCATGCACAGAACCAAAACGCCCAGCCTCATCGAGTGCCTCATGATTTCATTCCCCGGTTGCGTCGCTCAGCGAACTCACGGCCCCAAGTGTACCGGCAACGCCCGTACGACCCTGCGTCCCGGGCGGCAGCATGGCGGAACGCACGTCGAGACGCTAATATCCAACGGCCGCCTGCAGGGCGCATTGCTCTGCAACGGCTCGCGCTGCTTCGGCAGATCGGCCCGGCAGCAGACGTGACAGGCGGCACCCCGACCGCAAAGCACACAGCCAGAGCATCCGCATCCCTATGGACGGCAGTCAACGCACCGTAACCCGCCAGCAGGCGTTCAACACCTCGCCCCTGGCGAAGCGCCTCACTCGCCTCACGACCAAGGCCTCGTGCGACTACGGCATGATCGGCGAGGGTGACAAGGTGATGGTGTGCCTGTCGGGAGGCAAGGACAGCTACACCATGCTCGATGTGCTGCTCACGCTGCAGGAGCATGCGCCCTTCAGATTCGAACTCATCGCCGTCAATCTGGACCAGAAGCAGCCGGGGTTCCCCGAGGACGTTCTGCCACGCTATCTGGACGAGGTCGGCGTGCCCTACCGCATCGAAGTCCAGGACACCTACAGCATCGTCAAGCGGGTGATTCCCGAGGGCAAGACGATGTGCTCGCTGTGTTCCCGCCTTCGCCGCGGAGTGCTCTACCGCGTGGCGCGCGAACTGGGGGCGACGCGAATTGCCCTGGGCCACCACCGCGACGACATCCTGACGACACTCTTCCTCAACATGTTCTTCGGCTCCAAGTTGAAGACCATGCCGCCGAAACTGGTCAGCGACGACGGCTCGAACGTCGTCATCCGCCCGCTGTACTACTGCAAGGAAAAGGATCTCGCCGCATATGCGCGCCTGCGCGATTTTCCGATCATTCCTTGCACCCTGTGCGGCTCGCAAGACAATCTGCAGCGCCAGGTCGTCAAGGAGATGCTGCAAGGCTGGGAGCGCAAGCATCCAGGGCGCCTGGACAACATGCTGCGCTCGCTGCAAAACGTCGCCCCTTCCCATCTGGCCGACCCGCGCCTGCACGATTTCGCCGCGCTCGAAGCCACGCACGTGCCGATGCCGGGTGGGGATATCGCTTTCGACGACGAGCCCTTGCCGGCAGACGATTTTCCGATCGCCATAGCCGCGGCTGGGAACAAGGGCTGCTCTACGGCGTCGTGAACACTGCGATCGTACGACGATGCGATCCGCGATAGTTTATTTCGATCGCCTCCCACGCCTAAACTGTCCAAGCGGTCTGCTGCTGGCGGCCGATGATCTTGACGGAGAGTTCCGATGACGCTGCTGCTCGCAGGCCTGTTACTCTTCCTCGGTGTGCATTCGGTGCGCATCTTCGCCGAGGACTGGCGCCAGCGGCAGATTGCGCGCTCGGGCGAGGCCCCCTGGAAGATCGTCTACTCGCTCATCTCCCTCGCTGGCTTCGTGCTGATCGTCTGGGGATACGGTTCGGTCCGCGCAGACCCGAGCGGCATCACGCTGTGGAATCCGCCGCAATGGACCCGCCACGTGGCCTCCCTGCTCACTTTGCCGGCGTTCATCCTGGTCGCTGCAGCCTACGTTCCCGGGTCCCGCATCAAGGCAGCGATCGGCCATCCGATGATTGTCGGTGTGAAGCTCTGGGCATTGGCCCACCTCCTCGCCAACGGCCGTTTGGGGGATCTGGTCTTGTTCGGCGCCTTCCTCTTGTGGGCGGTGCTCGATTTCCGGGCTGCCCGTATTCGCGACCGCAGCGCCGGTATCCGTCGTGCCGCCGTCGGGGTATCCCGCGACTTCATCGCCATAGCTGTCGGCGTGGCGCTTTGGATGGCGTTCGCTGTTCATCTCCACGCCTGGCTGATCGGCGTCCGGCCCTTCGGATGAACCGAACGCCGAAATCTTTTCCAGCCCGCAAGCGATGAGTGCGCCGCGCGCCACGGCGGCCTTGAGCCGTGGCGAATTCATTACGCTGGTCTTCACGCTCACCGCTGCGCATACGCTGGGCACGATCGCGACGATGACTTTGCCGGCCATCGCGCCGATCGCGGCGCAGGCCTATGGCGTTCCGGTGTACATGGTCGGGTACCAGGCCATCTTTCTGGCTTTGGGCATCATCATCGCGCTGGTCTTCGGCGGCAATCTGTCGCTGCGTTGGGGAGCGACCCGCGTCAATCAGGTCGGATTGGTGCTGCTGGCAGCGGGCACCGCCATGCTCAGCATCCCGAGCGTGCTCACGGCCATGCCGGCGGCGCTGAGCGTCGGCATCGGCTATGGCGCACTCACGCCGTCGGCATCGCACATCCTGGTGCGGTTCACGCCCGCGCATCGGCGCAACGTCGTGTTCTCGATCAAGCAAAGCGGCGTGCCCCTGGGGGGCGTTCTGACCGCCATGATCATGCCGGTGATCGCCATCACCGTCGGCTGGAAGTGGGCCCTGTGGATCGATGCCATCGCCGCTTGCGTCATGGCGCTGCTGATGGAGCGCTGGCGCAAGCGATGGGACGACGATCGGGTGCCCGCCACGCCTCTGGCGGCGAGCCCCTTGGGCTCCATGGAGATCATCTGGCGCCAATCGCGGCTGCGGCTGATGGCCATCGGCGGCGCCGGCATCGTCGTCAGCCAGATCTGCATGCAGAACTACACCGTCGCCATGTTCTACGAGGAGTTCTCCTTGTCCCTGGTCGAGGCGGGTCTGATCCTGACCGTCGCGCAAGTGGGCGGCGTATGCGGACGGCTGTTCTGGGGCTGGTATGCCGACCGCATCCACGATGCGCTTCTGGTGCTCTTGCTGCTGGCGGCGACCCTCATCGTCACCACGCTGTGCATGGCCATGCTGTCTTCCGCCTGGCCCAAGCCATTGGTCTACGCGCTGTTCTTCGTGTTGGGCATGACGGCTAGCGGCTGGAACGGCGTCTTCCTCGGCGAAGTCGCCCGCCTTGCGCCGCATGGGCAAGTCAGCCCGGCCACCGGCGGTGCGCTGTTTTTCGTCAACGTCGGCAGCATCGCCGCGCCTATCCTGTTCGCCACCGCCTACACCACGCTCGGCAGCTACAGCACGAGTTTCGGCCTGCTGGTGCTGCCATCGATCGCTGCGGTGATTTGCATGTATCAGGCACGACGCCTCGTCGCGGCGCCCGTGGGGATCGCAAAGGGCGAAAAAAAACCGCAGCCGTGAAGCACTGCGGTTTCGGTGTTGCAGACCTGCGACGAACTACATCGGCTTGATCTGCGAAGCCTGTTTGCCCTTGGGGCCGGTCTTCACTTCGAAGCTGACTTTCTGGTTCTCTTGCAGGGTCTTGAACCCGTTCGCTTGGATTTCGGAGAAATGCGCGAACAAGTCTTGTCCGCCATCGTCCGGCGTGATGAATCCATAGCCCTTTGCTTCGTTGAACCACTTCACGGTTCCAGTTGCCATGCGACGTCCCGAAAAGATTAGAACCTGGACGCTCCATGTGATCTCAGCGTCCCCAACGCATCCCATCATCGCCGAAGGCGCAGACCTGGCACTGCGCTGTGGCAGACGCCGCGGAAACTGCTTTCGGATTCGATCGGACGCGTGCTCAAGATACGGTAAATGTTTTCGACCGACAACGGCTTTGGCACCAAAAAATGGTAGGCGCTCTCGCCGTTACAATGCTGCTCTGAGCCATCGCACCGCTCCCCCCGAAAAACTCCCGAGGCCTTATGTCCATCGATATCCAAGCCATCGCCGAACAACTCTTTCGCGCCCGCCAAGAGCATCGTCGCGTCGTTCTGAACGGACCTCGTCCGGCGAGCGCCGACGAGGCATACGCAGTACAGCAGGCGGTCGGGCGCCTGCTGGGCCGCACCGCAATCGCATGGAAAGTCGGTGCGCCCGATGCACACACCACGCCGAACGCCGCGCCCATCTACGAGGTCCTGCAAAGTCCCGCCCGAATCGCGGCAAACCGTCTGCACATGATCGGGGTGGAAGCGGAAATCGCCGCCGTGTTCGGCAGCGACCTGCCCGTGCGGGAGGCTCCGTACAGCGAAGCCGAGGTGATGGCGGCCGTCGAGACGGTGCGCGTGTCGATCGAAGTCTGCGACAGTCGCCTGGCCGACTGGCAAAGCGCGGACGATGTCAGCAAGCTCGCCGACCATCAACTCAATTTCGCACTCGTGGTGGGCGACGGCACACGCGCCTTCGAGGGGATCGACTACGCTCGTCTACAGGTGCGCACCTTGGTCGATGGGCACCTGCTCAAGGAGGGAACAGGCACCCATGCCGTCGGCAATCCGCTCGTTCTGCTGCCCTGGCTCGCGAATCATGCGCGCACTCGAGGCGGTATCGCCCAAGGGACGATCGCGACCACGGGCGCGTGGCTGGGAATGCACACCGTGGCACCCGGGGCGGATGTCGTCGTGGAGTTCCCGGGGATCGGCAGCGCGCGGGTATCGTTTCCCGTCGGATGAGGCTCGAAGGAGTTCTCGTCCCGAGAACTCCGATGCAACGAACGGCTCGGGAAGCTAGTGTCCTGAGTCAGAAATTCGTTGACGGATGGCCAAACGAAATCGACGATGCAAACGGCACGAAAGAGTCGACATCGGCGGCAGACGCGAAGGCAACCGCAGCCAGGTTCGACACCTCGCGAGGATTTCCGACAAAGCACGGCGCCGTTTCTCGGCGCTTTTGTTCAGCGAATTTCCGACTCAGGACACTAGCCCAGTTCGACTTCGATGTTGTCGATCAGCCGCGTCGTGCCGAGCCGGGCCGCAGCCACGATGACCAGATGCGTATCGTCGGGCGTGCCCTCCTGCAAGTCGGCCTGGCGCCTCACAGCGATATAGTCGGGTCGCCAGCCATGGCGGGCCAACTCGGCCATGCCTTCGAGTTCCAGACGCTGGATGTCGCGGCTGCCCGCCCGCAGTTCATCGCGCATCTTGCACAGTATCCCGTAGAGGCGCGGCGCCTCCTTGCGCTGCTCCGCCGACAAGTATTGATTCCGGGAAGACAGCGCCAAGCCGTCGGAGGCTCTCACCGTCTCCGCGGGAATGATCTCGATCGGCAGCGCGAACTGGCGCACCATGTCGCGCAGGACGATGTACTGTTGGTAATCCTTCTTGCCGAAGATGGCCGAGTGCGGTCTGACCATGTTGAAGAGCTTCAGCACCACGGTCGCGACACCGCGGAAGTGCTTGGGCCGGGCGGCGCCCTCGAGGATGTGCTCCAGATCCGAAGGCTCGACCACGAAGGTCTGCGGCTCGGGGTAGATCTCGCGTTCGTCGGGCACGAACACGACGTCGACGCCGGCTGCGCGGCACTGGTCGAAATCACCCTGCAGCGTGCGCGGATAGCGCTCGAAGTCCTCTCTGGGCCCGAACTGCAGGCGATTCACGAATACGCTGACCACGGTGCACGCCGCGCGCGGCTTGGCGATATCGATCAGTTGTATGTGACCCTGGTGCAGGTTGCCCATCGTCGGCACGAACACATTGTTCGGCACGCGCTCTAGGCGTTCACGCAAAGCAGCAACGGAGTGGATGACGTCCATGGGGGATTTCGAATCAAATTGTGACGAGGACTAGCGGCGCACAGCCGTCGGAGCCGCCCCTAGAAGCTGTGCTCGGGGCCAGGAAACTCCTTCGCCTTCACTTGCCTCACGTAGGCCTCGACGGCGTCCTGGATACTGGCTGCACCGACCATGAAGTTCTTGACGAACTTGGCCTTCTTTCCGGGATAAACGTCCAGCATGTCATGCAGCACCAGCACCTGGCCATCGCACTCGACCCCCGCACCGATGCCGATCGTGAGGGCCGAGGCCTTGCGCGTGACCTCGGCAGCGAGTTTGGCGGGCACCGCTTCGAGCACGATCAGGCCCGCGCCCGCCGCGGACAACGCTTCCGCATCGGCCACGAGTTGACGGGCGGCGCTCTCTTCCCGACCCTGCACGCGGTAGCCGCCCAGCTGATGGACCGACTGCGGCGTCAAGCCGATATGCCCGCAGACCGGGATGCCGCGGTCGACCAGAAAGGCGACGGTTTCGACCATGACGGCGCCTCCCTCGAGTTTCACCATCTGCGCCCCCGCAGCCATCAGCTTCGCCGCGTTCTCGAAGGCCTGGGCGGGGCTGATCTGGAAACTGCCGAAGGGCATGTCGGCGACGATGAATGCACGCTTGCATCCTCGCGCCACGCAGCGCGTGTGATAGACCATGTCGTCGATGCTGACGGGCAATGTCGAGTCGTGCCCTTGAATCACATTGCCGAGCGAATCTCCGATCAGCAGCGTATCGACACCCGCTTGATCGAGCAGACTGGCGAAGCTCGCATCGTAGCAAGTCAGCATGGTGACCTTGCCGTCATCCTGCGCCATCTTCTGCAACGCGGCGAGTGTTACGCGCACTTTGAGGCTCTCCTCCAACTATCCCAGGCTGAAATATTCGCGAGGCCCTTTCAGCCCGCGTATGCGCTGCAACAATAATTCAAAGTCGGCATCGCGATCAACAAAGTTGAGATTATCAGAATTCACGATCAGCAGCGGCGCGGCGCTGTAGTCGTGGAAGAAGCGCGCATACGCCGACGACAACCGCATCAGATAGTCGAGTGCGAGGCCGCGCTCGTAGTCGACGCGGCGCTTGCGCACGCGCTCGAGCAGCGTGGCAGGCGATGCCTGCAGGTAGATCACCAGATCGGGCACCGGTGCATGCGGGCGAACATGAGCGTATACACCCTCGTAGAGCGCCAATTCGGGCGCGTCCAGATTGATCGCGGCGAACAGCGGATCCTTGTCGAGCATGAAATCGGCGACCGTGACACGATTGAGCATATCGCCCTCGCTCAAGGCCCGAACTTGATCCACCCGCTGCAGAAGAAAAAACAGTTGAGCGGCCAATGCGTAACGAGCGGGCTCCTGGTAGAAGCCGGGCAAGAAGGGATTCGAGCCCGGGTCTTCGAGCAATTCGCGACCATTCAGCTCCACGGCGAGCTTGCGGGCAAGCGTGGTCTTGCCGGCGCCGATCGGGCCTTCGATCACGATGTATTTGCGAGCGCCGGCGGCGGACGGTTGATTCGGATTACGCATGGCCGATCGGCTCCACACCTTGAGTATCGATGCCCGCAAGAAGCTGCGCGACAGTCCCGCATCCGGGAATGGCCGCGTGCGGATGAATCTCCAGCAACGGCACCAGGACGAACGCACGCTCATGCATGCGCGGGTGAGGCACCATCAAGTCGGGCTCGAGGATGCGCTCCTGGCCGTAGAGCAGCAGATCGAGATCCAGAACGCGCGGCCCGTTCGCAATGCCGCGTTGGCGACCCCGAGCCTGCTCGATCGCAAGAAGCGCTTGCAACAGCGCTCGGGGCGTCAGTTCGGTCTCCAGGTGGGCCACGGCATTCACGAAGTCGGGCTGATCCGCATAACCCCAGGGCGTCGACCGGTACAGGGACGAGCTTCGAACGAGCCGGCACGAGGCAATCCCCCCCAAAGCGACGAGGGCGCTGCGAATCTGCTCAGCCGGATTGTCGAGATTGCTGCCAAGCCCGATAAAGGCCGCATGGCTGTCTTGCTGCCGCAAGATCACACGCTCGCATCGGCTTGCACCGCGGGAGCACTGCCCGATTCAGCCGGGCGTTTGCGACGTCGCCGGCTTCGCTTGGGCTCCGAATCGCGCAGCAACATCGCTTCGCGCTCGGTCGGTGTCGCCTGCTGGAACCTGCGCCACCAGTCGCCGAGTTCGGCCTCGAGTTCGCCCGAATCGCACCGCAGCTGCAGGAAATCGTAGGCGGCTCGGAAGCGCGGGTGTTCGAGCACGCGGAAGGGGCGCTTGCCGGTTCGATTCTCGAGCCGATGCTGGAGCGCCCAGAGATCCTTCATGTCGGTCGTGAAACGACGCGGAATGGCGAGCTGGGCAGTCTGCGTATCGAGCACTTGATCCATGGCGAGGAACAGCGCAGGCATCGCGGCCATGCCGCCGTCGCGCAGCTTCTTGCTGGTGGCCAGCACCTCGTGCCAGAGCAGGGCCGCGAAGAGGAATCCGGGCGACACCGGCTTGCCTTCGAGCACCCGCACGTCGGTGTTGTTGAGCGCGAGCATGACGAAGCGCTCGCCGAGGGGCTGCTCCAAAATCACGTCGAGCAAGGGCAGCAAGCCGTGATGCAGCCCTTCGCGGCGCAGCCGCATCACGCACTGGGTCGCATGACCCGACAGCAGCAGCTTGAGCATCTCGTCGAACAATCGCGCCGGCGGGACATTGGCCAGCAGCGATGCAAAGGGCCGTATCGGAGCGAGCGTCGCCTTTTCGATCTCCAGGCCGTAGCTTGCCGCGAAGCGCACGGCGCGCAGCATCCGTACTGGATCCTCACGGTACCGAACTGCGGGATCGCCGATCATGCGCAGGCGCTTCTTCTTCAGATCGGCGACGCCGTTGTGATAGTCGATGATCTCCTGCGTGGACGGATCGTAGAAGAGCGCGTTGATCGTGAAATCGCGGCGAGCGGCATCGTCAGGCTGAGTGCCGTAGACATTGTCGCGCAACAGGCGGCCGTGCTCGTCGGTATGGGATTCGTCCTTGCCCTCGCTCGGCTGCTCGGGATCGTGCCCGCGCCGGTAGGTGGCGACTTCGATGGTTTCGCTGCCGCACATGCAGTGCACTAGGCGAAAGCGCCTGCCGATGATGCGCGAGCGACGAAATGCACTGCGCACCTGTTCCGGATGCGCGTCGGTGGCCAGATCGAAATCGTTGGGCTGCTTGCCCAGCAGCAGATCGCGCACCGCCCCGCCGACGACGAAAGCCTTGTAGCCGTTGCTCTGCAAGGCTTCGACGACACGCCTGGCGCAGGGACTGATGCCCTCGCGCGAGATTCCGTGGGACGAGAACGAGATGACCTTGGGTTTGGCCGAACCACGGGAGAAGACGCGCCGCAAAAGGCTTCGGATCATTGCTCTGAGAATCGAGGAGTGGGCACTAGCGCGGCCCGTGAAAAAAGTCTCGTTGGGACAACCGGGGCGACGCGCATGGTGATGCACCTTCGCCGAACGCATCGATTATACCGTCCGCCGGCCGCCGGACCGACCGAAAATCGAGACACTAGGCCGATCCCGATTCGGTACCGTGCAAACGCAGTATCGGCCAGCCGCGGTCGAGCGCGTGCGCTTCGAGCCTCGGATCCGGATCGACGACCACGGGATGGCTCACCAATTCGAGCAGCGGCAAATCGTTGGCCGAATCGCTGTAGAACCAGGTTTCGCCGAATTGCCCCAGGACCAGCCCCTGGCTCTGGAGCCAACCGTGCAGCCGGGCGACCTTGCCTTCGCGAAAGCACGGCAGCCCCGAGACGCCCCCGGTAAAGCACCCATCGAGTTCCTCGGGCACGGTGGCCACGAGGTGTTCGATGCCGAATTCGCGTGCGATCGGCGCAGTGACGAAACTGTTGGTCGCCGTGATGATGACGCGCAGATCGTCGCGATGCCGCTCGACGAGATCGCGAGCGCCGGCGCTGATCATCGGCTGAATCCTCGTCTGCATGAAGCCTCGATGCCAGCGATCGAGCTGCTCGCGCGAATACTGCGCCAGCGGTTTCAACTGGAACGCGAGAAATTCGTGGATATCGAGCACGCCGGCCTTGTACTGCTCGTAGAACTGCAGATTGCGCGCCTCGTAGAGATCGCGCTCGAGCACGCCCTGGTCGATCAGGAACTGCGCCCATTCGTAATCCGAATCCCCGGCAAGCAGCGTGTTGTCGAGATCGAACAAGGCAAGTCGTTTCATGAGAACTCCGAGTCTGGGGGGACTTGTTTGAGCACCTCGCGAGCCAACGGAAGGGTAATGGCGCGCCGCTCTTCCAGGGAATAGCGATCCAACCGATCCACCAGGGCCAACAGCGAGGGCAGGTCCCGCCGCGAATGCCGCAAGACGTAATCTTGCACCTCGACAGGCAACTGGAAACCGCGAGCGAGCGCGTGCGCGCGCATCGCCGCAGCCTTTTCATCGTCGGTCAGCGCGTGTATTTCGTAGACCAGCCCCCAGGCCAGCCGCGTCGCAAGATCAGCTCGTACGCCCAAGGCTGCGGGTGGCGCGCTGCCGCTGGTCAGCAGGGCGCCGACGCCGCCATCGCGAATCCGGTTGTAGAGGGCGAACAGGGCGCGCTGTGCCTCGGCGTCGAGCTGGTCCGCATCGTCGAGCACGACCATTTGATCATCGCATACGTCGGCGAGGTGCTGCGCTGTCACAGGCGCTTTCAATGCCATGACGGTGCGAGCGCTGTCCCGTGCCGAGCGCGCAACGGCACGAAGCAGATGGCTGCGACCGCTGCCCGCGCCGCCCCAGACATAGATGAACCGATCGCCTCCCGTACCTTCGGCGAAGGCGCGCAGCGCGCAAAGAACCTCGGCATTGCGTCCCGGCTCGAAATTGTGCAGCGACGGCTCCGGGGACGACGACAGCGACAGGGCCAGTTGCTTCAAGGGGTGGCCGCCATCATGAGCGGTAGATCGGACTCACCAGGTAATCTTGTCGCACGTGCCGCAGCCAAACCAGCAAAGCCGCGCTGGCGGGCAAAGCAAGCAAGATCCCGAAAAAGCCGAAAATCTGCCCGAACGCGAGCAGCGCGAAAATGACTGCCAATGGATGCAAGCCGATCCGATCGCCCACCAGCCAGGGCGTGACGACGAAGCCTTCGAGGAGCTGCCCGACGGCGATCGCGATCCAGACCGGAATGGCGCCTGCCAGCGATCCGAACTGCATGATCGCGGCAATGGTGGCGAGCACCAGCCCGATCGTGACGCCCAGATAGGGCACGAAGACCAAAATGCCGGTCACGATGCCGATGGGCAGCGCGAACTCGAGTCCTGCCATCCACAGCGCCACACAGTAATACACGCTCATCAGCACCATGACCGAGAGCTGGCCGCGCAGGAACTCGGCGAGCACGGCATCCACTTCTCGGGCGAGCGTGGAGACACGCTCGTGCCAGCGTCTCGGGATGAGCTGATCGATGCGCTCGACCAGCAAGCCCCAGTCGCGCAGCAGATAGAAGAGCACCACCGGCACCAACACCAGATTGGCGAAGAACCCCACGATCGCCATCCCGCCCAGAGTCAGCGACGAAAGAATCTTCTCCGCCAGTCCCTCGCTGTTCTTGACGCCGTCGGTGATGAGCTTCCTCATCGTTTCGCTGTCGAGCCGGATGTTGAGACCGGTCTTCTCCCGCAGCCATGGCAGCAGTTCGCCGTTGATGCGCTCGATGAAACCCGGCATGCGCTCGGCGAGCAAGGTAGCCTCCTTGATCACCAGGGGCAGGAGGATCAGGAACAATGCGATCAGCAGCGCCAGCAGCAGCAACAACACCAGCACGGTCGCGAGCGCCCGCGGCAAGCGCCGCCGCTGCAGGCGCGTGACCAGAGGATCGCAGATATACGCCAGGATCGCGGCAAGCAGAAAGGGCGCGAGAATGGGCGACAGCAGGTAGAGCATGAGCCCGCTGACAACAGCCAGTCCTAGCAGAAAGATGTAGTGGAGATCGGTGTCTTTGCTCTTTAGCATTTGGAGTAGAATCAATCTCGGTGAGGAGCCGGGCACCAGGCAGTACGGTTTGGCATGACCCGCAGGATGCATCTTCGGTTGCCGCCGCGGCTCGCGCTCATCGAACGATCGAACTTCGCCGCTTCCGACGGCTGCCCCTCGGTGCCGCGCGCCTCGATGCTATTCTAATTGACTGCCGGCCCCGCCGGCCTCTTTTGTTGTGCCGCACGAAGGCGTCTTTGTGCCGTACTTCAGAACGGGCACTCTCCTACTCGCTTCGGAGTCCAATCTTGTCATCCGCCAAACCATCCGAGCCCTCTCTTTCGTACCGTGACGCCGGCGTCGATATCGACGCCGGGGACAGGCTGGTCGAGCGCATCAAGCCGCTCGCGGCCCGCACTCGTCGCGACGGCGTGCTGGCGGGCATAGGCGGTTTCGGCGCGCTGTTCGAAATCGGCAACAAGTATCGCGAACCCGTGCTCGTCTCGGGGACGGACGGCGTCGGCACGAAACTCAAGCTTGCGTTCCAACTCGATCAGCACGACACCATCGGCATCGACCTGGTGGCCATGAGCGTCAACGACATTCTCGTCCAGGGCGCAGAACCGCTGTTCTTCCTCGACTATTTCGCCTGCGGCAAGCTCGACGTCGACATCGCGGCACGCGTGGTCGGCGGCATCGCGAAGGGCTGCGAACAGGCGAATTGCGCGCTCATCGGCGGCGAGACGGCCGAGATGCCCGGCATGTACGCCTCAGGCGAGTACGATCTCGCCGGCTTCGCAGTCGGCGTGGTGGAGAAGTCTCGCATCATCGACGGCCGCTCGATCACCGCGGGCGACAGCGTCATCGGCCTCGCCTCGAGCGGACCGCACTCCAACGGCTATTCCCTCATTCGCAAGATCATTGCCGAGCGCAAGTCCGACCTGAGCGCCATCGTCGGCGATCAGCCGCTCGGTCGGGCCTTGATGGCCCCGACACGCATTTATGTGCGCAGCATGCTGACGCTGCTCCAGAGCGTGCCTGTCAAAGGCATGGCGCACATCACCGGAGGCGGCCTCACCGAGAATCTGCCGCGCATACTGCCCGGGGCGGCCCAAGCCGTATTGCAGTCCTCGAGCTGGTCGCTGCCGCCGCTGTTCGCGTGGCTTCAGCAAGCCGGAAACATCGCTTGGCCGGAGATGTACCGCACCTTCAACTGCGGCATCGGCATGGCGATCGTCGTCGCCGCCGAACATGTCGAGGCGGCACTGGCCTCCTTGCGCCAGAGCGGCGAGCAGGCATTCGTCATCGGGCAAGTCCGCGAAGCGCGCCCGGACGAGCCGCGAACGATCATCGCATGAAGACATGCGTCATTCTGATCTCGGGCCGCGGCAGCAACATGCAGGCGATCCTGCACGCCCAGCCGCCACTGCGGATCGCAGCCGTCATCAGCAATGATCCGCAGGCGCCAGGTCTGGAGATCGCGCGTGCAGCCGGCGTCGCCACGGCCGCCGTCGATCATCGCCGGTTCAACGAACGGGCGCGCTTCGATGCCCGCCTGATCGAAGAGATCGATGGCTTCGCGCCCGATCTCGTCGTGCTTGCGGGCTTCATGCGCATCCTCGGGCCCGCCTTCGTCCAGCATTACGCAGGACGGCTGGTGAACATTCACCCATCCTTGCTCCCGGCTTTTCCCGGCCTGCACACACACCGGCGCGCACTCGAGAGCGGCGTGCGCCTGCATGGCTGCACGGTTCACTTCGTGACTGCCGAGGTCGATCACGGCCCCATCATCATCCAGGCCGCCGTGCCGGTGATGCCGGACGACGACGAAGACACCCTGGCGGCGAGGGTGCTCGAACAGGAGCACCGGATCTATCCGCAAGCGCTCGCATGGCTCGCGAGCGAGGCCGTCTCGCTGACCCCCGAAGGACGGGTGACCTTCCCCCATGCGAACCGTGCGGCCGCCTTGATCTCGCCGACGCTCGATTCATGACCCTGCGATCCGCCCCCCGAGCCGCCCTCGACGTTCGCGCCCCCGATCGCAGCGCCGAAGCGCCGGGGACGACCGCTTGACGCCGTGGCGCTCCGACCGCGGCGCGTATTCTGGATCAGCGCGGCCTTGTCGCTGGCGCTGCACGTCATTGTTCTGTCCGGACTGCCGAGCTTGACCGTCACCCCCGAAACCATTGCGCCACCCTTGCGCGCGCAGTTGCTTCGCATCGAGCCGCCTGCTGCGCCGTCCGCCTCGCCGACACCCGAAAAGGCGCCTCCCGAACCGGCCCCAGCCGCCCAGGCGCCGCGCGCCGCAAGGCCGGCGGCCGACCCCACCACCCCGGTCATCCTCGAACGCGCGGAGAGCCCCGTGGCAGCGCCAGAAGCGACTCCAGCCCCGGCGGAGGCAGCCGCCACCACGGAAACCGAGCCACAGGCACCGCCAGCCGTTGCGCAAGCTGCGCCGCGAGCCGACATCCCGCAGATGTCCGAACCCGTGGCGGATGTGTCCGCGCCGGCGCTTGTGCCGCCATCCGGTGAAATCACCTACGAACTATTCTTCGGCGTGGACAAGTTCAGCATCGGCCGCTCGGTTCAAACCTGGTCGATCGACGAATCGACCTACCGCCTGACGAGTTTCTCCGAGACGACGGGCCTCGCCCGCTTGTTCAAGCCCTATCAGTACGCGTACGTGAGCGAGGGGCGCGTGGAAGCCGGCGACTTGAAGCCGGACTCGTTTTCCGTGCGACGCGGACGCGACGGCGAGCGCCAAGCCACGGCGAAGTTCGATTGGGCACGCCGCGAATTGACCTTCGGCCCGCTCGCGACAGCCCGTACCGTACCGCTGCAGGATGGCACCCAAGATCTGCTCTCGTTCATCTATCAGCTCGCGCGCAAACCCATCGCACCCGGCCGGTTGCAGTTCGTGCTCACCACGGGCACCAAGGTCGAGACCTTCGTGCTGGAGGTCGGTGCCGATGAACAGCTGGATCTGCCTCTGGGCCTGGTGCGCGCGATCCCGATCAAGCAAATCGGCGCGCCAGGCGAGGAGCGGATGGAATTGTGGCTTGCCTACGAGGCGCCTCGCCTGCCGCTTCTCATCCGTTTTTTCGACCGCGCGGGCAAGATGAGCGTCGAGCAACTAGCCAACAAGATCTCCACCCATGGCACCTAAAAATCAGCCCAATCCCAAGCGTTTCCAGCGTCCCGCCGCCAAGCCGCGCTCTCCCTTCAGACGCCCCGCGCCTGGGCACGACGCGCAGCGTCCGCGCTCGTTGCCTCATGAGGTGCGCCCAGCGCTGCTTCAGCTCGGCACACAAGCTCTCGCCGAGGCCCTGACGTTCGCGACCCCGGCCGATATGGTGCTGCGCCGATTCTTTCGTGAGCACCCCCAGTTGGGCCGGCGCGACCGAGGCGTCATTGCCGAGGCGGTCTTCGCCGTGCTCCGGCGCCTGAGCACCTTCACCGAACTGGCGGCAGGGCGAGACCCTCGGCGTCTCTTCTTGCTGGGCGTCAGACAGCGCGGCGCGGGCGACGAGCCCTTGCTGGAGCCGATGGTCTCCGCGGAGGAGCGCAGCTGGCTCGATCAGGCAGAGCGCATCGACACGGACACCCTGCCCCTCGCGGCAAGGGCCGAACTGCCCGAGTGGGTCGTCGAGCTCCTGAGCCGCGCATTCTCGGACGAGCAAATCCTGGCGCTGGGTCGCGGCATGCAGTCCGCGGCCCCGCTGGACCTGCGAGTGAACGCCTTGTCATGCACTCGCGAGGAGGCGATCAACGCCCTGGAGGAAACCGGGATCTCGGCACAGGCTACCCGCTATTCGCCTGTCGGCGTGCGCGTACGCGGAAAGCCTGCTTTGGAGCAACATGCCCTCTACCTGTCCGGACGCATCGAAGTGCAGGACGAAGGCAGCCAGCTGCTCGGCTTCCTGCTGGCGCCCAGACGCCGCGAAATGGTCGTGGACTTCTGCGCCGGCGCGGGCGGCAAGACGCTTCTCCTGGGCGCGATGATGCGCTCCGAAGGACGCTTGTACGCGTTCGACGTGTCGTCTCAGCGCATCCATCGGTTGCGCGCCCGCGTCGCTCGATCGGGGCTGAGCAATGTGCAGCCCGAAGTCGTGGCGCACGAGCACGATACGCGGCTCAAGCGGCTGGCCGGAAAAATCGATCGCGTGCTCGTCGACGCCCCTTGCACCGGCTTCGGTACGCTCCGGCGCAATCCCGACCTCAAGTGGCGGCAACAACCCGCCGATCTTTCTGCGCTGCAAGAAAAACAAACCCGCATCCTGGAGGCCGCAGCCAAGCTGATCAAGCCTGGCGGCAGACTGGTCTACGCGACCTGCAGCTTCCTCCCCGCCGAGAACGACGCGATCGTGGACGCCTTCCTGTCAGCGCATCCGCAATTCAGGGAACTCGATTGCACCGAACTGCTGGCGCGCCAAGACATCACGATCGACTGCGGCACACGCCTTCGCTTGCTGCCTCATCGACATGGTACCGACGGCTTCTTCGCCGCCGCATTCGAGCGGATCCAGGAAGAGGACTCGGCTGCACCCGGCAAGCCTCGAGGGGGCGGCATCCGCGACTAGAACCTGCGCCATTACGTACGTCGCTCCAGGGCCTTCCGATTGCGTATCCGTCCGGCGTCTGCGCCAGATCAATCCATGCGCATATAAAAAGCGATCTTTTCGCGCCGACAACTTCGTTTCCGGTAGAATCCTTCGCCGTTAGCCCTTAAAGGCGGAGAACTACTGATGTTTCAAGGCGTTTTAGACTTACCCTGGTGGGGATATATCGTCGTGACCCTGGTGGTCACGCACATTACGATCGCTGCCGTGACGATTTTCCTGCATCGCCACCAAGCGCACCGGGCTCTTGAGCTGCACCCCATCCCAAGCCATTTCTTTCGCTTCTGGCTGTGGTTGACCACCGGCATGGTCACCAAGGAATGGGCCGCCATCCATCGCAAGCATCACGCCAAATGCGAAACGGCGGAAGATCCGCATAGCCCCATGGTCTACGGCATCAAGAAGGTCATGCTCGAAGGCACGGAGCTCTACCGCGCCGAATCGAAGAATCTCGAAACCATGGAGCGCTACGGCCATGGCACCCCGGACGATTGGATCGAACGCAACCTGTACACCAAATACAGCGCCCGTGGCGTCGCCATTCTGCTGGTGTTGAACGTCATCCTGTTTGGCCCGATCGGGTTAACGATCTGGGCCGTGCAGATGGCGTGGATTCCTTTCTTCGCCGCCGGCATCATCAATGGCGTCGGGCATTATTGGGGCTATCGCAACTTCCAGTCTGCCGACACGAGCCGGAACGTGTTGCCCTGGGGCATCATCATTGGCGGCGAAGAGTTGCACAACAACCACCACGCCTATGCGACATCGGCCAAGCTCTCCAACAAGTGGTACGAGTTCGACATCGGCTGGCTCTATATCCGCATTCTCGAAATGCTCGGCTTGGCACGTGTCAAGAAGATCGCGCCTCGCGTGAAACTGACACAGGCCAAGCAAGTGGCCGATGCGGAACTGCTGCAGGCGGTCATCACCCATCGCTACGATGTGATGGCACGCTACGCATCGGCGCTCCGGGAAACGTGGCACTCCGAGTTGCAGAAGCTTCGTGCCGGCGCCGCCGACCGCGCCGAGGGTGAATGGCGCAGGCTGAGGAGTTGGTTGAACTTCGACGCGACAGGCATTCCCCAGCAGGAAAGGGAGCGTGTGAGCGAAACCGTCAAAGGCAACGACGTGTTGAGCACCGTCCACTCGATGCGCGAAGAGCTGACGCAGATTTGGTCGCGTTCGTCCGCATCGCGCGATCAGCTGGTGCGCCAGCTCGACGACTGGTTCAAGCGTGCGGAGAGCAGCGGCATCGAAGCCCTGGAACAGTTTTCCCGACGGTTACGCTGCTACGGCTAGCGCCTCCTCGGCGCAGGCGCCCAAAACAAAAGCCCGCGCAAGCGGGCTTTTGTTTTTCCACCGATACAAGGCCGCGGTTACTTCAGCTTGGTTTCCTTGTAGATCACATGCTTGCGCGCTACCGGATCGAATTTCTTCATCTCGATTTTCTCGGTCGTGGTGCGCTTGTTTTTGGTCGTGGTGTAGAAATGACCGGTTCCGGCACTCGATTCCAGCTTGATCTTCTCGCGCATTTCTCGGCTCCTTAAATCTCGCCCCGCGCACGCATTTCCGCGAGGACCACTTCGACACCTTTTTTATCGATGGTGCGCAGGCCTTTCTGGCTGATACGCAACCGTATCCAGCGCTTCTCGCTCTCGAGCCAGAAGCGCCGGTATTGCAGATTGGGGAAGAAGCGCCGCCGCGTCTTGTTGTTCGCGTGCGACACATGATTGCCCTTCTGCGGGCGTTTTCCAGTGACCTGACAGACTCGTGCCATGACGGCTCCAACTTGGGAATGCGACAAAGTCGTAAATTTTAGCCTGCCCGGTGACCATAACTCAAGCACACTTTCACAGCAGTCCCCGCTCGGCGAAGGATACGGCTGCGTTCCCTGCGATCACGAAGTGGTCCAGTACCCTGATGTCCACCAGCGCCAACGCTTGGCGAAGCGCCCGGGTAAGCGCCTCGTCGGCGTGACTGGGCTCCGCCACGCCCGAGGGATGGTTATGAGCCAGAATGACGCCAGCCGCATTGTGCGCAAGCGCCTGCTTGACGACTTCCCGCGGATAGACGCTGGTCTGGGTGAGCGTCCCGCGGAAAAGCACCTCGTCGCCGACCACGCGATTTTGCGCGTCGAGATACAAGCCAACGAAAACTTCGTGCGGCAGATCACGCAGCTTCAGTCTCAGATAGTCGCGCACCGCGCCGGGCGAGCCGAGCGCGTCGCGCCGCCCCATTTCCTCCCGAAGACCCCGCCGCGTCAGCTCCAGGATGGCGCTCAGCTGGCAAAATCGGGCCGGGCCGATGCCTTTCGAGGCAGCCAGCGCGGAGCGATCCGCTGCCAGCAGGGCCGAGACGCTGCCGAACCGGCTCAAGAGTTCGCGCGCCACATCGATGGCAGAACGATCTCGCGTGCCTGTCCCGAGGAAGACCGCCAGCAGTTCGGCATCCGAAAGCGGACCCGGCCCGCAGTTGAGCAATCGCTCGCGGGGGCGCTCCGCCTTCGGCCAATCGCATATACGCATTCGGGTCTCGGAAGAAGCGGCCATCGCCGTCTGCGATGCGCTTCATGTCAGCCGTTATTCATCGGGCCAGTGTGCCACGCGAGGGAAGCATCGACTCTCCACCGAACGGCCTATGACCACCATGACTTCGGCATGGTCCCGTCCTGCCGGGGCGCAAGTCTGCGCGGCCAAGCCGAGCGTCCGGAAATTTGGTTTACACTCCCTCCCCTCAAGCTCGTCAGGATCTTCTTCATGGCCCACTCTGCTAAGCCTCGCCTCTTGCTCGGGCTCTCCGGCGGCATTGCCGGCTACAAAGCGGCCGAACTGACCCGCCTGTGGATGCAAGACGGGGTCGACGTCCAGGTCGTGATGACCCAAGCCGCATGCGGCTTCATCACGCCTGTCACCTTGCAGGCCCTTTCCGGCAAGCCGGTGTATGTGGACATGTGGGATGCGCGGGTGGGCAACAACATGGCGCATATCGATCTGTCTCGGGATCGGGACGCCATCGTGATCGCGCCCGCGAGTGCAGACATGATGGCGAAACTCGCTCATGGACTGGCCGACGATCTGCTCTCGACCCTGTGCGTCGCCCGCGAGTGCCCGCTGTTCGTGGCCCCCGCCATGAATCGCCAGATGTGGGAACATCCGGCCACGCAACGCAATGTCGCTCAGCTGCGTGCGGACGGCATCGTGATTCTCGGCCCGGCCAGCGGAGATCAAGCGTGCGGCGAGATCGGCATGGGCCGTATGCTGGAGGCGCAGGAAATCGCCGAGGAGGTGCTGACCGCGTTGGCCGGCCCGAAGCGTCTTCGCGACAAGCGCGTCCTTCTCACTGCAGGTCCGACTTTCGAGGCGATCGACGCGGTACGCGGCATCACAAATCGCAGCTCAGGCAAGATGGGATACGCCGTGGCGCGCGCCGCAAGGGAAGCCGGTGCGGAAGTATCGATCGTCAGCGGCCCCACTTCGCTCACGGCACCGCGAGGGTGCCGTGTCGTCCGGGTGGAGAGCGCGAGCCAGATGTTCGACGCTGTCATGCGCGAGGTCGAGCAGAGCGACATCTTCATCGGCGTTGCCGCGGTTGCCGACTACCGCCCCGCCAAGGCCAACGAGCACAAGATCAAGAAATCCGACCAAAGCATGCATGTCGAGTTGGTGCCGAACGTGGACATCCTCTCCCATGTCGCGAGCCTCGAGCGCAGCCCTTTCTGCGTCGGGTTCGCCGCCGAAAGCCGTGACCTCGATCAGTACGCCCAGGAGAAGCGACGCCGCAAGCGCATTCCCCTCATCGCCGCCAACTTGGTGCAGAACGCGATCGGGGCAGACGACAACGAGCTCGTCCTGTTCGACGATTCCGGACGTCACGTCCTGGCTCGGGGAGGCAAGCTCGAGCAGGCGCGTCAGCTCGTGACACGTATCGCCGATCTCATCGAACGACAGCCCGCTCGGGCAAAGCGCTAGCGGCTGGTTGCTGGCGATTCAAGACACGGACGCGCGCATGCGAACTCTGGACATCAAGATCATCGACGCGCGGCTGCGCGAACAGCTGCCGGCATACGCAACCTCGGGCTCTGCGGGTCTCGATTTGCGCGCGTGCATCGATCGTCCCCTGCTGCTCGAACCCGGACGCACGGAACTCGTTCCGGTGGGTCTGGCGATCCATCTCGCGGATCCGGGGCTGGCCGCCATGATCCTGCCGCGATCGGGACTGGGGCACAAGCATGGCATCGTGCTGGGCAACCTGGTGGGACTGATCGACTCCGATTACCAAGGCCAACTGTTCGTGTCCACCTGGAACAGGGGCAATGCGCCGTTTACCATCGAACCCATGGAACGCCTGGCTCAGCTGATCGTGGTTCCCGTAGTCCAGGTCGCCCTCAACGTGGTCGAGGACTTCGATGCGAGTTCGCGCGGCGCCGGCGGCTTCGGCAGCACAGGACGCTAGGGTGTCGAGGCTGGCGTCGGCCGCACAGGAGATTCCGAGGATCGACACCTTGCTCGATGGCTCATGCGCTTTGCGACTCGCACAGGCCCGGCGCTCGCGTTCACTGGCGCAGCAACCCATCGCGCATCCGGAGAGTCGCGCAAGATGACCACCACCCCCAAGTCGGGCATCGTTCTATTCGCTCACGGCGCTCGTGATCCGCTCTGGGCCGAGCCCTTTCATCGCCTGATCGCCAAACTCCATGCAAAGGCCCCCGGGCTGGCGGTATCGCTCGCCTTCCTGGAGATGATGGAGCCTGATCTGACGACTGCCGTGCGTGCCCTGGCCGATCGAGGCGTCGAGCGCATCACGCTCGTTCCTCTCTTCATGGCGCGCGGCGGGCACTTGCGGCGGGACTTGCCCGAGATCGTCGCCCGCGCTTGCGCGGACAACCCCGGCGTTCTCATCCGAACCACGGATGCCCTCGGCGAAATCGACCTCCTTCTGAACGCGATTGCCGACTGGACCCTGGAGGAGCATGAGCGCACCGGCCGCGCCGATCTGGGGCATCCCGTGGCGTGAGGACGGCGGGCGCGGGCTCAATCGACCCGGATACCCACCTGCTTGATGAGCCTCGACCAGCGCAGCACATCCTGGTGGAGCACGATCGCGAGTTCGCCAGGGGTGGAGGGCGACGGCACGAAGTACTGGGTCATGAGCTTGTCGCGCAGCGAAGCGGCGCTGACGATGCGGACGATCTCTCGATTGAGTTTCTCCAGCACGGGCTCGGCGATGCCCGCCGGCCCGAGCACGGCGAACCACTGATCCACGTCATAGCCCTTGAGCCCCGCCTCAGCCACGGTGGGCAAATCAGGCTCCAGCGGGAAACGCGCGCCGGAAGTCACGGCAAGCGCCCGTAGTCTGCCGGCGCGGACGTGCGGCAGCACGTTGGGCACGGTGTTGAAGAGCACGGGAACCTGTCCGGACAAACCTTCTGCGAGGGCCGGTGCGCAGCCCTTGTAGGGGACGTGCACCATCTCGATCTTCGCCAAATACTTGAGCAGCTCGCCGGAAAGATGCTGCGGCGTACCGCTGCCGCACGAAGAGTAGGCAAGCTTGCTTCCGCGAGCGCGCGCAGCGGCGAGCAGCTCCTCCATGGACTTCACACCAAGCGAAGGATGTACAGCCACGATCCCGGACGTGGAAGCAACGCGGGCGATCGCCGTGAAATCTCGTAGCGAATCGAACGGCAGTTTGGGATAAAGCCCGGCGTTCATCGCGAACGTGCTGTTGACCATCAGCAGCGTATGGCCGTCCGCAGACGCGCGCGCCACGATCTCTGCGCCGATATTCCCGCTCGCACCAGGGCGATTGTCGATCACGACCTGCTCCTGCCAAGCGGCACCCAACTGCGCGCCGAGCAGCCGGGCAAGAACATCGGTACCGCCGCCAGGGGGGAAAGTGACGACCAGCCTGATCGGCCGGTTCGGAAAAACGGCGTCGACCCCCACTTGCCGATCGCCCGACGGGGCCGCCAGGGACACCGAGGTCCCGACAGCGGCGGTCATCCCGACAATGAGCATCGTCGCGAACAAGCCCCTGATCGCCAGCCCAGTCAGCGTCGGTGTCATCATCGAATGGCGCAGATTGCGTTCATGTGCAGTGAGTGTCGCAGTCACTATAGCACGCACCCTGCCACAAGCCCTTCGGTGCAGCAGCGGCTCCCCGGGTATGGCAGAATTCGCGTCCGCCTCATCATTCTGGACCCCCGTCATGCGACTTGCCGCGATGCACGCCTGGGCGCCTGCGATCGTGCTGCTGCTCGCAGCCGCTGCGAGCCAAGCGGCCGAGAAACTCCCGCTCACCGAGCTGCGCATCGGCCCGCACAAGGTCGTCGCCGAGACGGCTGCCACCGAACCATCGCGTTCGCTCGGATTGATGCATCGCAAGCAACCGCTGGGCGACAATCGAGGCATGCTGTTCGTGTTCGAAGCCAGCGGCTTTCACAGCATGTGGATGCAGAACACGTACATTCCGCTCTCAGTGGCGTTCATCGATGACCGCGGGGTCATACTGAACATCGCCGACATGACCCCGTTGACCACCACGCCTCATACCGCTGCCGGGTTCGCCCGCTACGCATTGGAGATGAACCAGGGCTGGTTCGCCAGCCGAGGAATCAAGGCGGGCGCGACAGTGGAAGGACTGCGCCCAGGCCCTTCGCCCAAGTGAGCGCAACGCCTCCGGTCGCGGCGGGCGCAGGGTCCTGACCAATCGAGCGCGCGAAAAAAAGCCCGCGCGAAGGCGGGCTTTTTAGCAGAACACGACCGGAATCAGGCGAAGTTTTCCGCCGCGAAGTCCCAGTTTGCGAGGTTCGTCAAGAACACCTCGACGAACTTCGGGCGCAGGTTGCGGTAGTCGATGTAATAGGCATGCTCCCACACATCGATCGTCAGCAGAGGCTTGTCTGCGGTGGTCAGCGGTGTGGCGGCATTGCTCGTATTGACGATGTCCACCGAGCCGTCGGGCTTCTTCACCAACCATGTCCAGCCGGCACCGAAGTTGCCGACTGCGGAAGCCGTGAAGGCTTTCTTGAACTCGTCGAAAGAACCCCACTTCTTGTTGATGGCCTCGGCGAGCGCCCCTGTGGGCGCGCCGCCCCCGTTGGGTTTCATCGAATGCCAGAAAAACATGTGGTTCCAGACCTGAGCCGCGTTGTTGAAGACGCCGCCCGTCGATTTCTTGATGATGTCCACCAGCGACATCTTGTCGAAATCGGTATTGGGGATAAGGTTGTTCAAATTCGTGACATACGCCTGGTGGTGCTTGCCGTAGTGGTACTCCAACGTTTCTTTGGAGACATGGGGCGCAAGTGCATCCATGGCATACGGCAGCGGCGGAAGCTCGTGCTTCATCTCGTCTTCTCCTATTGGCGCGATTGGGGACCGATGATTCTAGTCCAAAGGACAGCGGCGCAACAACCGCAACGCCGCTGGGGAATCCCGCCCGTTTACGCCTGCGCGAAAAAGGGCAATGTTTCGACCGCGACCACGGCCGCGGTGGCATCGTTGCGACCGTAATAGACGCGCTGTTTGTCGGCCGAGGTACGAGCGAGAATCTCCGCGAGCGCCTGCGGATCGCGGGATTCCAGCATGAGGGTCGCCAGTTCCGCGTCGCCCAGCACCTCCCATACACCGTCGCTCATCAGCACGAACCGATCTTGAGCCTGCAACTCTCCGGAAAAACAGTCGACCACCAGATGCTGGTCGAGCCCGACCGCACGCCGCAGGACATGGCGCATGTCGCCGCGCGGCCAGACGTGATCGGTCGTCATGCACTCGTAGTGTCCCTGACGCAGCCGATAAATCCGGCTGTCGCCCACATGCGCGACATGGAAGGTATCGTGGTGCAGCACCAGCACCGATAGGGTCGCCAGCATCGACTGGGACTCGGCGCCGCGCAGGTTGTGCGAAAGCAACCAGTTGTTCACCGCCGCGATGATCTTTTCCAGCTTGCGGGCGATTTCCCAGGATTCTGGCGCCGCGTAAAAATCGGAGATGATCGCTCGAACACAGGTCTCGGAGGCTCGTCTGCCGGCCCCCCCGCTCATGCCGTCGGAGAGTGCGAAAACCAGCCCCGAGGAGATGGCCTCGGTCAGATCGGGCCGCCCGCAGTCGAAGAAATCTTCGTTCAGGAGCTTTCCGCACGCCAACCCGCAGTAGCCTAGCGCAATACCGGGCGCGATCCCCCCGCCGTCCCCCAGAATCGACATGCCGTTCCCTCAGTGCGATGCTCGCTGCAGAAAATATGCCGAAAACGGGCCCGGTTCAACGGCTATCCTGCTCAATGCTCCCAGCGTTCCGCTTTCATGGCGCATTGACCCACCCCGCCCTACGCTACCCGGCGTCCGGCGGCCGCGATGACAGCCAGCGCCTTCGCTTGATTGAAATCGTCGCAGTATCCGGTGGCGTACAGGCACGCCGCCAGCTGATTCACCAACGGCGAGGGGATGGCACGCCCCCCTTCCAGGGCTTGGCGAATCCAGAACGCAGTGCCCTCGACATCGCAAGCGGCGGGCAGCGCGACCATGCGTCGGGCCTGCGCCGCATCCTCCTCGAAAAGCACCATGGACGTGCCGGAATGCCACGATTCCATGCGCGGACGAGCCACCGGACTTGCAAACGGCTCCCCCTCGGTCCCCTGGAGCAGCAAGGCGCGCAGGCCGTTGGTCGCTGTCGCCGAACGCATCCGATCGAGTTCGGCATCGTCCTCGGCGGCTGCGACGACAAGTCCTCCGGTCTCGAAGGGGTCGATCAAGCGGGCCGCGCTCGACAACATCTGCAACGAGCCGATCCGCGCACGATACGAAAGAAGGTTGGCAAGTCCGGGCGCAAGCAGGGCATCCGGAACGAACGCCACGCATTTTTCCTGCAGCTCGCGCGCCGCGTGCTCCTTGGTTGCGCTAGGCATGACGCCAAGCTCTCGCAGAATAAGTGCCACCGAGACGCCGCTTTCCGCGTGCAATGGCCCGTGCATCAATACGGGAACACCGAAACGCGCCAGCAGCATAGCGAGGAGCGGCGTCAAATCAGGGATCTCGCTGGTGCCGCCATAACAGCCGATGGCAACCGGGCAACTTTGTTCCGGCGCAGTCCATCGGGTGACACGGGCATCCAACGCATCCAGCATGCCGAGCAGCAAGTTCGTCCAGTCCGATCGATGCCGGAAGCCCTCGAGCAAAGCGCCCAATTCCACATCCGGCACGCCCCCGTCCAGGAGGGCGCCGGCGAGCAAACCGACCTCACGCACGGAAAGGACGGCTTCGTTCCGCTGACTCAACAACGCAAGATATTCGGCGTACGACCTCATTACCCCACTCCCCGAGTGGCCTTCGATGGGCAGTGGGTCAGCAAAGCTCGTGCCATGCGTACGGCCTGGTCGCAGCAGCGCGAAAACAACCGAAAACGATGCGAGGCACGGCGCAAACCCGACCCGAAAGGGACGGGCCTCGGGGGACAAGCTGCGCCCGAGCCTGCACTCTCGGATCACGCGCCCCACTTTGTTGCATGCCTCGCATGAGGCCTCCCAAAACGTCGCCGGTGGTGCGTGCAGGGCATTGGCCGCCTCCAAACAGTGCGTGCACCGACGGACAGGGAAGGATTTGCTAAACGAGGGTGCGCAGCCCTTCCTCGAGCGTCGTTGCAGGCACGAATCCCAGGACATCGGCCATGCGGTCGGGACGCATCGCCGAGTGTCTGATGTCGCCTGGAGCCGGCGGATCGAACTTCACCTCGGGGGTACGCCCCGCACACCGCCCGAGCGCGTCGATGAGCTGTCGCAGCGTCACGCTGTTTCCGGTGCCTACATTGACGACACCGCATCGGTCCGAACGCAACGCAGCTGCGTTGGCACGGGCGACATCCCTGACGAAGACGAAGTCGCGGGTTTGTTGCCCGTCGCCGAAAACGACGAGTGGCTCTCCGGCGCTGATTCGAGCCGCGAACCGGCTGATCACTCCGGCATAAGGAGAGGCAGGATCCTGTCGGGGGCCGTAGACATTGAAGTACCGCAAGCCCAAGGCACTTACCCCGTACAGCGTCCCGAACAGCGCCGCATACTGATCGTTGATCGACTTCTCCAATCCGTAAGGTGAAGTCGGCTCGCAAGCGGATGTTTCGTCGAGCGGCAGTGCGCGCGGCGCTCCGTACACCGCTGCGCTGGAGGCGTAGACCAATCGCAACCCGCCTTGGGCCCGGACCGCATTCGCCACGTTGAGGAAGCCGGTCACGTTGTGAGTCGCCGAGACAGCCGGCTCCTCGACGGAAGCCCGCACGGACACCTGCGCCGCCAGATGCAGGACATGAGTGGCGCCTCTCATCGCCTCGCGCACCGCTGCTTCATCGCGGATGTCGCCCTCGACGATCCCAAGCTTCGAATGTTGCGGCAAGTTGGCTCGCTTGCCCGCGGAAAAATCATCGAGCACCGTGACGCTTGCTCCGGAAGCGAGCAGCAACTCCACGCTGTGAGAGCCGATAAATCCAGCGCCGCCTGTCACCAATACATGCATCGATTCACCTCGCATGGCGTGTTTACGGCCGCTCGCGGCCGAGCTTCATCCAGCCACGTAGCCGGAGGGGGTCGGCCGCAACACCGACTGACAGTTCCAGCAGATGTCGAATCCCGACGGATTTTCTTCCCCGCACGATACGCACCGGACCGAGGTCGCGCCATCCCCCGGCTGCTCGAACGCTTCGAACAGCCGGCGTGCGCGATCCCGATCGCCCGGATTCACGAGCCAGATTTCCGGATAGGCCTGCAGGAACGGGATCTCGCCCAGCCCGCCCTGGGCGGAGGCGTTGAAAATGCGCGCCTCGATGCCTTCGGCATGCAAGAGCCCGATGAGAATATGCGCATCCTGCAGATTCGCCGCAGTATATGCCTTGATCACGTCACCACCGTCCGAACGCTTCAGCAGCCGCAGGGATACCATCGATTCGGACATGCCGCAAATGCAAAGGGGCATGCAGTGCTTGCACGCCCCTCGGAATCATCCGTCCGCCTTGCCTTGGCGTCTAGCCCTTCAGGCACTCGCTCATGAACTTCTTGCGTTCATCGCCCTTCTTGTCGGCAGCCTTCTGATTGCAGACCTTCATCTTGTCCTGCTGTGTCATCTTGGCTTCCGGCTCCTTGCCCGAGAGACAGGCACTCATGAAGCCCTTGCGCTCTTCGCCCTTCTTGTCCGCGGCCTTCTCGTTGCAGGCCTTCATTCGTTCCTGCTGCGTCATCTTGGCTTCCGGCTCCTTGCCGGAGAGGCAGGCACTCATGAAGCTCTTTCGCTCTTCGCCCTTCTTCTCCCCCGCCTTCTGGTTGCACTCCTTCATCCGGTTCTGCTGCGCAGTGGGCTCCTTGCCTCCTTGGTCATCCGCCGCGAAACCGGCAGGGGAAAACAACACGGCCATGCAGGCTGCAACACAAAGCTGTCTCATAGGGACCTTTCTTCTGGTTCATGGATACCACATTCGGCCGGCCTCGCTCATCTGCCGGCCTGGCCCCTCCCGCTGTCGCAAACGCCGTTGGCGCGCCCTGGATCCGAGTTCGCTACGACACTGCCGACCGCTCGCCATGGAACGGCAAGTCGCAACGAGCGACGTCGGCTTCGCATGCGACGCGAACTGCCACCAGGTGAAACACCGGGCGAGGCTCAGGCCAAAGCACGACACCGCTTTCCTGCATCTTTCGTGCACCGATCTGCAGATAATTAGGATTGCACGCGTACCGGGCAGCGTCAACCGCGCGCGGCGGTCCATCTGTCTCAACGCAGCAGCGGCTCAGCGGATGACATGTCGGCGATTCGCCGTGCGCGCTATGCTTGCGCATCGTCGGGCATGACTGCGCAACACCTGGCAAAGGAACTCGAGGATGGATCCGATCTCTGCCTGGGCAACGGCGGCGGGCCTGGCATGGGCAAGCGGCATACGGCTCTACGCGGTATTGTTCATCACCGGCGCGTTGCATGCGCTCGGCTGGATCAGCCTGCCACCCGCGCTGCAAGTGTTGGCCGATCCGCGGGTCCTCGCCGTCGCCGGCTCGCTGGTGATGGTGGAATTTCTCGCCGACAAGATCCCGCTGATCGACAGCATCTGGGATGCCGTCCACACTTTCATACGCGTGCCCGCAGGCGCGCTTTTGGCGGCAGGTGTGTTCGAATCGACGGATGGATCGCTGGCGCTGATAGCCGCCCTGCTCGGAGGCACGCTCGCCGGCAGCAGCCACCTCACCAAAGCGGGCAGTCGCATCCTGATCAACACATCGCCCGAGCCGATATCGAACTGGACAGCCTCGCTCACCGAAGATGCGCTCGTCCCAGCCACCCTCTTAGTCACATTCATGTACCCTTTGCTGCTTATCGGGCTGCTCGGGGTGTTCTGCGTGATCCTGCTTTGGCTAGCCCCCAAGCTGCTCCGTGCCATATACTCGTTCATCATTCGATCCGGCCGTGCATCCGGTTCCAAGCCTTCGGGCTAGCGTGCTCCACACACGCTTACCGATACGAAGAAGCAACACCGATTTCGCTCAACCAAAATAAAGGGGGGTTCAAATGTCGATCATCAAAGAGTTCAAGGAATTCGCAGTCAAGGGCAACATGGTTGATCTGGCGGTTGCCGTGATCATCGGAGCCGCGTTCGGCAAGATCGTCGATTCTCTGGTGAAGGACATGATCATGCCGGCCATCGGCCTGCTGCTCGGGGGCGTCGACTTCAGCAATTTGTTCGTCACGCTCAGTTCCGGCACCTACGCCACCTTGGCGGAAGCCGAGAAGGCCGGTGCGGCAGTGCTGAAGTACGGCATGTTCATGCAGACTGTCGTCGACTTCCTGATCATTGCCTGGGTGGTATTCATAGCCATCAAGGCGATCAACCGGATGAAGCGTGCGGAACCCGCGCCTGCGCCCGAACCGGCCGTCACGCCGGAAGAAGTCCTCCTGCTGCGTGAAATTCGCGACGCCGTAAAGAAGTAATCCCTCGGCGAAGCAAAAAAGGCCGCGCAGTCTCATGCGCGGCCTTTTGTCTTCGTGCGGCTAGATCAGGCGACGGCTGCCTGGCGTTCATCGCCGTGAAGCGGCTTGGCGGCGGCGTACCGCCGGTAAGCCGCCAACAGCTCTTGCATCTCTCTTGTGCCTTGCCCGGCTTTCAGCGCGCCCTCGATACTGCCGATGAAGGCGTCCATCCCGCGCAATTGCGGGTGCTGATGCAAGCCGATCAATGCGCCGAACAATTCCGACAACGCGATGAGCCCGCCGGCACTCAAACGACGCACCGCGCTGAAATCCAGCGCAGCCCCACCCGGAGAGGCGCATGCACTGCGCACCATATCGAGCTTGGGGATGTCGTCGAAGTTGACTTTCACCGGCAACACGAAGCTGACCGCTGGCTGATCGAGCTGCAGGGGGCGGCCGAAGGTGGCCAGATGTTTGCGGACCAGATCGTTGTAGTCGCGCGGACGTTCCGCGGCCAGGTAGAAACCGGCGAGAAGACGCCACAGCTTCGGATCGGCAGTACCGAACTCCACCTGAAGTGCGATCCCATCCATGAGCGTATCCAGCTGCTTCAACAGGCGCTGGCTAGGATCGATCGCGTCATAGGCAGGCATCTGCCGCATGACGACGGTATCGGTAAAATCCAGGTCGGACAATTCGCGCTCGCTCAGCTTCGAGGGCATCGCACATCTCCTCGCACCATGTCGTATTTGCAGGCCCGCGCCCGGATCGTTGAAAAACCAACCGGTCTCGCGAATCCAAGCCGCACAACGTATCGACCCGCCCGAACAAGCCCGCAAGCTACTCCGGTTACGGCGCCCTGACGCGTCGGCTTGAGACATATTAACCGCTTGCATGATGATCGGGCCTCGCCGATCACCGGGCACAGACGACCGCTCGTCAATGCACGACGTGACCAGATTCACATACCGCGCTGCCGCTCCTAGAACAGCGAGAGCTGGCCTCCCGGATCGGGCCGTTCGAACTGGGTCGTATCGAGCGATGCATGACGACGTGCGACGTCATAACCCAGGCGCTTGCAGGCGAGACCGAATCTGGCCCGCAACAAGGTCGCGAATTCTCCGCTTCCCGTCATGCGGGTGCCGAACGCCGGATCGTTGTCGCGCCCCTCGCGCGTGGCCTGGATACGGCTCATGACATGAGCCGCCTTCAGCGGATAATGATGCTCGAGCCATGCCCGGAACAATTCCTTGGTCTCGTAGGGCAGGCGTAGCAGCACGTAGGAGGCCTGGCGTGCCCCAGCCTGCCACGCAGCCTCGAGCACTCGCTCGACATGATCATCGGTCAGGAAAGGAATGACGGGGGCGACCAAGACCCCCACCGGAATACCGGCCTTGCTCAGACGTCTGACCGCCTCGAGCCTGCGCAGCGGCGCCGAACAGCGCGGCTCGAGCCGCCGAGCGATCTCGTGATCCAGGCAATTGATCGAGATGAAAACTTCGGCCAGCCGACGCTGCGCCATCGGCGCCAGGATATCGATATCCCGCTCGACCATGGCATTTTTCGTCACGATGCCCACCGGGTGGCGACAATCGGACAACACCTGCAGCACCGAGCGCGTGATGGCGAAGTCGCGCTCGATCGGTTGATAAGGATCGGTGTTGGCCCCGAGCGCGATGAGTTCGCATCGATAGGTCGGTGCGGCAAGTTCCCGCAGCAGCACCTCGGCCGCGTTCTTTTTCGCAAACAGGCGCGTCTCGAAATCCAGGCCGGGAGACAGTCCGAGATACGCGTGACTCGGCCGGGCGTAACAGTAGATGCAGCCGTGTTCGCAACCCCGATAGGGATTCACGGATTGGGAAAACGGAACATCCGGCGAATCGTTGCGGCTGATGATGGACTTGACGCACTCCGCGGAGACCACGGTTTCGAGCCGGCGAGGTTCATCGGCTTCGAACCAGCCGTCGTCGAACGTCTCACGCGCCTCGGTCTCGAATCGGCCTTCCGGATTGAGCGTCGACCCGCGCCCCCTGGTCGGGACGCCCGGGTCACCCGTATGCGTTCGCAGTGGCATTGGCAACCTCGACTACTGGATGCATGTACACTACCGCAGCAGACCCAGGGATGCAACAGAACGGGTCGCAATCCGAGGGCCGACAGCCCGCGCATGGGCGCTGCCGCTGTGCATTGACTGTGCGCGCGCTACCGAGCCGGCAAGCCGACCGGCTCGAGGGCGTCGTACATGCGGCTCGAGGCACGTGCCTGAAGCAGGCAGTGAATCAGGTCCCGGTCGTCCGCGGCAAGGTTTGCATCGATCCGAGTAGGCACGAAGCGAAGTTTGAAGGCGCGCACCGCGGCATCGCGCCGGCTCATGTCGTAACCGAGCGCCTGCAATCCCAATTCGGGGTCGAAATTGTCCGGTGCAGGCGCCCAAGGCGGGTCGCACCACAATCCGAAGCCGCCTTGAGCAAGCTCGCGCCACGGAAACCAAGCGCTTGGATCGACTTTTCGTCCAGGCGCCACGTCGGCATGGGCAAGAAAGTTCTCGGTCGGAATGCGATAGCGCGCCTTCAAATCCGCGAGCAGGCGCATCAGCGCTTCGATCTGCGCCGGTGGAAAAGGCTCTGCGCCGTTGTTGTCCAGTTCCACACCGATCGATGAAGAATTGAGATCCGCATCCGCCCCCCAGCGCGAGCGCCCCGCATGCCAGGCGCGGAATCGCTCGTCGACCAGCTGGTGGATGACGCCGTCGCGACCGATGAGGTAATGCGCGCTGACCTCGCGCAGCGGATCCGTCAGCGTGCGCAGCGCTTCATCGACCGTATCGTCGCTGGTGTGATGGAGTACGACATAGCTCGGTCGCCGATCGTTGAAGTTCGGCGAACCCACCCATTCGGAGGGATGGCCCACGCGCTGCGGCGTCGGCGCGCACGCGACCATCAGCACCGCTGCAAGCAGGGCGACAACGCGCATCGACGCACGCGCAGTCCGCCGCAGCGTGACCAACGAAGACGATGGTGCCTGCGATTCGAATCGATCCATCGAGCGACGCGTTTTTAGGGATGTCGCCCACTCGTCTCGCAAACTGACCGCCTGGCGACGCCGCTATGGTAACAGTCGCCTCGCCACGCACGGATGGGTCGCTGTCGACTCAGCCGTTTCCGGCGGCAGCCTGCCTGGGCGCGGCATGATTGGTGATGACCTCCAGCACCCGCTTGCGCCCCGCGCCGAAGACCTGCGTGCGCACGACGGCGAGGCTGCGGCCGCACTGCAGCGTTTCGCTCTGGGCGCGCAACCGGGCGCCCACGCCGGGACTGATGAACCAGGCCGACACGCTCTCCAGCACCCGATGGCCGGGCACTGCGGCGGCGGCCGTCGCTGCGGCATAGGCCATCATCAGCCCGCCTTGCGAATTGCCTACCCGGTTGTTGGCGTGCGGCCCGATCGGCAGGCGCGACCGCGCCTTGCCCGCTCCCGATCGAATCTCGCCGCCCCAGAAGCGGTCGACGAAGCGATCCCCGGGCGCCATGGCCGCGAGGCATCGCTCCGCGTGCTTCAACACCTGCTGTTCGGCTACGGACAACGGGGTACCCTCGATCGGCGGAGCTTCGCCTCGCGTATCGACTTCCCAGGCAGTCGGCGAGAGCTGCACGCCTTGCGGCGTGGGCAACTGCACGAAGGTGCCCGAGCAGTAACAGATCACGCCGGCGGCCGACCGCAACTCGCCCCGGCAAACCGCCTGGGGAAGTGCTGCTTCCTGGGAGAAACCCAGGCACTGAGCCTCGCAAACCAGTTCGCCCACCGGTGCAAGCCCGGTGAACACGATCTGCATGCTCACCGTGGCGGTTCGCACTCCGGGCGCCAGAAAGGGTCGCATCGCTGTCGCCAGCGTGACATCGACATGCAAGGCGACAGCAGGCAAGCCGATGACGCCGCGCGAGTCGGCGACATGCGGCCCTGCCGGCAGCGCGAGGACAACCGCCTCGCGGCTGAACCGACGTCGCTCCAGAGCCAGAAAGTTGCCGGGAAAATGCAGGCCCGGCAGACGGTTGCGGGCAAGCCCTTGCAGCACGTGACCGCGCAGCGCGGTCGCTTCGGATGTATTCATGGCGCGTTGCCGAGATGAAGGCGACCGGCATCATAGCAGCGCCATCCAGCCAGCCCCACGCCGCCGTGACCACGCGCGGCGGCCAACGCGCGGCCCTCAGTCCTTGAACAGCCGCGAGATCCTGGCGAGCTGACGCGGATCGGCCTCGCCTTTGCTGCGCGCCAGATCCACAGCAACGCGGCCGAGCGCGAGGTACAGCGCGCCGAGATCGCGGTCGTGCTTGCGGACCGACGCGAGTTGGCGCGCAACGACGGCCTCGTCGCCGCGTGCAATCGGCCCCGTCAGCGAGCGCACCGTGCCTGTGCGAAACACGTTGTCCACCGTTTCGCGCACCAACGGCTCCATCAGTTTGTATGCCGTCTCGAGCTTGATGCCGGCGCCATCGTAGCAGCGCAATCCGGCCTCCAGAACCGTGGTCAGGTAATTGCAGACCATGACACTGCCGGCGTGATAGAGCACTTTGTGCCGAGGCTCGATCTCGAAGACCCGCGCGCCGATCTTGCGCAATGCGACCCTCAGCACCTTGATGGCCTTCTTGTCCCCTTCGAGCGCCACGTAAGTGCCGGGAAACGACCCCGCCGCGTACCCTGGGTCGGCAAACGTCTTCATCGGATGAAAACTGCCGGCGTGCGCGCCCGTCTCGATCACTGCGACCATGTCGACGGACGGCGTGGCGCCGCTCAGGTGAACGACGACGTTGCCCGGCGCAACCTTGCCTGCGGCAACCAGCGCGGCGGCCGTGTCGACGATGGCATCATCGGGCGTCGCGACCAGCCATACCGGCGCGGGCCGCATGTCCGCGAGATGGCGAACGGGCTCGCCCGCCTCCGCGAACCGGGCGCATGCGCGCGCCGCTGCGATGTTCAGATCGTGCAGATCCTGAACGACGAAAGCGTGGCTCTTCGCGAACAGGCGTGCGAACGTTCGCCCTGCCCGTCCACAACCGACGATATTGATCGACTTCATCGCATCCTCCTGCACTTGGCGGCATCAAACGTTCAACACCGTGCCCCGTCGCGGGTCTATGCTCCTGGATCGCGGAAGCGGGGAATACGGATGATGGCTTGAATGTAACCCGCTTACGCCTTCCGTACTACGTGGCACGTTCTTCAACTCACCGACTCGAGGTTGATCGTCATGTACGCCGTCCTTCGTGTGCTGCTCGTCGTCACTGCGCTCGCAATCCCCTTCGGCTCGCTTCAGGCGCAATCCAAGCCGGCGCCAGGGTTGGAAGTCGCCACCTTCGCCGGCGGCTGTTTCTGGTGCATGGAGGCGCCGTTCGATGTGCTGCCCGGCGTCGTTTCCACCACCTCGGGCTACACCGGGGGACACAAGGTGAATCCGACGTACGAAGAGGTAACGACCGGCACGACCGGACACACCGAAGTGGTGCAGGTGGTCTACGACCCGCGCAAAGTGAGCTACCGGCAACTGCTCGAAGTCTTCTGGCGCAACATCGACCCGACCACCCCGAACGCCCAATTCTGCGATCATGGCTCGCAGTATCGCAGCGGCATCTTCTATCACACCGAAGAACAGCTGCGTCTCGCCAAAGCCTCGCGCGACCACATCGAGCGCACCAAGTCGTTCCGTGAACCCATCGTCACGGAGATCACGCCGGCCAAAGCGTTCTATCGGGCCGAGGAATACCACCAGGACTACTACAAGAAGAACCCTTTGCGCTACAAGTACTACCGCGCGAACTGCGGCCGCGACAACCGGCTCGAACAGCTCTGGGGCAAGCGCCCCAAGTAGCGCTTGCCTGGCGCCCCGACCTCAGGGGCCTTCGACGGCGATCCGCCGGGGAGCGCTCGGCCAGACACCGCGGTCCACCGATCTGCCGCCGGCGAAAACGGCGAAACTCTGACCGCCCAGATGGGGCAAGGAGCGCGTCAGGGCTGTCAGCGATGCAGCGTCGGGCGCACTCACGACGACGAAATGACGGCCCGATTCGGTTCGGCCGGCGTAAGTGAAGGCCGAACCGTTTTCCTTCAGCGAGGGCGGAACAGGCGCCAGCCCCAGGCGCTGCAGCAAATCTGGAATCTCCCCATGGCTGCCGACCACGAACAGCGGCGCTCCGGTCTCGGCTGAAGCTTCCGCCAGGCGGACCCCATGCTCGAGCGTTGCCCGAGCCAGGCTCAGCGCGGCTTCGCGCAGATCCGCCTGCCGCCCGAGGACGACGAGCGTGCGAGGATCCAGCATGACTTGCCGCAGCGTCGGCGCAACCTCGTCGCGCTCGAGGCGCCGAAAAAGCCGAGCCTCCGGATCGACGGCAATCGACGTCGCGCGACCCGGCACTGCGATGACGGCCTGGCCTTGCAAGCCTGCAAGCGGCACCGATGCATCGAACACACCGCCGTCGGACAGGTGGACTCGCACAGGCACGTCGAGGCCGTACGCGGGCGCACGCTGACGCAAAACCACGGTGATGCGTTCGTCGGTCGCGCCCTCCGTTCGGCGTGCCGACACGACCTCGACGGCCGGGGCGCCCGCCCGGTCGACCCACTGCCGAAAGAACGCGTCCAGCGACTGCCCGGAGGCGAGTTCGAACGCCCGCTGCAATTCGTTCCATCCGGCGACGCGCCCCCGATGATTCTTCCAGAACGCACGCAGCGCCCCGTTGAACACAGCCTCGCCCAACCGATCGCGCAGCATGAAGAATACGAAAGCCGTCTTGTTGTAGCCCACGGCCTGGTCCGCGCCATGCCGGCGCGACACGAACGACGACAAGGCGCGGTCATGCGCCAGCGGCACAGCGGCATAGTCGCGCAGCCAGCCGAGCCGCATCGCCCGGGCGGCCTCACTGCCCGCCTCCTCCCGGAATGCGTAGTCGGCCATGAAAGTAGTCAGACCTTCGGCCCAGTTCCCCTTCGCATAGTCCACGTAAACGCCATTGCCCCACCAATCGTGCAGTACCTCATGGCCGAGCGATGTCGTCCGTATGAAGGGAAGGCGGATGATCTGCCGTCCGAGATAGGCGATGCCCGGCATGCCGAAGCCGGTGGGCAAAGGGGCCGAGACGATGCTGTAGGCGGGGCGAGCGTACGCCCCGATCTGCTTGTCGTAGCGCTCGATGTAGCGTGCCGCGGACTGCAGATAGGCTTCGGCATGCTCCCGCAGTTCGGCATGGAAGTAGGTTCGCACCAGGACCGAACGTTCCCTGTCGAGCCGAAGCATGCGCTCACCCACGCTATACGGACCGGCGAGCAGGTCGATGCCGGGCAACGGCCCGTCCGAGTCGAACACGGCCTGCACGCCGCCGGGGGTGACCGACTCCTTGATGAGCGTTCCCGAAACCAGCGCGCGGTGGCCCGCCGGAACGTTCAATTCGACGCGATACGTGATGTCGCTGCCTTCGGGCTGCGGATACCAGACGGACGACGCAGGGACGAACGAGCCCTCCGCGCCTGAGAGCGGCTCGTCGAGCCCGAGCACCTGCCGATGGTCGAGCGCGGGATCGAGCGGCTGCAACGGCAAGACGTAGCTGAACCGGATCTCGGTCGGCTTGGCCGAAGGCGCGCGCAACCGCCAGCGCAGCAGTTCCCTGCGGCCAACGGATTCACGGTCCGGGAGCACTGCGCGGCCGTCGATGGTCAACGACGCGACCTCGCTGCGTGCACAAAGGCGCAGATCCACGGTCAGCGCCGATGGCATGGAGACCTTGCCCGCCACGCGCAGCGTGCGCTTGACCGGATCGAGGTGCGCTTCGAGTTCGATGCGGGGCAGGCTCGCGGCCCAGCCGGGCTGGACCCACCCGAGGATGATCAACAACAGCCCGAATCCCCACAGCATCGGCCATCGGAGCGAACCTCTCGGACGCACGCGCCGCGCTCGGGTTGACCCAGTCATGCGCGCGCTCAAGGCGCCGCCGGGGGAAACTTCGCCACGACCTCGACCTCGACCCCTTCGCGCCGGATGCGAATGGGCAACCAGGTGCCCGGCGCCTGGCGTCCGACCGCGGCCCCGACGTCGGCCAACTCGGCCACTTTGCGCCCAGCGAGCGTCAGCAGGACGTCGCCCGCCTTGAGCCCCGACTGCGCTGCGATCGAGCCCTCGCTGACCCGATCGATACGCACGCCGCCGCCTTCCGCGGTCCCGAGCAGCACACCCAGACGCGGTGGCGCGATCACGGCCGTTCGACTGGCTGCCTCGAGGCCGAAAACTGCGTCGGCCACCCCCGGCTTCAGTTGCGAGCACTGAAGATCCTGCTCCCACGGCAACAACACGAAAGCGTCGCTCACGCCGAGAGCACGAAGCTGGTGGGGCACGCCGCCGGCGCCGGTATGGCCGCGGCCCATGACGGCGACGACCTGGCGCCCCGGATAGCGCTGATGCGCCGCCCGAATCGCCTCGGCCATGGCTCGGTCCCAAGTCGTCTGGCCGTCCACGAAGCGCAGAAAACCCGGATCGGTCATCGCAAGGCCCTTGTTGGCATCGCCATGCTGCCCGAACACGGCGTGCAGTTCGCTCAAGTACTCGGCCGGCGCCGCTGCGGGACGTCCAACGCCTTCGCGCATGCGCTCGGGCACACCTTCCCAGCCCTTCCGGGCCACCTCGCGGATCAAGCTGCGATCGACATTGAGCGCCACCATGGGGATCCGGTGCATGCGCGCGAAGTGAAACAGCGGCAGATAGAGCCCGGCGTCGAAACTCCATACGCGGGCCCACTCGCTCTGCCGCAGAAACTGCGCCTCGGACAATTCGCCATTCACCCAGCGATCGAGTACCGGCTGAACCCGACGCGGAAACATCTCGAAGCCGAGCACCATCTCGACGCGGCGACCGTACAACGCCGCCATGGTGTGCAGTTGCCAGCGATGATGGTCGACACGATCGTGCTGTTCACCCAGCAGGACCACCGAGCGCGTCGCAGCCTGGTCGAGCAGTTCGCGCGCCGCAATCTGACTCACGCCCTGCTGTTGAGGAACGGCCCAAGCCCCGGGACGCACGCACTCTCGGGCCGCCGCCACCGAGGTCGCCCCCAGCGCCAGGACGGCAACGAGAGCGGCTATACGCGAAAGCGACGCCAAGCGCCGAGAGACGCTCACGCAGACACCGAAGGCAAGCCGGCGAGCGCCATCGCCAGTTCGGCCTCGTCGTAGGAGCGGTCGACCAGCTTGCCGCCGAGATAATCGATGTACGCCTGCATGTCGAAATGCCCGTGCCCGCACAGGTTGAACAGAATGGTCTCGGCCTTGCCCTCGATCTTGCAGCGCATCGCCTCCATGATCGCGCCGCGCACCGCGTGAGTCGCCTCGGGCGCGGGCACGATGCCTTCGGCGCGAGCGAATCGCAGGCCAGCGTCGAAACAATCGAGCTGCGTGCAGGCAATGGCTTCGATCAGCCCCAGCTCCTTCAGGTGACTGACGAGCGGTGCCATGCCGTGATAGCGCAATCCGCCCGCGTGAAATCCCGGGGGCGTGAACGAGGAGCCCAGCGTGTGCATCTTGGTGAGCGGCGTGAGATGCGCGGTGTCGCCGAAATCGTAGGCGTACTTGCCGCGCGTGAGGCTCGGGCAGGCTGCCGGCTCGACCGCCACGACTCTGACTCGCTGGCCGCCGCGCAGCTGCTCGCCGAGGAATGGAAACGCGATGCCGGCGAAGTTCGAGCCGCCGCCCGTACAGGCGACGATGACATCCGGATAGTCACCCGCCATGTCGAGTTGCGCCATCGCCTCCTTGCCCACGATGGTCTGGTGCAAGAGAACATGATTGAGCACCGAGCCGAGCGCATACTTCGTATCGCTGCGCTGGGCCGCGAGTTCGACGGCCTCCGAGATGGCGATGCCCAGACTGCCGGGATGCGCGGGATTGGCCGCCAGCAGACCCCGCCCCGCGACTGTCTCGCTGGAGGGCGAGGCCAGGCAGCGTGCGCCGTAGGCCTCCATCAATGCCCGCCGATACGGCTTCTGGTCGTAGGAGACGCGCACCATGAACACCTGCACGTCGATGCCGAATAGCGCGCCGGCGAAAGCCAGCGACGATCCCCATTGACCGGCGCCTGTTTCGGTCGTGAGACGCCTGATGCCCGCCTGCCGGTTGTAGAAGGCCTGCGCCACGGCGGTATTCGGCTTGTGACTGCCCGCGGGCGACACGCCTTCGTACTTGTAGTAGATCTTCGCCGGGGTACCGAGCGCTTGCTCGAGACGGCGCGCCCGATACAGCGGCGTCGGCCGCCACTGCCGGTAGATGTCGCGCACCGGCTCCGGGATCTCGATCTCGCGCTCGGTCGAGACTTCCTGTTCGATCAGCGCGTCGGTGAACAGCGCTGACAAATCACTCGCAGTCACCGGCTTCAAGGTGCCGGGATGCAGCACGGGTGGCGGCGCACTGGGGAGGTCAGCGGCGATGTTGTACCAGAACCGCGGGATGCGCGTTTCGTCGAGCTGATACTTGATGGTGTCGTTCACGAGGGGCTCCCCGGCAAGGATGGTCGACCGCGAATACGTTCGGCATTGTCTCGCAAATCGAGCGAAAAACGACCACGCCTCGAAAGGCGCAGCGTCGCTGCGATGAGGCCCGCCTCACCGCTCGTTGTCAGGACTATCCGGACCCAAGGAATCGAGGACGGTTTCGCACACGAGGGGGCGTGCCTCGTCGTGGTCGAGCAGCGCCGTGTGCCTGCAAGGATGAGACGATGCAGACTAAGCGGAGCTCAGCCGGGCTTGCCGTCTGCACGCACTCGGCTCAGAAGCGGCCAGTAGACCACGCAATAGATGCCGAATGCGACAGACCACAGGGCGGCCGCAGCGACGAGCGCGGCGCCGTAGGCCGGCGGCCAAACCAGCGGGACGAAGACGCGAGCGATCGCACCGAGATGAACGAGGCAATACGCGATCACCTCGGCGCGACCGACGCTCAACGGCCGGCCCGTATGGCCGAGAGCCGTGCGGGTGATCATGCCGATGATCATGCCGCCGACCGCCCCGGCGCCCCACGCGTGGACGGCCAAGGCCGTCGAGCCCGCGACCCCAGCGACGGCCAGGGCCAGCACCAGCAGCCCGATCGGGATCCATGCGTAGGACAGGTGCAGTATCCAGAGTATCGGCTGCGAGCGCGTGCTCCAGGGATCCCACGACCACAGACGCACGGCGTTCGCGCCGGCGGCCAGCGTCGCCATGGGAACCAGCAGCCAGGCAGGCCACGCGGCGATCCATGCCACCAAGGCAAGCGCAAGGCTGACGAGCGCGATGGCGTCGAGCCCAGGCACCTGGCGAATACGCGCACTTCGCAACGCGTTTTTCGTGAATGCGGGCACTACGCGCCCGGCCATGATGGCCACGATCATGACGACCAGCCCCAATGCCATCCCCATGATCAGCAGCGGAGCCATGTCGATGCCGCCAAGATGCGCCCCGTGGAATACGCCGTTCACGCCCGCAAGGGCGAGCAGAATGCCGACGAAGAAGCGATTGCGATTGCGGGTCTGCTGCAAGGGTTTCCACAAGCACCCTGCGACTGCTGGAAGAAACGCGACATCCACGATCGCCGCCAGCCACCCCGGTCCGGTCAGCATCGCCACTCGACCGAGCACCCAGAACGCCGCGAGCGCGGCGAGCAAGCGCCCGGTCGGCGTAGGCAGCCCGGTCCAGTTGCGTGCTGCCGTAAACAAGAAGCCGGTCACGACGGCGATCGCGAAACCGTAAACCATCTCGTGCGCATGCCAGGCGACGCCCGCCACATGACCGACCGCCGGCAGCACACCGAAGTATTGCGCTGCCCACACGGGCAAGCTCGAGGCCGCGAACAACGCCGCGAGCAGGAAGAACGGACGAAAACCCAGATTGAACAGCGCGAATTCGGTGCCGCCGGCGGGAACTGCTGAATTCGTATCCACGGACATTGCGGTGCCCCTGATGAGGCCGGATGACGCGCCCCGGCGGCCATTGTCCCGGAGCAGCCCCGACTTGGTCTTGATCCCGCGCAAGTCCGAATGTTTGACGTGGACAGTCGCCACGCAGCGCCTCTCCCGACGGCTGCACGCCACAGGCCCGTCTCGTCGAGTGCTTGGCGAGCAGGGATACACGCTGGGATAATCATCGATTCATCCATCCGATCGACGCCCCCATGCCCGCATTCGAGCGCTTGTTCAACCCGAGAGGTATCGCAGTCATCGGCGCAAGCGCCGATCCCACCCGTGCCGGTGGCCAGACGATCGACGCGCTGACCCGGCACGGCTTTCAAGGCGGCGTCTATCCCATCAATCCCAAGTACGACGAGATCGGGGGCTATCGCTGCTATCCCGCGCTCGAGGCGCTCGACCAGCCCTGCGACATCGTGGTGATCGCCCTGCCCGCGGCTCACGTGACCGAGATGGTGGAGCAATGCGGCGCCCGCCGGATTCCGTACGCAGTCGTGCTGGGCGGTGGCTTCCGCGAAACGGGCCCTGAGGGCGAGGCGCGCGAGAAAGCGATGGTTGCAGCGGCCCGGGCTGGCGGCGTACGGCTGATCGGCCCCAATTGTCTCGGGTTGGTGAACGTCGAGCGCAAGGTTTACGCAGCCTTCGGCAGTCTCACCCGTGAACCGGACTTGCAGCCGGGCCCAGTCTCCGCGGTGATCCAAAGCGGCGGGTTCGGCAACAGCTTGGTTATCCGCTGCGCGCTCGCCGGCGTCGGCTTCCGGCAGGTAGTCGCGAGCGGCAATGAAGCCGACATCTCCGCCGCGGAACTCATCGATGCCTACGTCGACGATCCCGGGACCAAGATCATCCTCACCTATCTCGAGGGCATCACCGACGGCCGCCGATTCGTGGCAGCGGCTCGGCGCGCCTTGTCGGCGGGCAAGCCGATCATCGCGTGGAAAGCCGGCAACACGCGGCAAGGCACGCGCGCAGCCGCGTCCCATACCGCCAATCTCACGGGAGACTACGACGTGTTTCGGGCGGCGTTCCGTCAGTGCGGCGTGATCGAGGTGCATGACGTCGACGAAGCGGCAGACTTCGCTCTGTGCTTGATGTCGGGCCGTCGCCCCAAGGGCCGCAATGTCGCTGTCATGGGCGGTTCGGGGGGTTCCGCGGTCGTGTTCGCAGATACCGCCGACGAGGTCGGTCTCTCGCTCGCGCAACCCTGCGCGCAGACCATGGCCGTGCTGCGCGCCAATCTGCCCTCGGTTGCTTCGCTGGAGAATCCGATCGACTATGCGGCCGGCTATCCGCGACCGGGCGACGAACCCAAGCTGCAGCGCGCGCTCGACGCAGTGCTCGCCGACGACAACATTCATCAGCTCGGCTTGCTGTACGCGACCGTGCTCGGCGGCACCTTGAAGCTCAGCGCGTCCATCCTCGCCGAAGCCGCCGCGAGATCGGACAAACCCGTGCTCGCATTTTCGGTCATGCCGCACGCACTGGCACCCGAGGGGCACGATATCCTCAAAGCAGCCGGCATCCCTTCCCTGCCCTCTCCTGCGCGCGTGGCACGCGCAATGGGCATGCTGGCAGACTACGCTGAGGCACTCGCACGACAACACAGTCCCGAGGCCGTTCCTCCGGCGCCGAGCGTCTCCGGACTCGAGCTTCCGCCAGGGGCGGTCACGCTGGACGAGCACGAAAGCAAGATGATCGCCGCCCACTTCGGCGTACCCGTCACCCGCGACGTCGTCATTCCTGTCGATCGGGTGGGCGAACCCGTCTCGGGCTTGAGATTTCCCGTGGCGGCCAAGGTGCTCTCTCGCGACATCGCACACAAGACCGACATCGGAGCGGTGAAACTCGGTGTACGCGACGACGAGCAACTCGCGGCCATCGCTGCCGAACTGCTCGCCAACGCCACCAAGGCCCGCCCCGATGCCAGGGTGACCGGCGTGCTCGCCTGCGAAATGGTGACCGACGCGCTGGAGACCATCGTCGGCGTGGTGAACGATCCGGCTTTCGGTCCGGTCGTCGCGCTGGGCATCGGTGGGATCTTCGCCGAATCGATGCGCGACGTGACCTTCCGGCTCGCCCCCTTCGGCCTCGATACCGCACGCGAAATGATCGGCGAATTGCGCGGCCGCAAGCTCTTCGAAGCCGCTCGCGGCAAGCCCGCCCGTGACACCGACGCCCTCGCGCAGACGCTCAGCCGCGTCTCCGTCATGGCCTGGACGTTGCGCGAGCGCATCGCGGAGGTCGACATCAATCCATTGCTGGTCCGGGAGGCAGGCGCCGGCGTGGTCGCAGCCGACGCGTTGGTGGTGCTGCGTTAACGCGCCTGCACGCTTCGCCCTCCAGCCACGCAGGCCAAGCCCGCGTTTCGTTGGCAGGCACGCCGCCCGTCATCGGCCTTTGAGCCCACACAGGAGTCGCAATGCAGCACGACCAACCCCGACAGCAACTGAGTTCGTCGCAGAGACTTCTCCTGGCCGCCGTGCTGGCTGCCGCCGCGGCCTACTGCGGCATCATGTGGTCAGGCAGCGGCGCCGCCCGCGACGCGCTCGGCGGGATCGCACTGCTTGTCACCGCGATCTACGTCAAGCTCTATCCGGTGCAATCGACTTCGAGCTTGCTCGCGCAGTATCAGAGCAGCAATAAACCGCCGCTGCTGGCTGCGGTGCTGCATATGACCGCGCTCATCTTCTTTCTGGCGACCTTGGCCACCTGGATGCGCTGATTCTTCAGCCAGGGGGCAACCTGTGTCCGGGGATCGGAAATTCGCTGAGGGAAAGCGCCGAGAAGCGACGCCGTGCTGTCGCGGAAAGATGATTCCCCAGGCTCGAGCCGGGATCAGGCGACCGCTTTGCGCAGCTCGCTTGCTGCACGCCAGTACTCGGCTTCGAGCGAACTCACCGTGGAATCGATGATCTCGAAATCGCCCTGCGCGGCAGCAGATTCAATGGCCTTGCTGAGCCCCGCCACCACGGTGGCACCGAGGCTCGCGCTGCTGGATTTCAAGGAATGCGCAGCACGCCGCACGTCTTTGATGTCCTTGCCGGAACGAAAACCACGAATCTCTTCGATCAATTTCGGCGCACTGTCGATGTAGAGGCCGATCGCCCGCCCCACGACGCCACTGGCGCCTTGCGGATCGATCGAGCGCAACGATTCGATCTGCGTCCAGTCGATCACATTGTTGTCCGAGGCTGCGACGCCGGGACGCGCGGCGGCCTTGAACGGGGGCGATGCCATGGCCGGCAGAATCGACTTGACGGGCGGCACCGGCGCCTCGGGAAGCCAGCGCGCCAGCATCCTGAGCAGACCCGCCATGCTGACGGGCTTCTGCACCACGTCATCCATGCCGGCGTCGATGCACTGATCGCGATACTCATCCAGCGAACTGGCGGTCACCCCGATGATCGGACGATGAACACCGCGCCGCGCCTCATCGTCGCGAATGATGCGGGTCGCATCCAGCCCGTCCATGACGGGCATCTGGCCATCCATGAGCATCAGGTCGAAAGAAGCCGTGGCCGCTCGGGCGACGGCCTCCTCGCCGTTGAGGGCGATCACCACCGAAAAGCCCAGTTGACACAACATGGCGCGCAGCGTCTCGGCGTTCACCGGATCGTCTTCGGCCATCAACACCTTGCCCCGGCTGCCCTGAACGGGAGGCGAGAGAGAAACGGTGCCGGGCGTGTGAACCGCCGCGAACATGCGGCCGAGCTGGTCGACCACCTGGTCGACAGCCACGGGGCGAGCAAGTACGACATGAGGCGCCATCACCCGGGTCATCAGAGCTTCGGCCTCCGCTGCCTCGGCGACGATCAACAAAGGCAGGTTTCGCATGGCGGGCAGCGCCCGCATCACTTCGACCACTTCGGCTGAATTCAACGATTGCGGCCGATGCTCGATGACGGCCGCGTCGAACGTGCCGTCGGGAAAAGTGATGCCGTTGGCCAGAGCACTGTCGATGCTGGCCGAGCAGATGACGCGCCCGCCCTGGGCGAGCAGGCGCTCCCGCCACCGGTAGAGGCCGGCAGCGTCGCTATCGACGGCCAGTATGCAGCGCCCAAGCAACGGTTTCATAGTGGATTCGGAACCTCGATACAGACGCAGCACCCGCAGGGCGCCCAACGTCCAGCGAGCCCGTCGCAAGAAGACAGGGCACGCCGATGTTCCGCATTACGGCAGCGCCGAAGGGAAACTTGATCGGACACGGGGACGCTGGCGCAGGTGAAGGAAGACGCGGCGAGCCTCACGGTGCACGGGCTCGACGCGGTCAACCGGGCAACCCGATGTCCAGCATCAGGAACGACAGACTCTTGCCATGGGCGTCCTGGGCCAAGGAGATGGTGACGCCGCCGCCGAGGGCGTTCTCGATCACGAAATTGAGCGCCTTGAGCTTAGGCAACTCGTAACGCGTCACCGGGCCCTGCGCCACGTGCGCGTAAGCATCCATGACCCGTTCGACCGTCAGTTGTTCGCGCAGAATCGTCCATGCCTCATCGCTGTAAGCCACCACCGAAACATTCGACGTATTGCCTTTGTCGCCAGCCCGCGCGTGCGCCAGCTCGTGCACCTTGATGCTCATCGCGCGCCCTCCACCACCACCTGAGGTTTGACCAGATCGCGAGGCAAGAGCACCGACTTCACGCCCAGCACTTCGCGCAATGCATTGCTGCCCCCGCCACCCCCGGCAGGGCCGTTCACATGCAAGGTGCGCACTTCGAACCCGACGGCCTGAGCCGCTTTCCGATCGGGGCTGCGGGCCGCGATGCGCAAGCGCACCTCGTAGGGCTCGGGCCGCCCCGATCCCATGCCGTGCAGACTGGACATGCCGATATAGTCGACCCGTATTTCGGGGTAAGTGAATCCCCGCATCTTCAAGCGTTCGCGCACGATCTGTTCCGCAAGCCGGGCGCGCGCGAGTGCATTCGGGCCGGCGTAACCGACCTCGCCCTCGCCGATCCAGCCATCGTGATAGCCCACCACTACCTTGTAGGTGGGGGTGCGCGGGCGCGCCTTGGCGCCGTTGACCCGCACGGCATCCTGGCCGACCTGCTCGAAACTCACGTCCGTGATGTCGAGGACGCAATCGGGCGTGATGTAGCTGCTGGGATCGTGCATCTCGTAGAGCACCTGTTCCTTGCACGTCATCACGTCGAGGCGCCCACCCGAACCTTCCACCTTGCCCAGGACGAGGCGGCCATCGACGGTGACATCGGCGAACGGGAAGCCGATCCGGGCCATGTCGGGCACATCCTTCTTGCCCGGATCCGCGAAACAGCCCCCGGTGAGCTGGGCCGCGCACTCCATCATGTGACCGGCGATCGTGCCCACGGCAAGCCGCGGGTAATCGTCGTAACTCCAATCCAGCCCGTGCATCATGCAGGCGAGGAACAAGGAGGGATCCGACACGCGGCCGGTCATCACCACGAGTGCTCCGGTGTCCAAGCCGGCGCGCACGACGTCGGCCCCGAGATACGCGTTGGCGGCCGCCATGCGCGGGAGAATGGATTCCACCGGCTCGCCGCTCTCCAACAAGGGCAACTGGGGATGGGCCCGTATCTGCTCGCTGACGTCGTCCCCGAGCACGACGGCCACGGGAAGGTCTCCCAGGCCCAGCGCCTGCGCTTCGCGGCGCACTGCCCGGGCCGCAGCCATCGGATTGGCCGCCCCCATATTGGTCACGATTCGCACTCCCTGGCGAACGCACGTCGGGAGCACCGCCTGAAAGCGTTCCGCGAGATAAGGGGTGTAGCCTTTGTCGGGATCCTTGAGACGCGCGAGATTCTCCCGTGCAATGGTACGCTCGGCGAGACACTCGAATGCCAGATAGTCGATCCCGCCCTTCTCGGCCATCTCCTGCGCCGGATCGATCCTGTCGTCGGAAAAACCGGCGCCGCAGCCGACACGTATGCTCGTCTTCTTCATTGATCCGCTCTCTATGGCATCGGCATGGCACGCTCGCTTACCAGGGCGAGCCAGCCACGTATGATCCGGTACAACACCCACAACCCGACGACGGCGACGATCGCCACGGCAAGGGGTATGCCGACGAAGGTCACGAAGAACAGCCCGGCGAGCAGCGCCCAAAGAAGGGCAAACCAGAACGTCCGTATCTGCCAGCGGAAATGCGATTCGAGGAAGGTGCCCCGGACGTCGGAGCGCTTGACGTAGTTGAGTACGACCGCGATCAGCGAAGGCCAACCGGTCAGGAATGCGGTGACGATGAGCATCGTACCCATCAGCCCTGCCACTGCGCTGAACGCGTGCAAGCCGTAAATGACATGCGTGAGCGTGACCAACCCGCCGGTGGGCAGGGCAGTGCCGGATCGTGCGTCGAAATCGGCCACGAGAGAACCTCCTGTGTTGATCTGCGATTATTGCCCTTCGTCGACACGACGACAAGCGCGTGACCCGAGCGCGTGGCTCGCTGCGGCAGAACGATTTCACCCGGCCACGGATCCAATCTCTTGATCGACCGCCCTGCCTCGTCCACTGAAGACAAAACGCCGATCGGAACGAAAGGAACGAATGTTGCGCCGTGACTTGCTGAAAGCCCTGGGCGCGCTCACCGCGCTGGGCGCGATTCCGTACCCTGCTGCAGTGCATGCCGCCCAAGCGGCGAAAACCCGAGGGGCAGCCGCGCCCTTCGACTACGCAGCACTCAAGGGTCGTGCCCGCGCACTCGCGCAAGCGCCTTACCGACCTTCGACCTCCAAACTCCCGCAGGCCATCAAGGCACTCGATTGGGACGCGTACCAAAGCATTCGCTATCTGCCGCAGAAGGCGCTCTGGGCCGGGGATCGGCTGGCGTTCAGCGCCCGCTTCTTTCACCTGGGCCTGTTCTTCGAGCAGCCCGTGCGCATCCATGAGGTAGTTGCGGGACAAGCCCGGGAACTGGCCTACGACCCGGCCATGTTCGATCAGCGCAAGAGCGGGCTTGCGGACAAGGAACTGCCCGCGGATCTGGGCTTCGCGGGCTTTCGCCTGCTGCATCGGAGCGACCCCGAGCGCGACATCGTCGCCTTCCTCGGCGCGAGCTACTTCCGTGCTGTGGGAGCAGAAAAGCAATACGGCATTTCGGCACGCGGGCTCGCCGTCGACACCGGATTGGATAGACCGGAAGAGTTCCCTCGCTTCACCGACTTCTGGCTCGAACGCCCTGCCCGAGGCACCGAGCAATCGACGGTCTATGCGCTGCTCGATTCGCCCAGCATCGCCGGCGCCTATCGCTTCATCATCTCGCCCGCGGCTACCTTGGTCATGGATGTCGACGCCGCCCTGTATCCGCGCAAGTCGATCGAACGGATCGGCATCGCGCCCCTGACAAGCATGTACCAGCACGGCGAGAACGACCGCCGCATGGCCAACGACTGGCGCCCGGAGATCCACGATTCGGACGGTCTCGCGATCTGGACGGGCAGCGGCGAGCGCATCTGGCGCCCTCTGGCGAATCCGGAACATCTGCGCTTCAACGCGTATGTGGACCAGGACGTGCGGGGCTTCGGGCTCCTGCAGCGAGATCGCACATTCGCCCACTACCAGGACGACGGTGCGTTCTACGATAAGCGCCCCAGCCTCTGGGTCGAGCCGCGCGGCTCGTGGGGCAAGGGCTCGGTGCAATTGGTGGAGATACCGACCGTGGACGAGACCTTCGACAACATCGTGGCCTACTGGCATCCGGAGGAGCGTCCGAGCGCGGGGCAGGAATTGCTCTATGCGTATCGATTGCACTGGGGCGCGACGATGCCAGGCACCCCGGATCTCGGCCATGTGGCGGCTACGCACACCGGCATCGGCGGCATCATCGGACGCCCGCGCGCCTACTACTCACGCCGGTTCGCGGTGGATTTCGCGGGCGGCGTACTTGCAAAGCTCGGGCCGAAAGCGAACGTGGAAGCGGTCATAACGGCCTCCCGCGGCACGATAGAGATCACGTCCGCACGGCCCCTGGCTGCAATCTCGGGTTACCGAGCGATGTTCGACTACAAGCCGACCGACGACCGGACCGAGCCGGTGAACCTCAGACTCTTTCTGCGCTCGGGCAACACGGCGCTGACCGAAACATGGCTCTATCAGTGGACGCCTCCACACGCCGATCAGCGCAAGTTCTAGCTGCGCTCGTTGCCTGCCAGCCGCGCCATTGCGGCCGCGCCCTGCGCCGGGATGCGCCGCGGATGCACGGCGTCGCCCGCCCCCCGCCCCTGCACCTCGATCGCAGCCTGCCAAACCGGCGCTGCATGCGCCGAGCTCCAGACCCGGTGGTGCAGCACCGACAACGCGCGCGCATCATCCATGAGCGCAAGACGCTCGCGCTGACCAAGCGCTGCGACACCGTGCATCAGCGCACGGTCGATGATGCGGGCATTGAGCGACTGCACCGCACCCGCTGCCCCGCGCCTGGGTGCGAGCGCACCCAGTTGCGCATTGATCAACGGATCCACCACAGCCGCGACGACATCGACCGTCTTGCGTGAAGCCCGCGCCAGGCGCGCGGTCTGCTGGATCTCTCTGCACCCTTGAACTTCCTCCGGCGCGAGAAACAGCCCCAGACGGCGAAACGCCCGGCCGAGCGACGCACGGCTGAGCAGGACGGATAGCGGAATCGCCACGACCAGCGCGCCTGCAACCGGCAGCAGCCACCAGACATGGCCGGGATCGAGCAGGTAGACGATGCCGATCCACGCCAGCCCGAGCGCGGCCTGCCATCCATGGCGCAGGAACGCCTCGCTCCAGGACGTTTCCGCGTCGCCGCGGGGTGGCGACTTCCACTGCACGGAATGCCCCGCCAGCGCAGCCAACACGAACTGGGTGTGGAACAGCATGCGAACGGGAGCCAGCAGCGCCGAGACGAGCATCTCGCCTGCCATGCTGATGCCATAGCGCCAGCCCCCGCCGAACGAACGCGCCCCCTGCTTGAGCGCGATCACCATGCTGAGGATCTTCGGGAGGAACAACAGGGACAGCGTCGTGCCGAAAAGCGCGATCGCGCGCTCGGGCCGCCATTCCGGCCACAGGGGGAACAGCTGATAGGACTCGACGAAATAGACGGGCTCGCTGAGCGCATGCACCGCCAGCAGTGCGGTCGACGACACCAGGGCCGCGAACCACAAGGGCGAAGACGCGTAAGCCATCACGCCGGTCAGGAAGACCGCCCTATGCACCGCATGCACGCCCTCCAGGGAGATCAGCCTGAAGTTCATCAGATTCCCTTGACACCAGCGGCGGTCGCGCTTGATCTCGTCCAGCAGATTGGGCGGCATCTCTTCGTAGCTGCCGGGCAGATCGTATGCGATCCACACACCCCAGCCGGCGCGCCGCATCAGAGCCGCCTCGACGAAATCATGCGAAAGAATCTCGCCCGAGAGCACGCCGCGCCCCGGCAGACGGCGCAGCGCGCAATGGCGCATGAACGGCTCGACGCGAATGATCGCATTGTGTCCCCAGTAATGGGACTCGCCCAGTTGCCAGAAGTGCAGGCCCGCCGCGAACATGGGGCCATAGGCATTGGCCGCGAACTGCTGAATGCGCGCGTGCAGAGTCTCCCTGCCCGCAGCGCGTGGAATGGTCTGGATGATGCCTGCGTCGGGCGAGGCTTCCATCATCTGCACGAGACGCTCGAGGCACTCCCCGGTCATCACGCTGTCGGCATCCATCACGACCATGTAGCGGTAGTTGCGCCCCCAGCGACGGCAGAAGTCGGCGAGGTTGCCGCTTTTGCGTTTGATGCGGTTACGCCGCCAACGATAGAACACTCGACCGAAGCCCGACACCTCGCGACACATGTCGAGCCATGCGGCCTGCTCGGCGACTCGCACATCCGCATCGTTGGTATCGCTCAGGATGAAGAAATCGAAACGCTCGAGCGCACCGGCGCGCCCGAGCGACTCGTAAGTCGCCCTCAAGCCCGCGAACACGCGCGGCACGTCTTCATTGCAGATCGGCATGACGATTGCCGTGCGGGCGGCGGCATCGATCGCTCGATCGGGCCTCGCCTTGGCGCTGATGGCATAACGGTCCTTGCCGAACAGCATGAGAAAGAAGCCGGCTACCGCCGTCCAGAACCCCGCGCTCACCCAGGCGAACAGAATCGCGAACAACACCAGGATGACGATCTCGAGCGGCTGCCGACCCTGGTACGGCAACACGGTCGTCATGAAGTCGGTGGCGAGATACGTCTGCGCCAGTGTCAATCCCAGCAGGCTCCAGCGCCGCAGGGCACCGGCACGGCGCCGACGCGCGCTCGGCGGCGACGGTGGACGAAGATCGGCATCAGCCGCGCTGACGTCGGATCCGGCCGCAGGCTTCTGCACGTCCTGGCCGAGCACCGCGCGCCGCAAGAACCCAAGCGGCCAAGCTTCCGGCGCAACCGATGTACGGCTCAATGGCGGCATCGTCGCGATCCGAGGACGTCCGTGCGCATCCCGCGCGACCACGGCAGCCGACTGCTCCTCGGTCAAGCCCGCGCCGAGCCGTAGGCGAACGGCGGCCGAGGCTGCGGCAGGATCGTCGTCGTTCTTTCGGCCTGTCCCGAGAGCGGCGTGCAGCCCGGACAGGGCGGCGCTCGTCTCGCCCGTGCCGCCCTCTGCGGGCTGCAGCAGCCGCGCGCGGTGCGAAGAAGAGATTTCCAGTCGATTCACGTAGCGGGCGAGACGGTCGCCGCGAGACGACGTCTCGCCGGGGGTCGATGCAAGAGGCGCGGACGCGGCTGGCGGCGCATTCGCCGCTCGCGCCTCACCGGCATTCGAATTCAGGGAAGAAGGCGATGCATCGCTCATAGGTCGACTCGTGGGCACGGCCGCCGGCTGGGCGATCCATGGGTCATTCGGGCGGAACGACATAGCTCCAAACTTCCGACAGCGCGACCGGGCCCGCGTTCAGTTGTCCGCGCAACTCGACCGGACGTTTTTCGTCCTGTTGCCGAATGCGCACGGTTGCCCGCCATCCCCCTGTCGCTTCATGACGACGCAATGTCCTCTCCACGATCTCCCCGTTGTCGCTCGACGACACCGCCCAGTTCGGATTCAGCTCCGGCGGCACGCGCTCCGGATCGAGCGGCTCGAAATCGATGGCGAGCACAATGGTGCGCTCGGCGTTCTTGTCCCTGCGATCGGCGGGCGGGGACGGCAACCTGCGCGTTTGAGTCACCCGCACCTGCGGCGCGGGCAGGTGCGCGGGCTGACCCCAAAGCAATTCATACTCGATGTCGAAGGGCTTGCGCGGCGGGGGCTGCGTGGCCGGAATCCAGTAGACGACGATGTTGTCGTTCGTCTCGTCGGGACTTGGAATCTGCACCAATTCGACGCGACCCGGCCCCCATTTGCCCTTGGGGAGGATCCAGGCGCTGGGCTTCAGATCGAACCGCGCATCCAGATCTTCGTAGCTGCGAAACGCCCGATCGCGCTGCATCAGGCCGAAGCCGAGAGGATCGGTAAGCGCAAACGAAGTGATCAGCAATCGCCGCGGATTGAGCAAGGGGCGCCACAACCATTCCCCGCTGCTCGATTGGATGGATAGCCCATCGGAGTCGTGCACCTCGGGCCGTGCGGATCCGACCGCGGGCGGTTGATTCTCGCCATAGAGGTACATGCTGGTGAAAGGCGCGATGCCGAGCTTCGCGACCTTCTCCCGGAGAAACAGCCGTGCTGTGACCTCCATCCGCGTCGGCACGCCCGGTCTGAGCACGAAGCGATAGGCGCCCGTCACCCGACGCGAATCGAGCAGCGCGTGGATCACCAGGTGTTGGTCGCCAGGCGCAGGGCGATTGATCCAGAACTCGACGAAGCGTGGGAACTCCTCCCCGGAAGCCTCGCCGGTATCGACGGCCAGGCCGCGCGCGGCGAGCCCCGAACGCAGCCCCGCAGCCAGCGAGCGGAAGTAGCTCGCGCCGAGGAACACCAGCACCTCGTCCTTGCGCTCCTTGCCATGGAGCGGAAAAAGAACCCGCAAGCCCGCGAAGCCCACTTCAGCGCCGTTCAGCGGGCCGAGTTTCAGATTGCCGTAGTCGAACGCTTGCGGGTCGAACTCGATGCGGCGCACGCCGTCCGACGACACCTCGTTGATCATGACGGGACGATCGAATGCCATCCCCATGTGAACCATGCGGACCTCGAACTGCGTGTTCGCACGATGCCAGAGCGCACGTTCGGGCTTCATTCGGATCGACTGGTGCTGCTGGAAAGTGAGTTTGCGCAGGTCCTCCGGCGCACTGGCGGGCGCGGGTTTGTGGGGCCGGCCCGCCAACTCTCCCGCGATCTGCATGACGCGCGCGAAGTCCGCGGCACTCACGCCTGTACACAGCGCCGTCGAGATACAGACCGACCACAACCAGGCACGCAAGGAACGCAGACGCATCGGAGATCTTTTCCCTGTTGCAGGCGAATGGACACCGAGCCCGCCCCTCGACGAAGGACACGGGCAGCAGTGGCTGAGCATCGAAAGCGAAACCAGAGGGCGGCGCAAACGCCATGCCCAGCAAGACGCGCCAAGGCGCGCTCCACCTCGCCTTCGGTCGGAGCGAGCCCGGCGATGCACCCGAGGGCGGGTGCACGAAGTGGACTGTAGCCTAGGGGTTTTCAGGCGACCCGGCTAGTGTCGCCGGTCACCGACAGCTCACACGGTGGCGATGGGCGTGACCGGCGAACCGGCAGCACCGGGCATGCGCAGCGGCGGCGCAGTCAGAAGAAAACGATTGCGCTTCTTCTGCCGCAGCCAGCCGGCCAACTCGCTCAGATACCACAGCTCGCCGAGGTGGATGCCGAGCTTGACCAGACAGTGCTCGTGCAGCGGCAACGCGGGGCCATGATGGCCCATGCGCGGATCGACACCCAGGGTGGAGGAGCGCTCGACGGCCAGGTTGTCTGCAGCGATCGCAACCAGGCCGCTGTCGGCAATCCACTCGAGCAGACGCGGATCATAGCCGTCGAGCACGCAGCAAGCCGTGCGTATCGACTGATCGAGCTTGCCGTCGGCTCCGCGAATCAGGGCGCCCAACCCGGTATGCAGGCATACGATATCGCCCCGCTCGACGCTGACGTTGTCCTCGCGCATCACGCGCTCGAGCATCTCGTAGGTCACGAGCGTTCGCTCATCGCCGTAGTGATGTCGCAGGTCGATCATGACCGCGCGCGCCTGCATGCCCGTTTCAGCCATGACGGCGGCCGACAGGGCTCGCGCCCCCAACTGCCCGTGCAACCCGCGGTCCTCGTCGTCGACAATGCGAAAGCCGTTGTACGAAACCTTCTCCGCCACACCATCGCCGTCCGCATCGAAGACGGCGCCCTTGTGCGCGAAGGTGTCCCAGTGGGTCGAATACTGCGAGTACAGCATGATCGCTTCGTCGGAGCCGACATCGGTGAAACGCGGATCGACGAGGCTGCTCGCCAGATTGAAGTAGACGTGGTCGCCACGCATCACAGGATGAAACTGCGGCGGGTAACGATTGGGATTCAGAACGTTCCCCCCGGGAAGCGTCAACGGATGCGAGAGCACGAACAGTTCGCCCGTCTTTACTTCCTGCAAGGCGCGCAGACGCAACTCGGCCGTCACCATGTTCATGCGCCCGTGCTGATCGTCGTCGCCGAACTCGCCCCAGTTCGAGCCCTCCGGTCGGTGCTTCCAACGCTTGGTCATTCTCGCTCCTCGATGTTCGCGCAAATGAACCGCTGCTCGCGGTGTGCTGCCGCACACATCGGCCGGATCGCGCATCCGACCGCTTCGCGCAGTGCTCGCCAGGGCTGGCCGCAAGCTGCTGCAACCCGTCCGCGAAGCGACCGGCCCGTGCGCCGTTACATGACTTCCGCGACCAACACGGCCCCGAACGCTCGCTACCCCGGTTTGCCGGCCAGCATGCGCACGGCCTTGTAGGCGATGACCTTGTCGCCGTGCTGATTGACGATGTCGTTCATCGTCGTGACCACGGCCCGATTGCCCTTGGAAGTCGGCTTCACCGACAGCACCTCGATCTCGCCGTGTATCGTGTCGCCCACCATGACCGGCTTGAACACCTTCTTCTCGACTTCCAGCAGCGCCAGCCCCGTCCCCTGAAAGAACGACTGACACTGCAGCCCTTCGATCAGGGTATAGGAGAGCGCGGCAGGCACGAACCGCCCCTTGATGGTACCGGCATCGAACGTGGCATCGATGAAAATGGTCTCCAGCATCCCGGTGACACTGATGAAGTTGACGAGATCCGTCTCGGTCAGCGTCCGATTGATGGTGCGGTAGCGAACGCCGATCTCCACGTCCTGCCAGTGATATCCCCAGCCCACGAGCTTCATGCTCTGCTCCTCCTTGCGTGCGCTCATGCCGCAGGCACGGATCGCTTTCTCGTGCCCTTGTACTGCGCCTGCACGACCGGCGTCAGGGGCGCGGCAGCGAATGCCGCGGCACGGCGTTCGGCATCGACCGGCTCATAGCGCATGTTGCGCTGGGCAGGCTTGCGGCCGATGGAGCGGATGAGTTCCTCCATCGCACGCGGCGCGAATTCCTGTCCATGAGCGGTGCCGGCTGCACGCGAGATGCTCTCGTTCATCAGCGTGCCACCCAGATCGTTGGCACCAGCGCGCAGACACATCGCGGCGCCGTCGGGCCCCATCTTGACCCAGGACGTCTGAATATTCGTGATCAGAGGGTTGAGTACCAGACGCGCCACCGCATGCATCAAGACGGCCTCGCGCAAGGTGGGACCGCTGCGCGCCTGCCCTCTGCGATAGAGCGGCGCTTCCATGGCAATGAAAGGCAGCGGCACGAATTCGGTGAAACCGCCCGTGCGCTCCTGCAGATCGCGCACGCGCAGCAGATGACGGGCCCAGTGAATCGGGCGCTCGACATGGCCGAACATGATCGTCGCCGTGGTGGGCAACCCGCATTCGTGCGCGGCCGCCACCACGTCGAGCCACTGCTGCGTATTGATCTTGTCCGGACAGATGACGGCGCGCACTTCGTCGTCGAGAATCTCGGCCGCGGTACCTGGCAGCGAGGCGAGGCCGGCATCGAGCAGCCGCCGCAGATAAGCATGCAAGCCCAAGCCCAGAGTGTGTGCGCCCTGCCAGACCTCCAGCGGCGAGAAAGCATGGACATGCAAGCCAGGTGCCGCCGCCTTCACCGCCCCGACCAGGGCGAGGTACGTATCCCCCGTGTAGTCAGGATGGATGCCGCCCTGCATGCAGATCTCGGTGGCGCCGCGTTCCCACGCTTCCCGCGCCCGGCGCGCCACCTCCTCCAGAGGCAAGTCGTAAGCCGCGCCGCGCAGGCCGCGCGCCGGCGTCCCCTTGGAAAAAGCACAGAAATGACATTTGTATGTGCAGACGTTGGTGTAGTTGACGTTACGGTTGACCACGTAAGTCACCCGCTCTCCCACCCGCTGACGCCGCAGATCATCGGCCTCGCTGCAAACGAACTGAAAGGCATCGCCGCGCGCCGCGAAGAGTTCGACGATCTGCTCGGGATCCAGACGAACGCCCTTGCGTGCCTGGGCGACAAGTTCGCGCACCTCCCCCAACGAGGCTATTTCCGCCGCATCGGGTTTGCGCAGTCCGAAGGGCAGCAACTGCACCACGCCCGGCTGCCAGGCATCGGGACGCGCATAGCCTTCGCTGTCCATCGCTTGCAGCACCCGGGCATGTAGCGTCGTATCCACCCAAGGATCGAGATCCACGGCGTAGCCGGGATAAATCGCCAGCCGCTCGGTGAGCACGCGTCCGCGCACCGCGGTCGCATGCGCGAGCGCGTCGACCTGCGGCCAGGGCTTTTCGGGGTTGACGTGATCCGGCGTCACCGGCGACACGCCGCCCCAGTCGTTGATGCCCGCCTCGAGCAGGCGCCCGTAGTCATCGGAAAGATTGGGAGGCGCCTGGATGTTCATCCGCGGGCCCAGGACAAGGCGTGCGACCGCGACGGTCCAGAGCAAATCCTCCAGGCTCGGCTCCTGCGCCTCGGCGAGCTTGGTATCGGGCTTGGCGCGAAAATTCTGGATGATCACTTCCTGGATGTGGCCATAGCGCTGGTGCAGATCGCGGATCGCCAGCAAGGCCTCGATCCGCTCTTGACGCGTCTCGCCGATCCCGATCAGGATGCCGGTGGTGAACGGCACCGCCAGTTCTCCGGCATGGCGCAGCGTCTCAAGGCGAAGGGCGGGATGCTTGTCGGGAGATCCGTGGTGCGCCCCCCCGGGCTCGCACAGGCGCTGCGCGGTCGACTCCAGCATCAACCCCTGCGACACCGATACGCGGCGCAGACGGGCAACGTCGTCGCGCGACATCACCCCGGGATTGACGTGCGGGAGCAATCCCGTTTCGCGCAAAACCAACTCGCACATGGCCTCGAGATAGGCCAACGTGCTCTCGTACCCCAACTTCGCCAAGGCCTCGCGGGCGGCCCCATAGCGCAATTCAGGTTTGTCGCCGAGCGTGAACAAAGCTTCCTTGCAGCCCACCCGTGCGCCAGCACGCACGATGGCGAGCACTTCGTCCGGACTCAGGTACGGACTGGGAAGATTCCGCGGCGATGTAGCGAAGGTGCAGTAATGACAAACATCGCGACACAAACGGGTGAGGGGAACGAACACCTTGCGCGAGTAACTGACGTTCGTGCCATGCGCTTCGAGCGTCGAGGCATGCGCACGCGCCATGAGGCCAGTCAGGTCTGCGTGCACCAGTTCCTGAAGGTTGTCTATGCTCGGTGGAAAAGTCACGCTCCAGCGCTTCCTTCGTTGATCGCCGCGAGCGCCGACGATGCGCTCAAGCGACGTAGCTGTTCCAGAGAATCACGTATCGCGCGAGTCTGCATCCTGACCGGCTCGCAACCCGGGCGGCAAGTCGTATTCGACCACGTAATCGCAGCCCCGAGGAAGGCGCAGATCGACCGACTCCCCTCGTTGGGGGCACCTCGTGCGCACGTACCCCTGCCGCCGATTATAGAGGAGCGGGCCGGCCTCGCCTCGCCGCGTCGCTGCTCGCCCGCCCAGAGGCTGAAACTTGCGAAACAAGCCCACCCTCCCATCATGGCGATTGACGGCCCCGGCAGCGATGGTCACCATTACGGGCAGCACCCACCCCAGGAGCGGATACCCATGAAGACTCTCCTCATCACCGGCGCGGCCGGACGCATCGGCACGTTCCTGCGGCCCGAATTGAACGGCAAGTACAGGCTGCGGCTATCGGACATCGCGCCGATCCGCGATCTGCGTCCGGGGGAGACCTTCATGAAGGCCGACCTCGGCAAGCTCGACGACATGCTGCGCGTCACCAAGGGCGTGGACGCCGTTCTGCACCTGGGCGGGAACTCGGGCGAGGCCGACTTCGAGCGCATCCTGCAAGCCAACATCGTCGGCTTCTACAACGCGCTCGAAGCTGCGCGACGCAACGGCGTCAAGCGCTTCCTGGTGGCGACCTCCAACCATGCCGTCGGCTTCTACCGCTGCGACCAGAAGATCGATCACCGCGTCTATCCCAAACCGGACAGCCGCTATGGCGTCTCCAAAGTCTTCAACGAAGCGCTCGCCAGCCTCTACGCAGACCGCTATGGCATGGAGATCTTCTGCATGCGCATCGGCAATGTGAATAGCGCTCCGATCGACCGACGGCGCCTCGCGATCTGGATCAGCGGCCGGGACATGGCTCAACTGGTGACCGTGGGCGTCGAGCATCCCGACATCCGATTCGAGATCGTCTACGGGATCTCCGACAACAAGCGCGCCTGGTTCGACAACAGCAATGCGCGCCGCCTGGGCTATCGTCCTCAGGACCGCAGCGAGGCCTTTGCGAAGGCGATCCTGCAGCGCAGCCCACCTCCCGGCAATGCGCCGGCCGATATTTTTCAGGGTGGCGGACATTGCATGGCCGAAGGCGGGACCCGCAGCGCTCTCGCCGGCACCCTTCCTGCCGGCAAAGCGCCAGCAAAAGCCTCCAAGCGCCCCGCCCGGAAAGCGCCGACGCAGAAGACGCCCGCCAGAAAGAGCACCCGGTCCGCCACCGACAAGCGACGTGCCTAGATTGCAGCCTGGCCGCATGGCGGCTGACGAGCGACACCCCGGCCGCGACTTCGAACCCACGCCAGCGGCGACAGAGGTAGGCTCGAAGCCCGACGATCCATCAACCCTGACGGTGCAGGCATGACGAAGACCTCGCGCAACGCTCATGAGTCAGCCGCTCATCACCTCCACGCCCGGGTGCCGCGCGCATCGCCGGATACGACTGCCGCCGCGCTGCTCGCCTCGATTCAAGGCCGCGAATTCGACGCGACCGAACTGATCTGCATCTGCGATGACGAGGGTCGGCTGCTCGGCGCGCTGTCGCTGGGAGCGGTGATCGCGCTGCAGCCGCAGACCCGCCTCGGCGATGTCATGACGCAGCCGATCGCCGCCGTGCATCCGGATGAAGACCAGGAGCGCATCGCATCGATTGCCTTGCACCATCGGCTGGAGGCCGTGCCGGTGGTCGACAGCAACGGATTCCTTCTGGGCATCGTCCCGCCGGCCGCCTTGCTGTCCATCTTGAGACGGGAACACATCGAGGACATCCACCGGTTCGCCGGCATCCGTCGCGAGACGGCTCAGGCTCGGCATGCGATGCATGCGCCGCCGGTGCGCCGGGCTCGCGACCGACTGCCCTGGCTGTTGGTCGGCCTGGCCGGAAGCGTCCTCGCGACATGGGTCATGTCGACGTTCGAGCATGCGCTGCAGACCCAGTTGGCGATCGCGTTTTTCGTTCCGGGCCTGGTCTACCTGGCCGATGCCATCGGCACCCAGACCGAGGCCATCACGGTGCGCGGGCTGTCTCTGAGCCATGCGCCACTGGGTCGTCTGCTCGGGCGCGAACTGCGCACCGGCCTGCTGATCGGCGCCGTGCTAGGGATGCTGGTGTTCGGCCTGGTATGGATGGGATTCGGCGAAGTTCGCCTCGCCTTGGCGGTTGCCGTGGCCGTGCTGTTTGCAGGCGCGGCGGCGACCTCCATCGGGCTTGTCCTGCCCTGGGCACTCGCTCATGCAGGCAGCGATCCGGCGCTTGGCGGCGGGCCTCTGGCAACGGTGATCCAAGACGTGCTCAGTCTGCTGATTTACTTCGCCGTGGTAACCGCCCTGCTCTGAGACGTCGCCTGAAGGACGGGCCGCATCTGCGGTACAGCGCCTGCCCCGCCTATGGTCTCGCCGACCGGGCGCACACGGGCGGCATTACCGGGAACGGATGCGCGCGGCGACCGCGTCGCCGAACCTTCGGGTGTCGCCCCGTCCACCGAGATCGCCGGTGCGCAAATCGTCGTCCAGCAGCACCGCATCCACCGCGGCCTGGATCGCGGCCGACGCATCGATATGCGACTGCTTGCCGTGGCGCACGCCCAGCCACTCCAGCAGCATCGCCGTCGACAGAATCATCCCGGTAGGGTTCGCGATTCCGCGGCCGGCGATATCCGGTGCGGAACCGTGACCGGCATTGGCGATTGCGTGCTTGTCGCCCGCATTGAGCGCTGCGGCGAGGCCCAGACCGCCGGACAATGCCGCCGCCTCGTTCGACAATATGTCGCCGAACATGTTGGTCACCAGAATGACATCGTGGCGTTGCGGCCGGGTGTAAAGGTCGGCCGCCATGGCGTCGACATCCATCTCCCGGAACGTGATTTCCGGGTTCGCCTCGGCCGCCGCATAGGCCTCGCTCATGAAGAGCCCGTCGGTGACCTGAAGCACATGCTGCTTGCCCACCGCCGTCACACGCTTGCTGCGGCGCTTGGCGTACTCCATGGCGACCTTCGCGATCCGCCGCGAACCTTGGCGCGTGATCTTGCGCACCGACAGGGCCACGTCCTCGGTCGGCATGAATTCCGCGATGCCCATGAACATGTTGCGGTCGGCGTAGAAGCCCTCGGTATTCTCTCGCACGATCAGTGCATCGAGCCCGGCGCGGGCATCCGGCACACCGGGGCGGCTGCGAGCCGGCCGCAAATTCGCATAAAGCTCCAGGCGCTTGCGTACCGTGCCCGGAACATTGATGCCGCCTTGATCACGCGGCGGGTACTCGGTCATTCCGCACGGCCCGAGGACGACGCCATCGGCATCCTCGGCCGCCTGCAGGGCAGCGTCGGTCAGGGTGGTGCCATGCTTGCGATAGCTGGGCATCCCGACCTCCACCGTCGTCAGGTGCAAGCCCATGCCGAAGACGTCGTCGGCAGCACTCAATGCCGCCAATGCGGCCGCGACGATTTCGGGACCGATGTCGTCCCCCGGCATGACGACGATGTTCACTGCCCGGCTCCTTCGACTTACTTGATGACGATGTTGGCGTCCTTGACGACTTTGAGCCAACGCTCGTAGTCACCGCGAATGCGCTTTCCGAACGCTTCCGGCGCCCCCCCCGTGGGCCGCATGCCATCGGCCTCGAGCGTCTTCTTGATATCGTCTTGCTTGAGCGCCTCGTTGATGGCGCCGTTGAGGCGCTCGATGACGGGCTGCGGCGTGCCGCGCGGCGCCATGGTTCCGAACCACAGCACCACCTCGTAGCCCGGGATACTGTCGTTGACGGTCGGGATATCGGGCAACGAGGGCCAGCGCTGCGCCGTGGTTACTCCGAGGGCTCGCAACCGGCCGGTCTTCAGATGCGGGACGATCGGCAGCATGCTGCCGACGATGATCGGAACCTGTCCCGACAGAAGATCGGACATGGCCGCACCCGTGCTCTTGTACGGAACGTGCACCATCTTGATCTTGGCCATGTTGGCGAACAGTTCGGTCGCGAGATGAGTCATCCCGCCGACGCCGCTGGAGGCATAGGTCAATTCACCGGGCTTGGCCCGTCCGAGCGCGACCAACTCCTTCGTCGTCTTGACCGGAACCGACGGATGGATGGTCAGCACGAACGGTGTAATGCCGAACTCGGCGACCGGAATGATGGCATTGATCGGATCGAAGGCCGGCTTGTGGGTGGCGGAAGAGGCCGAGAAACTACCGGACATCATCATGATGGTGTAGCCGTCTGGCGGCGCCTTGGCGGTCAGCTCCATACCGATGATGCCGCCGGCACCCGCGCGATTGTCGACGACGAACTGCTGGCCGAGCAAACCGCTGAGCTTGTTCGAGAACTGCCGCGCAGTGATGTCGCTCCCGCCCCCGGGGGCGAACGGAACGATGACTCGCACGACTTTCGACGGATACTGTTGGGCCTGGGCCGGACCGGCCAGACCGACGGCTGCCGCAGCAAGCACGGCACACCGGATAAAGGGTTGAAACCCAGATTTAGGCGACATCGCTTCCTCCTCCTGCTTCAGTCAGAAATTCAACCAGTTGCCCAGAAACGGGGCCTTAAGTTACCCGCAAAACGCCCCGGATGCACTCACTTTCTGTCCAACCCGGGGGCGCATTGCCTGATGCAGAGAGCATCGGACCGCGGTCGTTCGCAGGCGACCGCCGCTCGGCGCACGCCGCACAGCTTCATTCGCAAACCTCCAGGTGCGTCCCGTCGGTGAACAACAACGCGCCGCGAACCGGCTTATCCGGGAAAACCCCCCGGAGACCCCGACAGTACTCGACGACCTGAGCGCGATACTCGGCTTCCAGCGGCGAACCCGCGAGGTCGGTACGTCGTCCGGTTTTGTAGTCCAGAACCCAGACCTCGTCCCGGAACTCTACGACACGATCGAGCCGACGCAGTTCTCCCGTCTCGGTGACGAGGGGCAACTCGTTGAATGCACGCTCGATGGACTGCGGATCGAAATAGCGCCGCAGCGAGGCCGACTGAATGAGGTTGCGCGCCTGCTCGGCGCAAACGCGTGCTTCGGCCGGCGCCAAGCCGGCGCGGGTCGCAATGCTCGCACCATCCGCCCGCGGATCGGTGGCGAGGCATTCCATGACTCGGTGAAAGGCAGTGCCGTACGTCTGTCCTGGCCCCTCGATCCCCTGGCGCCGCGAGCCGGTCGGGATGACCCTGGGCAAACCAGGCTCAGAGGATGAGCCGTCGGCGGAATCGCCTTGAATCATCGATTCGGGCTGCGAGCGACGACCTCGCTCGAAGTCGGCGCCGTAAACCAAGGCCCCCTCGCCGTCGTCGTCCGGCCGACCGAGCTGTGCGGCAACGGCCGCGCGCACCCGCTTGTACCAGGCGCGTGCATTGCCGTTGCCCTCGCAACCGCTCACGATGAGCGCCTGACGCGCCCTGGTCATGGCGACGTAAAGAAGATTGAGGTCTTCCCGCGCATCGCTCCCCTGCTCGTCCTGCAGTTGTCGGCGCTGCAGGCGACTCGATTCAGCGTTGCGAGTCCGCAGCGAAAAATCGCGTGGCGCGTCGGCGCCAGGTTCCCAGTCGACGAGCGCCTCGTATCCCCGGCGCGCCGGCCGACTGGACCCGGCATCCAGCAGCCAGACGATCGGCGCCTCCAAGCCCTTGGCCCCATGCACGGTCAATATGCGGATGGCGTCGCCTTGGGTGTCGATACCCCCCTCGTCCAGCGCTTCGTCGACCGGCGCCGAGCGCATGTCGCGCAGTTCGTCGATGAAGCGCGGCAGACTCGGATAGCGCCCGGAGTCCAGCGCCAGGGCGCGTTCGATGAAGGCGTGCAGGTTGGCGATGACCGCTGCCCGCATCGCCTGCGGGACCGCCGCAGCATAGCGCCGCTCGACGTCGCCCTCGAAGTAGATCTTGTCCAGATGATCGTGCACGGGCAGGCGATCGGCGCGATCCAGCCACCGGGACAACAATTGCCGCGCTCGCGGCAGAGGCGCCGCCCCCTCCGCCAGTGGCAGCGCGAGCAGGCGCAGCCACCAGGTTTCGCCGGGGGCATCGGCGACCGTCATCAGATCTTCGTCCGTGCACCCGAAAATCGGACTGCGCAGCGCATGCGCGAGCTTCAGATCGTCGAAAGGCGACACCAGAAACTCCAGCAGTGCGATCAAGTCGCTCGCTTCGAGCGTATCGAGCAGGCCGCCTTGACGCGAGGTGGTGAACGGAATGCCCGCCTGCCTGAGGGCCCGCTCGTAGACCTGCAGGTGCGTGCGTCGCTGCACGAGCACCATGACATCGGAGAATCGGACCGGACGCAGACGAGCGCCGCTCGAGTCTTCGGCGATCTCCCACCGCTCGATCATGTCGCGCAAGCGCGCCACCATCGAACTCGCCTCGGATTCCCGCCGCAGGTCCTCTTGAATCTGAAGCGGCATGAGCAACGGATTGCGCAATCCGTCGATCGACGCGCTTGCCTGCGCCTCGGATTCAAGGTGACGCGCCAGCGCAAGCACCTCCACGCGGCCGGGCAAAGCGCCATGGTGAGCGGCGTGGGCATTGAAGAAGGTGTAGGCGGGCTCCTCCGAGAACAACCGATTGACGACATCGAGCACAGGCTGGGAGCAGCGACGAGATTCGTCCTGCGACAACACGACCGCCCCTTGGTTCAGCATCAGCCAGTCGCGCGCAGCATCGAACAGCCGCGCCTCGGCCCTGCGAAAGCGATAGATCGCCTGCTTGGGATCGCCCACCAGAAACACGACCGGCGAGGAATCGGCTTGCGCAGCGGCCTCGAACCAGTGCTTGAGCGCAAGCCACTGCAGCGGATTGGTATCCTGGAACTCGTCGAGCAGAATATGACGATAACGGCTATCGAGCTTGAACTGCAGCGTGACGGCCTGGTCGCTGCGAGTGAGCAGTTCGAACGCAAGCCATTCGATGTCGGCGAAATCGGCCACCTGCCGGTCGCGTTTGAGCCGCTGGTACGCTTCCAGAAGCACGACGCCGGCGGCCAGTCCCGCGGCATTGGCCCGATAGCTCGCCTGATCGGCAAGGCTCTCTTTTACCGCCGTCACGCGCTCGCCTAGGCGAGCATGCAGTTCGAGCAGGCGGTCTTCCCCCGCCTCGCCAAGCCGATCCCGCTGCGCCTTGCTGGGCTTGCGCTTGCGCAGTTCGTCCCTGCCGGTGAAAAGGCTCGTCGTGAGTGCCTCGAACATCAGGGACGGCACGCGAGACGCGAGCGCATCGGCCAAGGCTCGACCGTAGCCCTGATCCTTCGCCGCATTGCGACCGAGCAACGAGGCAAACGCGCTCACATCGTCCAGCAGCGCCTGATCCGCAAAGACCGCGTCAACCAGGTCGACGTCCGGGTCGATGCCCAGGGCGGCCCTCTGGCTCTCGAGCGCGCGCTGCACAGCGTCCTCGCCTTGACCCGCATAGGCCCACCAGTCGGAACGGTGACGCAGAAAGCGCAACAGCAGCGCACGCGTGTTTTCCAGGCCGTGCTCGGAGAACAAGGCGTCAAGGCCTCGCGTAGCGGGTCCTTCGGGATCGCGCTGACACGCGGCGGCGAACAACTCCCATGCTTCTGCCACCAGGCTAGACGTCTGCTCGGTAAGCACCAGATTGCCGACCGCGCCTGCGCTCAGCGGGGCGCTGCGCAACAACTGCATGTACCAGCTGTGAAAGGTCGAAATCGTGATGCCGGGCTGGGCGCGCAGGACTTCCTCGTACAACGAACGACCGCGGGTGAGCGAAAGCTCGATATCGGACTCGGCGACGGCCCGCTCGCGCAGAAAGGCGCGCACCTTGGCATCGTCCTCGCCGGCCAACAGCTCCAGCCACTCGCGCAGGCGGGCAGCCATCTCCTGCGCGGCATGCCGAGTGAAAGTGATCGCCAGAATCTCGCCGGGCGGCACGCCCGCCAGCAGCAAACGGACGATCCTCGACACGAGCAGCCAGGTCTTGCCGCTGCCCGCGCAAGCCGCCACGACGACGCTGTTCGCAGGATCGAGAGCCTTGACGACAAGCTCGATCGGGGACGCCGCACTCATGACCAGTGCTTTCGACGACACAACCCGCTCAGCTCGCAGTAGCGACAGGCTTCGTCGACGCCTTGGGCAGGCAGCGGGGCGCCCTCGCAGATCCGATCGAACAGCTCACCGATGCGCGCGCGCACCTCATCGGCGAGAACGTCGATGCCGGCTTCGTGGGGAATGGGACACACCTCATCGCGATCGACCGAAAGAAACAAGGCTTCGGCGACCGGCTCCCCCCAAAGCAGCGCGTACACGGGAAGCTGCACATCCTCCCCTCGTGCGCGCAGCTTGCCGGCCAGCCGCTCGGGCCTCTGCGTCTTGTAGTCGACCACGGCGACGGTGCCGTCGACGCGTGCATCGACACGATCGATGCGACCGCGCAACTGCAGTTGCCGACCTGCAGGCGTTGCGATGGTGACGACGCGATCGATCTCACCCGCCCGAAAACACCACCCTTGCATCTCGCGTTCGCGCTGCCACTGGACGTAGTGCGGAACCAACGCGAGCCAGCGCAGCAACCAGGCGCTGGCAATGTAGTCGGCAGCGATCGCGTCGGCGAACGCTTCTCGGGAAACGCGCTCAAGTGCGGCGCACCCGGCCTCGGGCGTGAGATCGCAAACGCGGGGATGAGTGCTGTGGAATCGGTGAAGAATCTCGTGAATGCGGCTGCCGTAGTCGGACTTGAGCAACGCTTGCTGAACATCCTCCTCTTCACGCAAACGCAGCACGTAACGAGCGAAGAACTGATACGGACAGGCCATCAGCGCATTGTAGGCGCTCGCCGACAGCGCAGGCGGCACGGCGCTCAGCTGTGCGCGGGGAGCGGGCCGCGCAGTGAGCGTTGCCGGCAGTTCGGAGGCATCGATGCGAGCTTCTCGCGCCAAGGCAGATGCGAGCCAGTCGTCGTCGAGCGCATCCTGCCACGCCAAGGCGTGGAGCGTGCGCAGTCGCTCGAAGGCAGGGGCCAGCAGATTCGGCTGGCCGTCGCTCGTGCGCTGCCATGTGACGCACACCGCGGCGACATTGGCCAGCAGCGAAAAAAGCTGCCGCTCCACCTCGCGCATGTCTTCCGCATGGCCGGGAAGACCGAGCTCGCGGCGCACACTCTGATTGAAAAACAGTCCCGATCGCCCCCCTCCCCCCAGATGCACTGCATCGGCGCCGATGACGAGCACAGCATCGAATTGCCGCATGCGACTCGCCTGCAGCGAAGTGAATACAACGGGGCTGTCGATGCCGCTGTCGCGAAACGTCGCGTTCTCCAAGCACCGTCCCAGCCAGCGGCGAAACTCGGCGAACGCGACCAGCGACGAGTCGGCGCCCAGATCCGCGCGCAACGATTGCAGCAGATGGAGCAGTTGATGCCCCGCCGCATCGGCGTCGAATCCTGCGAGTACGCCCATCTCCTGCAAGCTCGCATCCAAAGCTTCGAGCCAGCCTCCCAGGGTCTTGCGCCGACGCTGATCGAAGGTTCGCGCCGCGCGCCGCACGCTGCTCAGCACTTGCCTCAGCTCGCCGTCTTCCCCTGCTTCGGCAAGCGCCATGTAGCGCTCCAAGCCGGCCCGTACGTTGGCGCGTCGCAGCGATCGCTCCAGTCGCCATACCGCCTGCTGTCGCACATCTCGGCTCCACTCGTAGAAAACGAAGGGCGACTTGAGCAGATCCAACAGATCCCGGTAATGGAAGTCGTTGCCGCACGCATCGAACCAGCGACTGATCACCGTAGCCGCGCTGGTGGTGGAAAAGGCCCAACCCGCCTCGTCCCGCGCCAGAATCTGCGAGCGCTCGAGCAAGGCGCGCGCGCGTCTTGCCGCGATGCGGTCCAAGACCACGACGCCAATGCTGCGGCAGCCTCGTTGCAGCCAGCGACGAATGACGAGCGCTGCGGCCTTGGCTTCCTGCTCGGTGCCATGAGCGCCGAAGAAGCTCACCGCTCCGGTAAGCGCGGGCTGTGGGTTTGAAGCGGCGAGCGCTTGCGCCCGCGTCTTGAGGGTGACGTCGAGATCTTCCGGCCAAGCGGAGGCGAGGGTCCGCTCGGGAACCGACATGGCGGCCGAGATGCCGAACTCCTCGGAGAAGCAGACCACCGGCACCCTGGCGCCACATGCTTCCAGGAACTGGCGCTCCGAAGGCGCCAGGCCATCCAGCCCGATGGCATAGATCGGACTGTCGACCGCGCGTGCGCGGAGATTCAACCGCAGCTGGTACGCGGCCTCGGGATCCAACTGCCCTGGCACCCGCCCGAGCGCATGCCACAGTTCATGCACCAAACGCGCTTCGAAGGCAAAGGACGCGCCTGCCTTGGCGCGGTAGGCGCGTTCCAGCTGCCGCTCGAAGTCATCCACCGAAGCGGGCATCCCGACGTGCCAGCGGGTCAGCTCGTCGAACAGCCCGGCGAGTTCCCCGGCAATCGCCCACAAGTCCGCCTGCTCGAACCACCGCCGCTGAGCGAGGGCCTGATAGAGCATTGCCTCGCGCGCCGCCGCGGGCATGATCCGCTGCTCGAGCGGGACCTCGTCGGCCCACTGCCTCAACGTCGTAATCTGCGGAAGCAGAATCACCGCCGCGCCGGAAGCCATCCGCAGCGCTCGCGCAACGGCCTGGCGTGCCTGCAAGTGCGGCACTAGAAGGATCGGCCGGGTCAGATCCGGGATTTCGTGCTCGTGAGCTGCTGCAATGTGCCGGCAGGCCGCAGCGAGCAACTGCGAAGGGGGGCAGGCAAGCATGTGCAGCCCCGCAGAATCAGGCATGAAAACTCAATGAGGCATGCGTAGCATGCCTCATATCATACAGAAGCCGATGTCAGCCGCGTTGGCTGGAGCTCGGACTAGCGGCCGCGATCGAGCTTGTCGCGCTTGTCTTTCACCTTGGCCCAATCGTCGGCGTCCGCGGGCGCCTCTTTCTTCTCGATGATCGAAGGCCATTCCTTGGCCAACTCGGCATTGATCTGTATGAAGGCACGCTGATTCTCGGGCACGTCGTCCTCGGCATAGATGGCCTCGACCGGACATTCCGCAACGCACAATGTGCAGTCGATGCACTCGTCCGGATCGATCACGAGAAAATTCGGACCCTCGCGAAAGCAATCGACCGGGCAGACATCCACGCAGTCGGTGTACTTGCACTTGATGCAGGTTTCGGTCACTACGTAAGTCATGGAAACACTCTGAGCAGATTGCGAAAAAGTTTCGCACATTCTAGCAGAAGGTCGGCGCGGCACCGGCAGCCGACGGCGCGGAACCTGCCACCTTGGTTGCGCTTCGGCGTCGATGATTCTTCCCACGTGCGGCGAATTTGGGTAGCATCTGATTTCGCCTCGAAGCCCCTGGTACGAGGCGGGTCGGTGGCAGGTCACACCTTTCTTCCTTAAACATGCCTTCTGGTTCTCCGATGAGCGAACATATTCTCCATGTCAGCGACGACACTTTCGATGCGGAAGTGCTCAAGTCCGGGACACCGGTACTGGTAGATTTCTGGGCAGAGTGGTGCGGCCCGTGCAAGATGATCGCCCCCACCCTCGACGAGGTCGCAAAAGAGTATGCGGGTCGCCTCAAGGTGGCCAAAGTGAATGTCGACCACAATCAGGCTATCCCGCCCAAGTATGGCATCCGCGGTATCCCCACGCTGATTCTTTTCAAGAACGGCAACGTCGAAGCCACCAAAGTCGGTGCTGTCTCCAAATCGCAGCTCACTGCGTTCATTGACAGCAATATCTGAACCGGCTAGTCTTTCCCCTAAATAAGTCGGAAGCCTCCCTCGCAGGTCGCTGCGAGCGGGCCCTCGCGCTTCCGTACGAAAATCCCGCTACCCCAAGAAGTCCATCCGAATCCTCGTCCCTGCGGGACGAATCCCAGGCTCCCGTCTATGCATTTGTCCGAGTTGAAGAACCTCCACGTAGGCGAACTCGTGGAGATGGCCGTCCAGAACGAGATCGACGGCGCCAATCGCATGCGCAAACAGGATCTCATCTTCGCGTTGCTGAGGAATCACGCGCGCAAAGGCGAGACGATACACGGCGGCGGCACTCTGGAGGTCCTGCCGGACGGATTCGGCTTCCTCCGCTCCCCAGACACATCTTATCTCGCCGGCACCGATGACATTTACGTGAGCCCGTCGCAGATACGACGTTTCAATCTGCATACCGGGGACACGATCGAAGGGGAGATCAGGACACCGAAAGACGGCGAGCGCTACTTCGCTCTGGTCAAGGTGGACAAGGTCAATTCGGAGCCGCCGGAGAACGCGAAGCACAAGATCCTCTTCGAGAACCTGACGCCGCTTCATCCCACCGAGCATCTCAAGCTCGAACGCGAGATCAAGGCCGAAGAAAATCTTACCGGACGAATCATCGACATCATCGCGCCGATCGGCAAGGGCCAGCGCGCGCTGATCGTCTCGCCGCCGAAAGCGGGCAAGACCGTGATGCTCCAGCACATCGCCCATTCGATCACGGCGAACCACCCGGAAGTCATGCTCATCGTCCTTCTGATCGATGAGCGCCCGGAAGAAGTGACCGAGATGCAGCGCTCGGTCAAGGGCGAGGTCGTGTCGTCGACCTTCGACGAACCGGCGACTCGCCATGTTCAAGTTGCAGAGATGGTGATCGAGAAAGCCAAGCGGCTGATCGAGCACCGCAAGGACGTCGTCATTCTTCTCGACTCCATCACTCGTCTGGCACGCGCCTACAACACGGTGGTGCCGGCATCGGGCAAGGTGCTCACGGGCGGCGTGGACGCCAATGCCTTGCAGCGGCCCAAGCGTTTCTTTGGCGCAGCCAGGAACGTCGAGGAAGGCGGTTCGCTCACGATCATCGCCACCGCGCTCATCGATACGGGGTCGCGCATGGACGACGTGATCTACGAAGAGTTCAAGGGCACCGGCAACATGGAGATCCATCTCGATCGCCGGATGCACGAGAAGCGCATCTTCCCGGCGATCAACGTCAATCGCTCCGGCACGCGCCGTGAGGAGCTTTTGCTCAAGCCGGAGATCCTCACCAAGGTCTGGGTATTGCGCAAGCTGCTCTACCCCATGGACGAACTCGAAGCCGCCGAGTTCCTGATCGACAAAGTGCGCGCCACCAAGACGAACGGGGACTTCTTCGACTCGATGAAACGCGGCTAGCCCGCGCGGCAGGCCCGGGGCGCCGTGGCGAGTGTGCTCAATCGGGCGTGCCGGCCATCCTGAAGTGCCCCTGCCAGCTCTTCGTGCCACAACGCCCCCTGTTTCCGTCTAAGGGCGAGCCTTGTTCTTGGCCCCAGGGTGCACCAGAGTCGCAAATTTTTCCCTGTTAAGATTGCAATCTCTAGGGCCTATGGCGGATAATGGCGGGCTCTAGTTCTTCCGCTTTGGAGCAGGTCATGAAGGAAAAAGTGCACCCCAACTACGTCGAGATACCGGTCACCTGCAGTTGCGGGAACACGTTCACGACCCGCTCCACCATGGGCCGTCCGCTGCATGTGGAAGTTTGTTCTGCCTGCCATCCGTTCTACACGGGCAAGCAGAAGATCGTCGATACCGCCGGTCGCGTCGAGCGTTTCAAGCAGAAATATGCTCGGGCTGGAGCCAAAGCCGCATAAGGCGCGTCAGACTCGATGCCAACGAAGGCAGCTCAGGCTGCCTTCGTCATTTCCGCCTGAACTCAAGACCCCGCGCCCAGCAGTACAGCCACCCCCAACGCGGCAAACACCCCGGCCGCCACCCACCGCACGGCCTTCAGCGGCAAACGTTTGACGAGCCGCTCTCCCAGCAGCACCACGGGCACATTCGCGATCATCATGCCCAGCGTGGTGCCCAAGACGACCGCCTCGAGCGCGTTGTACTTCGCGGCCAGCGCAACGGTGGCAAGTTGAGTCTTGTCGCCCATCTCAGCCAGGAAGAAGGCGACGAGCGCGGTGATGAATACGCCGGTTCGCCCCATCACCGGCACGTCTTCTCCAAGCTCGTCAGGACGCAACGCCCAGAGTGCGATGGCAAGAAACGACACGCCGAGGAGCCAGCGCAACAGATTGGGACCGAGTTCCGAGGCAACCCAATCCCCTATCCACGCGGCCAGGAAGTGATTCGCGAGGGTGGCGACGAAAATCGCCAGGATGATCGGGCCCGGGCGGCGAAAGCGGGCAGCCAGCATCAGGGAAAGCAATTGAGTCTTGTCGCCGATTTCGGCAACGGCGACCACGAGCGTGGACGTCAGTAACGCGGACATGGGAAAACCTCTCGAGCGGGCAGGCGGACGAACCTATGGCACGACAGACCCCGCCCAACCCCTAAGCGGTCCATCGATGCCAAAGGTCTCGCCAAGCCCAGAGGCTGGATACGCCATGATCGCGAGGATCAAGTATGTTGACGCATCCTTCCACGCGAAGTGGAACGGCTACTCCCCAGTGACGAAACGAATGTTACCAGTTTGCCGGTGATCGGGAGGAAACTCGATCACGTCCGGTTGATTCAGCGCAATGCAGGTCGTTCTCGACCGACGCCAGCCTGGCCACAGCCGGGCCGTCGTCGGTCGAGGCTATCCGACAAACGGCTAGTACGTTTTGTAGGGAAGGAACTTTCCGCTCATGACGATGCTGACTCGATCACCCTTGGGGTCGGGCTCCCGGGTGAGATCCATCTTGAAATCGATGGCGCTCATGATGCCGTCCCCGAATTCCTCGTGGATGAGGGCCTTGAAGGTCGTCCCGTACACACTCACGAGTTCGTAAAAGCGATAGATCAGCGGATCGGTAGGCACCGCGGTCGGCATGGATCCTTTGTAGGGCACTTGCTGCAAAAGCAGCACGGCGTCGGCGGGCAGGCCAAGCAATTTGCCGGCCGCTTCGGCTTGCTGTTTGGTCATCTGCATCTGACCGAGAAGCGCGGCCGTCGTCCACTCCTTGCTCTGCCCGACCACCTTGGCCACTTTGGCCCAGGTCAATCCCTTCTTGATACGCGCCATGACGATCATTTCCGTCACGTCTTCGCGAGTCATCGGCTTGGTCATGCTCGCTGCGGCCAACAGCGCTTCGGGCGCATCGCTCTTCTTCATGCTCACTCCTCTATCAATGTCTCAAGGGCACCACTACACGATCGTTCACTGCTGTCGCCGCCTCTGCCGGCGACTCCGGCGTCTGCGCTCCGGGATAGACGAGCGGCGGATTGCGTTGGTCATAGCCTGCGGGAGGAGCGTCGTTGAACTTGCGCGACCGGGTGACGAGAAAGTCGACCAGATGGTTGCGCAACGCGTAATACCCCGGCTCTTTATGCACTGTGTCGCGATGACGCGTACGCGGAAGCGGGTTGCACACGATCTCGGCGACCTTGGCTTCGGGGCCGTTCGTCATCAGCACGATCCGGTCCGCGAGCAGGATCGCCTCATCCACGTCGTGGGTGATCATGAAGACGGTTTGGCGAGTCTCGGCACAAATCCGCAGCACCTCGTCCTGCAGCACCCCGCGCGTGAGTGCATCGAGAGCGCTGAAGGGCTCATCCATCAGGAGCATCTTCGGCTCTATGGAAAGCGCCCGCGCGATGCCGACCCGCTGCTTCATTCCGCCGGAAAGTTCCGACGGACGCTTGCGCTCGGCGCCTAGCAGGTTCACCAACTCCAGATACTTCATGCAATGCGCGCGGACCTTCTGCGCGTCCCACGACGGCCAACGCGACTGCACCGCGAACGCCACGTTACCCAAGGCCGTGAGCCAAGGCATGAGAGCATGGCTCTGAAAAATCACGGCCCTGTCCAGGCTTGGCCCACTGACCTCGCGGCCCGCCACGAACACGTAACCTTCACTGGCGGTTTCCAGGCCAGCGAGAACGTTCAGTATCGTCGTCTTGCCGCAGCCGGAATGACCGATCAGGCAGACGAACTCTCCCGGATCGATGTTGAAGTAGAGGTTCTCGAACACCGTCGTCTGCGCGCCGGTGCGCGACGCAAACCGCTTGGCGATGCCTTCGATGCGGATCAGGGGCTCGGGCATGAGAGTCATTCCGGGAAGGTAACCAGCCGAGCGAGGCGCTCGAGCACGCGGTCGAGCACCATCCCCACCAGGCCGATGGCGAGAATTCCGCACACGATGTTGCTGATCGAAAGATTGTTCCACTCGTTCCAGACGAAGTAGCCGATGCCCGTGCCACCGACGAGCATTTCAGCAGCCACGATCACCAGCCAAGCGATGCCGATTGAAATCCGCATCCCGGTCATGATGGTCGGCGCTGCCGCCGGCAGGATCACGCGCAGTGCCTTGCGCACCGGACCCACTTCGAGCGTACGCGCGACATTGAGCCACTCGCGTCGCACACTGGCCACGCCGAAAGCCGTGTTGATCAGCATCGGCCAAAGCGAGCAGATGAAGATCACGAAGATCGCCGAGATGCCGCTGTCCTTGAGAGTAAAAAGCGCGAGCGGCATCCACGCTAGCGGCGACACCGGTTTCAGCACCTGGATGAACGGATCCAGCGCCTTGTACACCGTCGGCGACATGCCGATGAGGAAGCCCACCGGGATCGCCACCAATGCGGCCAGCGAGAATCCGGCCAGGACCCGCATCAGAGAATGCGCGAGCTGTATGCCGATACCCTTGTCGTTGGGCCCGTTGTCGTAGACCGGATTGGTCACATGCGACCAGAGCTTGGCGCCCACCTCGGCCGGCCCCGGCAACGCCGATTTCTGGCCGGTGGCGGCCGCTGCCCCAACCAGCTTGGCGTACTCCGGATCGACCGTTTGCTGCCCTGCGCTCGGCAAGGTCCCCACATGCCATACGCCGAGCAGCAGCAGGAGCAAGGTGACTGACAGCAGCAGGGCGCGCCAATCGAACGCGGCGTTCATAACGCGTACCTCGAGCTTGTGCCGAACGCGCTCACGGCGTCCGCCGGATGCTGAAGCTTGCGAGATAGGCTTCCGGCTTGGCCGGATCGAACTCTTTCTTCATCACGGTGAACTTCTTCGAAGTCTGTGCCGGCGGCGTGAGCCCGACCTCCTTCATCAATTTCGCGGCGTCGGTTGCCAGAAACACCTCGCGCGCTACCTTGGCGTAGTCGACTTCGCCCTTGAGCTGCCCCCAACGCTTCATCTGCGTGAGGATCCAGACCGCGAAGGAATGCCACGGGAACGGATCGAAATCGATGCGCTCCGGCACTTTGCGAACGCCACCCAGTCCGTCGGCGAAGGTGCCGGTGAGCACTTGCTCGACGACCGTCACCGGCTGGTTGAGATAATTCGTCGGTGCAATGGCCTGGGCGATCTCCTTGCGGTTCTCCGCTTTGCGGGCATAGGCGGTGGCATCCATGATGGCCTTGAGCAGCGCGTGATACGTGTTGGGCATCGTGGTGACGAACTCTCGGCTCGCCGCGAACGCGCAACACGGATGGCCATCCCACAGGTCCCTCGACAGGGTATGGATATAGCCCACGCCGTCGTAGACGGCGCGCTGGTTGACCGGATCGGGCGCGAGAAATCCGTCGATGTTGTCCGCACGCAGATTGGCGACCATCTCCGGCGGGGGCACGGAGCGGATCTGGACATCCTTGTCCGGATCGAGGCCGTGTTCGGCAAGGAAATAGCGCAGCAGATAGTTGTGCATCGAGTAATCGAACGGCACAGCGAACTTGAAACCCTTCCAGGACTTCGGATCGCGCTTGTCCTTGTGCTTGATCGACAGCGTGATCGCCTGGCCATTGATGTTCTCGATGGCGGGCACGGTGTACGGTATGGGGCTCGATCCTACGCCAAGAGAGATCGCCAAAGGCATGGGAGAGAGCATGTGAGCCGCGTCGTACTCCTTGTTCAGCGTCTTGTCGCGGATGACTGCCCAGCCGGCTGTCTTGATCACATCGACATCGAGACCGTACTTCTTATAGAAGCCCATGGGATGCGCCATGATGATCGGCGTCGCGCAGGTGATGGGAATGAAGCCGACGGCAAGCTTCTGCTTCTCGAGCCTGGTCGGCGTCTGCGCGAACGCTTCCTTGGCCGCACCCAGCGGGAACAGCGTCTGCAGCGCGGAAAACGCCGTGCCCGCGCCCACCGCCTGCAAGAACCGCCGGCGCAACCCGTCTTGCGGGAACAAGGCTCGCATCACCGCCTGCTCGACGACCCGCTCAGCCAGTGCGTCGCCAGACGCGATCTGCGCGGCCGCGTGCTCCTCCTGCGATCGGTGAGCGCCACAGTTGCAGCCGCCGCCCAAGGGTTTGCTGCCATCGAATGCGTTGTCGAACATGCTCATTGCGTTGCTCCTGCGGGCTAGTCTGACTCGATGCTACGGTGGGATGAGCCCCGTTCATATCGCGGCTCGCTCGATTCGTTTGTGGTGCCATCCGGCAAGGCGTGTAGTGCCATCACTACACGCCTTGCAAGCCTTGCCTCACGGCATAGAGCGCGATCTCGACATCGTTGCGGGCACCCGTCTTCTCGCAGACGCGCGCCCGATACGTACTCACTGTGTTCGGACTGAGCGACAACTGCTCGGCAATGCTGGCTACGCTGTGGCCGGCGGCGATCAGCTGAAACACCTGGTACTCGCGCCGGGACAAGGTTTCGACCGATCCCGGCTGCTCGGCACCGCTCAGCGACGCCGCCAGGCTCTCGGCTTGGGCCAAGGTGAGGTAGACGCCGCCTCCGGCGGCTTTCCTGATCGCCGCGAGCAACTCTTCCGTGTCGGCGCTCTTGTTGACGTAGCCCGCCGCGCCCAGCTTCAGGCAGCGCACCGCATACTGCTTGTCCGGATAGGTCGACAGCATCAGCACAGGCAGCCGCCCGAACTCGCTCTTGAATTGGCGCAGCACATCGAGACCATCGCGCTGCGGCAAAGCGACGTCCAGCAACACCAGGTCGAAAGTTTGATCACGCGCGAGTCGAATGGCATCGGCGCCGCTGCCTGCCTCTCCGGTCACCGTCACGTCCGATGTGTCGGCAAGCATCTGCTTGAGACCCTGACGAACGATGAGATGGTCGTCGCAGATGAGCAAACGGATCATGGCTCGCGCTCCGGACCATCGAGCGCTCTCGCAACTGGCATCGACAGCCGCACCGTCGTCCCTTCGCCGGTCACGCTCTCGATATCGACGCGTCCGCCGAAATGACCGGCGCGCTCTCGCATTCCCAGCACGCCATACGAGCGCGGACTCGTCAGTTTGCACTGGCTCATGCCTTGCCCGTTGTCAGCCACCTCCAGCATCAGCATGCCGTCGCCGACGTCGAGCTTCACCGTGACGACGCTCGCATGGGCATGACGAGCCACGTTGCTGAGCATTTCCTGAAAGATCCGAAAAACCGCGATCGCCATCGAACCATCCGGCGTCACGGCACCCGTCCCCGTTTGCATGCGCCATTTGCACGGGATCTCCGTGGACTCGGAGAACTCCTGCGCCTGCCATTCCAGCGCAGCCCACAAGCCCTGGTGGTCGAGGATGCTCGGCCGCAGGTCCGTGATGATGCGCCCGACATTCTCGACCGCACGTTCGATCAGACCACCCATTGAATGACACTTGCGCTCGAGCTCGACGTCGGCGACCACCCGCTTGCGCAGCCAATTCACGTCGAACTTGAGCGCAACCAGAAGGCTGCCCAGTTCATCGTGAATCTCACGCGCGATTCGGGTGCGCTCGTCCTCGCGCACACTGTCCAGATGGGCCGAAAGCTCCCGCAACCGCTCGACGGCGATCGACAGCTCGCTCGTGCGCTCTTCCACACGCTGCTCCAGCTCGCTCTTCGCCCGTCGGTGCAGTTCTTCGGCGAGCTTGCGCTCGGAGATGTCGACGAACGTCACCACGGCGCCGCGAACAAGCCCCGCGTCGAGGATCGGATAGGACGAGTACTCCGCTGGAAAGGCCGAGCCGTCACAGCGCCATAGCACCTCGGTGTCGATGCGGCACGGCAGGCCTTTGCTGAACGCATGGAAAATCGGACACGCGTCGACCGGATAGTGCGTGCCGTCAGCATGCGCATGGTGAATGAGGTAATGCATGTTGCGCCCGAGCACCTCGTCGGCGCGATAGCCCAGCATGCGCGCACCGGCGCGGTTGATGAACGTGCAGCGCCCGTCGAGGTCGATTCCGAAGATGCCCTCGCCAGTCGATTCGAGCAGCAGCTGCAGCTGATCGCGCCAGGGATCGGAAGCAGGCGATCGAGTCGAGTCCGCCGCTACCAGCGGATGGGACCCGACCTCCTTCAGAACATACGAGTAATCCGCCATGTTGGCTGCAGCATGCGTACCGATGCCGCCACTGAGGCATCATCCATGCCAACAGCAATCAAGACCTGTAGCCCCGGGAAAAACTCATTCGAGAACAAGAAAATGCGGCGCATCGGGCGGGCAAGACGATTTCGGCGACGTCCCCGTATGTGCGCTCGATCGGTGCGCGTCGGGCTCGATGCACCAGGAGGAAGCGCAAGCACACGGACGTGTCCCAAGGCAGTGCATCGGTGCCTTGGTCGATCAATCCTTGGCCAGAATCGCGATCTCTTCCTGCAGTTCGTACCAGCGCAGTTCCCGAGACTCGATAGCCGCCTCGATCGCAGCCCGGCGCTTTTGCATCGACGCGATCAGATCGCCGCCCCCCGTGGCACCCGCAATCAGCGCCTGATCGATACTGTCACGCTCTGCGCCCAATTGTTCCAGCTCCGTTTCCAGCCGCCGGCTTTCCTTCTCCAGCGGACGGCGCTGCGCCGCGACTGCATCCTGACGCCGCGCCCGGTCACGACGCTCGTCCTTGCGGGTCGCTCGCGCAGCGGCGTCCTGCGAAGACTCCTTGCTCGCGGTCGTCAGCCAGAGGCGATAATCGTCCAGATCGCCGTCGAAGGGCTGCACGCATGCGTCGGCGACCAGCCACAAATCGTCAGCCGTCGTGCGCAGCATGTGGCGATCGTGAGAAACGATGACCACAGCACCCTCGTACTCCTGCAGCGCCAGGGTCAGCGCGTGGCGCATCTCGATGTCGAGATGATTGGTCGGCTCGTCCAGCAGCAGGAGGTTGGGACGCGTAGCGACGATCAGCGCCAGCGCCAGGCGCGCGCGCTCGCCGCCCGAAAACGGACCGACCGGGGCAAGCGCCTGCTCGCCGCCGAATCCGAAGCGACCGAGGAAGTCCCGCACATCCTGCTCTCTCGAATGGGGCTGCGCGCGCGTCAAATGCTGCAAGGGACTTTCGTCGGGCCGCAGCTGCTCCAGCTGATGCTGCGCGAAGTAGCCGATGACCAACCCGCGGCCCTCTCGTCGATCGCCGGCCAACGGCTCCGCCTCTCCGGCCAGCACCTTGATGAGCGTCGACTTGCCCGCGCCATTGCGCCCGAGCAATCCGATCCGTGAACCCGGCAGCAAGGAGAGCGTCGTTGCGCCCAGCACCGGCACGTCGGGATAGCCCATCACGGCCTCGTCCAGGGCGATCAGGGGGCTCGGCGCCGCCAGCGGCGATTCGAAGCGAAACGTGAAGGCGGAATCGACATGCGCGGGCGCGATGCGTTCCATGCGATCCAATGCCTTGAGCCTGCTTTGAGCCTGCTTGGCCTTGGTGGCCTTGGCGCGAAAGCGATCAACGAAACTTTGCAGATGCGCAATCTCGCGCTGCTGTCTGAGGTACATGGACTGCTGGTTGGCCAGTGCCTCTGCGCGAGCGTTCTCGAACGCGGAGTAGTTGCCGGTATAGGAAACGACGCTTTGGCCGTCGAAATGCAGAACACGTTCGACGATTCCGTCCAGGAAATCCCGATCGTGCGAGACGAGAAGCAGCATGCCGCGATAGGCGGCCAGCCAGCGTTCGAGCCAGAGCACCGCGTCGAGGTCTAGGTGATTGGTCGGCTCGTCGAGCAGCAGAAGATTCGAACGGGCAATCAGCGCGCGCGCCAGATTCAGTCGCATGCGCCAACCGCCGGAAAAGGAGGCGACGGGGGCCAGATGGCTGTCCGCCTCGAATCCGAGGCCATGCAAAAGCGCCGCCGCCCTGCTTCGAGCGCTATACCCGTCGATGTGCTGCAAGCGATCGTGCAGCAGCGCAAGCTCTTCGGCCCGGTGCTGCTCTTGCGCGCGGGCGATGTCACGCTCCACCTCACGTAGCTCGGCATCACCGTCCAGCACATACTCGAGCGCGGGCTGCGGAACACCGGGCGTCTCTTGCAGAACGCGCGCGATCCGAATGTCAGGGGGCAACTCCAAATCGCCGGCCTCGGGCTGCATTTCGCCGGCAAGCAGATCGAGCAGGGTCGATTTGCCGCAACCGTTCGCACCGACGACCCCGATACGCTGCCCGGCGTGCAGGGTGAGATCGATGCCGGCAGCGAGGATGCGGGAGCCGCGGGCGAGCGTCAGTTTGCGTAGATTGATCAAGCGGACCGGGCCGAGGAAACCGCACGCGCAGCAGGGGCCGCGAGGCAGAAGAAGCGCGCAAGTTTACCAAACGTCGCCTCCGGCTGGGCGCGCTTCGCTCCGACAGATGGGCCGGCTCGCGTCATGACGCAAACGTCCCTCTGCCGCCAGGGGACAAGCCGCTTGCGCGACGCTTCACGTAGAATAAGCAGGTGCCGAACGATAATGTCCTTTCGTCTGCGCGCCCCGCCGACCACGGCGTCATGGGTGTGCTCTTCGTCCTCATCTGCGCTGCCTGGATCGTTCCCGGGCTCGTCGGTCACGACCCCTGGAAACCCGACGAAGCGCACACTTTCGGACTCGTGCATCACCTGCTGCAAGGCGGCGGCTGGGTGATTCCGACCCTGGCGGGCGAACCTCACGTCGACAAGCCACCGCTTTTCATCCTCACCGCGGCCGCTTTCGCAAAGTTGTTTTCGTTTCTGCTGCCGCTGCACGATGCCGCGCGCCTGGCAAGCGGCTTCTACATGGCTCTTGCATTCGGCTTCATCGCCGCTGCCGGACGGCTGCTGCACGGCCCTCAGCGGGGATGGCTGGCGACCTTGCTCGTGCTCGGCTCGCTGGGCTTGGTGGTCCGGGCACATCAGTTGATCGCGGATACCGCGCTGTTCGCCGGGTTCGCCATAGGCTGCTACGGGCTTGCTCTGATGCTGCGACGCCCCAATGCCGGCGGCTTCTGGCTAGGCACGGGCCTGGGCCTGGGCTTCATGGCCAAGGGAATGCTCGCGCCCGTGGTGCTCGGGCTTACGGCACTGGTATTGCTCCTCGCCTGCCAGCAATGGCGCAATCGTGCCGCCTGGACGGGCATGTCGTTCGCCCTGCTGGCCGCCCTGCCCTGGCTCGCCATCTGGCCGATCGCGCTTTACTCGCAATCGCCCGGGCTGTTCTGGGACTGGCTCTGGACCAACAACATCGGCCGCATGACGGCGCCCGGCGTCCTGGTCCCGCGCATCGAACATCTGGGGTATCTCTCCGTACTCCCCTGGTATGCGTGGCCCTCCCTGCCCTTGGCGCTCTGGGTACTGTGGGGAACGCGCGTTTCGCGCTTCGGCCGCCCCGCCATACAGCTGCCCGTCGTGCTGTTTCTGTGCTCGTTCGTGGTGCTGAGCATTCGCGGCGAGACGCGCGAACTCCACGCCATGCCGATGTTGATTCCACTCGGTCTGCTCGCGACCGCCGCCGTGGACAACATGCGCCGAGGCGCTTCGAATGCGATGTACTGGTTCAGCGTGATGGGCTTCACCTTCTTCGCCATCGTCGCTTGGATCTACTGGAGCGCGCTCGAACTGGGTCTTCCGCAACGCTTGTCGCTGCATCTGCATAAACTGCAGCCCGCCTACGAAAGCCACGTGCGCTGGCCGGCGCTGATCGCGGGGCTCGCGTATTCGGCCGCATGGATCGTCCTGCTAGTCAAACTCAAGCGTAGTTTCGAGCGTCCGGTGGTGGTCTGGGCCGCCGGCACGACGCTCATCTGGGGGTTGCTGATGAGCCTCTTCGTCGACTATGCGGATACGAGCAAGAGCTACCGAAGCATGATCGCCGGCATGGTGCGATCGCTGCCGGCACACTACGACTGCGTCTCCAGCCGCGGCCTGGGAGAATCCCAGCGCGCTTTGCTGCACTACCACGCGGACATTCTTACCTATCGCGAAGAGATTCCGACGCGACAGCGATCATGCGAACTGCTGCTCGTGCAGGGCCAGCGCGCCGAACCGCCGGAGATTCCCCAGGGGTGGCATCAAATCTGGGAGGGCACTCGCCCGGGTGAGAAGGAGGAATACTTCTGGCTCTACGGATACGGCCCGCCGCCAGCCCTGTAGCGCCCGAACTCAGGCGCTTGCCCGCAACATTGGGCCCGAATCAACTCGCCCGGCGCATCGCCCCGCCGGCTTCAGGCTCCCCGCCTCCGCGGCTGATGGGCTGAGAGAGCTCCGCCGGCGGCTCGAGACTCAGCATCCGGTAGAGCTGACTCAGGTTGCGCCGAAACAGCTTGTCGAAGCTTGCGACCGCATGCGAGGGGTTGTAGTCGCCGAACCACCAAAACCAATCCGAAGCTTCGCAGACGCTGAGTCGCCGCTCGCACGCATCCATCGCCTGCGCCGAAAGGCGACCGCTGGCGACCACCAGGTCGAAGCTGCGCTTGGCCGCGCAGAGCAAGTCCCATGCTCGGTTCTTGTCCGGGGCGCCGATCCAGGTGGAGAACGTACCGTAGACCCAACTTCCAGCGGCGACGCGGCCGAGGGGCTCGCGCTTGCGCCCGAGGCAATCGGAAGGCAACACCGTTCTGATGACATCGTGCTGCTCGAGCACGGCGTAGAGATCCTGCAGAAAGAAATAGCCGTTGTACGGGTAGTACTCCCAGGCGTTCTCCCCGTCGAGCATGACACTCACCAGCGGGGGTTCATCGCCCGTCGCGGCCTTGGCCAGCGTTTCGAGCTCGGCGACGAAATGCATCGAGGCGTCCTTGCCATGCCATTTCGCGTACTCGAAGCCGATGAGATCCGAGAGTCGGTCATCGCGATACAGCATCATGACCCCGTGCGCATCGTAAGGTCGGTATAGGTACTGCTGTTTTCCGCCCTCCGCCTGCGCCGCAGTCAACGAACGAGCGAGCACCGATTCGCTGCTGGCTGTCCATGCGACGCCGCTGCCCGCGAGCAATTCGACGAAGCTCTCCGATAACGCACCCTCGGCGGGCCAAATGCCCTTGGGCAAGACGCCGAAACGCGCCCCATGACTCGCGACCGCAGAGCGGATATGCGTCGCCACGCGTGTGCGCCCGCCGGCATAGGCCGCCTCTCGGGGAAGTCGAGCGTCCGGTTCGCTCTCGCGCGCGCTTTTCAGATCGATCAGCAACGGCGCGAGCGGATGCTGGTGAGGCGTCGCGGACAACTCGATGCGCCCGGAATCGGCGAGCGCACGATAGCGGGGAATGATGCCTTTGACGACCGAACCGATCAGGTCGAACAACGCGCGTCGATCGCTCAACGAAAAACCCGCGCCCTTGGTCATCAGTTCCACGACGAGCGCCTGCTCCCTGCGCACCGACTCGCCCGTCCATGCGAGGTGGTACCACGTGAGCAAGTCGGCCAAGTACTGGCCCGAGAGATAGGCCAGCGCGGGCTCGCCGCACTGCACCGCTTGCGTGTAGAGGTGATGCAGGAACCGATACGCCGGAAACGGTTCGATCATGCGCGCGTGGTTGTTGAGGAAACAACTGTCCAGGATGAACTGGTGCTCCGCGGCGGAAATACGATCCGGCTCGGGATGAACGAGCAACCTCAACAACGGATCCCGGATCTCGCCACTTTCGAACTGGCGCGCGTAATCCTCGACCTGATCCAGCAGTATGGGCACGAGGTTGACCGTGGCGCGAATCCGCGGCCGCTGCTCCAGGTGCCAAGCCATGTCGGAATAATCCTTGATGGCATGCAGATAGACCCAGGGGTAGAGGAACTCGCCACTGGCCGGATCGCGATAATCCGGCTGATGCATGTGCCATAGCAGCACGAGATCCAGGGCGGGCTTCACGACGGCAGGCACCGCACGCTCGCTCGCTGCATCAGCGCGTCGAGTGCACGTGCTGACCGAGCCGATCCGGCGTGACCAGCGTGACGCCTCGCTCGGTGACGAGGAATCGCTGGCGATCGCGCTCCGGATCGAGTCCGATGCGCTCACCGGACGCGATCACACAGCGCTTGTCGACGATCACCTTCTTGAGCACGACGTCGCTGCCGATCTTGACGTCGGGCAGGATCACGCTGTCCTCGATGAGACTGCGGTTGTCGACACGCACGTTCGAGAACAGCAACGACCGACGCACTGCCGCGCCGCTAATGATGTCGCCGCCCGAGACGAGCGCATCCGTCGCCATGCCGCGCCGCCCCTCGTCGTCGAAGACGAACTTGGCCGGAGGCAACTGTTCTTGATGTGTCCAGATCGGCCAGACATTGTCGTAGAGGTCGAGCGCGGGCGTCACCCGGGTGAGTTCGATGTTCGCTTCCCAATAGGCGTCGATCGTACCGACATCGCGCCAGTAAGGTTCTCCGCCATTGCTCGTCACGCACGAATCGCCAAAGCGATGGGCGTAGACGCGATAACGGGGCACCAGATGAGGGATGATGTCCTTGCCGAAGTCATGCGCCGAACGAGGCTCGTCGGCGTCACGGATCAACTGCTCGAACAGGAACCGGGTGTTGAATACGTAGATGCCCATGCTTGCCAGCGCCACGCCAGGCTTGCCGGGGATATGCCCAGGGTTCGCGGGCTTTTCCATGAACTCGAGCACTCGATCGTTCGAGTCCACACTCATGACCCCGAAGGCGCTGGCATCCTCCACCGGCACCTCGATGCAACCCACCGTGGCATCTGCCGATGTGCTGACATGGTAGGCCAGCATGCGGCCGTAATCCATCTTGTAGATGTGATCGCCGGCCAGGATCAACATGTACTCCGGGCTGTAATCCCGCAGGATGTCCAGGTTCTGGAAGACGGCGTCGGCCGTCCCTTTGTACCAGTCTTCGACGATGCGCTGCTGGGCCGGGAGAATGTCGACGAACTCGCGCAAGCGGCCGTCGAGTGAACTCCAGCCGCGTTGGATGTGCTGGATCAGGCTCTGCGCCTTGTACTGAGTCGCCACGCCGATCTGACGGATACCCGAGTTCACGCAATTCGAGAGCGGGAAATCGATGATGCGAAACTTGCCGCCGAACGGAACGGCCGGCTTGGCTCGCCAGTCGGTCAGCCCGAGCAGCCGACTGCCTCGGCCACCGGCGAGGATCAGCGCATACGTTTGCTTGGTGAGACGGCTGACGTAGCGTTCGCCGTAACGCTCGCTTCGCTGGGGGGCGGCTGGCGCCGCGCCCGGATTCGCTGTAGTCGTCATTGCTGCGTTGAGGTAACTTGCACGAAAGGTTGGGCACTGGCGTTCAACGCACGCACCGGTCGATATAATCGATCGCTCACATGAGACACGAGCATAGCCCCAAAGTCAATCAACGCGCGCTCAGCCTCATCGAGGCTCGATCGCACGATCCGTATGCAGTGCTGGGCGTCCACGGGCATGGGGCGACTCGCACGATACGCATCTACGAGCCTCGCGCCGAGCGCGCCTGGCTGGAGTGCGGCAGCGACTGGCGCGAGATGGAGCCCGAAGGCGACGGGCTATTTCGACTGAGCCGCGCCGAACCGGCCGGGCCCTATCGCATCCGCTGGTCGCGCGATGGTCGGGTGGCGGAGCGTCATGACGCCTATGCCTTCCTGCCCTCCATACCTGCGCAAGACCTTTATCTCTTCAACGAGGGGCGCCTGCTCCAAGCCTACCGGATGCTCGGTGCGCACGCTTGCGAGCGTGACGGCGTCCAAGGGTATCGCTTCGCCTGTTGGGCGCCCAACGCGGAGCGCGTGAGCGTCGTCGGCGACTTCAACGATTGGGACGGACGCACCCATCAGATGTCCGTCCATGGCGCCTCGGGTGTATGGGAGTTGTTCGTCCCGGATCTTCCCGCGCAGTCGAATTACAAGTACGAAATCCGACATCGCAGCGGCCGGGTCTTCCTGAAGACCGATCCCTATGCGCGCACCTACGAGGTGCGGCCAGGCAACAGTTCCCGCACGCTTCCCGAGTCCGCTTACCGATGGAACGATCGCTCGTGGATGAACCAACGGCCGTCATTCGACTGGCAGCATGCCCCGATCAACATCTACGAATTGCACCTGGGTTCGTGGCGGCGCCATCCCGACGCCAGCTTCTATACGTACGCCGAACTGGCCGCGGCGCTGGTTCCCTACTTGACGGAGATGGGTTACACCCATGTCGAACTGCTGCCGGTGACCGAGCACCCCCTCGACGAGTCCTGGGGCTACCAGAGCACGGGATTCTTTGCGCCCACCAGCCGCTACGGCAGTCCCGACGAGTTCAAGGCCTTTGTCGATGCCTGCCATCAGGCCGGCATCGGCGTGATTCTCGATTGGGTGCCCGGCCACTTTCCGCGCGACAGCTGGGCGCTCGCCCATTTCGACGGCAGCGCCCTCTACGAGCACGAAGATCCGCGGCTGGGGCTGCACCAGGACTGGGGCACGCACATCTTCAACTACGCCCGCCGCGAGGTCACCTGCTTCCTGCTGTCGAGCGCGCATTTCTGGTTGAACGAGTTCCACATCGACGGCCTGCGTGTCGATGCGGTGGCCTCGATGCTGTACTTGGATTACTCGCGCAAGCCGGACGAATGGCTGCCCAACAGATACGGCGGCCGGGAGAATGTCGAAGCAGTCGAGTTTCTGCGCGCCTTGAACATCATGGTCCACAGCGAGTTTCCCGGCGCCATCACCCTGGCGGAAGAGTCAACGGCATGGCCCGGCGTCTCGCGCCCCGTGTATCTCGACGGCCTGGGCTTCACCATGAAGTGGAACATGGGCTGGATGAACGACACCCTGCGTTATTTCGCGCGCGATCCGATCCATAGGCGTTTTCACCACGCCGAGCTCACCTTCGGCCAGATGTACACGTACAGCGAGAACTTCGTCTTGCCGCTGTCTCACGATGAAGTCGTGCACGGCAAGCGCGCGATGGTCGCCAAGATGCCCGGCGACGAATGGCAGCGTTTCGCCAATGCCCGCCTGCTGCAGTGTTATCAGATCGCCACTCCGGGCAAGAAGCTCACCTTCATGGGCAATGAATTGGGTCAGACACGCGAGTGGTCGCAGGCGCGCGAGCTCGACTGGCCGTTGCTGCAACATGCGCCGCACGCCGGCATGCAAGCCCTGTGCAGGGCGCTGAACGAAGCGTACCGGCAACTGCCCGCGCTGCACGACCTCGATTTCGATCCAGCCGGCTTCGACTGGATCGACTGTCATGACGCGGACCAATCCGTGCTCGCCTTCGAGCGGCGCGCGCGGGACGGTCGCTGCATCGTAGTCGCGCTCAATTTCACGCCCATGGTGCGCACCGGTTATCGAATCGGGCTGCCTCTTGGCGGCGCTTGGCGCGAGATCCTGAACACCGATTCCAGCTTCTTCGGTGGAAGCGACTGCGGCAACGGGGGCTCGGTGCAAGCCGAGCCTGTCTCCTGGATGGGGCGCGCGTTTTCCGCCGCAATCACGCTGCCGCCTCTCGCCGGCATCCTGCTGGCGCCTGCGCCATGAGATCGACCGCGATGCGCGACTTGCTGCACGTCTTCATCTTCGAGCATATTGCCGTGCGCGGCGCCATGGTGCACCTCGACGAGACTTGGCGCCATATTCGTTCCCTGCGCAGCTATCCCCCCGTGGTGGAACACCTCTTGGGCGAAAGCATCGTGGCCGCGGCCCTGCTTGCATCGACGCTGAAAAGCGAGTCGAGCAATCTGCTGCTCCAGATGCAAGGCGAGGGGCCGCTGCGGCTGCTCGTCGCCGAATGCACCAGCGACCTTGGCCTGCGCTGCACGGCCCGCTGCGATGAGGAGGTCGGCACGGGGGCCCTGAATGAACTGATGCGCAACGGGCGTTGCGCCATCACCGTCGGCACGATCGACGAAGCGAGACGCTACCAGGGCGTGGTGCCGCTGGATCGACCGACGCTCGCAGGGGCGCTGGAGGACTACATGGCCCGATCCGAGCAGCTCGAAACGCGCATCGTGCTGTTCGCCGACGGAGACGCAGCCAGCGGTCTGCTGCTGCAGCGCGTGCCGGAGCGCATCGACACCGACGGCGACGACTGGAATCGAGCGGTTCACATGGGGTCGACTGTCTCGGCCGATGAGCTGCGCCTGCTTGCGCCCGCAATGCTGCTGCGGCGGCTGTTTCCCGAAGACGACGTCAGGCTCTTCGACGGTCGTCCGCTGCGCTATCGATGCTCCTGTTCTCGGGAGCGCGTCTGCGGCATGCTGACGTCCCTGGGGCGCACCGAGGTGGAACAAGTCATCGCAGAGCAGGGCCGTGTCGAGGTCACCTGCGAGTTTTGCGGCCGCAGCTATCGCTTCGACGCCGCGGACTGCAATCGCTTGTTCGGTTAGTCTGCCCCCTCGGGCGTCATGCGAGCCGCTGTCTGCTGCAACGCATCGCCCACTTGGCGCGGAGACTATAATGAGTGATTCGCACATTCCTATCCGTGTAGATCTGCCACCAAGGAGAAGTCCATGAACGGTCAGCGCGAAGTCGTCGTATTGAGCGGGGCACGTACGGCCATTGGAGATTACGGCGGCGCCCTGAAGGATGTGGCACCCACCGATCTGGCCGCCACCGTCGTTCGAGAGGCGGTCAAGCGCGCGTCGATCGACCCGGCTGAAGTCTCGCAACTGGTCTTCGGCAACGTGATTCATACCGAACCCAAGGACATGTACCTCTCCCGTGTCGCGTGCATCAAGGCCGGCCTGCCGCAGGAAACCGTCGCCCTCACGCTCAACCGTCTCTGCGGCAGCGGGCTGCAAGCCATCGTCTCGGCGGCCCAGAGCATCAGCACGGGAGACTGCGACACGGCAGTGGCGGGCGGGGCCGAATCGATGAGCCGCGGCGGTTATCTGCTGCCCAGTCTGCGCTGGGGACAACGCATGGCCGACGGCGGCGTGATCGACATGATGGTCGGCGCACTGACGGATCCCTTCGACACCGTCCACATGGGGATCACCGCCGAGAATATCGCCGATCGATGGAAAATCTCCCGGGAAGACCAGGACGCCTTCGCGGTGGAGAGCCATCGCAGGGCGATCCACGCGATCGAGCAGGGACGCTTCAAGGCGCAGATCGTTCCGGTCGAGATCAAGGGGCGCAAGGGCACGGTGCTGGTGGACCGCGACGAACATCCCCGCGCGGACGTCACGCTCGAAGGCTTGGCCAAGCTGCGTGCCGCATTCAAGAAGGACGGCTCGGTCACCGCGGGCAACGCCTCGGGCATCAACGACGGGGCCGCCGCCGTTGTGCTGATGGAAGCCGGCAAGGCCAAATCCAGCGGGCTCAAGCCCCTGGCTCGCCTGGTTTCCTACGCCGTCTCGGGCGTCGACCCCAAGATCATGGGCATCGGCCCCGTGCCGGCCTCGACGCGAGCGCTGGACAAGGCAGGACTCACCATGGCCGATATGGATGTGATCGAATCGAACGAAGCGTTCGCGGTTCAGGCGCTCGCGGTGGCTTGCGATCTCAAATTGCCCGCCGACAAGACCAATCCCAACGGCGGCGCCGTAGGCCTGGGGCATCCCATCGGCGCCACGGGCTGCATTCTCACCGTGAAGGCGCTCCATGAATTGCAGCGCATTGCCGGCCGCTATGCGTTGGTCACGATGTGCATCGGCGGCGGCCAAGGCATTGCCGCGATCTACGAGCGGGCGGCCTAGGCAGACGTTTGCTGCACCACAAAAAAAGTTGCCGGCGCGGGTTGACTCGCCCTGCATGATCGCCTAGACTCGGTTTTGTTGCGCCGCACCATTACCCTGACTTACGGAGAGCGCCATGTACCAGTCCCCCGAGCAGTTCATGCAGTTTGGCAAGTCGAGTCTCGAAGCAGCGTTGAGCTTGGCGAACATCACCTTGCAGGGCACCGAACGGTTGGTCGGCCTGCAACTCAAGACGGCCAAGGAAGCCTTGGACGAAAGCATCCGCAGCGCCAAAGCCCTCTCGGACATCAAGAATGTCCAGGAACTGATGAGCCTGCAGTCCACGGCCACCCAACCGAACATGGAAAAAGTCATGGCGTACTCGCGCAGCGTGTACGAAGTGGCCTCCGACACACAGACCAAGATCAACAAAGTGCTGGAAGACCGCATGAGCAAGGTCGGCGGCGAACTGGTCGCAGCGGTCGACAAGGCGGTCAAGACCGCCCCGGCCGGCTCTGAGACTGCGGTCGCAGCCTTCAAGTCCGCAGTGGCGGCCGCCAGTACCGCCTACGACACGATGTCGAAAGTCGCTCGCGAAGCCACGGATCTCGCCGTAAGCAGCGCGACGACGCAAGCAGCAAAGGCCACCAAAAAGCAGCACTGATCGAAGTCTTCGGTATCTTTGCCGCACGAGCCCTGTCCAATCCACAGGGCTCTTTTTATTTGTGGGCTAGAATCTTTCCATCGTACTCAGGCTTGCGCAGGCCATGTCGAAACTCACCCAGTCCGTCGCATGGACGAAACTTCAGACGCACGCCACGAGGGTGAGGGCGACGCATATGCGCGACCTCTTCGAGGCCGATCCGCAGCGCGCTGCCCGCTACACGCTGGCGGCAGCAGGCATCGCACTCGATTACTCCAAGAACTGGCTCCTCGACGAGACCCTGCCCTTGCTCGTCTCGCTGGCCGAACAGGAGCAGGTTGGCGCGTCGATCGAGCGCATGTTCCTCGGGGAACACATCAACAACACCGAAGACCGAGCCGCGTTTCACGTAGCCCTGCGCGCCAACACGCCGATGCATACCGCCGGGCGAGATGTCGTTCCCGACGTCGTGCGTGTGCGTGCAGCGATGCGTCGCTTCGTCGATTCGATTCGCGACGGCACGGCGACGGGCCATACGGGCAAGCCGATGCGCGCCGTCGTCAACATCGGCATCGGCGGCTCCGACCTCGGCCCGTTGATGGCAACCGAAGCGTTGGCACCCTATCGCCATCCGCGTCTGACGCCCTACTTCGTCTCTAATGTCGACGGCACCCATCTGAGCGAGGTGCTCAAGCGCGTCGATCCTGAAACAACCTTGTTCATCGTCGCCTCCAAGACATTCACCACGCAGGAGACCATCGCGAACGCTCTATCCGCACGCGAATGGCTCGTCAGCGCGCTCGGATCGGAGCAGGCGGTCGGCCGACACTTCGTCGCCCTCTCCACCAATCTTCAGGCAACCGCGCAGTTCGGCATCGATGCGCGAAACGTGTTCGAATTCTGGGATTGGGTCGGCGGACGCTATTCGGTGTGGTCGGCCGTCGGGCTGTCGCTCGCGCTGGCGATCGGCATGGACGAATTCGAACAGATGCTCGCCGGCGCCCGCGAGATGGACGAACACTTTCGAAGCGCGCCGCTGGCGGCGAACATGCCGGTCGTGCTGGCGCTTCTAGGCATCTGGTACACGAATTTCTTCGGCACGAGATCGCTGGCGATCCTGCCCTACGATCAGTACCTCGCGCGTTTCCCTGCGTACCTGCAGCAGCTCGAGATGGAGAGCAACGGCAAGCGCGTGCGTCGTGACGGCGAACCGGTGGACTACGCCACCTGCCCTGTGATTTGGGGAGAGCCCGGCACGAACGGCCAGCACGCCTTCTACCAACTGCTGCATCAGGGCAGCGAAGTCATTCCCGCCGATTTCATCGCGCCGGTGCGCACGCACAATCCGCTCGGGCAGCATCATCGCCTGCTGCTCGCCAACTTCATCGCGCAAACCGAAGCCTTGATGCGCGGCAAGACGTCCACGGAAGTTCGTGCGGAGTTGGGCAAGCAAGGCCTTTCCGGCGCTGCGCTCGAGGCCTTGGCACCGCACAAGGTCTTCCCGGGCAACCGCCCCAGCAACTCGATCGTATTGGAGCAACTGACACCGCGCACGCTCGGCGCATTGATCGCGCTCTACGAGCACAAGGTCTACGTGCAAGGCAGCATCTGGGGCATCAACTCATTCGACCAGTGGGGAGTCGAGCTGGGCAAACAGCTTGCCCAGCGTGTGCTCGAAGATCTCGCCGCACCCGAGGAACCGTCGGAGCACGACGCTTCGACCCAAGGACTGATCAAAAGAATGCTGCTCGCCGACCGAGCCGCGCCGCAGGCTGCTGCCAAGAAAGGGCCGCTCTCATGAACGACGAGACCTTCAATCTGAGCATACGCAGATTTCTGAAGATGGTTGGCGTGAAATCCCAGCACGAGATCGAACAAGCGGTGTCGCGCGCATTGCGCGAAGGCAAGCTCGCGGGTGCGGAAAGCATCCCGGTGCACATGAGCCTGCGTATGCCCGCTCTCGATCTGGACATCCCGTTCACGGGCCATATCGACTTGGAATAGACCCGCGTCGCCCCGCCTCGAAAGTCGCCGCCCCATCGTGCCTTCTCCCCTGCGTCTGCTGTTTGCTGCCTCCGAAGCCGCCCCGATGACCAAGACTGGCGGTCTGGCGGATGTCGCTGCTGCGCTTCCCGTGGCCCTGCGCGAACTCGAAGTCGACGTGCGCGTCTTGTTGCCCGGATACGCTTCAGTCATGCAGGCCATCACCCAAGTCCAGCCGCTTGCTGAACTGCCCGCACTCGGTGTATTCCCCGCGTGCAAGCTGCTTGCCGCGCAGGGCCCGGATAGGCAACCGCTGATCGTGCTCGCCTGCCCGGAACTCTACGAGCGCCACGGCGGACCGTATCTCGACGCAAACGGCAAGGACTGGCCAGACAATGCCGTGCGCTTCGGCCTGTTCTCGTACGTCGCCGCGCTGCTCAGCGCCGATTCCTCGCCCAGCCAATGGCACCCGGACGTACTCCAATGCAACGATTGGCAAAGCGGCCTCGCGCCAGCCTACCTGCGTTTCGGCGGCCGCCCTCATGCCTCCAGCCTGATGACGGTTCACAACCTCGCCTACCAAGGCATCTTTGCGCCGTCGTTCGTTCCGCGACTCGGCCTGCCTTCCCAGAGCCTGCATATCGACGGCCTCGAGTACCACGGCAACATGTCGTTCCTCAAGGCCGGACTGTTCTATGCCGACCGCATCAGCACGGTGAGCCCCACCTACGCTCGCGAGATCCAGTCCGAGCCGCTGGGTTTCGGCCTGCACGGGCTGCTTGCGGGCCGAAACGACGTACTCGACGGCATCCTGAACGGCATCGACGAGCGCGCCTGGAACCCGGCCACAGATCCCGCTTTGCATGCAAACTACGACGCCGATCGTTTGCCGGAGAAGGCGCGAAACAAGGCCGAATTGCGGCGGCGTTTCGGCTTGAGACAGAATCCTGAGCTGCCCCTGTTGGGCATCGTGAGCCGATTGATTCCGCAGAAAGGCATCGACCTGGTGGTCGCGTGCGCCGAGCGGCTGGTCGGCCTGCCAGCCCAGATCATCGTCCTGGGCACAGGCGACGCCGATATCGAACGCGACCTGGCTGCGATTGCGCGCGACCACGCGGGAACGGTCGCATTCATGCGTGGATTCGACGAATCGCTGTCGCACCTGATAGAGGCTGGCTCGGACATATTTCTCATGCCATCCAGGTTCGAGCCCTGCGGCTTGAACCAGATGTACAGCCAGCGCTATGGCACCCCACCGGTCGTGCGCAGAACAGGGGGCTTGGCAGACTCGGTCGTCGACTGTACGCCGGCTACTCTAGCCATCGATTCGGCCACTGGCTTCGTGTTCGATAGTCCGACCGCTGCGGCATTTCTTGCGGCAGCGACGCGTGCCGTGCACACCTGGCGCCAGCCCGACCTCTGGCGCCGCGTGCAGCGCAACGGCATGGCCAGAAACTTCAGCTGGTCGGCGAGCGCCCGCCGCTATCGCGATCTTTACCAGACCATGCGCGCGGCGACCTGACCTTCGCCAGGAAGGCGGGCACCCGGCGCTACAGCCAGATCATCAATCCGGTTTCGAACGGATGCGCGAGCAGCTCGTGGCACGGATACACCCGCACATGGTATTCGAGCTTGCCGCAAAGCTCCGGCGACAGTTGCAGGGAGAACAGATCCTCGCCGGCGTCGGTCTTGACGCCCTCCCACTCGAGCTCATACCGCGCGGCACCCTGCATGCGAGGCTGCCCCAGCGGACGCCCCATGATGAGCTCGACGACCACATCGCTTGCCGACAGGCCATTGAGCGCGACCGCCACCTGCAAAGTGAAGCTGTCCCCGAAGGGAATGTTCACTCTCGGCGTATCCAGCCGACGCAGCCTGACGCCCTGCCAGGCGCCGTACACCTTGCTCTTCCATTGCGCGACCTGCTGCGCGCCCTCGAAACCGTTCTCGCTGAATCGGCGCCCTTGCTTCGAGGCCGGCAGATAGGTCTTGCGCACATATTCGGTCAGCATGCGCGTTGAATTGAATCGCGGCAGCAGCGAAACGATCGAGCGCTTGGCAAGCTTCACCCAGCCGGGCGAGTAGCCCAAGTCGCCCCGATCGTAATAGAGGGGGGACACATGATCTTGCAGCAACTCGTAAAGCGTCACAGCCTCCTCGTGAGCCCGTCGCCCCTCCTCCAGATGCGGTGATGCAGGCTTGATCGCCCAGCCGTTGCTGCCGTCATAGGCCTCGCCCCACCAGCCGTCGAGCACCGAAAGATTGATGCCGCCGTTGAGCGCCGCCTTCATGCCCGAGGTCCCCGAGGCTTCCATCGGATAGATCGGGTTGTTGAGCCAGACGTCGCAGCCGCAAACCAGACGCCGGGCAAGCCGCATGTCGTAATCCTCCACCATGAGGATACGCCCCTCGAACTCGGGCATGCGGGCCACCCGCTGCACCTGCCGGATGAGATCTTGTCCGGGCGTGTCCGCCGGGTGCGCTTTGCCGGCAAAGAGGAACAGCACCGGACGCTTCGGGTCGGAGACGGCTTCGCGCAGCCAATCCAAGTTGTCGAACAACAAGCCAGCGCGCTTGTACGTCGCGAATCGCCTGGCGAATCCGATCGTGAGCACGTTCGGATTGAGCGGATCGGCCAGCTTGAGGAGTCGGTCGAGATGAGCTTCGGAGCCGCTGTTGCGGAAATGCTGCTGAGCCACGCGATAGCGCACCAGATGCAGCATCTGAGACTTGAGCGATTGGCGCACGCTCCAGAACAGTTGGTCGGGAATCCGCTCGACACCATGCCAGAACTCCGCGTCGCACAACCGATGCGCCCAACCGAAGCCGAGATAGCGCTCGAACACCTCGTGCCATTCCTGCGCGAGGAAGGTCGGCACATGGACGCCGTTGGTAATGTGGGTAAGCGGATTTTCCTCGGGCTCGATGCCGGGCCACATCTGTGCACAGATTTCCGCCGACACGCCGCCATGGATGCGGGACACACCGTTCTGAAACCGGGACCCTCGAATCGCGAGCGCAGTCATGTTGAAGTCGCTATGCTCCGCGACTCGCCCGAGGGCAAGCAGTGCCTCGGCGGTCACGCCAAGCTCGCTCGCGTGGCGTTCGAAGTAGGTCGCGATCATGCCGGCGCTGAAGTGATCGTGACCGGCGGGCACGGGGGTATGCGTCGTGAATACGGTGTTCGCAGCCACCGCCTCGAGTGCCGCGTTGAAGTTCAGCCCCTGCTTGGCCAGCAGACGCATCCGCTCGATCACCAGAAAGGCGGCATGCCCCTCGTTGATGTGCCAGATCGTGGGTTTGAGGCCCAGTTCGGCCAGCAGGCGCACTCCGCCCACGCCCAACACGATTTCCTGCTCGATCCGCGTCGTGCGATCGCCGCCATAGAGTTGATGGGTGATGTCCCGATCGTGCGAGGCGTTGGGCTCCACGTCCGTATCGAGCAGATAAAGCGTGACGTGACCGATACGCGCGCGCCACGCTTTGGCCTTCACCACTCGCCCCGGCAGATCCACCGCGACGTGGATCTCCGCGCCGGCGGCATCGAGCACAGGCTCGATCGGCATGGCGGCGAACTCGCTGTCGCCGTAGCTTGCGTGCTGGTTGCCTTCAGCATCGATCAGTTGCGAGAAATAGCCCTGCCGATAAAGCAGGCCGACACCGACGAACGGAAGGCGGATGTCGCTGGCGCTCTTGCAATGATCGCCAGCCAGAATGCCCAGGCCGCCCGAATAGATGGGAAAGCTCTCGTGAAAACCGAACTCGGCGCAGAAGTACGCCACCAGATCGGAACTGCGCAACCACTCGGAACCGCTTCTTCGAAGCGGCTCCGAGTGGTAGGTGTCGTAAGCGGAAAGCACCTTGTTGAAGGTGCCGAGAAAAACCGGGTCCTCGGCCACTTCCAGCAGCCGCCGCTCGTCGACGCGCTGCAGGAACGCCTTGGGATTGTGTCCCACTGCGTTCCATAACCCGGGCTGCAGAAGACTAAACAGCCCGCGAGTCGGTCGGTCCCAGGAATACCAGAGATTGCTCGCCAGTTCGTTCAGCCGCTCCAGCCGCTGTGGAATGCGCGGATGAACCTGTAGCGTGAATGCGGTGCCCTTTGCCATCCTGTTTTCCTGGGTTGAGTTTGCGTGCGTTAGATCCCATGCGACCACTCGGCGCCACCGCCGAGGCATATCACCGCTATCGGAGGCACGCCGGAACACCCGTCAGAGTCGATCGGGCGGACCCGTCCGGCGCCCTGTCCGCGCCATCACAAGCGCAGGAAGTGCTCCCGGTAATACTTCAGTTCACCAATGGACTCGTGTATGTCCGCGAGTGCCTCGTGCTTGCCCGCCTTGACGAGGCCGCTCAGAAGCTCCGGGCGCCAACGCCGCGCCAACTCCTTCAGCGTGCTCACGTCGAGATTGCGGTAAAGAAAGTAGGCCTCGAGCCTAGGCATATAACGGGCGAGAAAGCGCCGATCTTGATGCACCGAATTCCCGCACATCGGCGATGTCGCCGCCGGGACGTACTGCGAGACGAACTCCAGCATGGCCGCTTCGACCTGGGCCTCGTCGAGTCTCGAAGCGCGCACCCGTTCGGTGAGTCCCGTGCGGCCATGCGTGTTCGTGTTCCAGGAATCCATGCTGTTCAGAACACTGTCCGGCTGATGAACCACCAGGACGGGCGCTTCGGCAACGGTGTTGAGGTTCGCGTCGGTGATCACGATGGCGACCTCCAAGACCCTGTTTTCTTCCGGGTCGAGCCCGCTCATTTCCATGTCTATCCAGATGAGACTGGTCGCATCCTGTGCCATAATGAACCTTGGTGAATTTGCCCTATTGTGTCATAACTTCAGTATCTTCCGCAGCCGCACATGCATCCCTTCACGGTCCTTTTCCTGGCGGCGTTGGCGCTGACGACCAGCATCCGGCTCTACCTCGCGTACCGTCAGCACAGGCACGTCCATGCCTGTCGAGGCAGCGTGCCGCCAGCATTCGCAGGACAAATCGGACTGGATGCCCACCAGAAAGCGGCGGACTACACCTGCGAGAGAACGCGGCTAGGCGCCGCCGGTACGCTGATCGACTCAGCGCTACTGCTGGCGCTCACGCTGGGAGGCGGACTCGATCTGGCAGATCGAATCGCTTCCCACTATTTCGATCCAGGGATCCTCCATGGAATTGCCTTCATCGCGATCATCGCCATCGCCTGTTCGATCGTCGAATTGCCCTTGAGTCTTTACCGAACGTTCCGCCTGGAGGCGCGGTTCGGCTTCAACAAGATGACGCTTCGACTGTTCGCGCTCGACTTGCTGAAGGGAACAATCCTGGCTGCGGCGCTCGGCGGCCCCTTGCTCGCCCTGATCTTGTGGCTGATGGAGGCGTCGGGCGAGCGCTGGTGGGTGTATGCGTGGCTCGCCTGGACCGCTTTCAACCTCTTGATCCTCGCCATCTATCCGTCGTTCATCGCGCCGCTCTTCAACAAGTTCTCGCCGATGCAAGACGACACTTTGAAGCGGCGTATCGAAGGCTTGCTCGATCGCTGCGGCTTTCGCTCGCAGGGGCTGTTCGTCATGGATGGTTCGCGCCGAAGCTCGCACGGCAACGCGTACTTCACGGGATTCGGGCGTTCGAAGCGAATCGTGTTCTTCGACACCTTGCTCTCGCGCCTGGAACCCGCCGAGGTCGAGGCGGTCCTGGCTCACGAACTGGGGCACTTCAAGCACAAGCATGTCATCAAGCGCATGATCTGGCTTTTCGCCGCTGCGCTCGGCTTCTTCTGGCTGCTCGGACAGTTGATGCAGCAGAACTGGTTCTACCATGCGCTGGGCGCGGACGACCCCTCCATGGCGATGGCACTCGCTTTGTTCTTCCTGGTGATGCCGGTGTTCACGTACTTGCTGCAGCCTTTGCTCGGGATGTACTCGCGCAAGCACGAGTTCGAAGCAGACCACTACGCGACAACGCACGCGTCGGCGAAGGATCTGGAACAGGCGCTGGTGAAGCTCTACAAGGACAATGCATCGACATTGACGCCGGATCCGCTGCACTCGGTGTTTTATGACTCGCACCCTCCGGCCGCCACGCGCATCGCCCGATTGCAGGCTGCACCAGCCGGACATTGAAACCCTAGCGGAGGCCTCATGACAGATACGATCGAACTCGCCTCGAGCAAGTGCAAACCGTGCGAAGGCGCAGTGAAGCCCATGACGCAGGAGCAGATCACCGGCATGCTGACCAAGATCGAAGGCTGGTCCTGCGCCAATGGGGTCATCACAAAAACCTACAACTTCCCCAACTACTGGCAGACGATGGCCTTTGTCAACGCGACCGCCTGGATCTCGCATCGCGAAGATCACCACCCGGACATCACCGTCGGATACAACCAGTGCCGGGTGGATTACTCCACCCACGCGATCAAGGGCATCTCGGAAAACGACTTCATCTGTGCAGCCAAGGTGGACGCTCTGTTCGGTCTTTGACCGGGATGCGAGGGCTCACGAAGCCAACGAGCGCGCCCCTTCGCGGCCGGGTCGTCGCCTGCTTTGGCCGACGCTCCCTGATTGAAGTCGAGGACGGCTCGACGATCGCCTGCGTATCGAGAGGCCGTCGTACAGGCATTGCCTGCGGAGATCGGGTTAGCGTGACGCGCACCTCGCCGGGCGAAGGCGTCATCGAAGATGTCGAACCGCGCTCCTGCCTGCTTTATCGCTCCGACGAACAACGCGAAAAAGCCATCGCCGCGAATATCACGCAGGTGGTCGTGGTACTGGCTGTCGCGCCCACACCCAACGTCGACTTCATCGATCGTTGCTTGGTCGCGGCCGAGCACGCGGAGGCCTCGACACTCTTGGTCTTGAACAAGACCGATCTGCCGCCGGGCGGCGGCGAAGCCGCACACATTGCAGCGAGCTATGCCCTACTGGGCTATCGGACGCTCCCCATGTCCACTCAGTCGCCCGCAGCGGATTTGCTCGCGGCACTGGCGGGCCACCTGAGCGTGTTTATCGGCCAATCCGGCGTGGGCAAGTCGACGCTGGTCAATCGATTGGTGCCGGACGCCGGGGCGCGCGTCGGCGCAACTTCGGCGACGCGCGATGCAGGGCGGCACACGACCACGCACGGACAACTCTACCGACTCGACGAGCACAGCGCCATCATCGACTCTCCGGGCATGCACGCGTTCGGCTTGAGCCATGTCGATCCGGCCGACCTCGCGAGTTGCTTCATCGAGTTTCGCAGCTTGCTCGGCCACTGCCGCTTCAGCAATTGCCGCCACGATGGCGAACCCGGATGTTTTCTGGACGAAGCCGTGCGCACGAACCAGATCCGCGCCGAGCGGCTCGCCAGTTATCGCCGAATACTGCGATCCCTCGGCAAGCGCCCAAGCGGCAACTGAGCCTCGGTCACGCGCCAAGGCGTCCGCCGCTGCAGCGAACGCGCAGTCGGCACGCTGGATTCTCCACTAGCCCAGCCAGGTTGCTGCCGTGATGAGAAGAATCACGAACAGCCATAATACGAGCGCCCTCCAGATCAAGCCGACTGCGCTGGTCATCAATTCGGCGTCGGCTTCTTCGCCCATGCCCAGTTCGGCACGGACCTCGATCGGCTCCACCGAACCCAGCGCCGAGCCCAGACGGACGCCGATCGCACCCGCTCCGCTCGCCAATACGATGCCCTGAGAACCGTCCGACCAATTGCCAGCCTGCGTTCGCCAGCAATAAAGCGCATCTTCGAAGTCCCCGACAACAGCGAACGATACCGCGGTGAGTCGCACAGGCCCCCAATCGGCCCAGTCAAAGACTGTGCGGCTGAACGCGCCGAATCGGGCTTCGTCGGTGTCTCGACGCTCGCCCCAGTGGTCACGCAACATGGCAGCCAGCCGATAAAACACTGCGCCGCCCGCCCCGAACACCGCGAACCAGGCGATGACGCCGAACACGTGGCGATGAGCGCTAAAGAGACCTCGTTCGATCGACAGGCGCGCAACTTCGCTGCTGCCCATGTTCTCGGCCGAACGACCGATCCAGTTTTCCACGTTCGTCCGCGCACGGGCGAGATCCCCCGTGCGCAAGGCGTCCAGCGTGTCGCTATAAGCGTGACTGAACTGGCGAAAGCCCATCGTGAGATACAGCACGCCGATGTCGAGCACGAGCGCCGCAACCGGTGCAACGCTCCACAGATACATCGACACCGCCGTCACGGCCCCAACGATGGGAACGATGACCAGCAACCAGGCGAGCACGCCGTGCTGGTAACTGCCGCCATTGAGTGCGCGATCGACGAACCGCGAATAGCTGCGAAACGTATGATAAGCAGGGTTGGACGCCGACAAGGCGCGCGCCTGCTCAATCAGTAGGGCGGCGACTAGCGCGAGGAAGGTCACGATTCGAGAACGATGCGACTACGCGCCCACCGCAGCGCGCACCGATGATGCCGTCGCCCTGCCGGGCGCTCCATCGAGGCATCCACCGGCGAAGCAGCGGAAGTCGGGGACTGCGTCGCACTCAAGCATAATGGATACTCACCACTTCGACTTCCTGCGCCTTGCCGTCGCGGTTCCAGGCGAACGACTCGCCGACCTTGAGCCCGATGAGCGCTTTCCCCAGCGGGGAGGCCCAGCTGATGCTGCCGGCGTGAACATCGGCCTCGTCTTCGCCAACGATGTGGTAGGCCACGCAGGAACCATCCTCGTCCTTGATTTCGACCCGAGCGCCGAAATGCACCTCGTCCTGCGGCTGCCCACCGGGATCGACCAGAATGGCACGCTCGAGGCGACCCTGAAAATAGCGAATGTCACGCTTCACTTCCAGCAGACGCGTGCGAGCCAACGGATCGTCTTTGGCAGCCAACCCTTCGCGCTCGGCCTGCAAAGCATGTACGCGAGCATGAAGCTGCTCCAGCCCTTTGGGAGTCACGTAATTTGGATGCGGACTCTGCGGACGCTCGGGCAGTTCGTCCGACGGCAGATTATCGTCGGATTCCTTGACGAAGGCGCGGCTCATGAGGGATCACCGAAGCTGAACGGACTCACCGTAACATCATGAGCGGCCCCTGTCAAAGCGCCGGGGGCGCTGCTCGAACCGCGGTCGAACGCCACACGAGAAGACGATTGTTGGCGGGCATGGCGTTGTCCTCGAGCAACTGCAGCCCGATCGCTCGGGCCAACTCGTCGACCGCTTCGAAGTCTCGAATTCCGCTTGCCGGGTCGCGCTGCCGCAGCCAAGCATCGAACTGGGCATTGCTCTGCGAGGTGAAGCGGCCGCCGTAGTTGTAAGGCCCATAGAGCGCAACGACACAATCGTCGGCGCGATGTCGCGCGATGCCTCTAAACATGGCCCGCACCGCATCCCAGGAAGCGATGTGCGCGACGTTCGAACTGAAGAAGGCATCGTACACACCGACGTCCCACGCGTCGGCCATCACATCCAGCGTCACCGGTGCCAAGACGTTGGGCAGCCCGGCATCGGCCAGCCACGCGCGTATGCCGGAATGCGCCTGCGGCAAATCACTCGTCTGCCACACGAGGTGCGCGAGCGCCGCGCCGAAATAGACCGCATGCTGCCCGGTTCCGCTGCCGATCTCCAACACGCTGCGCCGATGCGCGAACACGCGAGTCAGAACACCCAGGATCGGGTCTCGGTTGCGCTCGCACGCTTCGGCTACGGGCTTCATGCGGCGGGATTGGCCGTGGTGCGAAGTTCGCAATACCACTGCGGATCGTAGCCCAAAAAGCCCCGCAGATTCTCGCGCTTGGCCATGGCGTCCTTGTAGCCCAACGCGATCAGCTCGCGGCAAAAGCGTCGTCCGAAGAGCAGGTAGGAAAGCAAAGTCGAGCCGCCGCGTTGGGTGGCACCGACGCTGCCGAACAGCCCGCGAACGGTCCTTGGCAACTCATCGATATGGCGCATGGCAATATGCTCCAGTTCTTCGGATGGCGAGATCACCATGAAGTCGACATGTCGCAGAGACGTACGTTTGTTCTGCAGAGCTTCCTCGGGCAACAAGCTCAGTGTCCTGTTGATCCTTTTCAGCCGCTCGAGATCGACCTCCATCGAATCGAGGAAGATGCTGTTCATGGCATGCCCCGCGATCTGCGCCAGCGTCGGATAGCCCTCGGAGGGGTTGCGCTGTCTCTCTGCCGACGCGCTCGCCTGCAATTGACGACCGACAGCAACCACCAATACCCGTTCGGCACCTAAGTGGAGTGCCGGGCTCACCGGTGCGATCTGGCGCATCGAACCATCGCCGAAATACTCACGATTGATGTGCACCGCCGGAAAAATGAATGGCAGCGCCGATGATGCCAGCAGGTGATCCAGTCCGATCGAGGCAGGCACGCCCACCCTGCGCACACGCCGCCACGGCTTGACCTCGGGCGCCCCCTGGAAGAAACACACCGACTGCCCCGAGGTGTAGCCTGAACATGTTATGGCTAATGCATAGAGATGCCGCGCGTCGATCGCCTGCTGGATGCCGGGGAACTCGATGCGCTCGGAGAGCAGTCTTCTCAACGGGGCGTTGTCGAGCAAGGAAGTCGGATCGCGCCCCCGACCGCCAGTTACCGCGGCCAGCATCCAGCGCAAGCTGTTCTTCATCACGCCGGGTAGATCGGTCCGATACACCTGTTCGGGCGTGAAGTTCTTCCACACCGCCTGCAGACGCAGCACGGCACGTCGATAATTGGCCGCATCCGCAGCCAGAGCCACCGCGTTGACCGCACCGGCCGAAGTCCCGCAGATGATGGGAAACGGATTCGAAACATTCTTGGGAACAAGATCGGCAATCGCCCGCAGCACGCCCACCTGGTAGGCTGCACGGGCACCGCCCCCGGTGAGTACGATTCCTATACGCGGGCGCTGCTCGTTCATGAGAGCACGCTTGCTGCCTCAGAAACCGCCCGATCCGCTAGTGGGCGACGGGAAAACCCAGATCGTCGCGTTGCCCGATCGCCATTTCGATCGCATCGGTCAGAGTCTCCTCCGATAACGTCTCGAGCACTGCCCCCAAGTTGCGGACGCACGCGCGAGCCTCGGTCGGAAGGCTGTCGAAGTCCAGCGCCGAGAAAACTGCCGCGGCTGCCCCCGCCGCCTGCAGCAGGCGCTCGCGCTCGCGAATGATCAGTTCGATCTCTGCGCCGAGACAGGCACGAGCTTGCGCCTCGCCGTAACTCATTTCGCCGTCTGCAACGTTCGACAGTCTTCGCGTTCTTTTCGTCATGCCTGCCATCTCCCCGCCATGGATCATCGAAGGGCTTGCTCACCCTACATATCGGCCGAATCTCGGGTCGATTGAATGTTCCGGTGCAGGGCACGCGCATCAGTCCCTGGGCAAGGCGACGTCGACGACGGTGGGTTTGAGTACCCGCGTTATTTCTTGCGGTTCGATCCCGACCAGGAAGCCACGCCTGCCGCCGTTGATATAGATTCGAGGCAAGTCCAGTATCGTCGTCTGGACGTAAACCGGCATCAGGCGTCGCGTGCCGAAGGGCGATGTCCCGCCGACCTGATAGCCCGTGTGCCGCTGCGCCACGACGGGATCGCAGGGCTCGATGGATCGCGCTCCGCTCGCCCGGGCGAGATTGCGAACAGAGACATTCATGTCCCCATGCATGAGCACGATGAGGGGCTCACGCCGATCGTTCTGCATGACGAGCGTCTTCACGACGCTGTGCTCGTCCACGCCCAGTTCGCGCGCACTGACCCGGGTGCCTCCACGCTCTTCGTAAGAATATGGGTGCTCGCTGAACCTCACACCCGCCACGCGCAATGCGCGGATCGCAGGCGTGACGGGTATGCGATGGGCAGCCATGCATGCCTCAGCCGCGCAGCAGCTGGAAAAAGAAATAGAGCATGCCGGCGGTCGCACCCCAGACATAGCGCCCCTCGTAGGGGGCGGCCAGATACCTGCGAACCAGCCCGTCGTGCTCGTATTGGCGCCGCTGGAAGTTGTTCGCCGCGAGGAAATGCCTGAGCGGGATCTCGAAGACATCCTGAACCTCGAACGGATCGGGTTGCACGGCATAGGGCGGCTCGATCCATCCCACCACGGGCGTGACGCGGAACCCGGAATTCAATTCGTACTCGGGCATGGCGCCCAGGATGTCGATCCGATCGCGAGACACGCCGATTTCCTCCTCGGTCTCGCGCAACGCCGTCTCCTCGCGATTGCGGTCAGCCAACTCCACACCGCCGCCGGGAAAGCTGATCTGGCCGGCATGACCCTTCAGATGGCTGGTGCGCTGTGTGAGCAGGACTTGCACGCCTTCCGGGCGCGACACCAGCAGGATCAGCACCGCGGCATAGCGCGTTTTCATCCCTTCGGGGATTCGATCCCGGTGCCACAGGTCGCGGTCGAAGGTACGAATATACGCCGATGCATTCGCCAGACGCTCGATGAGAAAAAGGCGCGTGAATTGCGGATCGACACCCAACCGGCTATCCGCCGTCAGGACCGGTTCCTGAACAGGTGCGCTCGTCTCGACTTGCATGGCGCCGATTCTACCGCGCTCGCCGCGCGAGGTGAGCAGGCGAGACGGCGCCGCTCACCGACCAACCATTGCGGTCAACTCTTGTCGCGCAGTGTGCCTGCCTCGACGACACTGAGCGCGGTCATGTTGAGAATGCGTCGAACGGTGGCCGAGGGCGTGAGGATATGCGCGGGACGCACGGCGCCCAAGAGAATTGGACCGACGGTGATGCCGTCGCCCGTGGCCGCCTTGAGCAGATTGAAGGCAATGTTCGCGGCATCGAGTGTCGGCATGATGAGCAGGTTCGCCTGGCCGGTCAAACGGGCGTTGGGGAACAGCCGAGCGCGCAGATTCGCATCGAAAGCGATGTCGCCATGCATCTCGCCTTCGACTTCGAGGTCGGGAGCCGAGCGCCACAGAATCGTCAGCGCCGCGCGCATCTTCTCTGCAGAGGGCGTGTCCAGACTGCCGAAATTCGAATGCGATAGCAGGGCCACCCTGGGAACGAGTCCGAATCGCCGGACCCCTTCCGCCGCCAGTATGGTCATCTCGGCGATCTGATCGGGCGTCGGATCCGGATTCACATACGTGTCGCAGATGAACACCGTCCGGCCCGGGAGCAGCAGCATGTTCATCGCAGCAAAACCCTGGACGCCGTCGCGGCGCCCGATGACATTACTGATCGCGCTCAAGTGTCGCTGGTAGGTTCCGACGGTGCCGCAAAGCATGGCATCGACCTCGCCGCGCCGGAGCATCATGGCCCCGATCAGCGTCGTATCGCGCCGGATCTGCTCCTTGGCCCTTTCCTGCGTCACCCCTTTGCGTTGCATCAGGTCGTAATAACCTGACCAATACTCGCGAAAGCGCGAGTCGCTCTCGGGATTGACGATCTCGAAATCCACCCCTGGACGAAGCCGCAGACCCAGGCGCTCGATCCGTACGCCGAGCACCTCCGGTCGCCCAACCAGGACAGGCTGGGCAATGCGCTCGTTGACCACTTCCTGAGCGGCCCGCAATACACGTTCATCCTCGCCTTCGCAGTACACCACTCGCTTGGGTGCCTGTTTGGCCGCCGTGAACACGGGCTTCATGATGAGCCCGGACTGCCAAACGAAATCTGACAGACGCTCGCGGTAGGCCGCGAAATCTTCGATCGGACGGGTCGCCACACCGCTATCCATCGCGGCGCGAGCCACTGCGAGCGCGATCGTCGCGATCAGCCTGGGATCGAACGGACGCGGGATGATGTAGTCGGGTCCGAACCGATCCTCCTGTCCGCCATAAGCCGCGACGACGACCTCGGACTGCTCGGCATGCGCCAGTTCGGCCAAGGCCTCCACTGCGGCGAGTTCCATCTCGCGGGTGATGCGCGTAGCCCCGGCATCGAGGGCGCCGCGGAATACGAAAGGGAAGCACAACACGTTGTTGACTTGATTCGGGAAGTCGGAACGTCCCGTTGCAACCACGGCGTCCGGGCGCACCGAGCGCACGAGGTCGGGCATGATCTCCGGCACGGGATTGGCCAAGGCGAGAATCAGCGGCCGGGGGGCCATCGTCGCCACCATCTCCGGTTTGAGGACGCCCCCGGCGGAAAGACCGAGAAACGCGTCTGCCCCGACGATGACTTCCGCAAGCGTTCGGGCCTCGGTCCGGCGCGCATAGCGGGCCTTGAACGGATCCATCTCGGCCGTGCGCCCCTCGTACACGACACCCGCGATATCGGTGACCCAGATGTTGTCTTCCCTGATGCCCATGCTCACCAGCAATTCGAGACAAGCGAGCGCAGCGGCACCTGCGCCGGAGACCACCAGCTTGATTTCGCCGATCTCCTTGCCGACGACCCGCAGCCCGTTGCGTACCGCGGCGCCCACGATGATCGCGGTCCCATGCTGATCGTCGTGAAAAACGGGGATGCGCATCCGCTCCCGCAGCTGGCGTTCGATGATGAAGCACTCCGGCGCCTTGATGTCTTCCAGGTTGATGCCGCCGAAGGTCGGCTCGAGCGAGGCAATGATGTCGACCAGCTTTTGCGGATCACGTTCGTCGACCTCGATATCGAACACGTCGATGCCGGCGAATTTCTTGAACAGAACCGCCTTGCCTTCCATCACGGGCTTGGCCGCGAGAGGGCCGATCGCCCCCAAACCGAGCACGGCGGTTCCGTTGGTGATGACAGCAACCAGATTGCCTCGGGCGGTGAGCGTGCGGGCAGCGCCCGGATCCTCCTTGATCGCTTCGCAGGCGAAGGCGACACCTGGGCTGTAGGCGAGAGCAAGATCGCGTTGGTTCGTCAGCCCTTTCGTCGGCGTCACCGAGATCTTGCCCGCCACCGGTTGGCGGTGGTAGTCGAGCGCTGCTTGCTTGAGCTGGTCGTTGTCGTTCATGGGTTTCGAGAGATCGAGCGTGTTCGGCTGGGGAGTCGGCTTTTTCGACCAGGCCGGGCCTGAGTCTTCAGATGAGACACATCGTGATGCATCGGCATTCGACGTCGATCAGGAAGTCGCGCGCGCGCGCAGGTACGAGAGCCGATCGACCGAACGCACGGTC
>LNFM01000900.1_pt1 | contig 107498 bp, 93 predicted proteins | sample 596031 | NCBI WGS metagenome assembly LNFM01 (sample SAMN04254537, study PRJNA301005) | activated carbon metagenome | isolation source: dual media filters at the Ann Arbor, Michigan drinking water treatment plant | place: USA: Ann Arbor
GCGAAGATCATGATCACATCATTGAGCGCAACTTGGCTCAGCGTGAAATGCGGCTCACCATCCGTTAGATTGCTCCATACGAACACCATGGCGGTGCAAGGCGCTGCAGCGAGCAGAATGAGTCCTGCGATGTAGCTATTGATCTGATCCGGCGGGAGCAGCGGCCGGAACAGCCATGAGATGAAGATCCAGCCGAGCAGCGCCATTGAAAAGGGCTTCACGGCCCAATTGATAAAGAGTGTGACGCCGATCCCCCGCCAATGCTCGGTGACGCGGCGGAGGGCGCCGAAGTCGATCTTCACCAGCATCGGAATGATCATCAGCCAGATCAGAACCGCGACCGGCAGGTTAACGCTGGCGATCTCCGCGGCGGCGATGGCCTGGAACAATCCGGGCACCAGCCACCCGATTGCAATGCCGACCGCAATGCATACGGCGACCCAGAGAGTCAGATAGCGTTCAAAAGTCGACATCGGCCAAGGCCCTCTTTCCTAATTCCGCCTACTTGCCCTTGGCACGGCGCTTGACTTATTCGCGTTATTTCGATATTACTAGAATTAACAACTCTAGCAGTCAACCAGGGATTCGTCCCATGAAACTCGATGACGCTGCGGCCCGCCTAGAAGCTCTCGGCAATCCCACTCGTTTGAAAATCTACCGCGCACTTGTCAAGGCTGGCGACAATGGCATGAGTGTCGGCCGACTTCAGGTGCGGCTCGATGTGGCAGCTTCCACGCTGTCGCATCATCTCAAGACTCTACTGGTCGTGGGGCTTATCTCGCAGGAGCGTCAGGCCACGACACTTATCTGCCGGGCCAACTACGGCCTCATGCAGGGCTTGATCGAATTCCTCGTCGATGAGTGCTGCGTGGAGACGGTCTGCACGCCTGTATCATCGAAGGCCGCCGGCTAGCCGTTTCATCCTCAAAGTGAAGGAACACACGATGAGTAAGACCATTGCAATCATCGGCGCAGGACCGGTTGGACTGGCCGCCGCGGCACACGCACTCGAGCGCGGCCTGGAGCCGATCATTCTTGAATCGGGCGAGGCCGCTGGCCACGCGGTGCGGCAATGGAGCCATGTCCGCATGTTCTCCCCCTGGGAGTACAACGTCGACAGTGCGGCGGCTCGACTGCTGGCAGCGACGGGGTGGAATTCGCCTGATCCACAGAGCTATCCGACCGGCGGCGAACTGGTGTCTCGCTATATCGAACCGCTCGCAACTCGCACTGCTCTTCGCGACCGCATCCGGTTGAATTCGACGGTGACGGCGATCAGCCGCATGGGTTTCGACAAGGTCAAATCGAAGGGTCGCGACGCCGCGCCATTCGAGATCCGCTACCAGAACGGCAAGGGGCCGGAACGTCTCGTCGCCGATGCGGTGATCGACGCTTCCGGTACGTGGTACGCGCCTAATCCTGCCGGTGACAATGGGCTGCCTGCCATTGGCGAGCGTGACGCTGCGGCGCGTGTGGCGTATGGGATGCCGGACGTGCTCGGCCGCGACCGCGCAAGATATGCAGGAAAGACGGTTGCCGTGCTTGGGGCAGGGCATTCCGCGATCGGGACCCTCATCGATCTCGTAAAGCTGAGGGAAGCCGTGCCGGACACCACGGTGGTCTGGTTGCTTCGCGGCACCGATGCGACGAAGTCCTTTGGCGGCGGTGCCAATGACAAACTCTCGGCGCGTGGAGAACTCGGATCCGCATTTGCGCGGTTGGTCAAAGAGGGCGCACTCCGGGTCGAGGCGGGCTTCCACGTCACGCACTTGGGCGCCGCGCAGGAGCGCTTGCGGATCGGTGCGGGATCGGCCTGTTGTGGCCGCCACGTCGTCGCCGATGAGCTGATCGTCTCGACAGGCTTCCGACCCGACCTAACGTATCTCGGTGAGCTGCGCCTCGGTTTTGACCCGGCGCTGGATTGTCCAACGGCGCTGGCGCCGCTGATCGATCCCAACGAGCACAGTTGCGGCACGGTGCGCCCGCATGGTGCCCGTGAACTCTCCCATCCGGAAGCCGGTTTCTATATCGCCGGCATGAAGTCCTACGGTCGCGCGCCGACGTTTCTCATGCTGACGGGCTACGAGCAGGTTCGCTCGATCGTCGCCGACATTGCGGGCGACAAGGAAGCCGCCGAACGGGTCGAACTTGTCTTGCCGGAAACCGGCGTGTGCTCGCGCTCGCCCGTCGACGACGCTCAAAGCTGCTGCGGCGGTCCGGCGAAGGCCGATGCATCGGCTTGCTGCGCGGATGACGAGAGCGCTAAGCTGAACACCGAAGCCGGATGCGGTTGCGGGCCGGATACAAGCCCGCAATCGAAGAAGGTCACCGCCTGCTGCGGTTGACGCCATCGGTTTCGGTCGTTGGGGGATAGGATGCAAAGCGCCGGAGAACTCGATCGCGCTGCTGCGCGACGCCTAGTGGCGCTCGTGTGCGCGGCACAAGTGCTGGTGCAGATCGGCGCCTTCTTCTGGCCCGCGCTGTTGCCGCGGCTCGCACCAATGTGGGGGCTTTCCAACAGCGGCGCTGGATGGATCACGGCGGCGTTCTACGGCGCCTACATGCTCGCCGTGCCGATCCTTGTGCCGCTCACCGACCGCTACGACCCCAAGCGCATCTATCTGCTCGGCGTCGGCTTGACGATCGTCGGCCACGGACTGTTCGGCCTCCTGGCGGATGACTTCTGGTCGGCGCTGTGGTGTCGGGCGCTGACGGGTATCGGCTGGGCCGGCACGTACATGACCGGCCTCAAGCTTCTCGCCGATCGTGTCGATGCCAAGATGATGTCGCGAGCGACCGCGGGGCACGCGGCGAGCATCGGCATTTCTGGCGCACTGTCCTTCGCGACGGCGGAGTGGCTCACGTATCTCGCCGGCTGGCAGTCCGCGTTCCTCGTCGCGTCGCTCAGCGCCGTCTGCGCATGGTTGATCATTGCGATCATTGTGCCAGCGCAATCGCACAAGCCCGCCAAGGCCGCCGATGGCAAAGGTCTCTATGACTTCGGCCCGGTGTTCAAGAATCGCTCGGCGATGGCGTACGCGCTCGCCTACTGCGTCCACACGCTCGAGATGAGCGCACTGCGGGGCTGGGGCGTGGCCTTCCTGGCGTACGTGGCGGCCAGCACCGGCAACAAGGAAGCGGTGATTTCGCCGGCCGTGCTCGTGACGGCGCTCGGCCTGATTGGAACCTTCGCAAGTCTGTTCGGCAATGAAATGGCCATCCGCCTGGGCCGGCGCAAACTTGTCCAATCGGCCATGTTCGCGTCGGTCCTTCTCGGCGGCACGATTGGGTTTCTGGGTACGGCGTCCTACACCATCGCGGCCGGACTGATGCTCTTCTATGGGTTCGTGATCTGGCTCGACTCGTCGTCATTGACGGCCGGTGCCGCAGGCACAGCGGAGCCGTCGCGGCGCGGCGCAACGCTCGCGGTCCATTCGACGCTCGGTTATGCGGGTGGCTTCGTCGGTCCACTCATGATGGGCTGGACGCTCGACCTCAGCGGCGGCATGTCGACCTTCGGCTGGGGCGTCTCCTTTGCCGCCGTCGCCGTGCTGATGCTTCTCGCCTTGATCGCCTTCTGGTGGATCAGGCCGCGCGAGCTTGCAGGAGATCGGGGCCATTGAGACGTGCCAGCGAGTTATGCGCTCTGGGCGCTTGGCATGAACGATGTGAACCCGGCGTGCCAGATAGCGCCTTGACCTGCCTCGACAGATCAGCGACATAGACCGCGCGCCACCACTGCGCTCCCTTCGTCTATCGGTTAGGACGTCAGATTTTCAATCTGAAAAGACGGGTTCGACTCCCGTAGGGAGCGCCAGCGTTCACGTAACGCTCTGATCCTCCAAAGATAACGCCTTATCAGTGACTTGCGACGCCTCTGGTGGTATCAACCGGTGGTATCAAGCATGCGAGTTTTGATGGGTGTAATCAAGAACAGACACGGGGTTCATTGTGCCCGCCGGAAGGTGCCGCCCGAGCTGGCGGGCGTCGTTGCACGCCTCACCGGTTCGGCCCGAGAGCGTCAGAGCTGGCTCCAGCGGTCTCTCCGCACGAAGGACTTTCGCGAGGCCAACATTCGCGCCAAGCCGGTCCTAATCGAGTTCGACAAGATATTGGAGAAGGCGAAGGCGCTGGCTGGGCCGCGACAGCTCCGCATGGAATTGAGCGACAGTGAGATCAAGCGTATCTCAGAGTTCTTCTACGCCCGGTGCCTCGAAGATGACGACACCTTCCGATCGGAGGACGACTCGGAAGAAGTGTACCAATCGGTCTATGAACAGCTTGAAAAGGCTGGACAGCTCTTCAGCCCGGGTTTTCCGAAAGCGCCGGTTCCGAAGTTCGGCATGTCGGACCGTCAATTGAGCAAGCGGGCCGAAACCCTCGCATTCGTGACCGAAGCCGCAAGGGAGGCGCTCGCTCGCAATGATATCGGCTTCATGGCCGACGAGGTGGCAGAATTGCTCGAAGACTTTCGCATCGACCTGGATGTGAGCAGCCCTGCGTATCGAAGACTTGGTACAGCGGTTCTCAGGCGATATGTCGCCGCCCTCAAAGTGAAGACCGATCGCCTTCGCGGTGAACCTATCGAGACACCCGTCGTACAATACCCATCACCACAATCGACGGTGTCGGGATCGCTTACAGCAGCACTGCAAGGATGGAAGAAATACGCGAACAGGCCCGAGGGCACGCTGCGTGAGTTTGAACACGCCATCAGCCGTTTCATTCAACTCCATGGCGACATCCCAATCGTCACGATCAATAGGCGGCACGTGCGGGAATTCCGCGAGGCGCTGCAAGCGATGCCTGTGCGCCGAACGGGGAAGCTCCGAGAAGCCACGCTGCCTCAGTTGCTGGAGTGGAGCCAAAAGAATCCTGAGGTGCAGCGAATATCTGCCGGCACCGTCAATAAGCTGCTTGGTGCTGTTCAAGCCATCGCGGTCTGGGGGCGCGACAACGGATTGGTGCCGGAAGACACCTCTTGGTCAGATGCGTTCTCGGGAATGCGACTTGAGGAACAAGAGCCTGAGCGGGAGCCATGGGAGATCGCTGACCTCAAGAAGCTCTTTGCTTCAGGTATCTATGCTCGCGCTGATCGTCCGAAGGGTGGTCGTGGCGAGGCCGCCTATTGGTTGCCGCTCCTTGGCTTGTTTACAGGCGCGCGCCTCGGGGAACTTGCCTTGCTGTTGGCCAGCGACGTCTCGATCGACGAAGCCTCAGGAGTGTCCGCAATTTCAATTGCCGATGATCCATCGATTGGCCGACGGTTGAAGACGCTGGCTTCCAGGCGGACAGTGCCGGTGCATCCTGAACTGATCCGGCTGGGGTTCCTTGAGTATGTACGCGAGCGGCGAGAACAAGAGGGGCCCCGAGCGCGAATGTTCCCCTTGTTAGCCGGAAAGCCCGACATCGCGTCCTGGTCCAAATGGTTCGGACGGTACATTCGTCAGCGGGGCATAGATCGCGCGGTCTTCCACTCGTTTCGGCATGGTTTCACAGATGCACTCCGTGCAGCTGGCGAAAGCAGAGACATCAGGCGCGCGCTCACTGGCCATAGCGGAGAGGGCACCGATGAGGGGTATGGCGCCAAAGCGATGGTCAGAAGGTACGGACTTCCTCGCCTTTCGGAAGCCCTCTTCAAGGTGAGCTACCCCGGTTTAGACTTGTCCCACATTCGGCCTGTGAGCTTGACGATATCCGACGTGAGATCATAGAGCGCACGTTGGGGCCATGCTCTTAGCGGCCGATCAGCCCAACCTTCGTTTGGTTGTGGGACCGTTCGAGACGAGACGTCCAGTCAACGCTGCGTCTCTCCGGCAACTGTCAAAGGAAGCGTCTGTTTATCCACGTTTATTGTGGCTGGCGCGATGCCATCACTAGGCTACTGGCAGAGATTGAAAATCGGTGGCCCCTCACGGCCAAGACAAGCCGTGGGTCTGTCGCAGTGGAGTTCCCCCCGCGTGCCAACCGCAGGCTTTCATGCCAAGGGCCGACTTGCAATACTGCGCACCAACAAGGGGGGGCAAGGTTCGTGATATCCGGCAATCTCTTTACGCGCGACTATCTACTGGAGGGCATCTCTCGCAGCGAGCCTTGGCTTGCTCTCGCGGACAGTCAAGTTGTTGCACTGCGCACGGCTATGCGCGCTTGCACAGATAGCCTGCTTGCCGTCAACAAACCGAACGAAGCTCAGACAGAAAAGATTCTCGTCTACCCGATCCTAGAGCTGCTCGGTTGGACCGATGTCGAGGTGCAGCAGACGCTCTCCACCAAAGGTCGCAAGCAGGTCCCTGATGCTTTGCTCTTTGCCGACAAAAATGCACGCAACCGCGCTGTCGCCGACACGGACCAGTGGAAGCGGTACCAGCATGGGCTTGCCGTCCTAGAGGCTAAACGGTGGCTGCGCGCGCTCGACCGCACTGACAAGCGTGATGCGCAGGAAGACGGCGTGCCGTCCATGCAGATCATGCAGTACCTCAGTCGCGTCGACGTCCAGACCTCTGGCAAGGTCCGGCTGGGCATCCTGACCAACGGCCAGAAATGGCGTTTATACTTCCAGGGCGCCCTCTCCATATCGGAGGACTATTTCGAGATAGATCTGGCCAAGGCGCTCGAGCTCCCCGATCACGAGCTGGACCTTGTCGAGCGAACCGACGAGCGCCTGACCACAATTCACTCGTTGCGGCTCTTCATTCTCCTATTTGGCAAACAGGCGTTTCTGCCGCTTGATGGCCCGCGAACGTTCCACGACCTGGCGCGTGAAGAGGGCAAGATCTGGGAAGCCAAGGTCACGCGCGATCTCTCGCGCCTCGTTTTCCGAGAGATCTACCCGTCTCTCGTGGCAGCGCTTCACAAGAACGATCCGATGCGTCCTTCGACCATCGCCTATGACTATCTTGAGCAAGTTCGCGAGAGCGCGCTTGTGCTGCTCTATCGTTTGCTGTTCGTGGTCTACGCCGAGGATCGCGACCTGCTTCCCGACAGCCAGGAGCCCTACAAAACCTATTCGCTGACGACGATGAGAGGCGACATCGCCGCCCGTATCGCTAAGACGCTGCCGTTTTCTCCCACGATCTCCACCTACTGGCCCAAGCTCACGGCCGTCTTCAAGGCCATCGCCGAAGGAGATGATTCGCTCGGCATTCCGCCCTACAATGGCGGTCTTTTCGCCACGGACAGCGCACGACTTCTGGACCGGGTGACGCTTCCCGATGCTGTCGTGGCGGAGATGATCTACAAGCTCTCACACCGCATCGACGATAAGGGAACGCCGCGTTACATCAACTACCGCGATCTGACGGTCCAGCAACTCGGCTCCATCTACGAACGAACCCTCGAGTTTGGGCTTCGCTACGAGCGCTCGACCGATACCGTCACAGTCGATGCCGACGACACCGCGCGCCATGAATCCGGCAGCTATTATACGCCGGATAGTCTCGTCTCGCTGATCATCAACAAGGCGGTCGGACCATTCGTCGAAGACCGCATCGCGGCGTTCCGTGCAGAGGCCGCCAAGCTCGCCAAGGACAAACGCCCGCTCGAAGTGCGTCTCGCAGTTCTGCAGGGCTTTGATCCCGCGCTCGGCATTCTCGAACTCAGAATTTGCGACCCGTCCATGGGCTCGGGTCACTTCCTCGTCAATCTCGTCGACTGGCTGGCTGACAAAGCGTTGGCAGCGATTGAGGAGGCCGCCCAGATCGTCGATTGGTCCGGCGACATGCCCTATCGCTCGCCCGTGCTCTCGAGCATCGAGCAGACACGTACCGACATCATCCGGCAGGCCACGCTGCATAAATGGCCGTTCGTGCTGGAGCATCTAGATCCACGCCATGTCGTGCGCCGGACGATCCTGAAGCGCTGCATCTACGGCGTCGACAAAAACCCGATGGCCGTCGAATTGGCCAAGGTCGCGCTCTGGCTGCACACCTTCACCGTCGGCGCTCCCCTATCTTTCCTAGATCACCACCTGCGTTGCGGTAACTCGCTATTCGGCTTCTGGGTGCGCGAGGCCATGGACCGGCTTACCAAGTGGGGTGGGCAGCTCCTCATAAATGAACCGATGCAGAAGGCCATGGCGCAGGCGCTCGCGATGCAGAAGCTCGAGCGCGTCAATGACATCGACATTGCTGAAGTTCATCAGTCCAAAACCCTGTTCGACGGCATCGAGCAGGAAACGCGACCGCTCAACAGCTTCATCAAGATTCTCTACGCCCTCGACTGGCTGAAGCTCGGAAAGAACGACCAGATCGCCGTCCGGTCCTGGCTCGATGGCCAGTTCGGTGACCCACTGGAAATCGCGCGGGGTCGGTTGACGCTCGGGACAGGGGATTGTGGTGACGGACACCCCCAAGCCAAAGACGTCCTCGGCCAACTGAGCAATGGTGCCCGCACCGCAGCCGAACGCTTCGCCGTCATCCTGACAGCTGCGCGGGATCTCGTCCGCAGCGAGCGGTTCCAGAATTGGCAAGTAGCATTCCCCGGCGTCTGGTCGCAGTGGGAAGGCGGCGAGCTTCATGGTGGCTTCCACGCCGTCGTGGGCAACCCACCCTACGTGAGGCAGGAGCTGATTAAGGACTATAAACCGCATCTGAAGCGCAGCTTCGAGCGGGTGTACGATGGTAGCGCCGACCTCTACGTCTACTTCTATGATCAGGGACTTCGTCTTCTGAAGCCGGGCGGACGCCTGTCATATGTAGTCACCAACAAGTGGATGCGCGCCAATTATGCTGAAGGGCTCCGCAGCGCATTTGCGAACAAGGCCTGGATCGAATTCGTCGCGGATTTCGGGCACGCCAAGAAGTTCTTTCCCGACGCAGATGTATTCCCTTCCGTCATTGTGGTGCGCAAGCCGACCGCGGAAGCCGCACCAACCGATACCCAAGTCTGCGTCATTCCGCGCGATGATGTTCCGGAGAAGGCGCTCGACGAAGCGGTCGCAAAGGCAACGTATCCGCTTCCGCGCTCACACTTCACAAAGGAAAGCTGGACCCTGGAACCGCCACGCGTGGTAGCTCTCTTAGAGAAGATTAGGCGGGGTGGCGTACCGCTAACCGATTATGCCGGGGCAAAGCCGTACCGCGGCGTTCTCACCGGTTTCAATGATGCGTTTCTCATCGACAGCCCGACGCGTGACCGCCTCATCGCCGAGCACCCGAGCGCTTCGGAGGTAATTAAGCCGTACCTTCGCGGACAAGACGTTCAGCGCTGGAGCCCAAATTGGTGCGGCCTTTGGATGATATTCGCACGAAGGGGCATAGATATTGATGCGTATCCAAGCATCAAGCGGCATCTAACGTTGTTCCAATCCCGTCTCACTCCCAAGTTGCCAAATTGGCAACCGGGCACGACGGGCGAGAAATGGCCCGGACGCAAGGAGGGCACTTACGCTTGGTACGAGCTGCAGGATGCGATTGATTATTGGGAGGAATTCGCCAAGCCGAAGATTGTCTACCAAGAGATCCAGTTTCATCCCGCCTACTGCTATGACGATAAAGGGCTCTTCAGCAACAACAAGACGTTTGTCCTGGCCACACAGCAGATTCAGCTGCTTGCGACCCTCAACTCACCCCTGATGTGGTGGTTCACGTGGCGATATCTGCCGCACATGAAGGACGAGGCCCTGTCACCGATGGGATTTAAAATGGAGCGATTGCCCATTGCTGCCTTTAGGCCGGAGCATAACGAGCCAGCTTTGGAGGCTGTGCGCCGAGTGCTGAAGCTTTCCCATGAACAACAAGCCGTACTCACCGGCATGGGAGACTGGCTCAAGCACACATACGGAATTGAGAAATTGAAGGGTGCTTTGGCCAGCGCCACCGCACTCGATGCAATCGCATTTGTTGATGCTGTTGCGGGTGCACTGCCTAAGAAGATGAAGCTGACCGCCGCGGCTGTTGCTGACCTTAAGCGCGAGCATGGTTCTAGCATCGAGCCTGCACGCTTGGCACGTGCCGAGATCTGTAGGCTGGAACAGCAACTATCTGATTTCGTGAATGCAGCTTACGGCCTTGATGCGTCGGAAGTCGATCTCGTATGGCGCACGGCGCCCCCTCGGATGCCCTATGCGCCGTTAGGTCTTTCGCTATCCGATGCCGCATTCAACGACCACCAACCGGAACCGTCATGAAGCCGCCCGTTGGCAGGAGATCAATTTCCACTTCTCATGGCATCCCAGACGCCGTTTCAAATGCTGTCGATCGCTGCCTGGCCCAGTTGCCGGTGATTGTGCTAGGGAGTGGCGCTTCTGCTGCACATGGTGTGCCAGGAATGCAGGATTTGCAGGCTCACTTGTTGCAGTATGTGAAGCCGACAAGCGAAGCCGATGAGGACGCTTGGTTGATGGTCAAAACCGCGCTTGCGACCGGCGATGACCTGGAAACTGCGCTGGTTCGCAACAGGGTTTCTGATGAGTTGTCTCGACAGGTTGTTGAAGCGGCGTGGTCCCTCATCGCACGCCATGACGACGCGGTTTTTGAACGCGTAGCGCTCGGAACACTGGAACTCCCTCTGACGCGTTTGCTGCGTTGGCTCACACGAAGCACCCATCATGAGGTGTCTATCGTCACCACCAACTATGATCGTTTAGCCGAATATGCGGCCGACGCCGCCGGAATGGTTCATCTCAACGGGTTCGCCCCAGGTTATGTGCGCAACCGTGAAACGACTACGCCGTATCGGATCATGCGCGGCCGCCAACGTGCTCGAACCGCGCGACTGTGGAAGGTGCACGGCTCTCTAGATTGGTTTGAACGCTGCAATGGCGAGATCATCTGCGCGCGCATCGGAAGCCAGCGTCCGGCCAGCCTCCTGCCCGTCATCGTAACGCCGGGTGTAGAGAAATTTCAACGAACGCATGCCGAGCCATTCCGCTCAATTATGGCAGGTGCGGACACGGTTCTTGAAACGGCCAGTTCGGCAATCTGTATTGGGTATGGCTTTCGCGACCAGCACATCGAACCAAAGCTGGTCGACCGCTGCAAAGACCACAACATACCGGTCGTAGTGCTAGCTAAGTCCCTTACTGGAGATGCCAGGTCCTTTCTAAGCCAGCGCGCTGGAGGCAGCTTCCTTGCCTTGGAGGAAGATGGGACGGGGACGCGCTATATTACGCCAGAGACGCCAACGGGCGGCACAATCCCGAATGCAAGGCTATGGAGTCTCGATCATTTTGTAAGCGCGTTTATTTCCTAAGGAATGCCAGATGATTTTTGACTATTCTGACGATGAAGCTCTGGGGCAAGTCGTCACCGTTGATACCGGCACCGTTATCGTGCGTGTAGCCGACATCAAGCGATTGCGCGAGCTTCAGGTCAACCGTTTGGCCGTCTTGCAAAGTAGCAAGCCGGGTCAGCATCTGATTGGGATCATACAGCGCATTCGGCGTAATGCTGACACCGAGATCGCTGAGACTCATTCTGACGACGACCTTGACGACAGAGGCGAGACGAACCTGGTCAAGATCGTTCTCATCGGCACGCTAATCGACCGAGAGAAGAGTAAGCTGAACGTTTTCCGGCGTACGCTCGAGACGGTTCCTGAAATCGATGCGAACTGCTTTCCAGTCGAAGGTGAGCGTCTGACCCGTTTCATGCGGGCAATCTCAGATGTGAAGGGCGACGGAAAACGTCTGTCGTTGGGCACCTTTACGCTTGATGAGTCGGCCGAGGCATTTCTCAATGGCAACAAGCTGTTTCAGCGTCATGCCTTGATCGTCGGCAGCACCGGCTCCGGAAAGTCGTACACGACCGCCCGTTTGCTCGACCAGATCTCCGATCTCGAACAAGCTAACGCTATTCTGTTCGACATCCACGGTGAGTACAAAACCCTGAAGGGGCCACCCTTTAGGCACTTCAGGATTGCGGGGCCCGGAGACATCGTCACCGGCGCTGGCTTGGTCGATGGTGTCCTTCACGTGCCGTATTGGCTGCTTGGTTACGAAGCAGTGGTGGCATTGTTTGTCGATCGCAGCGACCAAAACGCGCCAAATCAAAGCATGTTGATGAGCCGCGCTATTACCAGTGCCAAGCGCGCCTTTCTAACCGCCGGCAAGCACACGGACGTACTCGCTAACTTCACAATTGATAGCCCCGTGCCATTCGATATCGATTCCGTTCTTCAAGAGCTCAATGCCCTGAACATTGAGATGGTCGACGGTTCGAGAGGGCAAAAGCAGGGCGACTTTCACGGGAAACTCAGTCGTCTAATTGCTCGCTTCGAAGCCAAGCGCGCCGATCGACGCTTGGGTTTTCTGTTTCAGCCGGGAAAGGCGGCCGGTGAGATGGGGTGGCTGGAGCAGCTGACGAAACTGCTCATCGAGGGACGCGGCGCCCAGCAAGACCGCAGCGGCGGCATCAAGATCATCGACTTCTCCGAAGTCCCGTCCGACGTTCTTCCTCTGATCGTCAGTTTGCTGGCTCGCATTGTCTTTAGTGTTCAGCAATGGACGCCGATAGAGGCCCGTCATCCGATAGCTCTCTTCTGTGACGAGGCGCATCTCTACATTCCCGAACGTGTGGATGCAGATTCAGCGGGAGCCATGTCGGTCCGCGATTTCGAACGCGTGGCCAAGGAAGGTCGGAAATACGGCGTTGGGCTCGTGGTGATCAGTCAGCGCCCAGCAGAAGTCAATCGGACTGTTTTGTCTCAGTGTAATAATGTCATTGCGATGCGCCTGACGAATGGCGATGATCAGGCTGTCATCCGTCGCTTGCTACCAGATAGCCTCGGCGGCTTCGGCGATCTGCTACCGATATTGGATACCGGCGAAGCGCTCGTTGTTGGCGATGCCAGCCTACTGCCTACGCGCGTCAGAGTGAGCGAGCCCCGTTTCAAACCCGATAGCGCCACTATCGATTTCTGGGATCGGTGGGATTTGAGCGATGTGCTGACTGTCCGACGTCAGCACTTGTGAGACAAAACTAGCGGCTTGAGGAAGGGAGGATTTTGAGCTCATCGTCACCCCGTGAGGAGTTGGCATGAGACCTAAATCCAATACCCCTGAGACACCGTCGGAGCGGCTCGTCAGAGACATCCGCCGAGCCACCCGCAAGCAGTATTCGGCCGAGGAGAAGATCCGCATCGTCCTCGACGGCCTGCGCGGCGAGGCCACGATTGCCGAACTCTGCCGCCGGGAAGGCATCGCCGAGAGCCTGTATTACAGCTGGTCGAAAGAGTTCCTCGAAGCCGGCAAGCGGCGTCTCGCCGGCGACACGGCGCGATCGGCCACCACTAGCGAAGTCAAAGACCTCAAGCGCCAGGCTCTAGAGCTGAAGGAGGTCGTCGCTGAGCAAGCCCTCGAGCTGCGCCTGCTCAAAAAAAGCATGACCGGGGATGTGGGAGACGAGGGATGAGATACCCCGCATCCGAAAAGCTCGAGATCATCCGTATCGTTGAGCAATCGCACCTCCCTGTCCGACGCACGCTGGACAAGCTCGGCGTTCTACCAGGCTCGTTCTATCGCTGGTATGATCGCTATCAGACCGGTGGTGTTGAAGCGCTCGATGACAAATCGTCGAAGCCGACACGGGTCTGGAACCGCATTCCAGACGAGATCCGCAAACGCATCGTTGACATGGCGCTCGACGAGCCTGAGCTGTCGCCGCGTGAACTGGCAACGCGGTTCACCGATACGGAGCGCTACTTCGTCTCGGAAGCCTCGGTTTACAGGCTCCTCAAGGCCCATGACCTCATCACCAGCCCGGCCTTCATCGTCATCAAAGCGGCGGATGAGTTCAAGGATAAGACCACCGCCATCAATCAACTTTGGCAGACCGACTTCACCTACCTCAAGGTCATTGGATGGGGTTGGTTCTATCTCTCGACGATCCTCGACGATTACTCGCGTTACATCATCGCCTGGAAGCTGTGCACCACAATGAAGGCCGAAGACGTCACTGACACATTGCAGTTGGCGCTGGCCGCTTCAGGCTGCGACCAAGCCCGCATCATCCACAAACCCCGCCTCTTGAGCGACAACGGTTCGAGCTACGTCTCTGCCGATCTCGCGGAATGGCTCGACGATAACGGCATGAGCCACGTCCGAGGCGCACCGCATCATCCGCAAACCCAAGGCAAGATCGAGCGCTGGCATCAGACCTTGAAGAACCGCATCCTACTCGAAAACTACTACCTGCCCGGCGATCTCGAGGCCCACATCGGCGACTTCGTCGAGCACTACAATCACGACCGCTACCACGAGAGCTTGAGAAACCTAACCCCCGCCGATGTCTACTTCGGACGAGGTCAAACCATCCTGTTGCAACGAGAAAGGATAAAGCGCGACACCATCTGTAAACGACGATTGCAGCACCAAATGAAAGCCGCTTAAACTTCAAACCAGATGAGCCGAGAGCCTCCGCTCGATCACGCCGCAAACTGTCTCAAAGCATTCGACGACGGACAGTCTTCACATCGTCGCGATCGGCTTGAGCCAGACCGGGGACGGCGTAAAGATCACCTGCAGGCGGCGCAGATTCCACAAGGCCATAGAGGATGCGTACTGCGCACTGGGCAAAGTCCAGCTCCACCACCATCTGGCCATCGATCTGGATGCACGACGTTCGCTCATCCGATTTGAGATCCTGTTGCCAGAACCCGCCGTACAGCCGACCGCCGCTTGCGAATGAGCCGTTGCTGAAAACGCGTCTGAGCTTGCGCTTGTCGACGTTGGCCGCGGACCGTCCATCCCGCTCGGGTGCCGGCAGAAGGGTCAAGTCGGCGTGTCGCAGATTTGCATTGACCTCACGCATCTCCGCCCGCATTCGCCGCGTCTCGCCGTCGTCTACGTAGTTGAGGTTGTCACCACTCGGTTGGTCTGAGGATTTCTCGGCCCGTAGGACGATCTCATCGCCCGGCTCTTCGCGACTGAAGTCGTCGATGGTGAGGTCGCAAGCCTCAATCATTTCCACGAGCCGATGTCCCGGTCTCACGACTGTTTGGTGCCGCTCGCCGTCAGACGCAATACGGCCAATCTCCTGCTCGATCCAACCCAATGCGCAGAGCACATCGAGAGCTTGCGGCAGCAGCGGATTGATCGCGGGTGATCTTGAGCGGTCGGCCCGTTCCAGGATGCTCTTGGACCGTGGACAGCGAAAACCCCTCTCGTTCTCGCTTATGACCGCTTCTATGGCCTCACAAATGATGGCGCGAAGGGCCGTTTCAAAACGCACTTGAGCGGCGCTCGCTCGACGCCGCCGTCGTGCGCCTCCCGTCGCTGCATCGGCTCGCTGACGCTCTTCGTGCGCCGTGACCTCCGCACAGATATGAGCCAGCGCCTCCAGCGCGTCCAAACTTTCGGCCTGCCACGCGCCCGTGAACGGCGGATGCTTTGCCGTGTTGCCTGTGTCATGTCCTGTGTCAACGAATTCAAAAGCCATATCAATAGCCTAGCGATGGTCAGCACAGCGGCACACGGCGTTCGCTAACTCCCCCACTCTTATATAGAACCCAGTAGGGGCTTTAAGCCGGGCTTGCCCGTCCGCATTAGTGAACGAGACCGGGGACCTAGAAGGGATCGTTGGGATCATCGCTGAGCCACTTCGTGGGATTCCCGCGGTGCGTGAAGGCTGAACTTTCAGCGTTGAATCCCAAGATATTCTGCCGCCATTCCTCCTCGTCGCCCTTGGCCCAGCCGCGCCTGCGCACGCCCTTGGATATCTTCACTGCATTGTCGGGGCGGACCCATCCGAGCCGCTTCATCGTTTCATCGATCTGCTTTTGATGCCTGAGTTCGCCCTGCCCCGCTTTCATCCCCACTGCAGCACGTACCTCTTCATGCGGAATGAAGCCGACTACGATGCCCTCCAGCAGATTTGAGAGGCACAATTCGATCGGTGATTGGAGCCTTCGGGCCTCCTGTGTCGTGGCAGCCGCGCCCCAGAGCCGCTCGGGAAGCATGATGCTCTCGCCCTGAGCTTCGCGACTGGCAGCTTCGCCCCAAAGCTGGTCACGATCGCGGACCAGCGCCTGGACGTCGATCGATCCGGCTCCACCCGTGCAGCGAACCGGCAGGAAGCGTCGATTGCCGGTGCCGTCGATCAGATACTGGTCATCGTTGGTCGTCCCGATGAGCACGAATTGGCGCGGCACACGGATCTTGTTGCGGCCGTACGCCTCACGCGCCTCGTCGGTCTGACGCGACAGGAAAGCCTTGATGTTCTCGACCTCGTGCTTGGTGATGCCGGTAAGTTCGGCGTGCTCGACGATCCACTTCCCGCCCGTCAGCTCGATCGTAATCTTAGGATCGGCACCGAGTGGAAGTGAGTCGCCAAACCAGTCGTCGTGCCCCCCGAGCGCTCGTCCGAGGCTGGACTTGCCAGAACCTTGCTGCCCTTCCAAAACGAGAAGCGTGTCGAATTTGCACCCTGGATTTCGAATGCGCCGGACACCAGCGATGAGGAACACGCTGCCAATGGCGCGAACCAGCTCGGTGTCCTCTGCTTGCGCATAATCGATGAGCCAGCGATCTATTCGCGGCTTGCCATCCCATGCCTGCTGGCAGCGATCGATGTACTCGCGCACCGGGTGAATTCTATGGCTCATTGATAGAGCACGCGCCGCTTCATGGGTGAACTCGGCGGTCATCCTCAAGCCGAACTCATTGGCCGCCATGCGGACGGCTCGGAGCGCGTCGTCGTCCCACTCACGCAAATGCGGAATGCCCTGCACCAGGGTTCGCCGTTCGAATTCATCGTAGACAACGACAACCTCGGACCAAGCGAGGAAGGCCTCGACGTTCGCCACGCTGTTGCCATCGGGCTTGCCGCTTCGACCGGTGTCTGGCCAGACGAGAATCCTGCCGCTGTCCCTGATCTCCCGACATTTGGACGTGAGTGTCTCTGACGTTTGGCGTCGCACGGCGTCACCCGCGCCTCGAAGCGCCATTGTCGTCGGCTTCATTGAGTTTCCCTCCGGCTCCTTTTCTCCCGTTGAGAGAAGTGTGCCGCAGACAAATGAATAGCCGTTCAATTGAATGGGCAGCGTTGATCGCAATGTTGAGACAAATTGAAGGGATCGCCGTGTGCCGCGTTGGATGCCCGCACGGCACGAGCACCTTCATTCGGCGCCTGTGGGCAAAGTGACCGGGATCGAAAAGACTGATGGTAGCGAGGGAGAGCGTCGAATGATTTGCGGCCGTGTACTGCTGGTCAATTGGGTGCGGTTATAGTCTGACAAACCTCGCGTCTGAGCTGCCGACACAACCCGAGGATCTATTCCCCGGCAGCCAACGCATCGTGATCCCGCGCAGCCTTCAACCCTCGGAACATCGTGCGCCGCGACACGCCGAGCACCTTCGCGGCATCATCCCCATTGAGCCCGTCCTTCATCATCAGGCTGTGAGCCTTGCGGGCCATCTCAGGGGACCACTTGAAGGGCCGGCCGAGATGCTTGCCGCGTTTCTTCGCCGCCTGCAGACCCGCCTTAGTGCGCTCCACGATGAGGTCACGTTCGAACTGGGCCACGGCGCCGAGCACGTGCAGGATCAGCTTGCCGGTGGAGCCTTGGGTGCTCAGGCCGTCCTCAACCGTGCGGAAGTGAATGCCTCGATGCTCCAGGTCGGCGAGCAGCTTGGTGACGTGCACGAGGGAGCGGCCGATGCGGTCGAGCTTATAGCAGGCCAGCGTGTCGCCCTTCCGGAGAGCCGCAATGGCCTTTTCCAGGACCGGCCTATCGTGGCGAACGCCGGACGCCTTCTCGACGAAGATCCTCTCGACATGCACACCAAGCTTCTTGGCGGCATCGAGCTGGAGGTGGGCCTTCTGATCGCGGGTCGAGACGCGAGCATAGAAGATCGTCTTGGGCATGGTCACGATGGTCCCTCTTTGCGGCACTCGCGTTGGCACTGACTTATGGCAGCACAATTGCCGGCTTTTGGCACCTGTTATGACCCCGGGTAGTAAACGATGGATTATGGCACTATCGCTTTCGCGGGAGTAGTCGAATGCGCTCCTGGCTGACGCTTGGCGGTGTCCGCTCGATCGGTGATGTGTCGACGGGTCCGCTGAGCCACTATGTCAGTGGCCTACGGGTCAACAGGTGGCAGCACTGATCCGATCGTTCGTAGCTCGAGCAGGCACGCGACATGAGCGGTCGCCCTAGTGGACCCGGCGGGGGGAATTCCTGCCGCATCGCCTTTGTGTTGGGGTCTCGCAAGCCTGACCCTATTTTCATGGGACCGATCCGAACATGCGTTTTGTGCGTGCCTTGGAGTCGAATGCACGCGTAGGTAGTCGGTCACTTCGCGCACAGGCGCAGAGGCTCGCAAGGAGACCTTGAGGCAAGGGAAGGGAGGAGTTGGATTGATGCTCGGTCGGGTGACTCTACCAGGCAGCGTCAAGGAGGCGCATCCTGATCACTCTGCGCATAGACACAATGGCACCTCCCCGGTCCTACACTACCGCCCAATAGGACATCACCGGCCGAACTGCCCGCTGCCCGGATCGAGCCCGCCTACGGCGAGCCAAAGCGTATCTTGTTCCAGAGGTAATGTACCCGATCAGAGCGGTTGACGAGGCCCCGCAGTCAGAGACGAGCTTCAGCTTGTGGAATGCTCGTAGTTGTTTCGTTGCGCATCGAAGAAGCTGACAATGGCTATCATTGGTCTGCGTAGGTGCAATGCCTCGTCACTCCCCATGTCCGCGAGGCGGCGGCCTGGTGCAAAATTCGATAGGTCGCAGAGCTTTACCACCGCTCAGTATTCGGGCCACAGCTGTGTAGTCGGGCAAAAACATGATGTGTTCTGCAGTGAAACCGGGCTCGAACCATCGCGCCAAAACATGCGCATCCTCGACGCCGAGGCGAAAGGCCACCAGGTTGGCGACGTTGGCGATGATGCTGCGCCCGACATCGACCCGACGACCGCGGCCGTCGATCTGACCCAGTGACTGGTTCGCGAGGACCAGCTGCAGTTTGTACTTGCGCGTCTCCTCGATTCCTTCTGCTAGGTGTTCGGTGGCGTAGGTCTGGAACTCGTCCAAGTAGGCCGTGAACACCTTGCGGTCCTCGACGGGCAACCGCATCTGCGTCTGCGCGGCCGCGACCAGGCGCATGGTGATGAGCCCGCCAAGTAGACGCGAACTCCCTTCGCCGACGATGCCCTTGGCGAGGTTGACGAGGACGATCTGGCCATGCTCGACGGCTTTGACTAGATCGAGATTCGTGAACGTCGCACCGAGTACCGGCCTGAGCAACGCGCTGGACGTGAAGGGCGACATCTTGCTGATGATGTAGGGTGCGATGTTCTCGAGACTGATCTCGTTGTGGGTGCATTGATCGACCGTCTTTCGCCAGAAATCGCGGATGGACGGCGTCTGACAGGCATCAATCATCTGATTGCGGAACCCGGCGTCTTGAAAGACACGCTCGAAATCGAGGATGGTTGCCGCTTCGCCCTTGGCTTCCATCAGCAAGAGGAGGGCATTGCGGAAGTACATCTCGAACATGGGCCCGAACGCTTCCGGCACGCCTGGCCACAGCGAGTTCTTGAACAGCCGCAGAAGCCCATTTGCGGTGGCATCGCGCTCGACGGCAGGATCGCCACCAAGACCCTGCAACACATTCATGCTGAAGGCATGGACTGGTTCGCCCAGGTGGGCGACAACCAGGTCCTTCTGCCGATGTGGCGGGACGACGAGACGTGCTTCATTCCATAGATCGCCATGCGGATCGAGCAGTAATAGGCCTTTGCCAGCAGCAATGTCCGCGGCGATCATGTTCAGGAGCAGGCTCGACTTACCAGTACCAATGGCCCCGATAACATAGGTGTGGCGGGCACGATCGCGCTCGGTTATCTCGACGTTGCGGCCGTCTTGTGTGTGACCGAGAAGGCAGTCGCCAGTTGCAGGCGTGTCGTAGTGCAACGGTGCCCGTTCGAGCGCGGCGAGACCGGCGGCGGTCAGGCCAGCAACGGCGCGAGGCAAGACGAAGGCGCGCGGATAAGTGGTGGACAGGTCGAGTTCGGCCTTTGCCGCTCCGATCAGCGGCTCGGCGCCGTAGATGGCGTGGCACAGCAAGCGGCACGCCGTTTCGTCGAGTGGCGCAGCGGCGACAACAGTGAGGTCGAGTTCGATACCGCCGCCGTCGTGTAGCAGGGCCGTCATCAGTGCATCGTCGCTCACCGTCTCGATCAGCTGGCGGACCGCTTCGACCGAAGAGCGTGGCTCGTTGTTAACCGCCTCGTCGCGAGCGGACCGAAGCAGTCGCAGCGATGCAGCGTCGAACCTACGGCGGCGCAAGCCGATGGATATCGATGCCGTTTTGTTGCGCGCTTTCAGCAGCTCGATGGCAGCCACCAGGCGTTGGGGCGAAAAACCCATGGGTGGCAACAGGATGGTCTCGGCGGTATCCTCGACAGGTTGCGGACCGGGCGATCGACTGACGGCTCGGCCGGGTGCCGTGCGCCGGCCCAAGGGCCGCAACGTCGTGGTCGTGTCTCCGACCGCAGAGCATGCCTGCTCAGGGGCAACCGTGCGGAACTCGAAACCCGGGTACTGCGCACGGATCAGCGCCTGCAGTGCTTCCGAGTTTTGCTTCTGGCGCAAAACGACCTCTCCTGGCGAGGAGGCGAAGATCGTACCCTCGAGTGTAACTGAGAATCGTGACTTGCCGGCGTCGTAGTCGACCCGCAGCGCCAGTCTCTCCTCGGGTGACAAGCTGAATAGCAGCGGGCTCAGTAATTCCGTCCTCTCCAATCCGATATTGGGCACTGACGATCCCGACAGGCCAATCAGCCGGCAGCCGAACGTGGCGCGAAGGCGCGGTGCCTCGGGTGGTCGGATAGATGTTAAGCGGAACGGTTCGCGTTTATCGCCACTCATCAAATGACCTCCAGTCCATCACGCCAGCTAGCTGCGGTAGACCGATAGAGGTCCCCTTGAATAAGGGCCGGAGTGGAAACGTTGCCCCGCATCGCCGAGTCAGGCGCCTTGCCACCGAGCAACGTTCCCCAAGCGGACATGCGCATCGAGATGTCTTAGGGATCCTACGTTGAGCACCGTTTCAATCGTGGGTTGCCTGATGTATCGATTTGGTCAATTGCTCCCTGCAGCGGCGGACGGGGCCGAACAGCAGAACTCACCGCTCCTTGGCGATGGCACGTTGGGCATTGAGGTGACCGAACCCAATCTCGCCGCGCGCTGTGGGCTTGGCAACATCGATCCACAGCACGACGGGGCGGGCTCCGATCTGTCGGCCATCGCGGCGGCACTCGCTTGGTGTATCCCGCCCGCCGGCGCTATGCTGGTCACCATCCGTCCTGATCTCGACGCTCTCGGCGCCATGGCACTGCTTGAGCTGCGCTCCGAGGGTCGAGTGATCACGCCCTCCATGCGGGGCCGCATATCTGAGGTTGGGCGAGTCGATCGCTTTGCCTGGGGGAAGTGGCCGGGTGGGCGACCCATGCCAACGAACATCGACGACATCGTGACGGACGTGGGCGGCCGCGACACGACCGTGCTCGCTGCTGCTATGCGAGATTTCAGGCGGGAGTTCTCCGATCGGGTTGCGATTGCCAAGACTTGGCTGCTCTCGGGAACCGTTCCCGCCGCCTATCTTGAGGCTCCGCGGGCACGTGCAGCCGCTCTTTGGAGAGGCCTGCGCGAGGGCCGCATCGCCATTCGCCAGCCGGTTCCCGGTCGACTTGCCGAGGTCATCTCCGACATTGATGGCGCCCTACAGCTGGGTTATCGCGTCGCGCCTGTCGTGGTGGCGCTCAATCCGCAATTCGTCTTTCCGGATGGCAGCGTTGGGCGCAAGTATACAATTGCGCAGTACCAGATCGGCGCGGCGGATCTTGACTTGGTGGCGGCGACGCTCTCGGTACACGAGCCCGGCTGGGGTGGTCAGGTCGCGATCAAAGGCTCTCCACAGGGGCGTGCGAGCCGGCTTGAGTTGCCACTTGTATCGAGTGCCGTGGTCGCCGCGCTCGTTTGACCTAGGGGAGGCGCGAGATGCGCAATATCTTGGTGATCACATTGGGCGGTGCTCCGGGGGTGGTCACAGAAACGATTTGGTGGCTCCTGCGTAAACGAGAAGTGCCGTGGCCACCCGATGAGCTGCACCTCGTCACAACAACATTCGGTGCCAAAGACTGGCGACCGCCGACGACCGACGCCCGCAAGAAGCTGAGCGCGTTGTTGCGTCATTGCGAGCGGCCCGAAATCAGACCCGACGTTCACGTGCCGAAAGATCAATATGGTGAGGAGATCGACGATATCCGCACTGAAGCCGAGAACGTCGCCTTCGCCAACGACCTGACACGACTGATCAAGCGGCTGAGCGATTCAGCCAACAACTGCATTCATGTCTCGATGTCGGGCGGCCGAAAGACGATGAGCAGCTACGCTCAGCAAGCAATCTCGCTATGTGGGCGTGATGGCGATGAATTGAGCCACATCTTGGTGAATCCTCCAGCACTCGAGTACAACCGTGCATTCTTTTGGCCCGGCCAGGAAGCACAACAGATCAACATTGGTACAGCTCAACAGCCGGAAATGTTCGAGGTCGCGAATGCCGAGATCGAACTGGTGCCCAGCCCGTTCGTGCGGTTGCGAACACTCTTGAAGCATATTCCATTAGCTCAGGAGAATTTTGATCACTGGACGCTGGTAGAGCGCGCTCAGGCCGGCGTCGACGAGTTCGCTCTTGAACTGGATATCGCCAATCGTGCAGTCAAAGTCGGTGGCGAGAGCGTCAAATTCTCTGCGCAAGAATTCGCACTCTATCGTGTTCTTGTCACTGCACTCAAGGAGTCCTGGCCCGGCTACGGCCCGGAGGGTGCCGGTGCCAATCATCGCGGCTGGATCGCTCTTCCCGATTTCGAGCATCCGGCATCGACGGCATTCAAGGCATACTTCGATTACTACAGTGCGTGCTTTCCTGGCGATCCAGATCAGCACTTTTGGAATTTCAAGAAGGACATAGAGGGCCATCTGTCCAGTGGTTCCGCATCGGGCATCGACTACGCCAGGAATAGGTTCAAGGGTCTGCGTCGGGCGATCAAGGAGCGCATCGAGAAAAGCCTGTCGACCTTCTCGAAGAAGAACAGGATCATGCCACACAGCGTCAAAGTTCCCGCACAAGACAGGCGCAAGCATCTATCACGATACGGGCTGCCTTTCGAACCGCACGAAATCGAGATCAACGAAGGTGGTCATAGGCCTATCCAACAATCGCTCGATGGGCGAACTGACGGTTGACCAACGTTGCTTGACTGACACCAATCAGGATCATCAGGCACGAAAATTCCCTCGACTGAGCCGAGGGACCTACGATGCCGTGCGGTGGCGATTGCCTATTGAGGATCTTATGTAGTTTCCTAGCTGCGGGTGCCGGCTGGCTGGTGACGCAAACTTTGAATAATAGCGCTTCGCAGCATGATCGCTCCCGACCTTTCTCATCGCCAATCGTGAGGTTTCAGCCTCATCGTCCGCAGGCAATTTGCGATCGCTGGCAAGAGTGCAGAAAGGTCTCTGCGGGTCGGTGTGTGCGTGTCGGACCACACGTGACACGCTGTCCGTGGCGGAAGGAGTGCCGCGTCGTGCAGCGGTGCCGCTGACTGTCGGAAGAACGACGCTGGACACACACATCTCGAGGAATTATCGTTATCCCGCATTTTGAGTTAGGGGGCATCAAATGCTTGCGCCTGCGGCGGTCGGGAGTGGGCCACGGCTTTTTATCGCAGTAGTTACAGGCCAGAACATTTCGAATTTGCCTCCGATTATTGAATACGGAGCACCGGAGCAGGATGCTGTTCTTTGGCTTGAAAGCGATCTAGCGCGACGAAAGGAATGGTCAAAGGGCGCGACACGCGTGCTGCGCCGACGCGGTTTTACGGTGCTTGATGGAAAATTGTTGCCCGAAGAACCAGCCGAAGTGGGGAGTACACTGGTTGGCGTGCATAGCCTGTGTGACGATCGGGGCTACCGGCCGATTTGGATTGCGAACGGTGGCCCTAAGCCGCATTCGCTGGCACTCAATGTGAAGCAGGAGGGCCGCCCCAGTCTTCCCATTCTCTACAGTGAGCCGTGGCCGGCCGAATACTGTGAAATGCCCGACGGGATCACCGGCCAGCGCGTGAGGCGCCGTTACAACAGAGCGAACCTGACGCTGGATGAGGTTCTGGCGACAAGTGAACATTTCATTTGGAACGAAGGTGAGGCCCTATGCTTCTGGCCGGCCGCCGCGGGGTTCGGTGATGACAGTTATGGCGTCGAAGCTGGTGCAACGAATGATGCCCACGACGAAAGCGAGAACCGCCGAGCCAAGTGGGCACTGATTGCGTCCGCAAAGGCCGTGAGCGAGCCTGTGCCGTTGAATGCCGCTTTGGCCTTACATCCCGATATCATTGTGGGTTGGCTCAAATCGCTGTGGGGCGCCTCGCGAAATTTGGGCAGGACGACACCCAAACAACCGCATGACTGGGCATTGTTCGGACGCCAGCATCTGAGTGTGCTCGAAAGCGTGTTCCATGGAGCGCAAAGGACGGCAAATCGTCTGCGCCTTGCCGGGGCCGGCATGGCCGCCGTAGCGAGGCGGGAATCGCTCGGTGCTCGATTTGAGGTGGCAGTCGCTCGACGGGTGCGAGCTTGGCTCGAGGCCAACAAGCCGACTCTCCCGGTGAACGAAGCGTGGATAAATGTCAAAGTCAGGCATGAGCGAAGGGCGGATCATGATCGCGCTGAATTCGACATCGTCCTAGTGCTCGCCAACGGCGTCTTGCTCTCGCTCGAATGCAAGACATTCAATGATCTAACCGAGGCCAAAGATCTCGATGCGCGTCTGCTCAATCTGACTCGCAGCGCCTCGCAACTAGCACAGATGTGTGTGTGCGCTCCACTCTACACTGAATTCGTCGATAGGCCATGGTTCGAACCCCAGCACGGACTACGCTGTAGGCTCGAAGAATCAGGGTTCACATTTATCCCGTTCACACTTCCTGAACAGCCGGCGAATTATGCCGTCGCGCGCGCAGAAGGCGAGCCGGTAGCATTCGTATGCAAGCCATTCGAGGAGCACTTGGACCGTCTGCTAGAGCCTTTCGTGCCAAGAGGCTGAACTGCGGTGTGGCAATCCGCGAGGGCAACGTTACTTGGCAGCGAGGAATGGAATTTCAACACTAAATGTGACCTGCATTGTGGTTCGGTGCGTGGGAGGGATCGGCGATGACGGAAGAGCAAGACGCTGACTTAAGCCAGAGCGCTACGGATCGAGACGGGCGGAATTACCGTCAACCTATTCGACAGCTCCCGAAAGCGCCGAAGCTCAGCGAATTACCGTCGAAGACCGCCGGAGCCGCTCGCATGGGGGCGGCGCTGTGCGAGATCAGCGTGAAGCTAAAAGTAGTAACACCGATTCTTGGCGGTGCTGCGGTCACTCGCACGATTGACGAAGTGGACATTATCCGCGTGCCAACGGTGCGGGGGCACTTGCGCTTCTGGTGGCGGGCGCTGCACGCGCACGACTGTGCCAATCAAAAGGAAATGTTTGAGGCGGAGACTGAGCTCTGGGGGCGTGCGGCTACAGAGGAGAGACGAGAAGATTGGGTGGCGCCGCGCGGTCGATCGGCCGTCGATGTGCGTGTAACGGTGCTTGAGCGCGGTCATGAACATGACTCCGGCGATCCCTTACGGGCGCTTGGCGCCTATGCGCTTTGGCCCGCGCGCCTTCAGGGCGGCGGAGATTATGGCCATTTGCCAAGGCGCAAGCCAGGAACCACGATATTCACACTGAAACTGATTGGTCCGAGTGATCGTAAGACCGAACTGTGCAACGTTGTGCGGGCGTGGATCCTGTTCGGGGGCTATGGCAGCCGCACCCGTCGCGGGCTCGGCAGCCTCACCGTGGTCGATGACGTGAGCAGTTGGTTGCCCGCTGCGGCAACCCGGGATGAGCTCACTGCCCTTTTCGCACGCGACGTCTTCACCGGTCGCGGCATGGCCGCGCAAGAGACGCCATGGCTTGCTGACGCGGCGCTGCATGTTGGAGCCGCGGGACGAAATCCCATTGCGGCATGGACCACTGCACTCGACTGGCTCAAAGAGTTCAGGCAAGGGCCGAGAGGCGGTGCAAAAGGCAGCGCTCGAGAGCCAGATGCTGGCGGCGATAAGAATAGGCCTTCGATCTCAAATTGGCCCGAACCTGACAAGGCGCGCCACAATTCGGCTCTGCCGGCGGGATCGAGGTGGGCGCACACACCCCGCCATAACGCGGACGGAGTTTGGCCTCGAGCGGGATTTGGTTTGCCCATGATAGCGCAGTACCAGAGTCTCAGTCGCGTCAAGAGACCGGGCTGGCGGCGCGGTGACAAGGTACCCGAGTTTCTTCGCTGGAATGAACTTCCAACGACACACCCCAATTACGGCCTCGAGCCTCGAGATGCCTGCAACCCCACCAAGCTCGGTTACGAACTCCGTTGGAGAAGTGCCCTTGGGGAGCACGGCCGGTTGGCAAGCCCACTGCTCGTAAAGGCGCTGCCGCTGGCAAATGGGCAGTTCGTTCCGTGCGCACTATGGCTGGCACGCGGGTTGCCACAGAACGCCGAGGTTGGACTGGCCGAGCCTGTTCATGGGCACGCGGGAGAGAAGCGAGTGAAGGCGGCATCAGCCGCGCCGTTCGACAAGCTTGAAGATTCGCCTGGCGCAGCACTCTTCGCCCCACTTCGTAACAAGCACACTCTGCGCGACGCTTTCCTCGATTGGCTGAAGGCTCAGTCAAATATCACGGTGGTAGCGCCATGACCCAGCATCTGCTGCTCATCACCATCGGACCGGTGCAGGACTTTATCGCACAGGCGCGCAGGACTCGCGACCTCTGGTACGGCAGCCATCTGCTTTCGGAGCTGTCGCGCGTTGCCGCCATGGCAGTCGTCGCGAACGGTGGTCGACTTATCTTCCCGGCACTCGACAAGAATATCGAAGATGAACTTGATGAGCTAGCCGTTTGCCCGTCGCCATTGCGCGACAATGGGAAGCCGCCTCTCAACATCGCCAACAAGGTCTTTGCCGAACTGCCGCCGGGCGTCATACCGGAGACCCTTGCAAAGGAAGCACGCAGATCCGTCAGCGAGTTCTGGGTAGCTACCGCGGGACGGGTTCGAGCAGAGTGCTCGGGCCTGCTTGTATCCTCCATCGAAATAGACAAGGCCTGGGCAGAGCAGATCGATAGCCTGATCGAGTTTGCTGCCGCCTGGGCGCCTGTTGACGACAAGGACGGCGGATATAGGGAAGCGCGTCTCGAAGTCGAGAAGGCGATTGCCGCGCGCAAGAATCTGCGCGATTTCGAGCCGTGGACTAATCAGCGCGGTGGTGTTCCGAAATCCAGCCTCGATGGTGCGCGTGAGACGGTACTCAGGGATCCCAAAAAGGAACCCCGCGATAAGACCTTGGCGCACACGTATCGCATTGCCGATGCTGAGCAGCTTGATGCAGTTGGTCTCATCAAACGGGCTGGCGGCAGGCCCGACCAGTTCGTCCCGATCGTCAATGTCGCACTCGCGTCATGGATTGCCTTTGCCGACAAGCATTGTTCAGCACGGCTCGAGAAGCTTCGACGCGACTGTGCGACACTCGACCTCGCGCGCGTCAAGCGTGACAAACTACCTGGCGTCCGGCCCTTCATGTTTGATGCTAGCATCTTTCTACCGAGCCGCTGGCGATCGACGTTCGAGGAGCAGGGGCTTGGCACGCCCGCCAAAGCCGATGCCTGGGGCAAGTGCCATCTCAGAACGTTGCTCGGAGAGCTGAGCGAACCTTTTCCCTATGTCGCTTGCTTGGTGGCTGACGGCGATCGCATGGGTGGCGCCATAGACATCTTCAAGGATGCGCAGGACCATCGGACGTTCTCGCGGAATTTGGCGCTGTTTGCCGCCGACGCACGCCGGATTGTCGAGCAAGATCATCTCGGCTCTCTCGTCTACTCTGGCGGCGATGATGTGCTCGCGTTCGTGCCGTTGCCCGAGGTGCTGAAGTGTGCCGAAGCTTTGCGGCAAAGCTTCTCCAACACAATGCGGGTGGCGTGTGCTTCGATCGCGAATGAAGCGGATTTCAAGCTGCCGACATTGTCGGTCGGGGTCGGCATTGGCCATGTCATGGACGGAATGGGCGATCTCCTTGCCCTTGGACGTCAAGCTGAGAAGCTCGCGAAAGGTAGCGACTTGCCGAATGAGCGCGACCGTCGCGACGCTCTCGCAATCCTCGTCGACAAGCGATCGGGTGGAATGCGGCAATGGCGGGTTCAATGGAAACATGATCCGGTGGTCCGGCTGCGAGACGACGCCAAGTTATTTGCGAAGGGTGCGCAGGACCGAAGCGAGGAACAGGGTTTGTCTAGGCGCAAGGTTTACGAGATCGCCCGGACGCTGGCGAGGCTGCCTCAAGCAAAGGAGATCGCCGCGACTGAAGGGCAGCAGTGGGCGCGGCTGCTAGAGCTGGAGGTTCTGCGCTCACTCGGTCGCATGGAGGGGGGCGGCATGACGATTGACTCGAAAAGCCTCCGGCCGAAGGCAGTCGCGCAGAGGCTGGGGATGCGCTTGACCATCGAAGATTACGCGGTGCTGCGCGGTGAAGTGTCGTCCTGGGTCGACCGCGTGCTCATTGCAGCTGCGCTCGCGGAAGCCGAGCCCGCTCTGCGTGGCGCAAGAGAGGTCGCCGTATGACAACTGTGACCGAATACGTAGCTCTCGTTCCGCGCGATGGTATGTTCTGCAAGGACGGCAGAGGGTGGCACACGAGCGCATCAGGCCGCGGACATGCACTCGACTGGCCATGGCCATCGACCATCCTTGGCGCCGTGCGTACAGCATGGGGGCGAGGTCAAGAATCGGTAGTCGGCCCCTTCGATGCCGGTACTTGGCGAGTTTTTTCGGCCGACGTCACGCTTGGTCGGACATTGGTTCTTCGGCGGCAACATCGCCACCTCGGCAGCGCTCCCAGAAGTATTTGCAGCCGCGTCTGGCCAGTCCCGGCGGATGCTCTGTGGCTTGAAGGCCAAGATGAGATCCATGCGCTTCGGCCAAGGCCAAGGAAGCCGAAGCTCGGGTCGCTTGGACGCGAATGCCCTATGGGCGACGACGCGCGCGAAGCGTTGTGGACGCCGGAGGTGACAAATGCGGGCAAGCCTAAGACGCCACCCCGTTGGTGGAGTGAGGAGAGTATTGTAGCCTGGCTGTGTGGAAGCAGTGTGAGGGCCGCTTCGAAGGATGCGCCGGTTACAGATTCGTTCAAGCTGGAACGTCGTCTGCAGGCGCATGTCGGTATCCAGGCTGAGACCCTGACCGCAGACGACGGAGTGCTGTTCGCACACGATGTCGTAGAGACCCTGGAGAGCACAGCCGAATGGGCCATTGCTGCCGAGATCAAGCAGCCTGCTGGAAGTCCCCCGTCATTGGCAACGCTCGGAGCCGACGGCCGTCTTGTTCACGTTGAACCTCTGGACAGCAGTCTCTTCGAACCACCTCCCAATCTTCTACATGCCTTCGAGGCAAATCGTCATCGTGGCATCCGGCTGGTCGTCACGACACCGGCCGAGTTTCCTAGCGGCTGGCTGCCTTTCGACCTCGCGCCTCGGAATGGCAACTTCGAGGGCACGATGCCCGAATTGGGTATCCCCGTCGTATTGCGGGCAGCCTTCGTCGGTCGACCGGTTCATATTTCGGGATGGGATATGGCCAAGAACGAGCCGAAATCAACTTCGCGGATGGTGCCACCGGGCTCCGTTTATTTTCTAGAGCGCACGGACGGTTTGGCATTCGATGAAACTGACGCTCGGGCTCTTTGGCACGGGGCCTCTGGTATGCGCACTGGTGAAGGCTTCGGCCGTGTGGTCCCGGGGATCTGGAATCCGGACAGGAGTTAACAATGCAACCTCAACCGTATCTTCTACATGCGTTGTCGGCGCTCCACGCTGGCGTCGGCAGCGCAGCAGGCGTTATCGACCTTCCCATTGCCCGGATGAAGGCGACTGGAATGCCATTCGTTCCGGGCTCATCGATCAAGGGCGTCCTTCGCGATGCGCGAAGTGAGGGAGCAACTATTAGCCAAGAGAAAGTCAACGCAACCTTTGGCCCGAAGGACAATCCTCAAGAGAACGCGGGTGCACTTGTCGTCGGCGACGCCCGGCTGCTTGCACTGCCCGTGCGGAGTTTCAAGGGCGTCTTTGCCTGGGTAACCTCGCCGCTTCTGCTTGTCCTCGCCAATCGGGATTTAGGGACTGCGATGTATATTCCGCAGATTCGAGCGAGGGGCGCTAGAATCACGCCCAAGAGCGCGTGCGTAGCAACCGTCGGCAACAGGGGGTTGTATTTGGAAGACCTGGACCTTCAAGCGGAGGAGGATTCTAAACTCGCTGAGTGGACCAGTAAGTTGGCGCCGCTCGCTTCGCCCGGCGAGGACATATTTTCCAACCGCTTCGTTGTTGTCGACGATGATACGATGACATTCCTTTGGGAGACGGCCACCCAGGTGGACGCCCGAGTGCGTCTTAATGAAAATCGCACTGTAGCCAAAGGGGCGCTGTGGCAGGAAGAAAGCTTGCCGGCAGAAACTCTGCTTATCGGGTTGCTTGCTGCTGATCGCAGCCGGCGCCGGAGCACAGAACTCAACGGCTGGGGATTGCCAACGGAGGTGCTCGACTTCGCCTTGCCCGCAACGGAGCCTCAACCAGTTCTGCAATTCGGTGGGAAGGCTACGATAGGGCGTGGTCGCTGCCGCATGCTGCGGCTTAATTGATTTGGGAAACTAGTCATGCCAAAGCAGCCGCAGCCAGTCACCGACACGCCACGAGAAGGAGAGAGTAGGAGACTCCTCCGTGATCAGGAGCGCGCACTCCATGCGTATCAGTGTGTCGGCGGAATAACAGAAAAGAGCGATCAGAAGAGTTACAAGATCGCGGTCAACGATCTAGGCGCCAGTCTCATGCGGCTCAAGTTAGCGGGCGCCATGGCGGCACTGGAACGGCGCAATGATCGCGGCGGGCGCTTGCTGCTCGAACATCTGGGGAAAGCCAAAATCCCGGGTCTGATTGAAAGAGGTGATGAGACACTACCTGATGCCGCTCGGCGCTTGCCTGTTGAGGAATACATGCTGGCAACGCGGGAGATGATGCGGGTCGCGGAGTGGCTGAAGCGAGCCGTGCAGGCTACGTTCGACGGAGATTGAACAGTGCGTCAGATCCTGAGCGGAATTCGCGAAAGGCCAGAGCATATCGGACTGGGATACGGATCCTGGGCGCCAGTCGCCGGCTCGAATGTGCCGCAAGATAAGCGCGGCAAAGTGCCCGATGGTGATCGACGCAACTGGCTCAGCGAACTTGCAGGCGACTCGCCACAGCGCATCGCCGTATCGAAAGACTATCGGCACGCTTTCGACCGCTGGAAAGCGAGTTTTCTTCCGCCGGACTACATGAGCGAACTCACTTTAGCGGGACGGCTGCTCGTCGGACACGGCAATTCCAGCCCGACGGAGGTTGGTCTAACGGTACACCACACATGGGGCGTGCCGATGATTCCCGGTTCTGCGCTCAAGGGCCTGTTGGCGCACTACATCGATGCGAAGTACGGACCTCGCAACGATTTACCGCCTTGGGACCAGGAGGGTGAGGAGACGGAGCGCGCGAAGTGGCAGAGCGTGTCCTGGGATGGCAACCGTATACAGCGAGGTCCGGGGCAGCATTACCGCGCGCTTTTTGGCTCGCCGGACGCGGAGCAGGACGACCAGATGCGGCGATACGAATTCGATGCCGGCGCAGCACGCGGCTTGGTCGTTTTTCACGATGCGCTCTACATACCTAACAATGCTGGAGACGAATTGGACACGCCCTATGCGGTGGACGTCTTGACGGTGCACCAGAAGCGTTACTATGACGGCGCCGGGTCAACTTGGGCCTGCGATTTCGATGATCCCATCCCTGTTGCGTTTCTCAGCGTGCGGCCCGGCGCTCGGTTTCAGCTCGCATTGAGTGGACCGCCTGACTGGACGGAGCTTGCGGGAGCGCTCCTATCGGATGCGCTGGCAGATTGGGGCGTGGGAGGAAAGACCTCGGCCGGCTATGGTCATGGCAAGGCGAGTGATTGGAAATCGGCAGGTTCGCCACCGAGCCATACCCTTATTACGTTTTTGGATTGGCTGGGCGTCCGGCGAACTGAGATTGCCGGAGGTGTGACGCAGGGGACGGTTCTGGATCAGGTCACGAGTATCTGGGCCGAGCGTCTGACCAGTCTTGGCGAGTCTGATCGATCCCGCGCGCGTCAAGCTATAGAGCGATTGATCAAATCCAAGTCGGTGGTCGATCGCCGTAATCGTTTCTTTGATGAATTTCTGCCCTAAGTTCGTGGCGAGCGAAAGGAGGCGCAATGAAATTACTCCTCCTTACGACGTGCGGTACAAGCGTACTGACCAATCAGGCGCCTGACGAGACGCGCCGATGGCTCAGCGAAATCGCAAATAGGGCCGAGCTTGCCAAAGACGAAATGGAGCGGCTTGCGGCTCATGTAGAGCGGCGGCGGGCCCAGTTTATGCATTCCAACGAAGTGGGGCGTCGGGCGTTCAGCGCTGAGATCAACGGTATCGCGGCGGCTCTCAAACGGTTTGAACCCAGGCGCACACAACACGTGCTGGTTCATACTGACACGGTGGTGGGCAAGGTAGCGAACGGTCTTGTCGCGGACGCATTGCGATCAGCTGGGCAGGACGTTCAACTCATTACTGCGTCCGGTCTACGCACGGATGATGCTAATTCATTTCGCGAGGCCATTGCTGAACTCACCCGTCGCATAGAGGAGTACGGCAATTGGCGTAGCGAGGGATGGACGGTAATTTTCAACCTCACTGGAGGCTTCAAGGCGATCAATGCCTACCTGCAGGCACTCGGGATGTTGCACGCTGACCGTTGCGTCTTTCTCTTTGAGAGTTCTCCGGCATTGATGGAAATTCCCCGCCTTCCGATCCACCTCGCCGACCTCGATACGGTTCGCAACAATTTGCTTCTCTTCCGCCAGCTGAAATTCGGGTACCCAGTACCGATTTGTGACACCGTTGGAATTCCGGAGTCTCTTCTGCTTTTCGACGACGAATGCGCAGCTACTTCGGTCTGGGGTGACGTAGTCTGGGAGCGCGCTCGAAAAGTCATTTACGCGGAAGAGATTCAGCCGCCACTTTCACGAAGTTTGATCTTGGGCGCGAAGCGTGAGTTGGACCGAAATTTCGAGTCTCTGCCTACCGAACGACGAATTCAGGTAAACGACGCTTTGGACGCGCTTTCGGCACGACTGGACGGTTTGAGGCCTCATCTCCGCTCGGAAACGTTTAAACGGCTCCAGGGCAATCCTATGCCCCCATCTACGCATGAAATGTATGCCTGGACGGGGCACGGGACAGGACGGCTATTTGGGCATTACATAGACGGTAAATTCGTAGTCGATGCTCTCGACGTTCACCTTTGAGCTTCCGCGTCTTCAATTGGCATACAAAGCCCGAGCCCCAGGAATCGACCGGCGCCGAGGACCACTGGACCTGAAACCTGTTCGGTGAATCGAATTACGGCGTGCGTGCTCAGCCGGTCTTCGAACGGGTGTCGGGATCCGTCGCGGCGAGCTGGCAACGACCAGCCACCGTCACCCCATTGCCGATTACCGGATCGAGCCGGAGGGCTTCCAGCAATGGCCGAAGTGCGAACAACACGAACATCGGTTTCAGATGGGCGCGGTAGACCGATGTGCGCGCAAGCATCCGCGAGAATCGCCTCGGTGGAGAGGCCGGCCTTAGGGAACTTATTGAGCACGATCGGCGTCACAGTGGCCCACACACTCGATTCCTTTGTGTAGCGAGCCGGGTCAAGCGACAATCCATAAGGTGCAGCACGTAGCTCGACCATCCAAACGCCGCGTGAACCCAGTCTGACTTCGATCGCCGAAGCGTCACTTCGCTCCAGAGATTCCAGGATGCCGACCTTGATGACTTCATGCTGATCGGGTTCGTCCGAAACTTCGCTTGATGGTAAAGCGACGGCCAGTCCCATGAGGCGCCCGTCTGCGAGCTTGGGGCCTACGAAGGAGAGCGGTAAAATGGCCATATGCGGTCGTTGAGAGGGGTTGCCATCGGCGGTGTGGCCGCTGATCACTTCAGGTATGGGCCCTTTCCAGGCTGCCATGAGCATGTCGCGCAGCGCTTTCGCCGCGAGTGCAAAATCTGTCAGGGGGGGGACGTTCCCACCGGCGTCCGACAAAATGATCCAATCACAACCAAGCTCAGGGTAGAACTGGCGGGGCCCCTCATGGAGGTGATATGCAGACGTCATTGTCAATTTCCAGCTGCCTTGGCCGCGATGAAGTTATCATACTTCATTCTGCGCGGGGCGCCACGAGAGGGGCAACGTTACTGGCCAACTTGGCGCGCGTTGAAACTGTATGAGACGGTTAGATTCTCGGCCTGCCACCGCGGCGGGGCCCATGCGGACAAGACAAGGGGGCAGAGATGGCTGGGCTAACATCTGGACGTGGCCATCTGCTATCCGAAATGCAGGTGAAGTACGTGCGATTGGCGGCCCTGGTCACGCTGACTGCCGTCTTGGGTAATCTGGCCGCCAGTGCTCTGTACGACGTAACAAAACTGGCCTCGGGCGCCGGTCCTCTCTGCGGTAGTGAGGAGTGTCAGGCTGATCAATTATCCCAAATGGTTCGGCTGCTGGTGGCAGGCCTCGCGCTTGGTGTCGTATGCCTTTTCCTCGCGTGGCTGCGACTGATACCAGCTGTTAAAGACGGACTCTTCCGTTCGATTGCCGTCATTCGGAGAAGCGACCTTGCTGAGCCGAGGCGGGCGCTCATCCTCACACTGTCCCCGCTTGATCTTGCTGCTGGTCAAGATAGCCAGTGGATCGAATCGGCCACCGCGCTGGCCGCTCAAGTGACGACGCGCGAGCAATCTCAAGCGGTTCTGGACCAAATCTGTGACCCAAAGGGCGATTGGGGCGGCTGGAGATGGCAGCAGCCCATGAGGGTTATCAGGAGGAACGCCCAGAAGCTCGAGGCCGTGGCCTTCGTTCTCACACCAGAAGCGGCAGGGCAGTATGCACGGCTCATGGAGCCGTTGCTAAGATATATCCTCCGGCCGGAAATCCGGATCTATCCTTCACCACACTCGGCCGAACGGGAAGCAGGGTTGATCGACCACTCCGACTACAACCAGGTCACCACGGCACTCGATCGCGCGTGTAAAGAAGTCATGCGAGAGGGCAGCATCGGTCCGGAGGACATCTGCATCGATATTTCCAGCGGGACCAAGGCCTATACGGCCGCAGCGACGGTCAAGACGCTGAATTCAGCAGCAGTATTTAGCTATGTTGAAACGCGGGAATCGCCGCGCGTGGGCGAAGTCACTGTCTACGACGCTTCGATCGATGCCTGAGGCCAATTTCGACCGTCCCTCCTGTTCAACTTACCCCGATTAAGTTTGGAAGCGATTGCGCCGCCTTGGTCGAACGGCCCGCTTCTGTGCGGCTATCCAGTCGACGTCACCGGAAGCTTGCGGAAAGCGCCGCCCGTTGACGCGCCAATTTCAATGAAGCCAGCGCCTATCGGACGCCGGAAGATCTACATGTTCACCGGTCAGGGACTGACCATGTTTCAATGCGGCCGACGCTGAACAAGCACCGGTCGCAAGAGCGAATTGTAGTGAAGGGTTTCAATGTGGCCGACGCTCATTAAGCGCCAGAAGTCCTTATCGCACTAGATGCTGAGAGGGGGAGAATTTCAATGTGGCCGACGCTCATTAAGCGCCGGAACTCTTACCGGGATCTACACACCCGCTGAGGCTGCGTTTCAATGCGACCGCCGCTCATCAAGCGCTGGAAGGACGCCGCAGCGAGACGACCCGCGAATCATCGAGTTTCAATGTGGCCGACGCTCAATAGCGCCGGGAGAAGCAGCCTCCCTCATTCAAGAGCTTCGAGAGGTCCCAATGTGGCCAACGCTCATTAAGCGCCGGAAAGGAGGCGTCACCAATCCTGATTACGTGATGGTGGTTTCAATGTGGCCGACGCTTATTGAGCGCGGTAAGGCCCAGTGCCAGGAAGTTGCTCTCGCCGAGACGTTTCAATGCGGCCGCCGCTCATTAAGCGCCGCCCGTTGTTTCAATGCGGTCGACGCTCATTACGCGCCGGAAGGCAGATGAAAACTCGCCTCGCCTGCTTTTCACGTTTCAATGTGGCCGACGCTCATTAAGCGCCGGAAGGGTCACGGTGTGACGCAAAAGGATGGCGATAGGTTTCAATCTGGCCGACGCTCATTAAGCGCCGGAAGTCCCACTTGGCCACGATTGCAGCGATGCGGTCGTTTCAATGTGGCCGACGCTCATTAAGCACCGGAAGCGATGTCGAAGCTATCAAGCCTCGACTGACTTCGTTTCAATGTGGCCGACGCTCATTAAGCGCCGGAAGCTTCGTGTTATGCGCATCTCTCGCCATGCGGGTTTCAATGTGGCCGACGCTCATTAAGCGCCGGAAGGCGACGAGCATGACTGGTGGTGCGACACGCAGGTTTCAATGTGGCCGACGCTCATTAAGCGCCGGAAGTGGTAATGTCGAAGAGATCGGCCGGGGCATGCAGTTTCAATGTGGCCGACGCTCATTAAGCGCCGGAAGGTCGTGCCGTTCGGTAGCTCAAAAGCCATCCGGTTTCAATGTGGCCAACGCTCATTAAGCGCCGGAAGAGCCTACCTGAAACTGTCGTCACCGACCGAGGTGTTTCAATGTGGCCGCCGCTCATTAAGCGCCGGAAATCGACCAGCCGCGCGGCTTGAGCGCAAGCGAGGTTTCAATTCAGCCGGCTCCGATTGAGTGCGCAAAATACCACTGCTGCCCGAAGACCCGCTACATGGGGTTTCAATGCGGCCGACGCTCATTAAGGGCGGAAGGTTCACGACATCACGGGACGGGCGTTCCGTGTGTTTCAATGTGGCCGACGCTGATTAAGCGCCGGAAGGAGGATAATCGAGCTGATCCGCCTCTCTCGAGAGTTTCAATGTGGCCGACGCTCATTAAGCGCCGGAAGATGCAGTCCAACTCCGAAGCGCTCGTAATGATTGTTTCAATGTGGCCGACGCTCATTAAGCACCGGAAGTTCTATCTCGAACATCTCGGATACGAGGTCGAGTTTCAATGTGGCCGACGCTCATTAAGCGCCAGAAGGCTCAGGCCAAGAAGAAGGCCAAGCAGGTTCGTTTCAATGTGGCCGACGCTCATTAAGCGCCGGAAGCGGCTAAGGCGTTCTTGTCGAGCGTGGTGGGTGTTTCAATGTGGCCGACGCTCATTAAGCGCCGGAAGGACCGGAACGATCGTCAAAGACAAGGAATACCCGTTTTAATGTGGCCGACGCTTATTGAGCGCGGTAAGGCCCAGTGCCAGGAAGTTGCTCTCGCCGAGACGTTTCAATGCGGCCGCCGCTCATTAAGCGCCAAAGCCAGGGCGGACAACCTGCGTGTTTAAATGCGGCCGACGCTCTCTATGCGCCGGAAGGTGAAGATGGTGAAGAGTGGTCATCCGCTCCGGTTTTAATGTGGCCAACGCTCATTAAGCGCCGGAAGATGCATGCCAACATGTCGGAACTGCTGGTGTTGTTTCAATGCGGCCGACGCTCATTTAGCGCCGGAAGTTCGACCAGATGATCGCCGGCATGGTAGCCGAGTTTCAATGTGGCCGACGCTCATTAAGCGCCGGAAGCACCAGAAGAGGCTGGGGTTGAGTTACATGTTTGTTTCAATGCGGCCGCCGCTCATTAAGCGCCGGAAGCAACAAGTGTGAATTGGACCGTTGCCACCGAAGTTTCAATGCGGCCGACGCTCATTAAGCGCCGGAAGAACGTGCTCAAGAAGGGCGGAGCGCACTTGAGGTTTCAATGCGGCCGACGCTCATTAAGCGCCGGAAGATTAACGAGGGTACCCCGAGAGCCTCTATAAGTTTCAATGTGGCCGACGCTCATTAAGCGCCGGAAGAGGTAACCCCTGGGTGGGGCTGCCAGAAGCGATGTTTCAATGTGGCCGCCGCTCATTAAGCGCCGGAAGTAACAGGAGAACTACTTCGATGGACAATGAGATGTTTCAATGTGGCCGACGCTGATTAAGCGCCGGAAGTGGCGGTGCCGCGACGGCCCAATACGTGGCGGGTTTCAATGTAGCCGACGCTCATTAAACGCCGGAAGCTGCCGACCGACCCGATGGCACCCGTAATGACGTTTCAATGTGGCCGACGCTCATTAAGCGCCGGAAGGTCTGGACCGTGGCGAACCGTCGTCCCGGTGGGTTTCAATGTGGCCGACGCTCATTAAGCGCCGGAAGGGTCATCGTGGTGCGTAACGCCACGGACATCAGCGTTTCAATGCGGCCGACGCTCATTAAACGCCGGAAGGCTCACCTCGTGTCCAAGGGGATCAGCCGCGAGTTTCAATGCGGCCGACGCTCATTAAGCGCCGGAAGCGTGGGCGAGGCTGGGTCGGGATCGGCGTTTCGCGTTTCAATGCGGCCGACACTCACTAAGCGCCGGAAGGTGTGCGTTCCCATCGTCGCCCCGGGGTATCCGTTTCAATGCGGCCGACGCTCATTAAGCGCCGGAAGATGAAGTTCAGCGGTTCCGATGATGAGTGCCCGTTTCAATGCGGCCGACGCTCATTAAGCGCCGGAAGGACCAGAACGCCCAGACCTGACCCACAGAGGGTGTTTCAATGCGGCCGACGCTCATTAAGCGCTAGCAATTGAGCGGGCCGACGACGAAAGTCTATCGGTTGTTTCAATGTGGCCGACGCTCAATAGGCCCCGGAAGTCGATTAATTCGCAACAGCGAATTGTAGTGAAGGGTTTCAATGCGGCCGACGCTCATTAAGCGCCGGAAGGAGCTCATCGGCGTCTGACCCGGCAGCAGCGGGTTTCAATGTGGCCGACGCTCATTAAGCGCCGGAAGAGGTTAACCGCGCCAAGAAGGCAGACAAACTGGTTTCAATGTGGCCGACGCTCATTAAGCGCCGGAAGGCGCGCAGTTGCGTGGGAAAACTTCGTCTTCTGGTTTCAATGCGGCCGACGCTCATTTAAGCGCCAGAAGGATGATGAGGCGCTCAAGACGTCCGAGTTTCAATGTGACCGACGCCGGAAGGGTGAAGGGTGAGCACAAAGTGATCGCCGTTAGTTTCAATGTGGCCGACGCTCACTAAGCGCCGGAAGTGAGAACCCTCAGTTCCTCACCGTCTTCAAGCTGTTTCAATGTGGCCGACGCTCATTAAGCGCCGGAAGGCACACATGCCCAAGAAGGGTCGGGGCAGTCGGTTTCAATGTGGCCGACGCTCATTAAGCGCCGGAATCTCTCATCTCGAAAAAAGAGGCTGCATCAGATTTCAATGCGGCCCCTAAGTATTGGAGGCTCGCCTATTCGCTTCGCGAATGCAGGGAGGCGTTTCAATGTGGCCGACGTTCATTAAGCGCCAGAAGGTGCAGGAAGTCTTTCGTGCCTGGAAACACGGGAGTTTCAATGTGGCCGACGCTCATTAAGCGCCGGAAGCACCGCGGTTCCTGGCGGGAAACCCCTACCCAAGTTTCAATGTGGCCGACGCTCATTAAGCGCCGGAAGGTATGGTCGCCAATTTACTGATGTCAAAGAGCTATTTCGAGCGTTCCGCCGAAGTGTGCTGAGCGCTGGCTCCGAGCCAGCACAATCGCCGCGAAATCATCTCGAGAGTCGACAGTAATTGGCAATGTGTCAACGGGCTATCGAGGCGTGTGGGTAACGCCTTCTCCTCTTTGGGGGCGCCAGGCAACGTTACTAGCTGAGTGGATGTGGCACTTCACAGGCGATCAGAACGTGAAGGCTGCATATTCCGAAGGGTTCGGTTGGACTGTCGGTACCGATATCAAAAGCTTGTTCGGTTCGGTCGGGCAGCATGGCTTCGCATGGAAAGCAGAAGGTGCGGCTGGCGCAGTCGGGTGACCAACTGGTGTTCTCAGGCTATCCGACAAGGTGCTCGACCAACGTTACCTTCGCAGAAAGTCAATATGGTCGGTGCCTAGAACTCCTCGGCGCGTTGAGTAGCGCGACCGTTCGAGGAGGACTGGAGATGCTGCATTGGTCGATACCACTCGTCGCCGTTCCGATCTTCATCGCACTTCTTCTGAAGTTCGAGACTATACGCTCTGCAATAGTGGGGCTCTGTCAGTTCATCTACCGAAGCCTGAATTGCGTGTGCTCTGCGTTGGCTCACTTTGTCGATTTCATGCTGAGGCCCAGCAACCACGACGGGGGAGTTCAAAACTGGCGCCTTGCCATGTGGATTTTCGCCAATGCAGGAGCGATCGTTGCGATCTACCACGTTGAAGTGCTCCGTCAAAAGTTCGGGTTCTTGGTGGCAGGTGTTGCTCTAACCTTACTGCACGTCCTGCTGGTCGCCGCGGCCATATTCAAGATCGCGGAAGAGAACAGGATCATGCATATGGGACAGCAGAAGAGCGGCGCGCTCTATAGCCCAAGAGCGGCGGTCCGCAATATTTCAGTGATCATACTCGAAGCTGTTCTAGCGATCGCGAGCGGCACCGCCCTGCTTGACGCCCTAGCACGTACCTGGCCGGCAGCGATACTGTTGCGCACTCCTGACACCGGCATGAGCTTCGTAGATTATCTGCTGTGCCTTCTATCGGCGCTTCCCGCTCTCGGCTGGCTCATCGCAGCGACGGATCTGGCGAACAATGTCGTGTTTGCTCCCGGGGGCGGCACCGCTGCACGTGGGGTAATCTATGTCGTTGGATCGTCTGTCTTCTATGGCGCGGTTACCGCTTGGCTCTTTCAGCGCATTACGATCAATGGACTACTCAGCACGCTCAACGATGCCGATAGTGACGATGCTCATTTCGTTCAGCTCATCATAAGTCGCGCTCCGCCACACATTAAAGGTGACCTACTGGCCATGGCGCTAGCCCCTGAATCACCACGTACCCAACTTCGCGCCATAAACACGATGCGCCACCTTAGAGTGTGGACGTTTCCGCAAACATTCCTTCATCAGCTTGATCGCTTCGATCGCCGGATAAAGATCGCCGGCCTTAACCAGGTCAGGGAGTTCATTGCGAGCGATGGCGCGGGCTTTGCGGACGAACTTCTTGCAATCGGCATCCAGAAGGCGTTCGAGCAACATATTTCACTTTCGCGCACGGTCGCAGATCCCGTTGAAGATGCAGTCCTCAGTCGGTTGGGTGCTTTGATCGGCCGCTTCCTCGATATCATGATCGATCGGGGGGCCTCGTTGCGCGTGAGCAAAGAGCAGTACGGTGTGCTTCTATTTCTGGCCAAGACCCACAAGGACGACGACGCCCGGCGGGCGGTCGCCAAGGCACTGATGATCGTAGGGCCAAAGGGGTTCATCATGAACTACGTCCTCAACATTCATGAACGACCGCTGCGAGACTACGATATCGCAATGATTGCAGACCTCGCAGCCTACGTGCGGGAGAATGCGGCGGACATTCACGTCAGTGATCTCGATACGCTCGGTAAGCGCGTCAACTGGAGCCTGCGTTGTGGAAAATTCGACGAAGGCGTGCGACGCGCACTCACGGCTCTACGCTCGGCCATCGTCCAATCCGGAAATCGTGAAGTTCTGCGCAGTACTGCGATAAAGGATTTCAAAGTGCCGGCTCAATCTCAAGCCTGAAGGGCTTGGCGCCTACCACTTGTCTGGTGGTATCAAGTGGTGGTATTCATTACGAGAGGAGTGGCGATCTAAGTAACTGATAAGGCGGAATAAATCGACGGATGCGCCCCCTCCCGTAGGGAGCGCCATAAAATCAATAGGTTAGCTCGTTTTCCGTGGCGATCAGGTCGACTCTCCAGATGAGATTTGACGGTGCCACGTAGGAACGGCGATTGAATTTCCTCACATATTGTCAGCGAGCGCGTCTGACGTTGTCGCCACTCGCTGGGAGAGATTTGCGAGCCCGCATCCGCAAGCCAAATTGCAGCCAGCGTACCGTAGAAAGGGGTATTCTTTGCATGTAGCCGGCGGTGAAAAACCAATTGCGCGGGCGCGTTCGGGTCATCCGCGTTGCGCCTAAAAGGTTGGTCCGTCGAAACGCAAGGATAAGGGACGTCGCCGCTTAACAGCCGTTCGTAGTCAGTACCTCGAAGCGACACGGCCGCTGCGCCGTCGACAGCGGACATACGGTTCGGAGTGCAGGAGTGCCGCCGACTGCCGGGGCGAATGCTCGCGAACACCATATTCATCTGTCACCCCCCCCTCGCTCGATCCACCCGAAGCGGAATTACAACGCATAACCCCAAGCGCCGATGCGAGAGGAGACTTGTGCCGCTGTACCGCAGGTGATTGGAGCCCCGCACCGAGCTCGCGTCGGTGGTGTCTCCACTCTATGATGCGCATCGCACCAAGTCCCGAGCACGACCATGCCTCGCTTCCTCGCCGTCTACACCATGAAGCCGGAAGAACTCGCCGCTTTCCGCGCACAGGCCAAATCCGAGCAGGAGGCGGCCGACAAGCTCGGCGTGGAGGCGTGGCTGCAGCGGAAGGAGTGGGGCGAACGCAACGCTGGCGCCATCGTCGCAATTGACGCCAAGGTGGAGAAGACCAAGCGTGTCACCGAATCCGGCATTGCGCGATGCGCGGAACCAGATCGCCGGCTTTCTGATCGTCGAAGCCGCCGACATCGCCGCCGCTGCCGACCTCTTCCATGACCAACCGCACATCTCCGACTTCCCTGGCGACGACATCACCCCTCTTTCTTTGACGAGCCATTGATCGCACGCAGTTGCGACAAGGCAAGCCGCTTGCTCTCGAGCAACGTCGGTTCACACGACGCCGCATCCGTGTCCGCGATCCAAGGCGGATATCCGAGCGAACCGCTTATTCCCTGGGGTAGGCCTGCCGCGGAATTCCGGCAGACGTAGCGTTACGGCGCAAACATGGGAAAGCTTACATCAAGCGCCCAGGCGAGGATCAAGCCGAGCCCAATGCCGATTGCTCCCGGTGAACCCGTTCTGCGTCCGACCCAGCCGCCCATCAGGCCGAAGATCGTGAAGAAGAGCAGGATCACCGGAACAATGATCAAGAGGAAGAAGAGGCGCTTGAAATCTAGTGCCACTGCCAACGCGAGCGATGCGAAGAACGCGCCTCGCACAACGAGGACGCGCCAAACTGTTGCGCGGCCGCCAAGTGTCAAGAGGCTGTCTGCGAGCATATAGGGCAGCGCGCCGATCGCAATCGCGAGAATGATCGGCAGCCTGGGTGTACTCGGCGTGAACGACGCGACGTAGCGATCGAGCGCGCCGCCGAACACGAAGATGCCGTAGACTGCGAGCGCGAGCGCCGAGGCCCAGGAGATCGGACCGATCCTCACGCCGGACCACATCATCAATCCTAGCGCAATCGCGCCATACAACAGTAGATGCGCGGTCAGGTAGTCGGCGACCAGCACCGGCAGGAAGCGGGTGTCCACAAACGTGAGTATGACTGGCGTCAGCGCAGCAGGAACTAGGGCGGCAACAAGGAACATGTGAGTTGGCAGGGCGGTCGCTGCGGCATCGCTTCGAGGCAGAGCGCGCGCGAGCGGCCAAGCCAGAATAACGATGCCAAGAAGCAGCAGCACGATCGGTCCGCCTGTGCTGGCAACAGGGCTCGTGTCCGAGCGCCCAAACACAACGTCGAGCCACTCGCGCGCCTCGCGCAAGGCGGTCGAGGAATAGAGCACGCCAACGTGCTCGACATGCGGCGCGACAATCGCCCGACGCCCAGTGGATGATGTCGGATCCCCAACAGTCTCTCCTTCGCTAGCCGAGGGGTTGGCGAGGCGGACGTTGAGCAGCGCGTTCGTGCGCAGAAATGGTTCCCATTCGCCGGATATGATCAACAGATTGCTGGGACGGTTGCTCGTGACCGCCTCTGAAAACATCGAGATGACGACGGTTGCTGCAACGCGCGGATCAATCATCGCGCGGCGAACGATGATATCGGACGCCATCGAATGTCCCAGCAGTGCAATCTGCCCGTCGACCGACGGCAGCGCAAGCACAGCATCAGTCACGCGACCGATCTCACGGATGAGAAGCTGCGTCGTGCCATCGATCCGCGTGACATCGCCGGACATAGGTGTCGGGTTGCGTCCATGGCCCTCGAAATCGAACGAGACGGCAACATATCCCGCCCGCGCGAGCGTCAGCGCATAGGCTTCCATGAGCTGGCGCGATCCAGCAAATCCGTGCGCTATGATGACGGCGGGTGCTTTCGTGCCGCCCGCGAGCTGGTAGACCGTTGCGGGTGTCGTACCGATGGCCAGTGGCGTGATTGAAAGTCCGGCACGCTCGCTTTCAAGCCGCCAGAGTCCGGTGGCGATGCATAGAACCGAAACCACTGCCGCCACACGCCGCATTGAAATCCCGTGCAAAGCGTCCCCCTACCGTAGATGGGAGATCATACTCGATGACCGTCAACACAGCGGCGAAGAATGTTATGCTGCAAGCCGGCTGGCGCTCTTCGTGCCAGTGGGAGGATTTGAGAGCGTTGTCGCCACGGAGCCGCCTATCCTGATGTCCACCGATGATTGACGCAGCGCCCCCCGTATCGACTCGCCGACGGCAACCGAGGCGCGTGTTCGTCCTGGGCGCCACCGGTACCATAGGCCGCGCAACCGTGCGCGCTCTCGTGCTGGACGGTCACGAGGTGGTGTGTTTTGTCCGTGATCGAGCGGGCGTGAATGGCGCTCTCACACCGGACCTCAGCGCGCGACTGCTGGACGGCGCGACCCTCCGCTTCGGTGATGTGACCGATCCTGCATCGCTTGCGGGGGAGGGCTTTCGCGGTGAGCGTTTTGATGCGCTGGTGTCCTGCCTGGCCTCGCGCACTGGCGCCCCCGCGGATGCTTGGGCCATCGACCATAAGGCCCATGTTCACGCGCTTTCAGCAGCTCGTGCTGCCGGTGTCACTCACATGGTGCTCCTGTCGGCGATCTGCGTTCAGAAGCCGCTTCTGGCATTCCAGAACGCCAAGCTGGCATTTGAGCGGGAGTTGACGAACTCCGACCTCACGTACTCCATCGTGAGGCCGACTGCATACTTCAAATCTTTGTCGGGGCAGATTGAACGGGTGAAGCGCGGCAAGCCCTTCCTGGTGTTTGGCAGCGGTACGTTGACGGCCTGCAAGCCGATCAGCGACGGTGATCTAGGCCGCTACATCGCCGAATGTCTGAACGATGAGAGCCGACACAATCGCGTTCTCCCGATCGGTGGCCCCGGCGAGGCAATCACGCCGATACAACAGGGCGAGCATCTGTTTCGCCTGCTCGGCCAGGAACCCCGTTTCAAGCATGTGCCTGTCGCGCTGCTGGACGCGATCGTCGTGTTGTTAGGGATGCTGGGTCACGTCGTCCCCTGGCTCCGAGAGAAGGCTGAGCTGGCCCGCATCGGGCGCTACTACGCGACGGAGTCCATGCTCGTTCTCGATCCCGCGACCGGGCGCTACGACGCCAGCGCCACGCCCTCGACCGGATCAGAGGCACTCTTCGAGTATTATGCGCGATCGATCGAAGGAGAGGCCTCTGCCGATCGGGGCGATCACGCTGTGTTTTGAAGTGCACCGCGCCGTTAGTTTCGCGCCGGCACACTCTCTCTGAACGACACATCGCTCATTCTGTCGACCTGAGCCGAAATGAGCATCGCGAACAGAGTGGAACCTCCAACGATCCAGAGAAAGAATATTAGTCCCAAGTACTCTTCAAACATGCTGCGCTCCTACTGGTTGATGCGACAGACAAATCATGACTGCCTCAATCGAGTGGCGATTGAATCCTAAATGCTATCGTGCGGATTTTGTTCCCGCGCCGTTACGTAATCGAGGTGGCGTGGTCAATCGTGCGCTCTCGCGAGCGATGTTTCGACGCGGTAGGCGACGCCATCGCGCCGGACGCTGGCCTGTCAGCTGCCTCATCGCCGCGTTCGCAAAACGTCGGAGCGGTGCTTGAACAAGCCAAACCGCGATAGTCGGCAAAGCCGCTCACTCAGTGCGTTGGCCGACAAGCGGGGTTAACGATCCTGAATTTCCGGCTGAGATCCGTTCGCCAAGCTGCGAAGCAGTGCAGCCTCTTTCTGAAGCTCATCAACGCGAACGTTGAGCAGATCCCTGATGCTTACCATGCCGCAGGCGCGGCTGCCCTCAACCACTGGGATGTGACGGATGCGATGCGCGTGCATAGCAGACGCAACTTTCGCAACGTCGTCGTCAGGTGAACAGGTAATCACGGATTTGGTCATGATCTCAGACACTGGCAGGCTGGAAATTGCAGCCTTATGAACGCAAAGGCTATATGCAATATCCCGCTCCGAGACGAAGCCATCAATCGTGACGCCGTCATCGCTGACAACAACCGCGCCGATGCGGTGCTCTCGCAACAGTCGGGAAAGGGTCTCGACACTGTCAGACGGCTTGGTCGTGACAACGACGGAACCCTTCTGCTTCAGAATTTCCGAAACATTCATGAAACCAGCGTCCTCGTCCAAATGGCCAGGGGAGTCAAATCGTAGCGCCTATCAGGCCATGACGCCACCCTTCGAGGTGCTCCGCTTTACAATCCTCAACGAACTCCGAAAGAGCGATTTGGAGGGCTAGACGCAGCGCTGGTCAAAAAAATCAACCGTCGCGTGGGGCTTTCGTCAAATCCGTAGTGGTCTTGAGTTTGTCACCATCCAAAGAAATGGCGGAGATGGGAACCCGGACTCTGTGCGATAGTTTTCCTGACCCATCCAGAAGTTGGACGACAATTGCGTTAGTCGTTCCGGTTTGATCAACGTCCGCGAAGACGACTTCACCCACGCGCTGATCATTCGCGTCATGTACGGACTTGCCGACAAGCTGCTTCCCGGTGGTTGAGATCTGTGAGTCGGTAGTTTGCCGCCCCTGCGGCACCATCTGTTGATCTCCAGATTCTTTATTCCGTTTTTGGGCATCGGGTCGGGATTGCGCGTCATCCTTCGTGACGCTCTGAGCTATTGCATGATGCGCTGAGGCCATAACCACCAAGGAACTGCTCAACATGAATGCAGCCGCTACGGTTCGTGCGCCGATTAAAGATTTTGCCATCACTTCTCTCCGAAACTCACTACGCGTTAGGGGGCTAACGCCAAAGTGCTCAGAGCAGTTCCCGATGATGAGTAGGACCATCGGAACCAAGTGGGGCCAGGCAGACCGGACAGACCCAATTCGTAATTCATGTTGTTATTTTTTCGCGTCGGGCGAGAATTCCCGTAGGTAGGCGATGACGTTGCGGCGCTCGGTCTCATCCGGCAACTTGAACACCATTTTCGTTGCGCCGGTTGCCTGATCCGCGTGCCCTTTTTCCGTAAGGAATTTTTTCAGGAACGCCGAAGGGTCCACGAGATATTCAAAGACCAGTGCTTCCGTCCAAACCAAGCCGCTTTTTCCGGCCGACTGATTGAGCTGCGAATAGGCAAAGCTCGGAGCTGTCCCCGCTGGCCGACCGATCACGCCGTTGAGCACCGGACCCACAGCATTCTTGGCCTCGGGTCCAACGCGATGGCACGCGGCGCATTTGCGGAACACGTCTTTGCCGGCGGCGGCATCTCCGTCCTGCGCCATCGACTGCGTCGGCGACACGAAGCCGGCGAGTGCCGCGATGGCGGCAATCATGAATTTCTGCATTGCTCTCTCCGTCGAACGTAGTTCTACTCTGAGCCGGCTCCACTCCGCCGGCACTTCCATGAACGGTGTGGCGGCGCGAATGGATCAGTTGCTGCCGCTTACCGACCAGGATAAGCGGTCGGCGCCAAACTGTGCTTGACCGCCCAATCGTACCAATTGTCGACGGCGGTCCCGGTAAGAAGGATGCCAATGCCCCCGGTCAGCGGGCAGAGCACTGCGAACCACCACGCCCACCGATGGATGGACTCCATGGTTGCGTTGAAACCCATGGTCCACCGCCAGAACAATGCCGCGCGCTCCGTGGCAGTCCCACGGTCGGTAATCTGCTCGATCTCACGCTCGCCGCCGTATCGACTGACGGCGAGAATGGTTGCGGCATGCATCGCGAAGAGCAACGCAGATCCATAGAGGAACGCGATCGAGAGCATATGGAACGGATTGTAGAAAAGGTTGCCATAGGTCAGTGAAAACGTGTTCGTCCAGTCTAGATGCGGAAAGATTCCGAACGGGACAGCCTCGCTGAAATTTCCCATCAACACCGGTCGGATGAAACCGAGCACCAGGTACAACCAGATCGCAGCCGCGAATGCCCATGCAACGTGCGTTCCAAGTCCAAGTGCGCGAGCGCGGCGATACATCCGCACCCACCAGAGGATAATGGAAGTCGTCAGGAAAAAACCGGCCATCAACCACCATCCGCCTTCGGCCAGGGGCGGGAACGACAGGCCGTACCGCGCGGGCGGGGGATCTAGAGACAGATAGGCCAACCGTCGAATGAACTGGATCGGATCCCAGTTCACGGACGCCCACATATTGAGGCCGATGATCTCGATCGCGATGATGCCGCACACCAGCGATATGAAACCAGTCGTTCCCAGATAGATCGGCCCAATTTGAGCGTCGCCAATACGCCCCAGCCAGTACGACATGAAAGGCTTGCCTGAGCGCGGCGAGTCGCCGGCGGGGAGCGCCACGCCCATGTCGATGGGTCCGTGGACCTGCACCCGTGTGAATACGTTCTGATACTCGGCCATTGAGGTGCCCTCTAGTTCGCCCAAACCGGCAGTTCCAGCCACCAATTCCACCATTCGGACCAGGGAAGATTTTCCGGCCAGAACGGTCCGCTAATGATCATGCACACAGCACTCCAGAAGCCGGCGCTGAGCGCGAGAAAGAGACCGAGCCGGTGAATGCCGAGCGTCCCGATGGAATATCCGATGGTGTCGCGGAAGAATGCGTTCTCGTGCTCGGGTGTCTTGACGACTTCACCCTTGGCAGGGTTGGTGGCGGATAGAATGAGACCGCCATGAAGCGCCAGCGCCAGGCACGTCGTGAAGAAGAACGTGATGGCGATCATATGCGCAGGATTGTAGTGGAAGTTGCCGTACTGGTAGCCGGTGGTCGTGACCCAATCCAAATGACTGATGATGCCGTAGGGGAAGCCGTACGACCATGAGCCCATAAGAATTGGTCTGAAGACGACGAGGGTAACGTAAGCCAGGATCGCGAAGCCAAAGGCGAATGGCACGTGATAGCCGATGCCGAGCTTTCGGCAGATCTCCACTTCGCGCAATGCCCACGAGACGAAAGATCCAATGGCGCAGATGGTCACGAGTTGCCAAATGCCGCCTTCCTGCAATGGAGCGAGCGCCAGGCCGTACGATGCATCCGGTGGATTGATGCTGATCTTCCAGATGTTCCACGTCGGCCCTAATGCTGCGCCCCAAAGAATGAGGCCCACACCGACAAAGACGAAGAAGAATGTCGTTATGCCGAAGAACCCGACATAGAATGGCCCCACCCAGAAATCGAACAGGTCCCCTCCCAAGAGAGTCCCGCCTCGCACGCGATATTTCTTCTCGAAGCTAAGCATTGCCATGGCTATGCCCTTTTGATGCGACCACGGGACGAACCCAGTTTTCTGGCGATCAGTGCGTAAGCAAGAAAGGCGGGGTGACGACCCGGCCTTTCCTGCATGGTCGTTCAGCCGATCTGCGTCCGCTGCTGGCTTTGAGGATCGACAGGAACGATTTGCTCAATGGAGACCTTGGGTCGCGCTGCGCGCGGTCCCTCGAGCCAATTGAACCTGTCGGTGCTCAGCAGAATGAAGTGGATCAGCACTGCGAGACTGAAGAGGAATGTGAAGAGCGCGATGAGCGTTCTACGGGGATCGAAGATCAACCAGATCTTCCACATGATGAATTCCTCCCTAGCCGATGAGCTGACTGAGCATTGCCAGCGTGCCCTGGCCACAGTCGTGCAGGCACGATGTGTAGCCGCGGACTGTCGGCAGCCATGGACGCCATATCCACGCGAGGATATGGGCGACCACCGCTACAGCGATGAACCCCATGAAACTCGACATGAATATACTGTGAAATTCCTTCGCTTCATTCTCCGATAGGCCGGAGGATGCGCCTAGTGGTCTATCCGCCATTCAGCTTCTCCTACTTCAATTGGCCCAAGGGCCATTGCTGCACTGGTCCTGCGCAGCTAGGATCGTCGTGGCGTGCAAGCCGCGGCGAGGGTCGCGCACGGTGATCGAGTGTCCGTGCTGAACCTGGCGATCTGGTCGTTCTTTCTTCAGCCTTGGAATGCGATAGCAGCGCAAAACCTCGCCTCCTCTTTTGCCTCCTGCCAGATCGATCGGGTCGCACCGGAGCCTTTTATCCAGTGCGATGGCCGCAATCGGCTCACCATGGTCGCAACGAGAAAGAAGGCTAAGCAAATCCCGAAGATCGCTGTGTGGGCGCGGCGTTCCCGTTGACGCCGCTTCCGCAGAGCATCATCGGCAGGCTGCCAGTTGGTCTCGTGGGAGGCGGAAGCCTCATCGCGATATGGCATCGGATGAGACGTCATTGCAGCTCGAGCGATCATGCGAGGACCTCCGTTTTGAGCCGTCCTGCCGCGACGACCTGATGCCGTGTTACCCTGCCGTCACCATTCGCTCGCGCATTGCGTTCCGCGGCCTCACGAAGTCGCTTTGCGGCGGAGATGCGGACAAGCACGGGCTGAAGATTGATCTGCTGATCGAGTTCCTGCTGCGCGTCTTCGTCCCACGGGAGTTCCGCGCGATACCGGGCTGGTGTGGGTTCGACTTTGTCGAGTTCCGTGCCGAGTGGCAGAATGTGGAACAGCGCATCAAACAGCGCGTTGCAAAATTCCTGTACGAGGTAGGTGGCGCCGGCATAGCCCATGAAAGGCGTGCCCGTGTGCCGGCGGATGATGGCGCCCGGAAACGATGCAGGGATGTAAGCCGCGCGATGTCCCGCTTCGGCCAAGTACATGCGCTCGTTGAAGCTACCAAAGAGCACCAGAGGTGGCGTGCGATGGACCGCAGCACGAACCGCATCGTTGTCCGTCTTGGCACCGGGTTTGCGCGGAATGGCGAACGCGCACGGCAGGCCTAGCTCTTTCGACAGGAAATTCTCGATGCCGCGTACGTAGGTTTCGCTCGCAACGATTGCGAAGCTCGCGGTGCCAAAGAAGTCTTGCGTTACCGATCGCCACAGATCCCACAGCGGCTTGATGGTCGTATGCTTTTCCCGCTGGATGAACGGTTCCGGATCCAGGCCGCACAGTTCGCCGAGCGATCGCAGGAATTGAGTGGTGCTTTTCAGGCCGATGGGCGCCTGGAGGTAGGGCCGATCCAACGTCTCGCACAGCAGTCGACCGAATTCGCGATACATGCAGACATTGACGTCGGCATTGATGAGTTTCGGGACGTCCGCGAGGTGAGTGCCAAGGGGAAAGACGAGGTTGACCTCGGCACCGATGCCTTCGATCAGGCGGCGGATTTCGGCGAGATCGCTCGGCATGTTGAAGGTGCCGTAGCAAGGGCCGATGATGTTGACGCGCGGCTTCTCGCCGGGCTTGCGCGGCTTAGGAGCGGGAATGCGCTTCGATCCATATTCCGCCCACAGCCAAGCCATGGCGCGGTTGGCGCATTGCCATTGATCTTCGTCGATCGTGCGGGGAAGAAACCGCTGAATATTCGTGCCTTCCGGCGTGACGCCGCCACCGATCATCTCGGCGATGGAGCCCGTAACGACGACGCTTGGCTGATCAGGATCGAGTGCGCGATGGGCTCGGCGCATCGCGTCCTCGGTGCCGTGCTGTCCGAGTTCTTCTTCACCCAATCCGGTGACGACGATCGGCAACTCGTGCGGCGGCAGGGCATCCGTGTAATGCAGCACCGAAGTGACAGGCAGGTTCTCGCACCCGACAGGGCCGTCGATTACGACCTGAAGGCCCTTGATCGCCGTGAAGACATACACGGCGCCCCAGTAGCCTCCCGCCCGGTCATGATCGAGCACCAGCATCAGATCATTTCCTCGGCGGCGCGGGCTTTGGCCTGCTTGGCGATCTTGCGCTTGTAGGCATCGCGGAACTCCGGTCTATCGACGGGTGTGTCCTCCCAGACGCCGGCAGTGGCCTCCTCGCCAACGCCCTCGAAGAACGCGCGCATGTCGTCAAATCGTGCTCGCCCAGCAATGGCGCCATTCACGATCTGAGCGAGTGATCCAGCGCCGGCAACTCCCATCAGAGGCCGCGCGGAGATCAGATTGGTGAAATAGAGACCGGGTACGGCGCGCTGCTTGGCGTACTGAACCACCGGCGTGGTGCCGATCGCGAGATCGGGCTTGTATTCGTTGAAAGCGGTGAGATCGGCTTCGAGCGATGCGCGGAATTGGACCTGGACGCCATGCGCCTCGAGCCAGTCGCGATCGTCCTTCGACCACGGCGTGGCGGGGCAGGCCGTTCCCACGTAGCGAAGGTCGGCGCCGCACTCGACAAGGAGGCGGCCCACCAGCAACTCGGAGCCTTCATAGCCGGACAGGGTGATGCGCCCGCGGATTGGAGAAGCGTCGAGGGCGGCTCGGATAGCAACGAGTGCCGCGCTCTGCACCTGACCGATGCGTTCAGCGGAAACGCCGGTTGCGCGCCCGATCTGCGATAGCCAGGCGGCTGTTCCGTCATAGCCGACCGGCGCCGACCCGATAATCTTTCGGCCGGCCGTTTCGAACTCGCGTACGCTTGCCGTGTAATGAGGGTGAATCGCGGCGGCGACTTCGCAATCCAGGGCGGCATAGAGTTCGCGCCATTCTCGCGTTGGTACTGTTGGTCCGGCGGCCAATCCCATAGGCTCGAGTAGCCGGCCGATCGATACGGGGTCGACTGGAAATATCTCACCGATCAGCGCGACGGTCGGCCGATCGGATCGACCGGTGCGCGGCGCCAGGACAGGACCCTGCTCAGCCTCGAGACGCGCGTAATTCAGCATCGCCCCAGCGAGGACATCTTTCGCCTCGGCGTGCGTCGGGACGCCGAAACCAGGAACGTCGATGCACACAATGCGTACGCCCCGGATCTCCTTCGGCAGGAGTTGGAGCGGCACGCCCGACGCTGTCGGTACGCAGAGATTGGTGACCACGATCGCGTCGTACTTCTCCGGATCGGCGAGCTTGAAAACGGCGTCCCGGATGTCTTCAAAAAGCTTTCCGGTCACCAAGCTTTCGCTGTCGAACGGGACATAATCCACGGTACGGCGGGCGCCATAAAAGTGAGACGTGAATGTGAGCCCATAAACGCAGCACGCCGATCCCGAGAGGATCGTTGCCGTGCGGCGCATGCGAAGGCCAACCCGCAACGAACCGAAGGCGGGACACATACTCTGAGGTTTGTCGTGAGGTCCGGCGGGATAGTCCGCGGCGAGCCGGTCGAGCATCTCGCTCTTGCCTGCCGCCGCTGCAGCACGCTTGAGTTCGTCCTTGCCGCTATGACAGCTCATGCCGCCGACCGCGCTGCTGTCCGATGAGGCCGTGTCGCCCGTATTAGAATCGCGGGCCACGTTCTCTCCGGTCGGGAGTTGGTCGTCGGTAATGGGGGAGAACGTACTCATAGCAATCCTCGATGCGGCGATCAGGGTCGGTCACACGGTGTCGTAAATCACCTCGAGCGATTTTCGGACGTCGTGCGTCTTCTGATTCATGTCGGCCGCGGTCGCGGAAATCAGGCGGTAGTTGCCGCCGACCTGCTCGCTCTTGAAGAGCGAGAGGAGACCATCTTGTGTGAGCGGCTTGGGTCGCAGGGGCGGGGCTTCGGCGACGTTCTTCGCGAGGAGCTCGAAGACTGCTGCCCATTCGCCGCCGGGCCGGCCGATGATCTCGTAGCTGGCGCTCTTGCGACGAATGTCATCGTGAGCCGGGATCGCGGCCAGTACCGGGATCCCCGCCGCATCGGCAAATGCCTGGGCTTCACCCGTGCCGTCATCCTTGTTGATGACCAGACCGGCAATTCCCACGTTGCCGCCCAGCTTGCGGAAGTATTCCACAGCCGAGCAGACATTGTTGGCGACATACAGCGACTGCAGGTCGTTGGAGCCGACGACGATGACTTTTTGGCACATGTCGCGTGCAATCGGCAGGCCGAAGCCGCCACATACGACGTCGCCAAGAAAATCGAGAAGCACGTAGTCGAAGTCCCAATCGTGGAACCCAAGTTTTTCGAGCAGCTCGAAGCCGTGGATGATTCCGCGGCCGCCGCATCCTCGGCCGACTTCGGGACCGCCGAGTTCCATCGCGAACACACCATCGCGCATGAAGCAGACGTCGCCGATCTGCACGGGATCGCCGGCAAGTTTCTTCTTTGCCGACGTTTCGAGGATCGTCGGGCAGGCGCGCCCACCGAACAGGAGCGAGGTGGTATCGCTCTTCGGATCGCAACCGATGAGCAGCACCTTCTTGTTCTGCTGGGCCATCATGTAGGACAGGTTGGCAAGCGTGAAGCTCTTGCCGATGCCCCCCTTGCCGTAGATCGCAATGATCTGCGTTTGCTTGGCGGGAGTAGTGGACGGAGCCGCGTCTGGCTCGATGGCCGCCTCTTGACGGAGCCTGTCGTTACGCACTTCCTGGTCAAGCATAGCGACGGCCGCACCGCACGACAGGCTCATGACAGATCTCTCCAATCGAGAACAAGCTTGAGGCAGGTCTCGTCTTCAAATGCCTGCTCATAGGCCGCAGCAGGATTTGCGGCGCTGGCGGAGTTCGTGATCAACCCACCGAGTGAAAGTTGGCCGGTGGCAACAAGCCGGATGACGGATGCGAGATCGTCCGGTTGCCATTGGGCTGCTATGCGAAGACGCGCCTCGCGCATGAACGCGGGAGCGAACGCAAATGCGAGGGGCTTTGCATAGAACCCCGCAAGCACAATCTCGCCACTTGGCGCCAGCCGGCCAATAAGCTCGTCGAGAACCTCGGCACTCCCGCTCACATCGCAAATGCGCATGTAGTCCTTGCGCATGTCGGAGTCGGGAGATTGGACGGGATACGGAAAGTCGCCGGCGCGACGGGCGGGGTTGGTTTCCCAAACCATCGGTGGCGGATGGCCGCCGATCATCGCGATGCGCGCCAACAGGCGGCCGACTGCGCCGTGCCCAACGATAAGTTCCGGGCGCCAGTCGCTCGTCAGAGGCGCGATGTGATAGGCCGTGGCTGCGAGCGCGAGCAGCGTGCCTTCATCGGCAAGGGCATCGTCAATTTGGGATACGCGGTTGGACGGCACCACCAACCGGCGTGCAGCGCCGCCGAACAGGCTTCGCACCGACTTAAACGAGTTCGCGCCCGGGATGAACGCTCTCTTTCCAATCATGGAGGCTGCGTTGTCGCCGGCGTCGACGATCCGGCCGACCGTTTCGTAGCCCGGCACGAGGGGATACCCCATCCCTGGAAATGGCGGCATGCGCCCCGACCAGAGCAGGCGCTCCGTGCCGCTGCTGATTCCACTCCATTCGACGTCGACTACGACGTCATCCCGGCCGATATCCCGAAGCTCTGCTCGGCCAAGATGTATTTGGCCGGGGTTAGCAAGGATGACGGCTGACGTGTGCATTGGGGGGAGGTGTCTCTGAGTGACCTATTGGGTCTTGAGTGTCAGGTTAACATGACAGTTATTAGTGTCAATTAAAAACGATCACGCGTGCGCCATTTGTGCGGTGATGACTCGAACGAGCAGCGGTTGGCGCGTGCGGAGAATGCGAATTTCAATGAATCCGGACGCGACGAGCATCCGCGAAATCTCTTCCGGCGTTCGGGTGCGTCCGCTGCCCATGGCCATGAGATAAAAGCCGAAATAGGCATCGGAGATCCGGGCTGCGCCCGGTGTGTCGCGCATCGGTTCAGCAACGATGAGCGTTCCGCCTGGGCGTATCGCGCGGCGTGCGGCGTGCAGCAGTTTCAGCGCGACGTCATCATCGTGATCGTGCAAGATTCGGACGAGCGTGGCGGCGTCGAAGTCCGTCGGGAGTGGATCTGCGAGAAAATCCCCGCCGATTCCTATGCAACGTTCCGCAAGGCCTGCTTCTGCAAAGTGGCGATTGGCTTGCGCGGCGACGGCCGGCAGATCAAAAAGGCGGCCCTCGAGATGTGGAAATGCGCGTGCAAGCGCGGCGAGAAATGCGCCGTGACCGCCACCGATGTCGAGGATGCGTCGGTATGAAGAAAATGACTGCGCCGCGATAATATCGGCTGAAATCAAGCTTTGAGATTGCTCCATGAGCTTGGAATAGGCGGCTGTTTCGTGGTCGCTATCTGCGGCGCGCGCGCCGCCTGAGGCGTAACTCCAGAACTGCCGTATGTTGGTGGGTGTGTTGCTTCCGCGGAGCACTGAGACTGGATCGGACAAGTCGTCGTACAGCAATGCGTGGTGCTCTATCATCGCCGAGATTGATGGGTTGCCTGCGATGGCCGCGCCAATCTGGCCCAGGCCTACTCGATCGCGAGATCGGTGTGACAGCAGATCGATTGCGACGGCCGCATCGATGAGCGTTCTCGTGCGGTTCAGCGGCAGATCTATCCGGCGCGCTAGTTCATCGACGGCCATTGGCGACGACCTTACGGCATCGAATACGCCAAGGCGGACGCAGGCGAGCGCAACCTGCGAATACACAAATCCCGCGCATATATCGAAAGCCTTGCGCGCTTGTGAATTGGCGATCGGTCGCGTCAGGGGGAACGCCGCGAACATTCGCTGGGCTGCGGCGTTGGTGAGGAGTCGATCTCTCATCGCCAGAAGTCGATCGCGCATCGTGGGGCGCTCCCTTGGTGCAGATCGTAATGTAAACTAGACACGACACATTGTCATATCTATCGTTCTGCTTGGAGAGAGATGAGAGGCGACGTGTCGACGAAGGATCGGGTAATTATCATCGGTGCGGGGATGGGGGGGCTTGCCGCCGCGCTCACCCTCGTGTCCCGCGGGCGCGAAGTCCTCGTTCTGGAGCGCGCGGGTTCCCCCGGCGGTAAGATGCGCGAGATCGTCGTGGAGGGACGGGGGATCGATTCCGGGCCAACCGTGCTCACCTTGCGGCATGTATTCGAGCAGTTGTTCCAGGAGGCCGGGGCGGAACTAGCCAGCTCTGTCCCGATGACGAAGGCGGCCGTTATCGCGCGTCATGCCTGGCCGGATGGGAGTCGGTTGGATCTTCACGCGGATCGCGCACGCAGCGCCGATGAGATCGGTGTGTTGGCGGGGCGCGAGGCGGCGCGCGGCTACCTCGAGTTCTGTGACCGAGCGCGCCGCATCTATGAATTTCTTGAACCCAGCTTCATCCAAAAGCCTCGCCCCGGCGTCTCCGACCTCGTGCGATCGGCCGGTATTACCGGCATTGGATCGCTCTGGGCTGTGACACCCTTCAGGAACCTGTGGGACGAACTGGGGCGCTACTTCCCGGACCAGCGGCTACGCCAGCTATATGGCAGATACGCTACGTATTGCGGATCGTCGCCGTTCTCCTCGCCGGCCACATTGATGCTTGTGGCGCATGTCGAGCAGGAGGGTGTCTGGCTTGTCGATCGTGGAATGCATGCCCTGGCGCAGGCGATGGCGCGTGTCGCCGAGACTGCCGGAGCCGTGTTTCGATATGGCTCCGAAGTCGGAGAGATCCTAGTCGAAGGCGGGCGCGTTCACGGCGTCCGTTTGGTATCTGGCGAGCAGATCGAGGCTGGTGCCGTCGTCTCGAACGCGGATATATCGGCGCTGTCGCTGGGGCTGCTTGGTCGTGCTGCCACCGCGGCTGTCGCGCGGGACGAAATCGGACCGGCGTCGCTTTCAGCGATGACGTGGAGCGCGACAGCCCAGGTCCGCGGCTTCGAGCTGTCGCGCCACAACGTGTTCTTCGGACCGAGTTCGGTTGAGGAGTTCGGCGATATCTTCAGTAGATCGCGCTTGCCGCGGGATCCAACTGTCTACGTTTGCGCCCAGGATCGGGACGGCGCAATGGCCGGGGGGGGTGCGGATCAACCCGACCGCCTTCTGGTGATCGTCAATGCGCCGGCAACAGCACAATCACAGGCGTTCTCACCCTCGGAGCTCGACCAATGCCACGCAGCGATGATCCGCAGCCTGCAGCGGTGCGGTCTCCAGATCGCGATCGAGAAAATGGTGATGACGACCCCGCGCGATTTCGCGAAGCAATATCCGGGAACGAACGGCGCGTTGTACGGGGCAGCGAGCCACGACTGGATGGGCGCGTTCCGCCGGCCGGGAGCGCGCAGTCGGCTGCCAGGACTCTATCTGGCGGGTGGAAGCGTGCATCCGGGGCCGGGGCTGCCGATGGCGGCATTGTCCGGCCGGATGGCGGCATTGGCGTGCCTTGCGGATCGCGCTTCGACGTCTCGCTGACGCCGGGCGGATATGCCTGGTGGTATATCGACGCGCTGAGCGACGATCGCTGCCATGGGCTTACGATGATTGCATTCATCGGCAGTGTTTTCTCGCCCTACTATTCCGCATCGCGCCGCCTCGGGGGCGCGGATCCCGAGAACCACGTGGCGATGAACGTCGCGCTCTATGGTCGGCGGGGATACCGATGGGCCATGACAGAACGCGGCAGGAGGCAGCTCAAGAGGTCGCCGCTGGAATTGCAGATCGGTCCGAGCGGTCTTGCGTGGGACGGCGGCAGACTTCGAGTTGTGATCAAAGAGCGCGCGATGCCGCTGCCATGCCGCGTCGAGGGCGAGGTGGAACTCGTTCCCGAGTCGAATTCGATGGCGGCACTGCAACTCGATGCACATGGTCGCCATCTTTGGTACCCGATAGCGCCCTACGCGCGCGTCAGTGTACGTCTCGCCCGTCCGAAGATGTCCTGGTCCGGCACCGCCTACACGGACAGCAATGTCGGAACGGAACCGCTGGCCGACGCTTTTCGCAACTGGAGCTGGTCGCGCTCGATCGAAGGCGCGCGCACGCGCATCTACTACGACATTGAGCGGCGGGATGGGTCGACACACGCGCTGGCGCTGTCGTTCGCTCCGGGCGAAAGCGGATCGGCGATAGACGCCCCGGACCTTGTCAGGATCGGTCGGACGAAGTGGAGGCTCCCACTCAATGTGCGTTCGCAAAGAAGCGAGGGAGCACGAAAGCTGGAGGTCTGGGAGGACGGTCCGTTCTATGCGCGATCGCTGGTCCAGCATCGGCTCGATGGACGTCCTGAGATCTCGGTACATGAGTGTCTGTCGCTTGAGAGATTTGAGCGACCTTGGGTGCAAGCCCTGTTGCCGTTCCGGATGCCGCGGTGGGCGCTCTGATTCTCCGCGCTTTCAGCCTTTCGTCTTCTCATCCTCCTGGCGGGCTTCACGATCACGTCGGATTTCACGACGCACGGAGATGAGCTGCCAGGCACCGAATCCAAGAGCGACGGCAAACACGAAGGCGAGCTCGATCAATCCAGCCATTGGGTTATGCAACTCCATGGGTGAGTCATGGCCGGCGCACCGCCGTGTCAGTCGTCGTGTTGCCCTGTGGAGAACGCGTGTCTGATTCGGCGTACGCCGATGGCGACGATGAGCGCAACGACCGGGACACTGGCCGCAACGAGCAACTCGGGTTTAATCGCAACATTCGCACTCGCGAGGCCGCGCGCAAGCACGGCGACGAGACCGACGATGTAGTAGGTTATGGCTGCGACCGAGAGCCCTTCCACGGTCTGCTGCAGTCGTAACTGAAGCTTGGCCCGTCTGTTCATGGATTCGAGCAGGGATTGGTTCTGGCGCTGCGTTGAGATTTCGACGCGGGTGGATAAAAGCTGCGTCGTCTGCCCAACCCGAACCGAGAGCTTTTCCTGCCGCGCTGAAACGGATGCGCACGTGCTCATCGCCGGCGCTAATCGTCGCTCGATGAATTCGCTGAAAGTCTGAATTCCGGTGATACGCGTTTCGCGGAGCTCATCGATCCTGGCCCGGACAAGACGGTAGTATGCGTCGGCAGCGCTGAACCGGCTCGAGGTCTCGAAGTGGCGATGCTGAATCTGTGCCTCGAGCCGGGTAAGCCGATCGAGAAGCTGAGGCTCCACGAGTTGGTGCTCGTCGGCCATCGTCGCGCTAATTGCCGCCAGCTCGGTTTCGGCCTCCAGAAGGCGAGGCAGCACGTCTCGAGCAATGGGCAACGCGAGTAGCGCCAGCACACGATACGCATCGATCTCCACGATCCGCTGAACCATCCGGCCCGCCTGTCGGGACGCGAGCGCATGGTCGATCAGAAGAAAGCGGCTGAATCCATCATCGCGGATGCGCAGGTCCGTGAGCGCAATCCCTGCCCCGCCCGCGACGTTGGAGCCGACCAGCGGATGGCCTGAAAAGAAGCGCGCCGAAAGCGCATCGAACTTGATGTCGCTCTCGCCCATTCGGACGTGCGCAACCTCGGCAGCGGCAATCACGTTTCCTGGAAGTGTCTCGAGCCAGTCTTGGGGAACGCGCGTGACCGCCGGGCGTTCGAAAGGATCGCCGCCAGGATCAAACACGATGAACTTGTAGCGCGTGAATTCTGTATGTCGCTCCCATTTGACGCGAAAGGGTCCAAGGTCGATGCTGAAGTGGTTGATGTTGCTCGTGGGTGGAGGCACATCGTAGCGGCGGCAAAGGCTCACCAATGGTGATATCTGCCGCTGCCGATCGCCAGCGTCGTCGAAGAGCGCGAGGAAGGATATGGCGTTGGGCGGTGTCAGCGCTTCGGGTGGGCGCGCGTGCGCCTCGTCATTTAGCTCGCGCCGCAGGGCGTGGGCCTGAGGCAGCGTAACTGTCATGCGTCAACACCTTCATCAATCGTCGAGCCCGCAAGCAATCGATTGCACAACGATTGCACCATATTACCGATTCGCTCCGATTCTTCCTCGTGAGCCAGATGTCCCACGCCGCGCACGTAGTGAACCTTCCCCATTGGCGTCAGTCGACAGACGCGGGTCGCGTCCTCCGGCGAAACGGCCAGATCCTCGCTGCACGCAATCAGATCAATAGGTACGTCCAGTGTTGGCAACACCTTCACAATCTCATGGAGATCCCATCGAGACATCATATCCAGTGCCGCCTGGACGTGCGTGTCGCACGTGAAAAGCTGGCGATAAAAGCCCATGGCTTGCGCGTCGAGCCGCGACCCTGTCGCACGAATGACGCGTTCGGTCGCGCCCTCCTGCCCCGCGCGCCAGGCAAACAAGCGCGCTGGAATCCGCGATGTAGAGAGCAGCTTTGCGGCTAGCGGATAGAGCCAGGACGCGGCACTCGAGAACGGCAACAGCGCACCATTGAGCGCGATGATCCCGATTGGCCGCGCGATGCGACGGTCGATGACCAGTTGCGCAGCGATGCTGGCGCCGGCCGAATGCCCAATCAGGATGTGTGGGCGCACGCCGATTTTTTCGAGCAGCTCCGCGGCGCGATGTGCAACCGAGCGCAGCGACATTTCGTCGGCAGGAACCGGATCGGTGAAGCCGTGGCCGGGAAGATCAAACATCGTCAGTGAAAAATGGTGCGCCAAGATCGGCACCAGACCCGCCCAGGTGTGAACGGACGACGCGGTCCCGTGGATCAATGCAACCGGGGGCCCGCTTCCCAAACTTTGCACGTGCCAATTGATCCCACCCGCTCGGACGAATGTGCTCGAGCGTCGATGGGGCCATGCGAGGCCTTCAACATCCCAGTCCAACCGGCCGTCCATACGCTTGTATCCGGTCGATGCCGATCTGAGGGTATCGTCACCCCGGTCGGCGTGCTTTTGCGCTGTCGAAACGTGAGAACTGTCGTACCGCCTGTGAGATGCTGTTGGCATTTCCATGCGGCAAGGGCACATAGATCGCACCCATGGCCTCGGCGATGCGCCGGCTCTGTGGACCAGGCATCGGCGAGGTGTCGATAACGATGGCGGGGATTCCGTCTGCCCGTATGTGCGATGCCATCTTGAGCGCATCTTCCGTCGCCCGCTGTCTTCCACCCCGGCCATCGATATCGACATTGGCGCACCCATCCGTCAGCAGGACTACGATGCTGTGTTGTCCAGAGCGATCGATCGAGTTGGCGACAAGATGAGCTTGACGTAGGCCGCCTGCTAAAGGAGTCGCGCCCCCACCGGGTATTTCGGCCAATGCTTTGCGGGCTCTTGCCAAAGCGCTCGTCGGCGGCAGCAGGAGTTCCGCCTGCCGTGCACGAAACGAGATCAGCGCCACCCGTGCGCGTCGAACGTAGGATTCGGCGAGGAGCTGTTCGACGGCTCCCTTTGCCTCGGCAAGCCGGTGCAGCGCCGCCGATCCCGAGGCGTCGACAGCGAAAACCGTTGTCACCTTCGTGGTTTGCTTGACGCGATCGACGCGAAGGTCGTCCATTCGAAATCGGTAGGGCTGGTGGGTGCCCGCTTGGCGCACCCGACCGCGAAGCATCTGCCACGGTGCGGCCGCGAGGAGGGTTGCGGGGATATTGAGACGCGCGCCGCGCTTTGGATCCCCCCGACGGACACCGATCGGGCGACCGCGCTGCCCCGCTCCCTGCGCCGCGTGTCGGCGGCCCTGCTCTGTCACCCGGCGCGTCTGGCTCTTGCTCTTGATGCTATCGAGCAGGTTTTTGGGGAGCTGCGCGACGGTGGCCTCGACGATGCGATCCGCCATTGCCGCTTCGCTCGACGGTTGCGGTTCCGAAACTTCTTCGTCGGTGGGCTCGGTATCGTTGTCTTCTGGATCCTTTTGGTCGGTAGGCTCATCCGCTGTCGGCGACGGGAGCTGTAGCGCCCGCGGCGCGAGGACCAGCGTCGACGCTGCCACTGCGTCGCATTCGATGACATCGGTTCTGCCGTAGAGACTCGCATGTGCCCGTGCGGCATGAACGGCGAACAGCGCGGCTCGGCTTGAGTGTATGGCGAGCTGTGCGGCAGCCAAAACCAGCGATTCCACAATTTCCTCTGAGATTCGTACATCCCGCAGCAGCTCTCGGGCGCGCGCAACGGCGGCCAGCATCGGCGCCGATTGCCCAGCGTCGGGCGCCCTCGGCTCAAGCTCGATGTGGAAGGCCATTCGATCAAACAGTCCCGCCGGGAGACGTTCCTCATCGTCGATGCCCTCGTCGAGGGCTATAACTGCGAATCTGCAAGACGCGTCGGCGCGATCCATGGCGCGCGTGATCCGCGCGATCGCTTCGCGTGTCCAGCGCTCCGCCATAGGGATGACAACGGTGCCACCCTGGGCGGCGTTGAGCAAACCCGATCGATGGATCGGCCGGCCTGATGCGAGCGTGGCAGACAGATCGACGCCGCCGTCGAGCGCGTCATCGGTTACCGAAAGGGGAATTTTGGTCGGGCTTCGGTGTGCGTGAGACGCGGCCACGAATTCGGCAATCCAGGAGTCGCGTGGGGCGCCGGCGGGTGCTCTTATCCCGATGCCTCCGAGTTGGTGCGGCGCGATGGCCAGCAGAGCTGCCGCGAGCTGCACCGGTTCCAGATCGAGTTTGGTCGGCGACGGCGATGTGGTCATTCGGCCAAATGCTCGGCGAGCGTTCGTTGTAGGCGCGCGTCAGATCCGGCTTCCTCCAGAGGGCTGCGGCGCAACCGATGCCTGAGGCACGGCGCCGCGATTTCGCGAATCTGTGCGATGCCGACCGTGTCGTGTCCTTGGAAGCTTGCCAGCGCTCGACCGGCCCGGATCAACGTGATCTCGCCGCGCAGACCGTCCGTCCCCAATGCCAAACACAAGCGCGCGCACCGCTCCAGCGTTTCGTCGGAAACGTGGACTTGCGAAAGGCGCGATCGCGCGGCTGCGACCTGCGCCGCAATATTGGTCGATCCCTCAGCCCATGCCTCTGCGAACGCCACGGGATCACGTTCGAATGCATCACGACGGCGAACGATGTCGACACGCTGGGCGATATCATCTGGCGTGCGAATTTCTATGCAGAGACCAAATCGGTCGAGTAACTGCGGCCGCAGTTCACCCTCCTCGGGATTGCCGCTGCCGACCAGGACGAAGCGAGCGGGGTGGCGGATACTGATGCCGTCGCGCTCGACGACATTGACACCCGATGCGGCGACGTCGATCAGCAAATCGACGAGGTGATCCTCGAGGAGATTGACCTCGTCGATGTAGAGAAAGCCCCGATTGGCGCGGGCCAGCAACCCCGGGAGGAACGCCTTCTCCCCGGCTGCCAGAGCGCGCTCGAGATCGAGGGCCCCGAGAACGCGATCTTCGGTCGCGCCGAGCGGCAAGTCGATCATGGGAACCTTGACGGATCGGGTCTGAAGCGGCCGCGTCCCCGAAGGCGGGCAACTCGGACACGAGTCGTGATCGTTGGGATCGCAGCCGTACGGACAGTTCTCGACGACATCGATCGGTGGGAGCAGGTCAGCGAGTGCTCTCACCGCTGTCGATTTTCCTGTGCCGCGATCGCCGAAAATCAGCACGCCACCGATGCTTGGATCGACGGCGGCGACGAGCAAGGCCCGCTTGAGTTCGTCCTGTCCGACGATCGCGGAAAAAGGGAACGAGTTCCTGGCTCGTGAGTTTCCGCGCGCTGCTGTATCTCGCGCAGAGCCGAGTTGCTGAGCATCAATTCCACTGACAGAGGAATCGGAAGCGATGGAAGCGGCATCCAAGAGTCGAATGGCGGACGACATTCCGATTCCTTCTCGGTCAGGGTAGTGCCCGCGGCGGGCGGCGTCGATCGCGTCTCATGCGGCGGACAGAGCGAGCCCTTTCGGGGCGAACCAACAGGCCTGGTTGCGTACGTCGGCGCGAAGCTCGCCCGCGCCGGGGCATGGCGGTATGGCCTGCAACGCGTCCGTGACGAGGGAATGGAGGCGCTCGACGGCGCCCTGCAGACCCAACGTGCGCACCGCGCTTGGCCGATCGAGTGCGCAATCCTTCCCCACCGGCTTGCCCAGATCTGACGCGTTCGAGGTTGCATCTTTCACGTCGTCTGCGACCTGATAGGCTTCGCCAAGTCGGAGGCCGAACTCGAGCCAGCGTGCGGGATCGTAACCGGCGCTGGCTGCTCCCGCAGTGCAGGCTGCAACAAACAAAGCGCCGGTCTTGGCCCGATGATAAGGCTCGAGCGGAATATGGTCTTCGCTCTCCCAGGCTTGTCCGGCCACGAGCCCACCGCTCATGCCAACGGAGCGCCCAATCGCCGTGATAAGGGCGGGCAACCGCTTGGGGTGTCGTGACAGCGCATTGCCGAGGCTCTCGAAGGCCAGGACGATCAGTGCGTCGCCGACAAGTACGGCGAGCGGCTGGCCAAAAGCTGCATGAACGGAAGGGCGCCCGCGTCGCGTCTCTGCGTCGTCGAAGCAGGGCAGGTCATCGTGAACCAGTGACGCGCAGTGAAGAAGTTCGATCGATGCAGCGGCGGCGTCCGTGACTTCCCGCTCCGCTCCTCCGCATGCCTTGGCGACGGCCAGCGACAGGAGTGGGCGTATGCGGGCCCCACCCGGAAAAACGGCGTAGTGCACAGCTTCGGCAAGTCGGGGTGGGCATGCCGCATTCGCGGCGATTGATACAGCGCGCTCGAGTGCCGTTTCGACTCTCAGTCTGTCGTTCATATCGATCGAGCCTACCTGTGTGTATCAATCATGATACATGTCATGGTGTAATAAATTATAGACACATTGGGCGCGACAGATCAATGGCGAAATCCGGATACATTGTCGATTAGGGATGACGTGTTTGCCCGATGGTCGCATGGCCTGCGACCGCCAACACGCAAGTGCGGAAATCACTGCTCGCCGGGCGAACGCTCGACGTCTGTCGTGGATCCCAACTGGATCATGACTCGAACCAGCTGCGCGATACTGCCAACCCCGATACGATCCATGATGTACGCGCGGTAGTTTTCGACAGTCCGGTGATTGATTTTCAGCTCGGACGCGATCTGCTTGCTGGTCAGGCCTTGGACCACGAGGTCGAGCACCTGTCGATGCCGATCGCTCAATTCCCGCACGCGCTCGCCGAGCAAAACGTGCTCGCTGAATTCTTGAATGCGCCGCCGATTGTCGGCCACGGCCGTCTGGATGCTTCGTGTGAGCCGGTCTTCGTCGATCGGCTTGCCGAGAAAATCGTAGGCGCCGGCTTTCATCGCCGATACCGCAAGGTCAACATCGCCGTAGCCGGTAATGAGGATCAGCGGAATGGCCTTGCGCTGCTCGACGAGCCGGTGTTGCAGCTCGAGCCCCGATAAGCCGGGCATCCGTACGTCGGCGACGATCGCGTCGCACGTAACGCGCTTGCCGAGTTCCTCCAGCACGCTGGGGGCATCTCGGAACGACCGAACGTCAAAGCCCCGAGCCTGAAGTCTCTGCGAGAACTCGAATAGAAACGTCGGTTCATCGTCGACAAGCGCAAGGCTTATCCGCGATCCCATCGCCACGTCCTTCTTGAATTCAGTCCGATAAAATCCGCATCCTATTCATCTCGCGACAATATGCGTCGACGTCAAGAGGTTGCGATCATGTGTGCGCCGCAGCAAAGTCGGATGCGCGGCGGCTGCGCTTCGACAGAGTCTGCTGCTCGGACTAGTGGTCAGGGCGCTGGCGTAGCGCAGTAAGGAGCGCCTCCGCCAATTCCGCTTCGGAGAACGGCTTGGAGACGAGCGGTCGGCCGGAAAAGCGAGAAGGCAGTTCAGATGTCTGCCCATAGCCGGTCTCGAAAACAAATGGGATGCCTTCGGCTGCGAGTGCGTCGGCGACGGGATAGGACATCGCGCCCTTGAGGTTGATGTCGAGGACCGCGGCATCGATGTCATGCGCATTAATAAGTGCGAGTGCTTGTTCGTTCGTCGCGCAAACATGAAACTGCGCAGCCCCGATATTCCGGAGCATTTTCTCAACCTTGAGCGCGACTACGAGGCTGTCTTCGACAATCAGAACCGTGAGGTTGGCGAACGGCGCGTTCAACGCTGGTGGCGCCGGCGGATGCTGTCGGGTCGTGTCGTCCACTGGGTTTGCTTCCAAGCGCACCCAACGCGACGGGATGACAAAGAAAGCGCGCAGTCCCTCCCAATCGAAGAACAGCTCGGCTTGACCATTCAACTCGAAAGGGATCTGCCGCCGAACGAGTATGTGTCCGAACCCGCTGGTATTGGGCGCGTGCACCGTGGGGCCCTCACGCTCGGTCCAGTCGATCCGACAATCGCCGTTTGGCTCGATTCGCCACGCGACCTTCAGCTTCCCTTTTTGCGATAGGGCGCCGTACTTTGCGGCGTTGGTGGTCATTTCATGCAGGACCAACGCCAAGACGGCGTAGGCATGATCGTCGAGAAGCACGCGCGGACCACTGATCTCGACGTGGTTCTCGTCCTTGCTGGCAAAAGGCTTGAGCTCTGTTTCAATCAGCCGCCGGAGTTCGTAACTGCCGGGTCGGCTTGCCAGATCATGAGCATGAGCCAGAGATCTTATGCGCCCTTCCAAGTCATCAATAAATTCCGACAGATTGTCGTGCTTGTCCCTGCTGTGATCGACAAGCGCCCCGATCAGCGCAAGAGCGTTCTTCACACGATGATTGAGTTCCGCGACAAACAGCCTCTGCTGACGCTCCGATTTCATGCGTTCATGGGCCAGAAGTTCGTTGTAGCGAAGCACGATCTCGAGCAATGAAATCCGCATGGCTTCGGCGGTGAACCGATCGTGTGGCTCCCAGATGCGCGACTTGCCCTTTACCTCATTACGCCAGAGTTCGAAGCTCTTGCGCGGCGTCAGCCGGTCGCCCTCTCCCGTTTGCAGGACCGGTTTGCTGGGGTTGCCCGCCCAATTGATTGTGTAGATGAACTCCTTGCGGAAGATCATGAGGTAGTCGCCGGGCGTTCGCGACAACGGGATAGCCAACAGACCGCTGGCGGCAGACGTATAATGACGCGCAGGTGGGTGAACCACGGAGAGTTCGTGTGTCGCGTAGAGCGCGCCATGCGAGACGCGGTTGAGTGTTTGCACCAATTCGGGGATCTCACCGATCGGCGGGCACGTTCCCCACTCTGTCCAGACGCCGTTGCTCCAGAGACCGACACCATCGCACGGGATGAAAGATGCCAGTTCTGCGAGCCGTGGCGTAAGGCTCTCGGACAGTGGCGCTGCCGGCGGAATTTCTGAAAGTATCTTGTCCATGCCCTCGCGCGCGGACCGCAGCATATGTGCGACATCCACGCGCTCGAGCGATTGCAACTGAAGCGAAAACGCTTGCCCAAAAAACTCGGCAGCAACGCGAATGTCGGTCGGTATGATCTTGGGTGTCGCGTTGTGGCAGGCGATGAGACCCCACAGGGCGCCACCCACGATGATGGATATCGAGAGCGAGGCCCCGACATCCATATTGCGCAGATACTCGAGGTGGATCGGCGACACGCTGCGCAGTGAGCAATAGCTCAGGTCGATGGGACGCGTTTTGTGGTGCCCGTGGGGCAGAATGTGAGCTGGGTTCGAATTGACGTCCGCGATCAGGCGGATCCAACTCTTCAGATAGAGCGTTCGCGCCTGCTGGGGGATGTCGGACGCAGGGAAATGCTGATCTAGAAACGATGGGACTGCAGAGCCTTTGCTTTCCGCCACGACACTGCCTGAGCCATCGTGGAGAAACTTGTAGACCATTACGCGATCGAAGCCGATCAGCAGCAGCAACTGTTGGGCGGCGACTTCACACACCTCCGCAACTGACGCCGCCTGTTGAATTCGGGTTAGCATGCTCTTGATTAAGAAGAGCGGCGTTGCATCGGTGTAGGTGGTCGTCGCCGGCTCCAACTCGATCAACACATGGCCAGCATACGCGTGGATCGAGGCGTTGTGCGCAGGGCCTCCCACCGTGGCGAGCTTGAATATCCGACCAGGCAGGTTCGGCGCGATCGACGCGGCCAGCGCGTTGGTCAGCTCATGGTACGGGTCGATGCCGACGACGTCTTTAAGCGGAAGCGTGAGGACGCTTGATTGTTGGAGCGGAAGAAATTCGCCGAGATTCTCCGAGACGTGTGTGACGCTCCAGTCCGTCGGGTCGCAAACGAGGAGACAGCCATGATTCTGGATCATGCCTGGAATATGAATGGGCTCGCGGTCGCACGTGGAGAGGTCCACGGTGTCGACGGGAGGCGTCATGATCGCGCGCCGTAGTGGAGCGCCGCGAGTTCAAAGGTTCGGCGGCTGGCGCGCGCGAGCCGGTACTCTTGCTCTGCGGTCGTCTGGCAGGATTCCAGAGCCGTACTGAATCGGCGCCAAGGAGTCAGGTCGCTTGCTTGATGGCTCAGCGTCCTCGCGCCAAACGTCTCTGACATTCCGAGCGCGCGGGCGCGCAAAACGAGCAGGCGGGCCCCCAATGCTGCGCCCTCGGTGACGTAAAGCACCCCGAGAGTCTCGGTCGAATCGTAATTGGGATCTCCACGCGCCTTATGCGAGGCGTCCGATTCAATATTGAGATCCTTGAGGTCGAGATCGAGCAGCGTCAGACGCTTTTCCAGTGTCTGTGCGCCCACGCTCTCGGCGACGGTTGCGGCGCACAGTCTCGAGAATGCAGCCCGATGAAACTGTGCCGATGCGAGCAGCCACTTGCCATAGCGCGCGCCGTCCTCGAAGAAGCCCTGCCCATCGACCACCCGCTCTAGGCGCCGATGAATATCCAGAGTCGCTTCCTTGAGGCGCTCACGCCGTGATCGCGAGCTGATCGCAAAATCCTGCATGACACCCGCGATGCCTTTCTGCTGGCACGCCCGACGGCCAATAGATCGAGCATCGACCTACTCCGTACAGGCGGCATTACAACACAGTCAGTAGATGGCGCATAGGTCAATACGGTGCCGCGGCGAACCTGGACCACCGTAAGCAGCAGCCTGCGTAAAAGGCTAATCGTCGGAGCCCAGATCTCCGAGACCGTAGCGACGAAGTTTTACGTAGAGGCTCTGGCGGCTGAGGCCGAGCAATTCGGCAGCCGATACGCGATTGTCTCCAACGATCTCGAGCGCAGCCTCGATGCACAGTCGCTCGATGAGATCGGTCGTCTCCCTCACCAGGTTTTTCAGAGGTACTTGCCCAACGAGATCCTTAAGCTGCTCGACCGAGCGCGAAAGCTTTCCGACGTCGGCGCCCCCCGAAAACAAGCGGCCACGCACGGGCCTGATGCTAAAACCGTAGCACGGCGGGTCGCCTTCGGAGACAGCGACCGCGGACACCTCGACGTCTTCGTTGACCCCAAGCTGCCCACGGACGACGGTCGCAAAGTGCCGGACGGACCCGTGATCTCTGAGATTGTTGATCAGGACATTGACGTCGACTGTAGAGCGGCCAATCCACGTATCGAGTTGTTCGCCGGAGGCCTGCTCGGGTGTCGCAAGCTGCGCGAGTTCGAGGAAAGCAGCGTTGGTGGTCAGGATGCGTCGGTCGAGGCCCGCGACAACGAAAGCGTCGGGAATGCGGTCCATTACGGTGTTTAGGCTCACCATGGACGGCCGCGCCGACGATGTGTCTCCGCCTGCTTCAGGTACGATCCGCACGAGCATCTGCGCGGCTGAATCCTGGCGGAACAGGGAGGCGGAAATCGTAAACTTCGCCGGGTCTCCAGGCAGGCTCACGCGCACTGGGTCCGCTTTTCCCTTGGTCCTGACGGTCGAGAAGAAGCTCTGCAATATGCTGGCGCTGGCGCCGTCGAACGCATCCATGAAGGCGCGGCTGGATGTCTTCTTGGGACCGAGCCGGAGCAGGCGCGAGGCTGCCGGATTGAACTCGACAACCTTGAAATTGCTCGCATCCAGTATGATGACCGGCTCGTCGGACAACTGGAACAGAAGCCTGTATCGCGTTTCGGCCCCGCGGACGCGCGCATACTCGCGCTCCATCGCCTGTTGCGCATCGACGAGCTTTTGTTGAAGCAGTGAGATCGCTCTGAGCTCGCGGCCGAAGGCGACGATCCGGCCGTTCGCACCGGTCATCAGCGTCGCGTAACGGATGGGCAGATCACCGGCGCCGCCGGCGACCGGGTGATTGACCTGCCGCCAGGGCGCGGGCTGGGAGCCGCCGGCATCCTTCAGCAACTGCTCGATCTTCGGCCGGCTCTCGACGGTGACGGTCTCGACCCAAGGCTTGCCGACCCAGGACGCAAAATCGGATTCGCGTGAGAAGCTGTCATTGCCCATGGAAAAATCGCGAACGATGCCTTCGCGATCGATGACCAGGGCGATGTCGGTCGTCACCGACACGAGTTTGGCCACCGCTTCGGTGTCCATCGCCCCGATCGCCTTTTTGAGAGTTCTCACGGTTTGGCCGGTCAACGGGTGCGCTCGATCTGAAGGTTGCCTTGCCCGGATTCGAGCTGCGTCCACGCGAATCAGGGCCGCTCGTTAAGAAAACGACTGCTTAGCACCGGCTGGTCTTTGACATCAGGCGGTTAACCAAATGGACTGCCTGCTGACCGTCCTCCGCGAACCCATCGGCACCCGCCCGAGCGACACGTTCGGGGTGGCCGACAAAGGCCGGTCCACCCACAATCACCGCTACGGAACAGTTGACGCTTGCTCGACGCAAGCTCCTAATATCCGATGCAAGTTCAGCGAGCAAGACGTCACTACCTGCTGACACCCCAATCACGTCGAACCACTCGGTCTTCAATTTCCGAACGGTTATCGGGAGCTCAAAGCGGGTGGAAAGTTCCACGTCGCAACCCGCTCGCCGCATGAAAAGATCGAGCATGCAGAGGCCGAAGGTGTGCTGATCGGACCGTGAGGGCATCAGCATCATCCGGCAGCCGCCGATGTCCACGCCCTCCTCCGCCTCGAATGAGGAACTGTAGCTGCGCAAAAGCTGCTGCAGTTGACCAAGCGCGATGGTGACTTCGGCGAAGCTGCGTGCATCCGACTGCCACAGGTCGCCTAGGTGTCGTGCCGTAGGCGCCATCAAGTCGAGAAATATATTCTCCAATGCAACGCCCTGCTCGAGCAGGAGGTCGATGTAGCCTCGCGCGAACGAGAGGTCGAGATGCTGAACGATCTCTGCAAATTCAGGCACATTCAGCGCAACTTGCGCGTTGTCATTGCTCGGTAGTTCGTCGGCGGCATGTTGGCCTAAGGGTGCGTGCAGCAACATCAGGCGAGGAATGATCTCGGCTTCGACGGTTTTTCTCAGCTTCTCGACGCGGTCGCGCTCGGGTTCGCTTGCAACTCGGGAGGAGGAGATCTCGGCATCCGAACGATAGTCGTCGAGACTGACGTTCATATAGCCTTCCGTCAGGCGCCCCACTGACTGGTTCGAGCGTGTCAAAGAGGCCATACCGCACCCTCCCGATTGTATCAGGCGTTGAACGCCTGCCGTTTTCTCCCAACCGCCAGCACGACTTCCGCCCGTCACGATGGAGCGTGCATTTGAGGGGCAACTTTCCTCCTCGGCACCTGTCGCGCCGACTGCCCCGCATTGACGATGAATGGATTGAGCCATGCGACACGTGGTCGCGAAAGGTGTAGTTCTACGCAAATGTAAATTTTACTTGACGTAAATAATATCTGACATTCACTATGACACTTGCCAGCCGGGATTTTCGACGGAGGGGAGTGGCAGATGGTTAACGGCCAGGATCCGAATCCCAAAGCGCCCCGGCTGTACACGGAAGCAGAACGCCGTCGCCGGGACGCTACACCCTGGACCCTCGTACAAGGCGTTCTAGCAATCGTTCAGTTTGCCGTGTTCCTGGTCAGCCTGGCCCTCGTCCTCCGCTATCTGCTGACCGGAAACGGTTTCACCGCCGCGACGGTGTCCGTCGTCGTCAAGACGGGCACGCTGTACGCCATCATGGTGACGGGATCGATTTGGGAAAAAGAGGTTTTCGGCCGCTACCTGTTCGCACCCGCCTTCTACTGGGAAGACGTGGTGAGCATGTTGGTGCTCGCCCTCCACACCGGCTACCTGCTCGTGCTCGCGTTCGGCGGGCTCTCCCCGCGCGGACAGATGCTGCTGGTACTCGCAGCTTATGCAGTTTACGCGGTCAATGCGGCGCAGTTCCTCCTCAAGCTTCGTAAGGCGCGGCTCGAATCGCCCCACGTCGCGCCGCCCGCCAAGCGGATCGTCAAGCCAACCCTCCGTTGGGGAGTGGCGCGATGACATCCCTCGCAAAGGCGCAAAAAACGAGCGCATACGAACGCCCAATCCTGCGCGAACGTGGTCAACGCGAAGTCTTTTGCGGGTTGACCGGAATCGTATGGCTGCATCGCAAGATGCAGGATGCGTTCTTCCTCGTTGTCGGTTCGCGGACGTGCGCGCATCTGCTGCAATCGGCCGCCGGCGTGATGATCTTCGCCGAGCCGCGATTTGCGACCGCCATTATCGATGATCGCGACCTCGCGGGCCTCGCGAACGCGGACGATGAGGTCGAGCGCATGGTCGGTGAAGTCATTGCGCGCCGTCCGAACCTGCGACTGATTTTCCTGGTTGGATCGTGCCCGTCCGAGGTCATCAAATTGGACCTCTCCCGCATCGCGTCGAGGCTCGATGGCCGGATGGCGCCGACTGTACGGGTGCTGAACTACTCGGGCAGCGGCATTGAGACGACCTTCACCCAAGGCGAAGACGCCTGCCTCGAAGCGCTCGTCGGCTGCCTCGCTCTATCGCCCGCGGACGCACCGTCGAGATTGCTCGTCGTGGGCGCACTCGCCGACGTCGTCGAGGATCAGTTCCAACGCTATTTCCGTGCGATGGGTGTCGAGCGCGTCGACTTCCTGCCGTCTCGGCGGATCCAGGACCTGCCCGCTGTCGGACCGTCGACCCGTTACCTTCTGGCCCAGCCGTTCCTGACGCAAACAGCCGCCGCTCTCGATCGCCTGGGTGCGGTGCGGATTGATGCCCTCTTTCCTTTGGGCGCCGAGGGTACGACGGCGTGGCTCACATCAGGCGCGCGCGCCCTCGGCGCATCCGAGAGCCGCATCCGTGAAACGCTTGCGATTCCCGAGCAGAGAGCGCGGTCCGTAATCGCGAAATGGCGGATTGAGCTGGCCGGCAAGCGCGTGTTCTTCTTCCCCGACAGTCAACTCGAGATACCGCTGGCGCGTTTCCTGTCGCGCGAGCTCGGAGCGGAGCTGATCGAGGTCGGCACACCTTACCTTCATCGCGCCCACTTGGCCTTGGAACTCGCGCTGATTCCTGACGATGCGGTCGTGAGCGAGGGCCAGGACGTCGAGCGCCAACTCGATCGGTGCCGCAACGCACGCCCCGACATCACTGTGTGCGGTCTCGGGCTTGCCAATCCGCTCGAGGCCGAAGGCCTAACGACCAAATGGTCCATCGAGCTGCTGTTCACGCCGATCCAGGGTTACGAGCAGGCGGGTGATCTGGCTGCACTCTTCGAGCGGCCGTTAGACCGGCAATCGCGGCTGAAAGTCTGAGCAATGAAGCTGTCGCTATGGACGTACGAGGGCCCGCCGCATGTCGGAGCGATGCGAATCGCCACCGCCATGAAGGGCGTGCACTATGTCCTCCACGCTCCGCAGGGCGATACCTACGCCGATCTCCTTTTCACAATGATCGAGCGGCGGTCGGAGCGGCCGCCGGTGACCTACACGACCTTTCAGTCGCGCGATCTCGGTGGCGATACGGCCGAACTGTTCAAGACTTCTGTTCGAGATGCCTACGATCGCTTCCGGCCTGATGTGCTGCTGGTGGGTGCGTCCTGCACCGCCGAGCTCATACAGGACGACCCCGGGGGCCTGGCGGCGACGATGGATCTGCCGATACCCGTTGTTCCTCTGGAATTGCCGTCGTATCAGCGAAAAGAGAACTGGGGTGCTGCTGAGACATTCTACCAGCTCGTGCGGCGGCTCGTTCCCGCGACGACCGAGAAATACTCGGGCGTGGGGATTGTTGACGCCAGCCGCAAACCTCGATGCAACATTCTAGGCCCGGCCGCCCTTGGTTTCCGCCATCGCGATGACGCGGAGGAGGTCACCCGGCTACTCGCGCTGGCGGGTATCAATGTCAATGTGACGGCGCCGCTTGGTGCGACCGCCGCGGATCTCGCGAATCTGGGCAATGCCGACTTCAACGTCGTTCTGTACCCGGAAATCGGCGGTCTCGCGGCGCAGTTCCTGAAGCGACAGTTCGGTCAGCCATTCGTGTCGACAGTCCCGATCGGTCTTTCGGCGACTCGCGATTTCCTCCGCGAGATTGGTGAAATTACGGGCGCGGATTTGAGTGCAGCCCTTGAGCGCTGTCAGTCGCGTATATCGTGGTACTCGCGGTCAATCGACAGCACCTACCTCACGGGTAAGCGCGTGTTCATCTTTGGAGATGCTACGCACGCTATAGCCGCAGCGCGCGTCGCACGCGACGAGCTGGGATTCACCGTCGTCGGTCTCGGCACATACAGTCGTGAACTTGCCCGCGACGTTCGTGCCGCCGCTGAAAGCCATGGCCTCGAAGCGCTGATCACCGATGACTATATCGAGGTGGAGCGCGCGATCGAGACGCTGCAGCCTGAGCTGGTGCTCGGGACGCAGATGGAGCGTCATATCGCGAAAAAGCTGGGCATCGCGTGTGCGGTCATTTCGGCCCCGGTGCATGTGCAGGACTTTCCCGCGCGATATTCACCGCAGATGGGCCTCGAAGGTGCAAGCGTCCTGTTTGATACATGGGTCCATCCTTTGATGATGGGGCTAGAGGAGCATCTGCTCGGGATGTTCCGTAACGATTTCGAGTTCAGCGACGGCGCCAAGCCCTCGCACCTGCCGGCCGAGGCGGCTTCAAATGCAACCTCGCAGTCGGCGAAGACGGCGGCCATCGCCGAAACGACAGCGCCCGCGCCGGTGGACAACGCATGGTCCGCGGACGCGGAGCGCGAACTGCGCAAGATCCCCTTCTTCGTTCGCGGTAAGGCACGACGAAATACGGAGCGGTTCGCTGCTTCGCAAGGCATCGCGACCATCACGATCGAGACACTGTACGATGCAAAAGCACATTTCAGTCGTTGATACGACGCAGGTGAGCGTCGCCATCATCACCCTCGACAATCATTTGGCGAGCGTGGTCGATCGCGTTGCGGCAAGCCTGGAGTCGGAACTGCCGGGACTGTCGCTTTCATTTCATGTGGCCGCGGATTGGCAGAGCGATGCGTCGAGCCTGAAGCAGTGCCTCGAATCAATTGAAGGCGCGGACATCATCCTGGTCAGCATGCTCTTTATGGAGGAGCATATTCGTCCGGTGTTGTCAGCCCTGACGGCGCGGCGCGAGCACTGCGACGCTATCGTTGGCTACATCGCATCCTCGGAGATCGTCAAACTCACGAGGCTCGGTCGCTTGCGGATGGACAAGGACGCGAGCGGCGCCCTGTCGCTTCTGAAGCGCTTGCGCGGGACGCGGAAGGACTCCGATCCTGGTAGCGCGGCCGCTTCGCAGATGAAAATGCTGAGGCGGCTGCCCAAGGTGCTGAAGTACGTGCCCGGGACCGCGCAGGATCTCCGCGCCTATTTCCTGACCATGCAGTACTGGCTTTCGGGCTCGGACGACAATGTCCGCAGTCTTGTTCGCTTCCTGATCGACGGATACGCTGACGGCCCGCGCCGCAAGTTGCGCGGCAGGCTTAAGGCGTTGGCCCCCGTCGAGTATCCGGACGTCGGCATATACCATCCTCGGTTGCCCGAAAGAATCTCCGACGATCCCAACGATGTCGAGCGGATAAAGAAGGGCACCAAGGGCACGGTCGGTCTGCTGCTGATGCGGTCGTACTTGCTCGCAGGAAACGCCGCCCACTATGACGCCGTGATTGCTGCACTCGAGGATCGTGACCTTTCGGTCATCCCGGTGTTTGCGAGCAGTCTCGATGCGCGCCCAGCAATCGAGAAGTTCTTTTTCAAGGAGCACGGCGTCTGTGTGGATGCGGTCGTATCGCTCACGGGCTTCTCGCTCGTCGGCGGCCCCGCCTACAATGACGCGGCCGCTGCCGAAGCGATTCTCGCGCGATTGGATGTGCCGTATCTTGCGGCACTTCCGGTGGAGTTCCAGAGCCTCGATCAATGGAAGAAATCGGAGCGGGGGCTCCTGCCGATTGAATCGACCATCATGGTCGCCATACCCGAGCTGGATGGGGCGACCGGATCGATCGTCTTCGGCGGGCGCGCTGATGCAACCGAAGGCGTTGCAAGTCGTGACATGTGTGCTGAACCAGAGCGCGTTGCGCGACTGGCCGGGCGGGTTCAGAAGCTGATCGAATTGCGTCGCTGTGAGCGCGCGCAACGCCGGTTGGCTGTGGTGTTGTTCGGCTTTCCCCCGAACGCGGGCACAGTCGGAACCGCGGCGTTTCTTTCCGTATTCGAGTCCCTCTACAACACATTGTGCGCCCTTCGACGCGGCGGCTATACCGTCGATGTGCCAGCGTCCGTCGACGCATTGCGCGCTCAGATCTTGAAGGGAAATACGGAGCGTTACGGCACCACCGCGAATGTTCATGCTCGCGTCGGCGTTGACGACCATGTGCGCGATGAACGGTGGCTGCAGCAGATTGAAGCCCAGTGGGGGCCCGCCCCAGGGCGTCAGCAAAGCAGCAGCGACTCGATCTACGTCCTTGGAGCGCAGTTCGGAAATATCTTCGTCGGTATTCAGCCAGCCTTCGGATACGAGGGCGATCCAATGCGACTTCTCTTCGAAAAGGGATTCGCTCCGACACATGCGTTTTCTGCATTCTATCGTTGGATCAGCAGTGCGTTTCGCGCCCACGCGATCCTCCACTTCGGCACGCATGGTGCGCTTGAGTTCATGCCTGGCAAGCAGGCGGGCCTTTCGGAAGCGTGCTGGCCCGATCGCCTGATTGGCGACATGCCGAACGTCTATCTCTACGCCGCAAACAACCCGTCGGAAGGGACGCTTGCGAAGCGTCGAGCCGCCGCGACGCTGGTAAGCTATCTGACGCCACCGGTCACGAGCGCCGGTCTGTATCGAGGCCTTCTGGAGCTGAAGTCCACGCTCGATCAATGGCGGGCAATGTCTTCAGCCGAGCAGGTGGATCGTGCGCATATCCTGCCGATCATTCAGGCCCAGGCTGTATCCGTCGGGTTGGTAGACGACGGCGCGGACGAATGGACGATGGACGACCTGGAGCAGGTCGAGCGTCTGCGCGCCGCGGTTCTCGAGGTCGAGTATTCGCTAATTCCGCACGGGCTTCATGTCGTCGGTCGGGGGATGTCCGAAGCGGAGAGGCGGGACGTCCTCGCGGCGATGAACGAAGCGTCGGATTCAGCGGTGGTGACGGCCGAGGTGCTCGATGCGGTCGCGGCGGGTCACACGGTAATCGTCAACAATCTTGCAGCGATCGTGATTGCGGCGCCTGATCGGGCGCGGCTCGATCAGCTGATCAAAATCAATGCGCTGCTCGCCGAGGATCACGAGCTCGCAGCAATCCTCGCGGCACTGGATGGCCGCTATGTACGACCGGCGCCAGGTGGCGACCTTCTTGCCACGCCTGAGATCCTGCCGACGGGACGCAACCTTCACGGCTTCGACCCATTCCGCATCCCCAGCTCGCTCGCGATGAAGGAAGGCCAGCGCCAATCTGCTCGCATATTGGCGCGGCACATGGACGACGGCCACGGACTTCCCGAAACGGTTGCATTGGTTCTCTGGGGAACCGACAACTTGAAGTCGGGCGGCGGTCCGATCGCGCAAGCACTCGCCCTGATTGGCGCTCGCGCGCGATTCGATGGTTATGGTCGGCTTGCCGGTGCGGAGTTGGTGGCGCTGTCAGACCTGGGCCGGCCACGCATCGATGTGGTGATGACGACGTCCGGCATTTTCCGCGACCTGCTTCCGCTGCAACTCAAGCTGCTGGCGGAAGCCGCGTATCTCGCCGCGACGGCCGATGAACCGATCGGCCAGAACTACGTTCGCAAACACGCTCTCAAGTTCCAGAGTGACACGGGTTGCGACATGGAAACGGCGACGCTACGCGTGTTCAGCAACGCCGAGGGCGCCTACGGTGCCAACGTCAACCAATTGATCGAGAGCAGCCGCTGGGACAATGCCGATGAACTGGCTGAGGTGTTTTCCCGGCGCAAGGGGTTCGCCTACGGGCGCAATGGTCCCCCAAGTGCCCAGCCTCAGCTTCTCACCAGCATTCTGGCCGGTGTCGATCTCGCCTACCAGAATCTCGAATCCGTCGAGCTCGGCGTCACCACGGTCGATACATATTTCGACACGCTGGGTGGAATGTCACAGGCGGTGAGGGTCGCGAAAGGAACGGCGGCACCTGTTTACGTGAGCGACCAGACGCGCGGAGAGGGGCGCGTACGTACCCTCGACGAGCAAATCTCACTGGAGACGCGCACCCGCATTCTCAATCCAAAATGGTACGAGGGCATGCTTCAGCATGGCCACGAAGGTGTTCGGAACATCGAAGCGCATGTCTCCAACACCATGGGCTGGTCGGCAACGACCGGCAGCGTTGCACCTTGGGTCTATGGACAGATCTCAGAGACGTTCGTTCTCGACCCGGTGATGCGCGAACGCCTGTCGGCGATGAATCCGACGGCATCACTCAAAATTGCGAACCGACTACTCGAAGCCCAACAGAGAAACTTGTGGCAGCCGGATGCGGAGACTCTCGAGTCCTTGCGTGAGGCGAGCGCGGAGCTCGAGGACAGGCTCGAGGGTTTGACGCCTAGCGAGGTTTTGGCATGACGGTGGTTCTGGATAAGCGCCCGCGGGGATCGTCCCGACCCGAAGACGGTGAGGGGAGCCTCCAGGTGAGGCTCGATCCTCGCTTGCGGATCGACACGCGGGCAAAGGTCTTTGCGGTCTACGGGAAAGGCGGCATCGGTAAGAGCACGACATCGTCCAACCTGTCGGTGGCATTCTCGAAGCTCGGGAAGCGTGTCCTTCAGATCGGTTGCGACCCCAAGCACGATTCGACCTTTACGCTGACCAAGAAGCTCATGCCGACCGTGATCGACGTTCTGGAGTCGATCGAGTTTCACACGGAGGAGCTTCGCCCCGAGGACTTCGTCTTCGAAGGCTACAACGGCGTGCTCTGCGTAGAAGCTGGCGGTCCCCCGGCGGGTACCGGCTGTGGCGGTTACGTCGTCGGGCAGACGGTAAAGCTGCTCAAAGAGCATCACCTGTTGGACGAGACTGATGTCGTCATCTTCGACGTACTCGGTGACGTCGTATGCGGTGGGTTTGCTTCGCCTCTCCAGCACGCCGAGCGCGGCTTGATCGTCACGGCCAATGACTTCGACTCAATTTTTGCGATGAATCGCATCGTGTCGGCGATCCAGGCAAAATCCAAGAACTACCAGGTCAGGATTGGTGGCGTGATCGCCAATCGCAGCGCAGGCACCGAGGAGATCGACCGCTACAACGCGGCCGTAGGTCTTGAGCGGCTCGCACATTTTCCCGACCTCGATGAAATCCGACGCAGCCGGCTCAAGAAGTCGAGCCTGTTCGAGATGGAGCCGACGCCGGCGTTGGAGAAAGTCCTCGAAGGCTATCTCAGCCTTGCCGATCGCCTGTGGGAAGGCACCCCGGGCCTCGATGCGACGCCGATGAAGGATCGCGAAATCTTTGACTTCCTGGGGTTCGACTGATGACATCCGATACGTACATCATCCGGCGCAAAGAGATTCAGACCTACTTCGATCGCACTGCGGCTGCGGCGTGGGCTCATTTGACGACCGATGTGCCCCTTGGTCGGATTCGTCGAACAGTTCGTGAGGGACGCGACCTCATGCGAGCTACTATGCTCGACTGGTTGCCGATGGATCTGCGCGGATGCCGGATTCTTGACGCAGGATGCGGAACCGGTCTCTTCGCCATTGAAGCGGCGAGGCGTGGCGCGCGCGTCGTAGCTGTCGATCTATCGCCGACGTTGATCACTCTCGCGGTCGAACGTGTGCCCGCTGATCTAGGCGCTGGGTCCGTGCAGTTCCAGGTCGATGACATGCTCAATCCTGCATTGGGTACGTTCGACTATGTCGTCGCGATGGACAGCCTCATTCACTACGACGCCGATGATCTCGCAAACGTGCTCGTGCAACTTTCGCAGCGCACGCGCGGCTCGATGATCTTCACGTTTGTGCCGCGCACGCCGGCTCTGGTCGCGATGCACGCCATGGGGCGGCTGTTTCCCGGCTCCCAGCGTTCCCCCGCGCTGACGCCTCTTGGCGAAGCACGGTTGCGCCAACTGCTGAGCTCGGAAAGCGGTCTCCCCGCCCATAGGTGCGCGCGCACCGAACGTATTTCGCGAGGCTTCTATAAATCCCAGGCGATGGAGCTCATCGCGCTATGACGGAGCGCCGACAGAGATTGGCGGTACTTTGGGGTCGGCTCAGCCTGCGCTTTCTGCCGTTCGCGGACAGTGCAACCCCCGATCTGCCACTCGGTCGCCTGCTTCGACTTTCGCTTTTCCAGGTTTCTGTCGGCATGGCGCTGGTGCTGCTTAACAGCACGCTCAATCGCGTCATGATCGTCGAACTGGGTGTCGCGGCGACGCTGGTCGCGCTGATTATTTCCCTGCCAGTCTTGGTCGCGCCCCTGCGGCTGATCATGGGACATCGGTCGGACTACTATCGTTCGTATCTCGGGTGGCGCCGCGTTCCTTTCGTCTGGATGGGGACGATGCTGCAATTCGGCGGATTGGCGATCATGCCGTTCGCTCTGATCGTTCTCTCGGGCGATGCCGATGCGCCGGCGTTTGTAGGCTACATCGCCGCATCACTTTCATTCCTTCTGGTCGGCGCGGGGCTTCACACGACGCAGATGGCGGGGCTTGCGCTCGCCAGCGATCTGGCACCGCCCGACAAGCGACATCGGGTTGTGGCGCTACTCTATGTGATGCAACTCGTCGGAATGTTCGCTGCGGCCGTGGCGTTCTCGCTGCTTCTCGCCAACTTCTCTCAGATCAGGCTCATCCAGGTCATCCAAGGCGCTGCCGCGCTGACGATGATCATGAATATCGTGGCGTTGTGGAAGCAAGAGGCCCGCTGTCAGGAGCGCACGCTCTTGGATGTCGCGCCTCCACCGTTCTCCGAGACGTGGCGATCGATCTGGTCGGACTGGAGATGCCGGCGACTGTTGCTTGCCCTCGGGTTGGGAACCGCTGGCTTCAGCATGCAGGACATTCTCCTCGAGCCTTATGGCGGTGAGGTGCTTGGGCTGTCAGTCAGCGCGACCACGTTCCTGGCGGGGATCAGCGCCGCGGGAATGATTACTGGTTTCGCTCTTTCGGCACGGGCCCTGGACGGCGGAAGAGATTCGCATTTTCTTGCCGCCGCGGGTCTTATGACCGGTATTCCCGCATTCTGCGCTGTCGTTTTTGCCGCTCCGCTTCAGTCGCCGCTTACATTCCAGATCGGCGCGTTCCTGATCGGTCTCGGCGGCGGTCTGTTTTCGGTGGGAACATTGACCGCGGCGATGCACAGCGTGACTGACGGCGCCAGCGGCAAAATTCTCGGTGCATGGGGAACCGTGCAGGCAATCGCGGCTGGTACAGCGATGGCGATCAGCGGCCCCATACGCGATGGAACGAGTGCGCTTGCTGCTTCAGGCGCACTCGGCGCGCCGATGGCCGGTCCCGCCAGCGGCTACATGGTCGTCTATCACATAGAGATTGCTTTGATGTTTCTCGCGCTCGCGGCCATCGGTCCGCTGGTGCGCTATCGACGACCATCGAGTCAGTCGCCGACATCGTTCGGTTTGGCAGAACACCCAGGTTAGATCAACAGAAGCGGAGACCGTGGATGTCAAAAGGATCGATCACCGAATATATCGACGTTGCTCAGGTCTGCCTTTACCTGTTCTGGGCTTTCTTCGCGGGGCTGATCTACTATCTCCTGCGCGAGAATAAGCGCGAGGGCTATCCGCTCGCAGCCGAAGGAGCGACGGGCGGGACGATCCAGGGCTTTCCCGCGATCCCGCTGCCCAAGACTTACATTCTGCCGGAAGGTGGCACTCAAACCGCGCCCCGCGCCGAGAACGATACGCGTCCGATCAAGGCAGAGCCCATCGCGCCATGGCCGGGCGCGCCATTGGAGCCGACTGGAAATCCCATGATCGATGGTGTCGGACCGGCCGCGTGGGCCGTGCGCGCCGACATTCCAGACATTACTGCGGACGGCCGCCCTCGGATCGTACCGCTGAAGGTCGCCCACGATTTTTCCATCGAACACAGGGATCCGGATCCACGTGGCATGGAAGTCGTTGGCGCCGATGGCCTCGTCGCCGGCACGGTCACCGATGTCTGGGTGGATCGCTCCGAGAGCCTCATTCGCTATCTCGAGGTAGAGTTGCCGAGCGTGGCAGCCAAGGAAGATGGGACACCGCCCGCGCCTTACCACATCCTGCTGCCGATGAATTTCTCGCGGGTCGACGGTCGCCGGCGTCAGGTGCGGGTGAAGTCGATCCTCGCGCGACACTTCGTCGACGTACCGCTCCATCGCTCCGCGACGCAACTCTCGCGGCGTGAGGAGGATCGAATTTGTGCCTACTACGGTGGCGGTCACCTTTATGCGCTGCCGTCGAGGACGGAGGCGCTGATATGAGCCACGACGATTTCGAAGTCGAGCCGATCCCCGGCTTGCCAGCAGTTCCGCCGACGGGCGAAAGCGTCCTTTGGAGCGGCAGCCCTTATTGGCCTGCAGTCGCGCGTCGCGCGCTGCACGTCGACAAGATTGTTCTCTACTTCTGTGGATTGGCGGCGTGGCGCATGGGCAGCCGATGGTACGCCGGGGAAGCTTTTGTCGACGTTGCCGCTTCCTTGGTGGCGCCCTTGGTCGCCCTCGTCGTTTCGATCGGGATCTTGCTTCTGATTGCTCGCGGCATAGCGAACTCCACCATCTACACGATCACCAATCGTCGGGTGGTGATGCGGTTCGGCGTTGCATTGCCGATCACGTTCAATCTCCCGTTTCGATCGATCGAGTCGGTCGGTGTGAGAAAGTATGCCAACAACACCGGTGATCTTCCTCTTGCGCTCGGCTCCGGCAATCGCCTTGCCTATCTCGTGCTGTGGCCACATGTCCGGGCGTGGCATCTGAAGTCGCCGCAACCAATGTTGAGGTGCGTGCACGACGCGCCCCGGGTGGCCCGACTTCTGTCGAGTGCCCTTGAAGCTCACGCACGACTTGCGGGTGCTCAGGCGAATGGCGCTGCTGTATCCATACATGCGGACTCGAGTGCTGAAGCTGGCTCGCGCGGAACACCGCAGTTGGTCGCCGCCGAATAGATGAGAGGAGTGTGTCGTGAACGCAGCCGACGCCGATAAACAGATGCCAAGGGGTTTCATTCCCGCCGCTTGCTTCTTAATCGTCGCGAGTCTCGTGCTGGCCCTCATTGCGCGGGTGACGGATGTAGGAGCAGTGCGCCTGGTTCATCCCCCCGAAGTGCAGAGCATAGATCTTCGCTTCGAGGACCGTGTCGGCGGCAAGATTGCCGTCGTCGATGCGAGTACTGGCGACCTCCTCAAGCTGATCAAGCCGGGGCAGGACGGCTTCGTGCGAGTCGCCATTCGTTCACTCGCCTTCGAGCGACGGGCACGAGGCACGACCAGCAGCGGTGACTTCAGGCTCGGCCGCGCGGCCGATGATACCTATTGGCTTAAGGATTTGGCGACTGGCCGGGTCCTCCAGCTCGAGGCCTACGGCCGCGGCAATCTCGTGGCTTTCTCTCAGTTTCTATCGCCGCGGAGGACAATCGAATGATCGGGTCGCGGCAGCGCTTCGATGTAGCGTGCACCATCGAAGTGGAGAATACGTTTGAGAGCCTTCACGCTCATGTCGAACTCGACGGCAATGTCGAGATCGAGGCCGGCGACGAAGTGCTCGTGCACGGCGACACCATCCGCGTGCCGTATGGCCAGAAGGTCACGCTTCGTCGACAGGCGACCGTGACCCGCGCCGGCAACTTCACCAGGCTTTTGACAAAGATTGGCGCCCACTTCGAGCTGACCGAGCTCTATGAGGTGAGCTTCTCGTCGGGGAGAAGACTATGACGATTGAGACGATCGGGATCGCTCCGAACGACGCCACGCGGATCGCGCAGGAAGATACGCTGCTGACGCCGCGGTTCTATACGACCGATTTCGACGAACTAGATCGGATGGACGTGACGCCGATCCGCAAGCAATGGGATGAGCTCGTCGAGGAGATGCGCAGCGATCCTAACAAGACGCATTTTCGTCGCAGCAGCGCCTGGGACGACGTCGATATCGACGAGCTCCCAGAAGGACTGAGAAAGGAATTCAAGGACTTTCTTGTGAGTTCTTTGACTGCGGAATTCTCGGGTTGTGTCCTCTATGCGGAGATGAAGAGACGGGGCAAGAACCGCGACATCGTCGAGCTTTTCAAGTTCATGAGCCGTGACGAGGCGCGGCATGCTGGCTTCCTGAATGATACGCTCAAGGACGCCGGCATGGGCGTCGACCTCGGGTTTCTGACCAAAACCAAGAAGTACACATTCTTCCGGCCCAAATTCATCTTCTACGCGACCTATCTGTCCGAGAAGATTGGGTACGCACGCTACATCACGATCTACCGCCACCTGGAACGCCACCCGGATCGGCGCTTTCATCCCATCTTCAAGTGGTTCGAGAAGTGGTGCAACGACGAGTTCCGCCATGGCGAGGCGTTTGCCCTTCTGATGAGAGCGAATCCGTATCTGCTCAAGGGCCGCAACAAACTCTGGATTCGCTTCTTCCTGCTTGCTGTATTCGCGACGATGTACGTTCGCGATCATGCACGGCCGGAATTCCACAAGGCCATCGGAATCGATCCCGCCGACTATGGAATGAAAGTCTTCCGGATCACCACGGAGATTTCCCGTCAGGTCTTCCCGTTATCGATCGACATCGACCACCCATCGTTCATGGCCGGCCTCGAGCGGCTTCGCGCGATATCGGACGCGATGAACGAGAACGCCGGTCGTCGTGGCATCGGAGCACGCATCAGGAGCGCCGGACTGGCGGCGCGGGCTGCCGTGGCATTCGCGCGCCTCTACATGATCCCCACGAAACCGAACGAGTTGCCGGAGAGCAGCAGGTTGGTTCCTGCGTGGTGATGCGGAGTACTCATGCCGACGTATCTTGAGATCGGTTTGGTGGCGCTCTATGCCGTCGTGGTGTGGTGGGGTGCGACCGGCCTCATCCTCTACCTCAACCGCCGTCCGGAAAGTACGTACCAGTCCAGCTTGTGGGGGGCGGCCGCGGTGGCTGCCGCGGGTCTCATCGGTGCTGTCCTGTTGCGCGATTCGACCGACGTCGCTGGGGCGATCCTGGGGTTCACGTGCGCACTGGCGATCTGGGCCTTCAATGAAATGCTGTTCCTGATGGGCGTGGTCGTTGGCACGCACCGCGAGCCGTCGCCGCCTCATGAGAGAGGCTGGCTACGCTTCAAGCGCGCCAGCCTGGCCATTGCCTATCATGAGTTGGCATTGGCCGCGTCGTTGTTCGTCCTGGCCGCCATTTCCATGGGCGCAGCGAACGCGACAGCGTTTTGGACATTCGCGCTGCTGTGGGCCATGCGCCTATCGACGAAGCTCAATATCTTCTTGGGCGTTCCCAACACGGCCGAGGAGTTGCTGCCGCGGCGCATCGCCTATCTCCAGTCGTTCTTCCGCACAGGACCGGCGAGCCCACTGTTTCCGATGTCGATCGCATTGTCAGCCGGCGCCGTGCTCGTCATTCTCACGCACGTTCTCGCATCGGACGCCACGGCCTTCACGGTGGCGGCGGGCACGCTGCTTCTCACCTTCGCTGTGCTCGGCCTGATCGAGCATCTCATGTTGATTGCTCCCTTTTCGAGCGGAGCACTGTGGGGAGATCCGGCGTCGCGCGTCGTCGACCCATTCTCGCGTGCAGATCACGTCTCCAACATCGTTTCAGCCAACGGAACGCGTGCGCGGCGCGTCGCGCTGGTGTCCAACGTCAGTGAACGAGCCAAAGAGCCAGGAGAGCGGCAATGAACTACGAATCAGCGTTTTCCGGACATCTCGATAGGCTGCACGCCGAGGGACGCTATCGCGTGTTCGCAAATCTGCTTCGCCGACGCGGCGCCTTCCCGACCGCCCATCGGTTCGATGGTGACGTGGCGGACAATGTCACCGTGTGGTGCTCGAACGACTATCTCGGGATGGGTCAGAACCCGATCGTTCTCAACGCCATGCACGAAGCGCTCGATCAATGCGGTGCCGGCTCGGGGGGCACGAGAAACATCTCGGGGACGACCCGCTATCACGTCGAACTCGAAGCCGAGCTGGCGAGCTTGCATCGAAAGGAAACGGCACTCCTATTTACTTCCGCTTACGTGGCCAATGATGCGGGCTTGTCGACACTCGTGGAACTCCTCCCTGGCTGCGTGATCCTGTCCGACGAGAAGAACCATGCCTCGATGATCGCTGGAATACGCCACGGGCGTGGTCCGAAGAGGATCTTTCGACATAACGATGTCGAGCATCTCGAGCAGTTGCTGAAGGAATTGCCGGCGGATGTGCCGAAGATCGTCGCGTTCGAAAGCGTCTATTCGATGGACGGCTATATCTCGTCCATCAAGGAAATCTGCGATGTTGCGCATCGCTACGGCGCTTTGACCTACATCGATGAGGTTCATGCGGTCGGAATGTACGGCAGGACCGGGGCCGGCATATCGGAACGAGACGACGCAGTGGATTGCGTCGACATCGTCAACGGTACGCTTGCCAAGGGCTTTGGCGTCATGGGCGGCTACATCGCTGCAAGCCACAAGTGTTGCGACGCCATCCGCTCGTACGCGCCGGGTTTCATCTTCACGACGTCTATCGCACCAGCGATCGCAGCTGGCGCACTCGCCAGCGTTCGCCATCTGAAGGCGAGTTCGACGGAGCGCGAGCGGCATCAGGAACGTGCTGCAACGCTGAAGCGTAAGCTGTTCCACGCCGATCTCCCGGTCATGGAGAACCCGAGCCATATCGTTCCCGTCATGGTTGGCGATCCCGTCCACTGCAAGTCGATCAGCGACAGGCTATTGGATCACCATGGCATTTATGTCCAACCCATCAATTATCCGACGGTGCCGCGAACCACAGAGCGTCTGCGGATAACGCCAACCCCTGTGCACACCGATGAACAAATGGATCGACTGGTGGCGGCCCTCTCGGAGCTTTGGGCCGAGTGCCCGGCCTCGGTTCGCATGATGCAGCGAGCGGCTGCCGAATAGAGACGAGAAGCGACCTTCCGACCGAGCGAAGTGGAGCGCACGATGACGATCCCGACCAAGTCCCCCATTCTGGACCGGATACACGTGCCGAGTGATCTGCGTGCTTTGCCCGAGGAAGAACTCCGGCAGGTCGCAGACGAGTTACGGAAGGAAACGATCGACGCGGTGTCCGTTACGGGAGGGCATCTCGGGGCAGGGCTCGGTGTGATCGAACTGACCGTGGCGCTGCACTACATCTTCGATACGCCGCGCGACCGATTGATCTGGGACGTCGGACATCAGACCTATCCGCACAAGATACTGACGGGACGTAGGACGCGGATCCGGACGCTCCGTCAGGGCGGCGGTCTCTCCGGCTTCACCCGACGCAGCGAAAGCGAATTCGATCCCTTCGGAGCAGCGCACTCGTCGACGTCGATCTCAGCGGGGCTGGGGATGGCGGTGTCGCGCGACCTTTCCGGCGGGGACAACAGTGTCGTTTGCGTCATCGGCGATGGAGCGCTAAGTGCCGGCATGGCTTACGAGGCCATGAACAACGCAGGATCACGCGACGCGCGACTGATCGTCATTCTGAATGACAATGACATGTCGATCTCCCCCCCGGTCGGCGCGCTTTCGCATCACCTTGCGCGCCTGACGACGAGCCGAAGCTACCTGCACCTTCGCGATGGCCTGAAGTCCCTCGCGCGTCGCCTGCCGAAATCCTGGGAGCGTCGCGCTGCCCGTTCGGAGGAGTACGCGCGCACGTACTGGACGGGTGGGTCGATGTTCGAGGAGCTTGGTTTCTACTACGTGGGCCCAATCGACGGTCACGATCTGTCACAACTTGTACCGGTCCTAAGGAACGCGCGCGATGCACAGCAGGGGCCGATCCTGATTCATGTCGTGACCAAGAAAGGCAAAGGCTATGCGCCGGCAGAATCCGCAGCGGACAAGTACCACGGCGTCAATCGCTTCAATATCGTCACCGGCGAGCAGGTCAAGGCGATCCCCAACGCACCGAGCTATACGCGCGTCTTCGCCAAGAGCCTCATCGAGGAAGCGCGAGCCGATTCGCGCATCGTCGCCGTTACGGCAGCGATGCCATCCGGTACTGGACTGGACCTGTTCGAGAAGGAGTTTCCTCATCGGACGTTCGACGTCGGAATCGCCGAGCAGCACGCTGTGACATTTGCCGCGGGCATGGCGACCGAAGGCTACAAACCGTTCGTCGCCATCTACTCGACGTTTCTGCAGCGTGCCTATGACCAAATCGTGCACGACGTGGCGCTCCAGAGATTGCCCGTTCGCTTTGCCATTGATCGCGCGGGCCTCGTGGGAGCGGACGGAGCAACGCATGCCGGATCATTCGACATCGGGTATCTGGGAACGCTCCCAGGCATGGTGCTGATGGCAGCCGCCGATGAAGCAGAGCTGATGAACATGGTCGCCACGGCGGCACAAATCGACGATCGACCTTCGGCCGTGCGCTATCCGCGTGGAGATGGCGTCGGCGTGGAACTGCCCGTCCGAGGGCAGCCGCTGGAGATCGGCAAAGGGCGGGTGCTGAAGGAAGGAAATAAGGTCGCGCTGCTTTCGTACGGAACGCGGCTTGCGGAATGCCTCAAGGCGGCGGAACGGCTGGCGGCCATGGGCCTATCCACGACCGTCGTTGACGCCCGCTTCGCGAAGCCACTCGACGAGCGACTTGTCGAAAGGCTCGCGCGGGCACACGAAGTGTTTGTGACGGTCGAAGAAGGGGCCGTCGGAGGCTTTGGTTCCTTTGTGCTTCATCATCTGGCACGACGCGGTCTGCTCGATAAGGGGCTTAAGGTGAGGACGCTCGCGCTCCCGGATGTCTTCCTCGATCACGACAAACCCGACCTGATGTATGCGCAGGCTGGTTTGGACAGCGACAGCATCGTTGTTTGTGTGGAGAGCGCGCTTTCCGGTGAACGGTCGTCTGGTGTTCTGCGGGTGCGTCACTAGTAGCGCAGGGGCGGAGTGTCTCTGGTTGGGAGCAGGTGCCATTATGCGCAAGCGCATCGTCGAGCAGAAGCGGAAGTATGGGTCGTCGGACCTGATCGATGATCACCCGCTGCCGGTGGTCACGCCCGTCCGCCAGGCCATCGAGCAACGGAAGTCGGAACATCTCGATATCGTTCTGAGTGGTGAGGGATCCGCGCGCCATACAACCACTGGGCTCGAGCGGGTGCGCTTCGAGCATTGTGCGCTGCCTGAGCTGAATCTCGACGATATCCGGCTGTCGACACCCTTTCTCGGACGCATGATTTCCGCGCCGTTTCTGATCAGCTCGATGACGGGCGGCCCTCTTGCCGCAGGGCGCATCAATGCCGCCATTGCGGAGGCGGCAGGCGCCACAAAGGTGGCGTTCGCTGTCGGCTCCCAACGGATCGCGCTTGAAGGTCATGGCGATCATGGCTTCGACCGACGGCTTCGTGCACGTGCGGGACCGGTCCCCATTCTCGCAAACTTCGGCGCGGTGCAACTCAAGGAATGGGACGGGGTGACGATGGCACTGCGGGCCGTCGAAATGATCGACGCCGATGCGCTCATCCTGCACATCAATCCGCTGCAGGAAGCCGTCCAAAGCGGCGGCGATCGGGATTGGTCGAACCTGCTCCACTGCATCGAGGTGCTGACGCGGTCGATTTCGATACCTGTGGCCGTGAAGGAAGTAGGCGCCGGCATATCGGGCGCCGTGGCGCGACGGCTGTGGAACGCCGGCATCAAGATCATCGACGTGGCCGGAGCCGGCGGAACGAGCTGGGCGGCGGTGGAAGCCGCGCGTAGCCGCAACTTGGCCTTCCGCGCGGTGGGCGAGGCATTTCGTGACTGGGGCATTCCGACCGCGGACGCCATTCGCGATGTGCGGGAACTCTGCCCGGAAGCGACGCTCATAGCCTCGGGGGGAATTCGCGACGGCGTCGATGCTGCAAAAGCGATCCGGCTGGGCGCCAATATCGTCGGTCAGGCCGCCGGCATCCTGCCCGCCGCCATGGAGGGACCGGCGCGTCTTGCTGAGCACATCGGCGTGGTCATCGAGCAGCTCCGCATTGCCTGCTTCTGCTCCGGCAGCGCGGATCTGGAGCAACTGAAGAATGCTCCGCTCGTCGGTTCAGCGTAGCGGCGGAGCGCATCCACGTGCTGGATCATCTTGTATCGGGCGAAACACCTGAGGTCGCCGATCGTACGCGTCGCGCATCACTCGGGGCGGATGCAGCCCATGGTGGCAGCCGATCGGGGCGGCCTCGGTCGGCGATCGTCATCGGGGGCGGTTTCGGGGGCATTGCCGCGGCGCTTCGCCTTCGCTCGCTCGGCCTGGAAACGACGCTCGTCGAACGGTTGCCTGAACTGGGTGGCCGCGCCCAGGTGATCGAGATCGACGGCTTCAAGCACGATGCCGGGCCGACGGTGCTGACCGCACCGTTTCTGTTCGACGAGCTGTTTGCACTCTTTGGCAAAAAGACCGAGGATTACGTAAAGCTGCGGCCATTGAAGCCATGGTATCGCTTTCACTTCAACGATGGCACGACCTTCGACTATGGCGGCAGAGCCGAAGACATCCTGGGTGAGATCGCCCGCATCAATCCGCCGGACGTCAACGGATACCTGAAGCTGATCGAGCATTCACGTGCCGTGTTCGACATCGCATTCCGGGAACTGGCGCACGAGCCGTTTCACCGGCTTCGTAAAATGCTGGCGCAGACACCACTCCTGATGCGATTGCGTGCCGACAGAACCGTCTGGTCTCTGGTCAGCCGCAACATCGCGAACGAGAACCTCCGTCAGGCATTTTCAATTCAGCCTCTGCTGATTGGCGGCAATCCGTTCGAGACGACCAGCATCTATAGTCTGATCCATTACCTCGAGCGCCAATGGGGCGTATTCTATGCGGTTGGGGGCACTGGCGCGGTCGTCGCTGCGCTGAAGCGCTTGATGGTCGAACAGAGCGTCAGGTTGCGTCTGGGTGTGACGGCCGAGCGGCTCATCCTCGACGGGCGCAATGTGACCGGCGTGGTTCTGGAAGGCGGCGAACGCCTGACGAGCGATATCGTGGTATCCGACGCAGATCCGCTCCATCTCTACCGCCACATGGTCGATCAGCGCGCCTTGCGCGTATCGACGCGACTCAAGCTTCGCTCGAAGCTGTCGATGGGGCTGTTCGTGTTGTACTTCGGCACGCGCCGTCAGTATCCGGGCATGGCGCGCCATACGATCTGGTTGGGACCGCGCTACAAGGAGCTGCTCGCCGATATCTTTCGCGGGGGCGTGCTCCCGAAGGACTTCTCACTGTACATTCATCGTCCGACTGCGACCGATCCCGGATTCGCGCCCGAGGGCTGCGACAGTTTCTATGTTCTCTGCCCTGTGCCCAACACCGAAGCTGGCATCGACTGGCACTCCGAGACGCCGCGGTTGCGCGCTCGCATTATCGATGCGCTCGAAAAGACGGTGATGCCTGGGCTCTCGCGCGCGATCGTATCCGAGCACGTCATGACGCCACAAGATTTTGAGAGCGATTATCTCAGCCATTGCGGGACGGGGTTCTCGGTGGCGCCGCGATTCACACAATCGGCGTGGTTCCGTTTTCACAACAAATCCGAGAGCCTGAACAACCTGTTTCTGGTCGGTGCGGGGACGCATCCGGGCGCCGGCATTCCGGGCGTCCTTTGTTCCGCGAAGGCTGTCGAATCGCTGGTCCGCAGCGAGCTGTCGGAAAATGCGTGCGTCGCGGCAGCGACCGGGAGCCTGAGCTGACCAGCGGATCGCTTCAGTCCGAGGGTGAAAGGCGTGGCTCGCCGCCAAGGGCCGTCGGCGTCCACAAACCGTCTCTGTCGAACGATCGTTGCTGCAGGTGGCCTCGGATTACGTCGACTGCGGCGACACCGGTCAACAAGAGCTTCGTCGGCTTGCTCGTTTCAACGCGGGTATCCCACGCCGAGCACCCGCGCGCCGTCAACTGCTCACCGATGCGCCGATAGATCCGCAACGCCGAAGCGATGCCCCAAGCCGAGCGAACGGGAAGCGAGCGAATTCCGACCAGAGCGGAGTCGTAGTACGCGTCGCTTGTTCGCAGCACTCTGGCGGCGACGTCGAATACGGCTTGCCGCTTGGCGGCGTCTGCTACCTGCGTGGGCGCGACGCCTGCCTCCCGAAGCCAATCCTCTGGGAGATACGTGCGCCCGCGCTGTGCATCGCTGATGGTGTCGCGGGCTATGTTCGTCAACTGAAAGGCGATGCCCAGATCGCACGCGCGCTGCAACGTCCCGCACTCGCGCGCACCGAGGATGATCGCCATCATCAACCCTACCGATCCCGCCACGTGGTAGGAATACTCGAGAGTATCGTTGATGTTTGCGAAGCGGCGGCCTTCGACGTCGATTGCCATGCCTTCGATCAGATCGAGCGGATAGCGCGCAGGAATGGAATGTTGTGCGACGACTTCCTGTAGCGCAATGAATGGAGCCTCTCGCGCGCGACCGGCAAGCGCATCAAGTGTTGCCTCCCGAAGATGGTCCAGCCGATGGCCTGCGTAACGACGGTCGAACGGGGCCGTCCCAAATCCGAGCGTCTCACCGTCGATCTCGTCGTCACAGTGCCGACACCAGGCGTAGAGGCGTTGGACGCTGGCGCGCTTCTCGTATGGCAGTAGGCGGGCGGCAGACGCGAAGCTCTTCGAGCCGTGCTCGATGACGCTGGCCGTGCTGCCGGGAGCAGAGGCCATTATGGACACCTGTCGGGGAGAGCTCTGCGATCCATTATGCACGCGGGACATGCGATCGGAGACGAAGCGTTAGATCGTAGCCGTGTGCCAGCAGGGACAGCGCCAGTGCCAGGGCAATCCATCGCCAGGTAGCGCCGACGAGCGCCAGGCGCACCGCCACGACGAGGAGCGCGCCGGCCGCAAGATTCGCGAGAAAGGGTCGAAACGATAGCTTGTCGGCGCTTTTCAGCGTGTAGGCGTAGAGAACGCCCGCCTCGGCGAGCATCACCAGAAGCGCAATGTCGGCGATGTGTCCGCTCGAAAACAGGCTCTCCATCTGCGCCCTCTGTGGTTAACGTGCGAGGTATCCGGAGACGACGGGATTCAGACTCACGATCGTCCAGTTCAAGATGCCTGCAAACGACACCCACGCCAGATAGGGAATCAACAACAAGGCCGCAGTCCGCGAGTGGCGCCGGATCCCGAGGATAAGCGCCACGATCGAGAGCCAGAGCAGAAAGACCTCCACAAGGGCCCTGTCGGGACGACGGAGGGCAAAGAACAGAATGCTCCAGGCAGCGTTCAGCACAGCATTGACGGCGATAAGCACCATTGTGAACTGGCGCTCTTTTCCAGGCGGAGCGGCCCACCACACCTTTACGCCGGCGGTCGTGATCAGGATGAAGATGACGGTCCAGGCAGGCCCGAAAAGCCAGTTGAGTGGCTGCCAGGATGGTCTCCTCAGCGCTTGATACCAGGGGCCGATATCGGTCGCGAACACTCCGGAACTGGCGACTGCCATGGCGCCCGCGGTCGCCACAAGTATCGGAGCGAGTGTCGATCGCGTCCACGTCATGATGCCTTTGCGAGACCTATCAGATGGGCGAGATCCTTCAGGAAGATCTTTGCGTGGGCCATTGGGCGCCCACGAACAAGCTGCTTGCGCATGTATGCCTCGAACGTCAATCGCTGTACGTCGCGGTCGCGGCATATGCTGACAAAGCGCTCTCGGCGCTTGTCGGTCGAGTACCAGAAGTACTGCATTATGCCGAGGATCCAGAAGACGCGCCCGTGGAGTTTCATGAACGCCACTCTGGATGATGCAAGCGCCCGCGCATCCCCGGTTCGTAGGAACTCGGATACCGAGTCGGCCGCCAAGCGCCCGCTCAACATCGCGTAGTAGATCCCTTCGCCCGACGCCGGAGCGACTGTTCCCGCCGCGTCGCCCGCCAGGATCACGTTGCGGCCGTTGTCCCAACGCGACAATGGCTTCAGCGGTATCGGCGCGCCTTCACGACGTACGGTCTGCACATCAGCCAAACCGTTGTCGCGGCGAACGGCGGCGACAGCCGACCTGAGTGAGAAGCCCTTGTTCGCACTACCAGTGCCGACGCTGACCGTGGCGCCATGGGGAAAAATCCAGCAATAGAAGTCCGGAGAGGTCTCACCGCGATAGATGACGTCGCATCGTTGGCCATCGAAGCTCGCGCGTTGGGGCGGAGTCGCGGGTGTGTTGGCACTGACCTCGGGGGCTCGAACGATCTCATGATAGGCAAAGACGAACTTGGGACTTTTGCCACCAGGAATACACTGCCGCGCTACCTTCGAGAGCGCTCCGTCAGCGCCGATGATCGCGCGCGCACGAATTTCAAGCAGTTCGTCAACCTGCCCCGCATCAGTTGGCTGGTGTTGCTTCCGGTAGATGACGGTCGCGGTTCCGTCCCGCTCTTGGCGCACCGACAGAAAGGTACCGTCGAGACGTTCCGCGCCAGCGTGCGCCGCCCGGTGCCGTAGCCACTCATCGAATATGTGGCGATCGACCATTCCGACGTAACCAGCCTCGATCGGGATATCGACGTGGCGGTCGGTGGGCGAAACCATCCGCGCCGATGTAATGCGGGCAACCAATTGATCTTGCGGTATCAGGAACTGCTCGACGAGCTTGGGTGGGATGGCGCCGCCGCATGGCTTGGTCCGCCCGCCGCGATCGAGCATCGCCACGCTAAAGCCACGGCCTGCGAGGTCGGCGGCGGTGGTGGCGCCGGCGGGTCCGCCACCAACGATAACGGCGTCGTAGAGTTGCGGGCTATTCATTGACGGTTCCCCGCTGAAGCGGTCGGACTGCGAGTGTCGACGCGGCGCCCACGGGCAACTCCAGGCGAGCCAGGCTTGCACCCGGCCAGAAGCTTCGACCGTCCAGTCGATATGCCAGCGCCGCGGCGACAAGGAACAGGAGGCCTTCGATGGAAAAAACGATCGAATAAGCCAAAGCATTGTCCGGGACGAAGTACCGCGCAACATCGATTGCGATGGCGCCAGAAAGGCTGCCCAAGCCAAACGCAATCCCTTGAGCGGCACCCCACAGCCCCATCCGGATGCCTTCGCGACCGCCGCCGCCCTCGCCTGCCAGGCTCATCATTTGTCCGATGGCCGCGATTGCGAAAACGCCGTTGGCCAAGCCAAGCGCAAACACGCAGTAGCGGATCGAGTCGGTAGAGCCTGCCAGCGCGGCGACAATGATGCCGCAGATCGCGACGGCGGAGGCCAAGCATCCCGTGAAGATCCAAATCCGCAGCGATCCGAGAGCTCGGCCGCTGAGCATCGTGGCGCAGATGCCGACGAAGACCATGCCGGCGAAGACGCCGGAATGATGCAAACCGGACAGAGCGGTCGATTGGCCGGGGGTGTAACCAAAAACGAGGCCAGCGAAAGGCTCGAGGATCGGATCCTGCGTGCTGTACGCCAGCATCGAGAGGAAGATGAAGATCGTGAAAAGCCGCGCTTTCGGGTCCGACCATGTGCTCCTCAGGGCATCGCTGAAGCGCCGGTCGCGGTGGGCGACGGGTTGATCGGCAACGTCGGGTGCGGAGTCATCGATGTTGCTTAGCGCCAGAAGTGCCAGCGCGAGTGCTGCCAGACAAACAACCATGGTGACAACGATCAGACGGGTAAATGAAAACGGGTCGAGGAATTTGCCGGCGAGAATTGCTGTGATGGCGAATCCGGCAATCATCATCAACCAAACGATCGTGGCCGCCGCCGGCCGGCGGGGAGGCGGCGTCAACTTGGTGAGTAGCACGAGCAGGGCCGTACCGGCGGCGCTGACCCCGACGCCGATGGCGATGAATGCGACGACCGCGAGGGCAACACCGACGTAGACGTTGATCGACATCAAAGCTGTTGCGACGGCAGATAGAATTCCACCGAGCGCGAGAACGATTAGCCCGCCAATGATCCAAGGTTTGCGGCGCATCGTGCGATCGGAACCATGCCCGACACGAGGCCGCAGAATTTGAAGCGCATAGTGCAAGGCAACCAAAGCTCCTGGCAGCATCGCCGGGAGCGCGAGTTCGACCACCATGACGCGGTTGATCGTCGATGTCGTCAGGACCACAATTGCGCCGAGCGCCATCTGCACCAGGCCGAGCTGAGCGACACCGAGCCATCCGATTTGATTTGGCTTCATCAGAAGGCCCCTTGTCCTCAGCGCATGGCGAATGCGCTGACCATCATACCGGCGACGAAAAACGTCACGCCAACCGCGCTGTACCAAGTGGCCAAGCGGCGCGGGTCGACGAGGAACGTGCGCATGCAGGCGAATTGCGCGAGAACGAGTAGAACGATGATCGCGGCATGGATGGGCCTTGCGTAGGCCAGCAGCAGAGCAACAGCCAGGATCTGCGGCACGAGCATGAACCAGCAGGCGATAACCGCGGCACGGTAGCTGCCGAGCTGAACGGGCAGGGTTCGAATCCCCCACCGCTTGTCGCCTTCAATCGATTTGAAGTCGTTGAGCGTCATGATGCCGTGCGCACCGACGCTGTAGAGGAGCGCGAGAGCCAGAATCGGCGCGGGAGGAAGCTGGCCGAGCATCAGGGCTGCACCCGTCACCCACGCCAGTCCTTCGTAACTTAGGCCACAGGCGGCATTGCCCCACCAGCCGTTCTGCTTCAGCCGCAGGGGCGGCGCGCTGTAGACGTAAGCGAGACCCAGACCGACGAGCGTCGCGATGAAGACGACTGGACCCAATACCGCCGCTGCCGTCAACGAGAGCAGCGACCAGATCCACGCGATGGCAACTGCGCTATGACCCGGCAGCCGCCCGGACGGGATCGGTCGATGTGGCTCGTTGATGGCGTCGACATGGCGATCGAACCAGTCATTGATCGCTTGGCTCGTCGCGCAGACCAGCGGGCCGGCCAGAGCGACGCCAAGAACAATGGCGCCCCAATTGCCCGATGGCGAAACCCCGGAGGAAACCACGCCGCAGGCGAACGCCCACATCGGCGGAAACCAGGTGATCGGCTTCAGAAGTTCGAGCGCGGCCAGTAGTGGAGTGCGGGAGTTTGCGTCAGACGTGAGCATGGCGACAATTTTTGTCAATTAATGTTGACTGTCAAGTTAAACGTACATTTTATTGTGCGAGGTCTGGCTGTTTCCATTTACTGGTCAGCGCCGCTGCACGCCACTGATCGATACGACGCGCGCAAGCCCGGCTTCGGGAGGAGCGCCGGCATGAGCGCCGCAAACGGAAGGGCTGAACATTGGTATCCCGGGCGGAGATCCAAATAACTCGCGCAGCCGTAGAGAGTGGTACTGCCTCAAGCGCTTTGGGATCATGACGCACTCCTTGCGAATAGCTGTCATCGGAGCCGGAATTTCTGGCCTTTCAGCCGCGTGGCTCCTTTCGCGTCGCCACCAGGTGACCATCATTGAAGCTGAGGCGCGGGCAGGCGGACACAGCAACACCGTCGACGTTCACGCCAAGGGGCGCGTCGTCCCGGTCGATACGGGCTTCATCGTCTACAATCCTCCCAGCTACCCCAACCTAGTTGCATTGTTCGAGCATCTGGCTGTCCCCACCGCTGCGACCAACATGAGCTTTGCGGTCTCGATGGACCGCGGAACTTATGAGTACGCAGGGTCAGGCCTCAGTACGGTATTCGGACAGCTTCGAAACATCGCGCGCCCGGAGCACTGGCGCATGGTGTTCGATACTGTGCGCTTCTTCCGAGAGGCCAAGGAACTTCTCGCGGTCGGCCCTGACGAGGGTGAACCGCTTGGGGCATATCTCCATCGACGTGGCTATTCCGCGGCCTTTGTCTCACGGCATATCGAGCCGATGGCCGCTGCCATTTGGTCGACGCCAGCGGGTAAGGTGCTCGACTTCCCGGCCGCTGCATTTGTTCGATTCTTTTCGAACCACGGCCTTCTGGCTCTCCGCGACAGGCCGGAATGGCGAACCGTCGTCGGCGGTAGCCGAGAATATGTTCGCCGGCTGTTGGCCGATACCCAAGGAAAGTGCGAACTCGGCATTCCCGCGCGCAAGATCTTCCGGCACCCGGATCAGGTCACGGTCGTGTCGGCAGGTGGCTCACGCGACTTCGATGCCTGCGTAATTGCCACCCACGCCGATGACACCTTGGCCCTGTTAGGGGACGCTGATGGCGACGAGCGCGACGTGCTCGGGGCTTTTCGCTACGGCGCGAACAGGGCAGTGCTTCACGGGGATGCGCGCATGATGCCGCGTCGTCGTCGTCTTTGGTCCAGTTGGAACTATTTGGGCGGTGCCGACAGTGCCCCGCCGGCAGCTTGCGTCACTTATTGGATGAACCGTCTCCAGCCCCTCGGGCCCGATGCTCCGGAATACTTTGTCACCCTCAATCCCGGCGTCGAACTCGATCGGTCCAAGATTGCGGTCGAATTCGAGTACGCCCATCCGGTGTTCGACGCGGATGCCATGCGCGCCCAACGTCAGCTTTGGCGTCTACAAGGGCGGAGAAAGACATGGTTCTGCGGAAGCTATTTCGGCTACGGCTTTCACGAAGACGGCCTTCAATCAGGGCTCGCGGTGGCTGAGGATATCGGCGGCGTCCGCCGACCGTGGTCCGTGCCGAACGAGTCCAGCCGCATCCACATCTTCCCCGCTGCAGATCGATCGCGCCGGAATCTGCCGGAGGCGGCGGAATGAGCGGCTTCAAGTCATCGCTGTACCTGGGCTCGGTTGTTCACAAGCGTCTCACACCCAATCAGCACGCGTTCTCCTACCGCGTTTTCTCGCTCTGCCTGGACGTCGATGAGATCGAGCAACTGGACCGACAGCTGCGGTTGTTCTCACGTGATGCCTGGAACGTCTTGAGCTTTTGGGATCGTGATCTCGGCAACGCTTCCGGAAAGACCGTCGGAGATAAGGCAAGAGCGCTTCTTGCTGATGCCGGACTGCAGTCGTGCGGTCATCGCATCGAACTGGTCTGCTATCCGCGGGTTCTCGGCTACGCGTTCAACCCGATATGCGTCTACTTTTGCCACGACGAGGCCGGCCGGCTCGGTGCGATCATATACGAAGTCTCCAACACATTTCGCGAGCGCAGGGCGTACGTGATTGAGGCTCCCCATCGTGCGTCCGATACGATCGCGCAGGCGTGTGAGAAAGAGCTCTACGTCTCGCCATTCACCTCGCCTGCCGGATCGTACAGCTTTCATGTGCGACCGCCAGGGGAGGAACTCGTGGTTGGCGTTGCCTTCCGCGACGCCAAGCGAGCCGTGCTCAAGACCCACTTTCGCGCGAAGCGCATTCCGCTGAGCGACGGGGCGATCCTTCGTCTGCTGACGGGCAATCCAATGATGACCCTGAAGGTCATCGGCGCGATACACCTCGAAGCTGCGCGGCTTTGGATCAAGGGCGTTCCGATCACGCAGCGCTTCGTATCGGACGGCTACGCATCGACAGTCGTGCGGTCACAGCTTTAGGAAGTACGGGCATGATGCAAGAGAACGGACTGGCGACTGGGGGTAGAGCCGCCGGAGGTGAGCGTTGGTACGATCCGGTATCACGGCTCGCAGACCGCGTTCTTCTTGGGTCTCTGTCTCGAGCACTTTCGCACGATGGCGTCGGTCGCTTGCATCTCGCGTTGCCCTCGGGAGAAGTTGCCGTGCTCGGTGGCAATGGCGGTGCCTGCGAGGCACACCTCAAGATCAACAGTTATCGGGCGCTGTGGCGCATGTCGCGTGGAGGCTCACTCGGCTTCGCTGAGTGCTACATGGACGACTCCGTATCGACCGACAATCTCAGGGCCGTGTTCGAATTCTACGTTGCGAATGAGCGCGTTCTCACGGCGTCGCTTCCGTCGCTGCTATCGACACCCCGGCGCGATCGCAAATTCCATGTGGGTCGGCGGAACACGCTTCAGGGCAGCCGGCGCAATATCGCGGCGCACTACGATCTGGGGAATGAGTTCTACAAACTCTGGCTCGATCCGAGCATGTCGTATTCGAGTGGGCTCTTCGAGGGCGATCACTCGCTCGAGGAGGCGCAGCGACGCAAGATCGCGCGCGTTCTCGACGTGCTCGAGCTCGACGCCGGCATGTCGCTCCTGGAGTTTGGTTGCGGCTGGGGAGGGATGGCGATTGCCGCGGCGCAACGAGGTGCGCGGGTCGAGGCGATCACGATTTCCCAGGAGCAGCATTCGGAATCGCGCAGGCGCGTTGCGGAGGCGGGTCTCCGCGAAAGCGTGGCAGTACGTCTAGAGGACTACCGGAGCACAGCCGGCACGTTCGATCGCCTTGTCTCCATTGAGATGATCGAAGCCGTAGGCGAAGAGAATTGGCGTGACTACTTCGAGATCGTCGGGGAGCGGCTGAATCCCGGAGGCCAAGCCATCATTCAGGCAATCACCATCGACGAAAGCACGTTCGATCGCTATCGCCGTAACCCCGATTTCATCCAGCGCTATATTTTCCCGGGCGGCATGCTGCCGACTGTGGGCCAGATGCGCCGGACGTCCGAAGATGCGGGACTGGCCTTTGAAGTGGTCCATCAGTTCGGCCACTCCTATGCACGCACCCTCGCCGAGTGGCGCAGTCGCTTCGAACTTGCATGGCCACGCATCCAATCGCTGGGCTTTGACGAGCGGTTCCGACGCATGTGGCTTTATTACTTGACGTATTGCGAAGCCGGTTTCGAGCATGGCTCGATCGATGTCGGGCTGTATCGCCTGCGCAAGGCGTTGAGTTGAGCCCGTGACGGGCTAACGAAACATGGCACAGGACATGCTGCCCATGGAAACGACGGAGCGCTTTGAGCTGACGCAGTTCCTCGAAGGCCGGGCGATTGCGTGGGGTATCGTCGAGGACCGCTTCGGCGTGCTCCGCAAGCGCTTCACGGTCGAGATGCACGGCTTCTGGGAGGGCAAAGCCTTTTTTCTCGATGAGCGGTTCGTATACGACACGGGAGACAGCGAGACGCGCAGATGGTCTGTCGTGCCGCTTGGTGATGGTCGGTTCAGCGCCACATGCGACGACTGTATCGGCCACGCGGTAGGTCAGTGCACGCGTGACGCGATCGAGATGTCGTATCGCTTCCGCCTGCAGGTGGGCGCCCGCGTGATTGCGGTCCGGTTCACGGATCGCATCTACCGCATGAGCGACGATACGGCGATCAATCGTGCGATCATCAGGAAGTGGGGCGTGAAGTTGGGCGAATTGTCGATTTTCTTCGAACGCCAGAAGAGCCAGCCGTCGGCAATGAGCCCACACGGCACCGAGCCTATTGAGAGTTCGTTCGTCCCGCCAGTTTGAAATACAAACCATACGGCAGAATGCGCCCCAGCTTGAGCATGGTCACAAGCTGCCACGGAAAAGCGACCTCGAAACGCTGCTTTCTTAGTCCTTTAATGATCCGAGCTGCCGCATCTTCGGCTTTGATTATGAAGGGCATCGGAAAGTCGTTCTCGACCGTCATGGGCGTCTCGACAAAGCCGGGGTTGACCAGGCTCACGACGATGCCATGGCCCGCGAGTTCGAGACGCAAGACTTCAGCGAGGCTGATCACCGCTGCCTTACTTGGCGCGTAGGCTGCGGCTTTCGGTAACCCGCGGTAGCCGGCCACGGATGCTACAAGCGCGATTTGACCCCGGCCCGCGTACTTCATGGCAGGAATCAATGGCTCGAGGGCGTGGGCAATGCCGAGGTAGTTCACCGACATGGATTCCGCGGCGGTTCGGGCGTTATATCGAACTGCGCTCATCGGCTGCCATGTCCCGGCATTGAGCACGGCCAGGTCGATATGTCCCATTTGATCGATGATGCGTCGGTGGACGTCCGAGACGGCGCTCGGGTTCGTCACATCAACTGCGTAGGGCCTAATCCCCTTGTGCTCATGCGCAAGCGCCTCGAGTTTGTCCGGCGAGCGCGATGATACAGCTACGGTCACGCCGTCCCGTGCAAGCTGTAGCGCAAGCTCGCGGCCGATGCCGGAACTGGCGCCGGTGATCCAAGCGGTTTTCCAGGAAACTGCCATCAATCGGCCGCCTACATACCCGTGAACGGTTGCAGCAGTTTGCCGATCCATCCCTTGAAACGCGCTGGCTGCTCGCTCGCAATTAGACAGATGCAGCCCATGTTGGGATCGGCCATCGGCGTATGCTCGATGCTTTCGTCGACGTCTTGGATATCGCCGGCCCTATATTCGCCGGTCTGATCCGCATAGGCGCCATCGAGAACGAGCGTCAGTTCGCCACCACCGTGACCGTGGTCCGGCATCGCGCGCCCTGCGGATATTTTGAGTAGACGCAAATCGCCCTGAACGCCGTCACTCAGCGCTAGCCTGTAGTGCCAGACGCCTGGACCAAGCCGCCGCCAGGGAATTCTGTCGAACGATAACCCATAAGCGGCCGCGATCGGCGAAGGGAGTCGCTCGTGCGCCCCTGCGACCGTCGCCGGTACGGCGTGCTGTGGCGGTTCACCTGGCACCGGCATCGCGGCAACGGGCCCCGGCGCGGAGCCCGATGACATCATGAGAACACCTCCCACCACGTCGAGGTGGTGGACCTCGTCCCGACAACGCGAGCACAGGGCGATGTGGCTCGCCACGACCGCCGCCAAGGGTTCTGCCAGAGTACCGGCAGCGTAACTCACCAAAGTGGAGGGGTCGGGATGATGCGTAATCTGCGTCCTCATCGGAGATCCTCCAGCGCACTCCTGAGCTTGTTATAGGCCAAGCGGATGCGAGATTTGACGGTGCCGAGCGGCAGATTCAACCGCGCAGCAATTTCGCTGTGCGGCAGACCCTCCATGAATGCGAGACGCACAACTTCCAATTGGTCGGCCGGCAGGGCATCGAGAACCACCCGCACCCTGGCTTCTCGCTGCTGCTCGCCGAGCTGAGTATCGGGCGACGGTTCATCGGATGCGATCGAGGCAGCGACCTCATCCGTGAGCTCTTGCCAGGGCCTCTGCCGACGAATTCGATCGATGCGCAGGTTTCGCGCGATCGTGAAAATCCAGGTGCTGGCCGCTCCCTTGTCGGGTGAATAAAGCGCTGCTTTCTGCCAAACTGTCGCAAGCGTCTCCTGCGTCAGCTCTTCCGCGACATCCGCACCCACGCCCTGCTGAAGCATATATTTGCAGACGCGCGGTCCAAACTCGTCATAAAGCCGCCGAAATGCCGCATCGCTGCGGTCGCGCGCAATCAGGGAAAGCAAATCGGGCATTGAGGCCATGGTTATAACGCGCCTCGCCCTTGGGGGCGATCGGGCAGCGAAGCAGGCGCTCAACATAGTGGCTCTCCGCGTATCTGCAAATATTTACGCCGGCAGGTAGCCGTTGGATCATCACAACCCGCGCAGCAAGCCATTTTCTGCGCGCGCGGCCGACCCGTTCCGGGGGTGATCCATCAACGGATTGAAAACGTTAAACGAGCACGCAATTGCTTGGGAGACAGGACACGATGACGGCGAGTTCAAGCGGATTGGCGACAGCGGGATCGCCGTCGATTGTGAGTTTTCGACGAGAGGCGCAGCCGAACCGCTCGGAGGTAGAGGCTGCCATCTCCACGATCCTGAAGTGGATCGGCGAGGATCCCAGTCGCGATGGGCTGGCCGATACGCCGCAGCGTGTGATCCGGGCATTGGATGAACACTTTTCCGGGTACGCGCAGAATCCGGCCGACATCCTCGAGCGAACCTTCGACGAGACCGCTGGGTACGATGATATGATCGTGCTCAGGGGAATCCCGTTCATCAGCCACTGTGAGCACCATATGGCGTCGATCGTCGGGAAGGCATGGGTCGCATATGTGCCATCCGGCCGTGTCGTCGGCATTTCGAAGCTGGCGCGTGTCGTAGAGGCCTATGCGAGGCGGTTGCAGATTCAGGAGCGTCTGACGGCTCAAATCGCCGACACGATCAATGAGGTGCTGAAGCCTCAGGGTGTGGGCGTGATCATCAAGGCAACGCACCACTGCATGACGACCCGCGGCGTCAATAAGGCGGGAACGGATATGGTGACACGCCGCTTGCTCGGCTGCTTCAGAGACGATGCGTCGAAACGCCAGGAACTGCTCGCGATGGTCGAGTAGGCAGCGTCTCGTCGCTCTCATACGAGAGGATCCGTCTTCATGCTGACGCCGAGATCAGGAGCCGTCGCATTCTTCGCGGTTCTTATTGCGTTTGCGATCATCGACAGCGTGTGGATCACGTTCGTAGCGGGCCCCATGTTCAGGGCCGCCGTGGGCACGATCATGCTGGATCAGCCGTACCTTTTCGCTGCAGTGCCTTTCTATCTCATTTATGCGGGCGGCATCACGGCCCTTGCGGTGCGCCCATCGCTCAAGGCTGCCTCGCCGGGAGCTGCCATTGTAAACGGCGCAGTCCTCGGGCTGACAGCGTATGCAACATTTGAATTCACCAGTCTTGCGATCCTGAAGGGCTGGACGATGACTCTCGTCGTCGTGGACGTGGCGTGGGGAACGCTTCTGACGGCATTGGCTTCCTATATCGGGCATCGCGTGGCGATGCGGGGCTATGCTACTGGCAGTTCGTCTGCATGAGGTCGCGCACGATCATTGAATTGGTCGGTTTTCAGATCGTGTGGTGTGTGTGCGCGTTCAGCGCAGCGAACGGTTCTACAACTCCCGCCTTGCTTGCCAGCGTGATGTTTACGTCGGCGGTCGTGTGGTGGAACAGGATGTCGGTCAGGTTGACCGCACTCGCCGCCGTTTCAGCCACTGCTGGCTTTCTGACCGAAACACTCATCACCAGATTGGCGTTTGTCTCTCATGTGACGACATGGCCAAGCCCTCAGCTTGCGCCGGCCTGGATCGTCGGACTTTGGCTCGCATTCGGCGCGACATTGCCGGCGACCGTCAGCATTCTTGGCCGCAGACCCGTCCCGAAGAGCGTCCTGGCCGGCGCGGTGTTTGGACCGCTTGCATACGCTGCCGGCAGCCGCATTGGTGCCCTGCATGTGGCGGAACCTGCATTCCCGTCATACGTGGCCATCGCCGGCCTTTGGGCTGCGGTGCTGCCGCTTCTTATCATTGCGGTTCATCGTGGCGCTATGGTGCGACGCTAGCGGAAATCTGTTGCGCTCTTCGACCTGCGCTTGCACTTTTTCCACGTCTAGTAATTGTTTTCTTTGCCCAATCGATTGTTTACTGTCGCACAGCGTCCACCGCAGCACACACCTAAAGTCATCGTCCACAGGATCGACCGCGTCAATTTCTGCGCTATCGAGCTTCACGCACAAAATGACGTCGCGGAGAATGGAGCGTAGATCAGCCACATGGTCTTTGGAGCGAGATAGCAGCCATATCGAAATTTGGATGTCCGCACTCGACAGGAGCTTGCTGAGCGCTGCCGCCGAGCCCTTCCGTTTCGATTGTCGCGGGACATCATGAGCTTGGGCCGCTGTCGGTCATGGTTGGTACTAGCTGGGCATTTGCACGGCAAGCTTTTGCGTAACAGAGGCGTGTGAGCATCACCTAGGTCGAGGCATGAATACAGGCGGCACGCCTGTCGAAACCATGACAAGGCTCCGAGGATCACGCAGTCTCAGGGTTCCGCCGCAGGATCGAGAAGTTGAGAGCAGCAGCAAATGTCACCCATGCGAGATAGGGAAGAAACAGGAGGGCCGCTGCTTGGCTGGACGGCCATGCTGAAACGATGAAGGCGACGATGGTTAGCAGCATTGCGATAGCATCAGCGAAAGCGGTGCCTATTCGGCGTTGGCCAAACATCAACCAGGACCAAGCAGCATTGAAAATGAGGTTCGCGCCCCAGAACCCGAGTGTCATGCCGACGCCTTCGCGCTGCCAAACGAGCCAGCCGGCAATGGCAATCATCAGGTACAGCACAGTCCAGGCTGGGGCGAACAGCCAGTTCGGAGGCGTCCATGAGGGCTTTTTAAGTGCCTCGTACCACTCGCCTGGCATGAACCGGGCACCGCTGAGCGCAACAACAAAGACTGCAGCAAGGAATGGAGCAAGGCTCAACCATTCAAGCATCCGCACCGATCTCCTGACTTGCCACTGTAGGCTTGGCCCAGGCACTAGACATGGCGCTTCATGGCGGAATTAGCAATATCGATGCGGCCCGTGAAGGTGCCAGTTGGCACGAAGCGTCGAGCCGCGGCAGTCATTGATGAGAGCGTGCGGTGATCTCGTCCACCATGCCGATGCCGACAACCTTGCCGACGAGCGGCGCTCTGCGCGGTCCACGCGCGAACAATGCTATGGCGGCCGCGCCGCGCTCGATGCCAGCCTCCTTCAAGGCGCGCTGCCATTGTTGAATTTGTCGGCGCGATCGCCGAGCTGACGCAGCCTGGACTCGGCGCTGGCTGTCCGTCGTCGAATGCTTTGAGACAGTTTGCGGTGTGATCGAGCGGAGGCTCTCGGCTCATCTGGTTTGAAGTTTAAGCGGCTTTCATTTGG